>Ga0308420_1000201_pt1 | contig 27186 bp, 22 predicted proteins | sample HotsprSampleMS55_FD_203802 | JGI IMG/M metagenome (GOLD analysis project Ga0308420, IMG submission 203802) | Hot spring phototrophic mat microbial communities from Mushroom Spring, Yellowstone National Park, Wyoming, United States - 20090730_MS55 ... | reverse complement strand
GTGCTGCGTCCTGTGAAGACACTGCAGACGAAGCTCACTGGGCGTACTCCGCCTCTGTTGCGGCGGATCGTAGTACTTTTCCCTCGAGAAGGGATCGTATTGGCGGCAATGCTACTGGTGGTGGTGAGTGTCTGGGGGTTTATCGCGATCGCGGACGAGGTGCGTGAAGGGGAGACGCAAAGGTTTGATCAGTGGGTCATGCGCCAGCTACGCCGGGTGGAGGATCCGGCCGTCCCGCTCGGCCCGCCATGGCTGATCGAAGCAGGAAGAGAAATCACTGCGCTCGGAGGGGTGACAGTGCTGGGCCTGATCGTGATGGCAGTGGTGGGGTATCTCCTCCAGCAGCGGGCCTATGGAGCGATGTGGTTTGTGTTGCTCGCTACCACAGGGGGAATGTCACTGAGTTTTGCCCTCAAATACTTCTTTGGCCGCGAACGACCAGATGTCGTCCTGCACCTGGTCATGGTGCATTCCCCGAGCTTTCCCAGTGGGCACGCCATGCTGTCCGCCGTGGTGTATCTCACCTTGGGGGCCCTCCTCGCGCAGGTAGCGCGGCAACGGGTGAGTCAGATTTACTTCCTCACCGTGGCGATGGTACTCGTTGTCTTAATCGGCCTCAGCCGTATTTACCTCGGGGTCCATTACCCCACGGACGTGCTGGCAGGGTGGGCAGTGGGGTTGGCGTGGGCGCTCTTCTGCTGGCTGGTCGCACGCGCTCTGCAACAGCGCGGCACGATCGAGCCCGTGGCATCAGAGCAGACGGAGCACCATCTGGAAGACCTGCCACGGCCATAGCCCCCACGTCTGTCACCCTACTGTTTACTGTCGAGCTCGTCGAACACCTCTTTGGCGATGCGCAGGCCGTTGACACCTACGGGCCAACCGCCGTAATGGGCCAGATGGATCATCATTTCGTTGATCTTCTCACGGCTGATGCCGGCGTTGAGCGCCCCGCGGATGTGCACCTTCAACTCGCGTTCGCGCGCGAGTACAGTGAGCGCTGCGACGGTGATCATCGAGCGCTCCTTAAGTTCCAAGCCGGGTCTGGTCCAGATATCACCGAAGAGATTCTCCACCGTGATTTGGAGGAAATCTTCGTGCATCGTTCCTGGTCGCGGTTCGGCCCCGAAGAGCTCCTTCATGCGCGCCGCGCCTCTTTCGTACCGTTCGGATTGCGCCATACCGTGGTCCTCCTTGGGAGACATGTTGTGAACCCTTGCCTTGCAGGGGTCGGTTGTCTACTATCAGACTATTCCTTCTGCAGTCAAAGCGGCAGGAAGCAGAACAGTGTCGAGACCGCAAGAGCCAAGGTGCACTATGCCACAGACCGATCCTCAATCTCTCCCTTCTCCTCCCTCACCCTCCGGCCCGTTGTCCGGAATTCGGGTGGTCGAGTGTGGGCATTTAGTCGCCGCGGCCTATGCGGCCAAGCTCATGGCGGATCTCGGCGCCGAGGTCATCAAAGTGGAAGAGCCGGGCGGAGACGTGGCGCGGCAGCGTGGTCCGTACCCCGGCCACGTGCCCCATCCAGAAAAGAGCGGGACCTTCCTGTATCTGAATACCAACAAACTCGGAGTGACGCTGAATTTGCGCACGTCCCGCGGGCACGAGCTGCTACACCAACTACTCCAGGACGCCGATCTCCTCATTCACAACTACCCGCCGGCGCAGATGCCTGCGCTCGGGTTGGACTATGTCGCGCTGCAGCGCATAAACCCTCGTTTGGTCATGACCTCCATCTCCCCCTTCGGACAGAGTGGTCCCAATCGCGACCTGCACGCCCATGATTTAACCATGTGGGCTGCAGGGGGGATTGTGTACCTGAGCGGCGCATCTGGCCGGCCCGATCTGCCACCACTCAAAGCATTCGGCCAACAGGCGGGGTTTCAGGCGGGTGTCAACGCGGCGGTCGGCTCGCTCGGAGCGCTCTTCCACCGCCAGCGCAGCGGCCGGGGACAACATGTGGATGTGTCGGTGCAAGAGTGCCTTGTCGCCATCATGGAAAACAACTATATCTCGTGGCCGTACTGCCACAGTATCGCGTCCCGCCTCGGCTTTCGCCTGATCCCACAAGATGTGTTGCAGTGCCGCGACGGCTACCTCTACGTACTCGCCATCGAAGAACACCAGTGGAAGAGCGCCGTTGAGCTGATGGGCAATCCAGAGTGGGCGACGGCAGACATCTTTCAGGATTTCCCCTCCCGCTCGGCCAATTGGGACGCGCTCAAGCCGCTGCTGGAAGAGTGGGTGCGGGACAAGTCCGTACAGGAACTCTACCACGCTGCCCAAGCCCGACGGGTACCCTTCGCGCCGGTATCGACTATGGGCGACCTGTTGGCATCCCCTCATCTACACGCGCGCGGCTTTTTCGCGGAAATTACGCATCCCCAGGCGGGCAGGTTACGCTACCCCGGCGCGCCGTACCGTTTCTCCGCCACGCCGTGGGTGCTCCGTCGCCCGGCGCCATGCTTGGGGCAGCACAACGAGGAGGTCTATGGCGGGCGACTGGGCCTGTCACAATCCGCACTGCAGGAGTTGCGAGCTGCAGGGATTATCTAACCAAAGCAAGAGGGAGTAAACTGATGGCCGGTGGACTGCCGTTGGAAGGTATTCGCGTCGTGGACTTCACTTGGGTGTGGGCCGGGCCGTTTGCCACTTTGCAGCTTGCCCACCTCGGGGCCGAGGTGATCCGTATTGAGACCACCACCCGCGTTTGTGTCACGCGCCGTATCCCCCCCTTTGCCGACGGGCAGGCCGGTCCCAACCGCAGCGGGTACTATAACCAGTACAACCAGGGGAAGGCGTCAATTTGCTTGAACCTCAAACACCCAGAGGCGCGCGAAATCGCAAAAAAGCTGGTTGCGGTGAGCGACGTAGTCGCCGAAAATTTCGCCGCGGGGGTGATGGACAAGATGGGGCTCGGGTATGAGGCGCTCAAACAGGTGAAACCGGACATCATTATGATCGCCATGTCCGGGTACGGTGCAGTCGGTCCGGAAAGGAGCTATGTCTCCTACGGCCCAGCGCAAGTGCCGCTGAGTGGACTCTCCTCTCTCACCGGGTTCCCCGACTTTCCGCCAATGCACGTCGGCTTTTCCTACGGTGACCCCAATGGTGGCCTCCACGGCGCCTTTGCCGTCCTTGCTGCTCTGCTGCACCGAGCACGGACGGGGGAGGGACAATTCATCGATCTTTCACAGTGGGAAACTTCGGTTGTCATTCTCGGCGAGGGGTTGATGGATCAGGTTATGAACGGCACCCAACCGCCGCGTATGGGCAACCGGGATCCCTATATGGCTCCGCACGGTCTCTTTCGCTGCCAGGGGGAAGACCGCTGGGTGAGTATCGCTGTTGCTAGCGATGACGAATGGCGACGCCTCTGCCAGGGCATGGGCCACCCGCACCTGGCTGACGATCCCCGTTTTGCCACTCTGGCAGCACGCAAACAGCAGGAAGACGAATTAGAAGCCCTGATCAGCGCGTGGACCGCCACCCTCACGGCAGAAGAGGTGACGCGACGGCTGCAAGCGGTAGGCGTGGCAGCCTTTCCGGCGCTGACGAACAAAGAGCTGGCGGAAGATCCGCACTTGCAGGCACGCGGCTATTTTGTCGAACTACCGCACCCGGAAGTCGGTGTGCGCCGGCATGCGGGGGTTCCGTGGGTATTCTCCGACACCCCTTGCCGTGTCCGTCGGCCTGCTCCGCTCCTTGGCCAAGATACCGCTGACGTGCTGCAACGGCTGCTCGGTTATGCCGCTGAGGACATCGCGGCGCTCAAAGAACGCGGCGTGTTGCGCTAGCGAGCGGCCGAACTTGTCGCACGCATGGTACACCTCCTCGCCATTCTCCACCCCGTCCCCCATAAGTAGAGTGTGAGAGTATCTATGACCGCAAAAAGCTCATCGCAGTTGCCCTGCCGCCTACGCCACGCCCACCCGAGCATGTCGTGCGCAGCGTGACTGAAGACTGCTGCGCACTGCAGGTTATCGGCCATGGCTGTGAGACCACACAAGACGCCGGCGCAAAACCGGCGAGAGGAGGTTGCCTGGTGAAGCGACACGAGACCTGGCGGACCATCGACCGATGGAGAAGGCGGATTCTCCTCCTGTCGGGGATCCTCACCGCTCTCCCTGCTGTGGCTTTTGCCCAGACGGGTCTGGGAGGATGGCCAATCGAAATATATGGTATGGTGCAGGTGGAACCCGGCCCCAACGTCTTGACCTTTGCCGTCAGAGACGAAGAAATCCGCTTTGTCGTACACGACATCCGCTCAGCAGGGCGCAATTTTCCCATAACCCGCTTCCTCGCTGATGTGAAGCACCGCAACCCAAGCCTGTACATTAAAGGTTCTGAACCAGTAGTGGAGCTGCTGTTGAAAGAGAGACCGGGGAAGCGAGCGCTCAAGTTGCAGGGTATATTTTACCCGGATGCACGCCAATTCCTGGTGCATAGTATCAAGCCCTTCACTGCCGCCACCCCGCAGCGAGAGTTCTAGCCGCAGCCACTTCCGCCGTCTGCGCTGACGTGGTACAGTACGTTCTTGTGGCAATGGTGGTGCGGACGGTGGAGGGGATCCTCATACAAGACATCGGTATTCCCCCCAGCACGGTAGCGCGGGTCAAAGAACGCCTCAAAGAGGAGAAAGACTTTGGCGATGTCTTGTGTGAGTTGGGCGTACTAGACGCCACTACCTGGGCACGGGTGCTGGCAACCTACTACGGTCTGCCGTACAGCGACACCGTGCCGCTCAGCGAGTCCGCGCCAGACCTGCTCGTGCGTGTCCCTCTCGCCTTTGCCAAGCAATACGAGGTGTTACCCCTGGCTCAACAAAAAAACGGCACGGTCACGGTCGCAACTGCCGATCCCCGCCACATCGCCGCGTTTGACGACCTACGGGTGCTCTTCGGTGCGCCTGTGCAGCCGCTGGTCGTTCCCAAACCGGCCCTGCAAAAGGCGCTGACCCGTGCCTATGACCGTCTGTCACAATCGACCCAAGCCTTGCTGGACACCCTCGATGAAACGGCTTTCGCGGGTGGCGTGGCGGAGTGGCAGGAGCCGCGTGACCTTTTAGAAGCCAGCGATGAAGCCCCGATCCTCCGCTTGGTCAATTCCCTCTTCTACCAGGCCAGTAAAGAACGGGCGAGTGATATCCATATCGAGCCGTTCGAGCAGGAGTTGCTCATCCGTTTTCGCATCGACGGTATCCTCTACGATATGCTGTCCCCGCCGAAAGCCATCCAGCCGCTGCTCACCTCGCGCATCAAGGTAATGGCGGGCCTGAACATCGCAGAGAAGCGGCTGCCGCAAGATGGCCGGATCCGCCTCAAAGTAGCCGGCCAGGATATCGACGTTCGCGTCTCGGTGATCCCGACCGCGTTTGGCGAGCGTATTGTTCTGCGCCTACTGGATCGCTCCACCGCGCTGTTGGGGCTGGAGGAGCTTGGTCTTAACGGGCGTAACCTTGCCCTGGTCGAGAAGCTGATTCAGCAAAGCCACGGGATTATCCTGGTGACCGGTCCCACTGGATCAGGGAAAACCACGACGCTCTACGCCGCGCTGAGCAAGATTAACACGAGCGACAAAAACATCATCACCATCGAAGACCCCATCGAGTACCAACTGCGCGGTATCGGACAGGTGCAAGTCAATCCGAAGATCGATCTCACCTTCGCGGCGGGGCTCCGCTCCATCCTCCGCCAGGACCCAGACGTGATCATGGTCGGCGAGATTCGCGATGTCGAGACCGCGGAAATTGCCATCCAAGCCGCGCTCACCGGACATTTGGTGTTTTCCACTTTACACACCAATGACTCGTTCGGTGCGGTCTCTCGTTTGCTGGACATGGGGATCGAGCCGTTTCTGCTTTCTTCTTCCCTCTTGGGGGTCATGGCCCAACGCCTCGTCCGCCGTGTTTGTACGGCATGCCGCCTCGCCTACACCCCAGAAGAGGGTGAGCTCTGCCAACTCGGTCTCTCTCCTGCGGCGATTGCCGGACGGCCGGTGTACCGTCCTGGAGCGGGGTGTGAAGCGTGTCGTGCCAAAGGATACCGTGGTCGCACCGGCATCCATGAGCTGCTCGTGGTCAATGACACTGTCCGCGCACAGGTCATGCAACGGGCCGATGCAGCCTCGCTCCGCCGCGTGGCGCTCGCAAGTGGAATGCCGACCTTGCGTGACGATGGGGCGGAGAAGGTCTTAGCCGGGGTAACAACTGTGGAGGAGGTGCTGCGGGTGACGCAAGACGACCTACTGTAACGGGGCGAGGGGCTGGGCCCAGCACCCCTTGCTCCCAGACTCTTTGTGAGCATGCCCATCTACGCGTATAAAGGACTAACCGCGCACGGACAAGGCGTTTCCGGGGTTATCGATGCAGAGAGCCCTAGAGACGCTCACGTGTCTTTACGGCGGAGAGGTATTTTTCCTACCCAGATCACGGAGGAGCGTGTAGCTGCGACCTCCCCTGCCACGCACACCACGGTACGGGTGGCTGCTCTTTTCGAGCGGGTTTCAGCACCGGAGCTAGCACTGTTGACCCGCCAGCTTGCCACGCTTGCCGGAGCAGGCCTCCCGCTCGTTGAGAGCCTGAGCACCTTAATCGAACAGCTGGAGCATCCCGTACTCAAACGCACCCTCTCGCACGTCCGCCAGCAGGTGCGCGAAGGGCGCTCCTTGGCCGATGCGCTGCGAAGCCATCCACGTATTTTTTCCGAGATCTATGTCAACATGGTCCGAGCCGGCGAAGAGAGCGGAGCTTTGGAGATCGTGCTCTCACGGCTCGCTGACTACACAGAAGGGCAGGCGCGGCTGTTACGTTCTGTCCAATCCGCACTGACCTATCCACTCTTGATGATGCTCGTGGCAGGTGCGATCCTTCTCTTTCTGCTGGCGTATGTGGTGCCACAGATCACCCGGCTCTTTAGCGACACTGGGCAGGTACTACCCGTCATGACGCGCATCTTGCTCGGGGTCTCTTCGTTTCTCGCCGTCTACTGGTGGGGTCCCCTGCTCTTCGTCGGCCTTGGCATTCTTGGCGGGATGCGCCTCGTGCGGACGACAAGAGGGCGAGAGTGGTACGATCGTGTGCTCTTGGGGCTTCCTTGGGTTGGACGGCTTCTACAGCGTGTAAGCGTCGCTCGCTTTGCACGTACCCTCAGCACGCTGCTGGCGAGCGGGGTGCCGATCCTGACCGCGCTGCATATTGTAAAGGCGCTGATGAGTAATAGTCTCCTGCGGCGCGCCGTGGAGGAGGCGCGGACGAGCGTGCAAGCAGGGGAGGGCCTCGCGACGCCACTGAAACGTAGCGGCCTGTTCCCGGCATTGCTGATCCAGATGGTGGCCGTCGGGGAGCGCAGCGGTGAACTGGAAACTATGCTGGCTCGGGCGGCAGATGCCTACGATGAGGAGGTGGCCATCGCACTGTCGCGGCTCACGAGCCTGTTGGAACCCCTCACCATCCTCGTCATGGGGGGGGTGGTCTTGTATATCGTGCTGGCGATTTTACTCCCCATCTTCCAGTTAAATCAGCTCGTGCGTTGAAGAGTGCCAGCGGCCTTGCTAAGGTACAGGCAAAGAGCCACGTGGAGGTTTGGGATGATGCAGCGGCGGATTATAGGTGTCGGTGCTCTTCGTTTCCCCCACTACCAACAACGAACGGGCTGCTCTGGAGCCCTCTTCTCCTCGCGCGGATTTACCCTCATCGAGATTATGGTGGTGGTGTTTATCCTCGGCCTGTTAGTGACCCTCGTGGCGCCGAAAATTATGGGGCGTACGGACGAGGCACGGCAGACCAAAGCCGCAGCTGATCTCCGCGCCATCGAGCAGGCCCTTCATCTGTATAAACTCGATAATGGCACTTACCCGACGACGGAACAAGGACTCCAGGCACTCGTGATGAAACCCCAGATCGGTGCCATCCCAGTCCGTTGGAACCCGGAGGGATACCTGGAAAAAGTGCCGGTCGACCCCTGGGGGCACCCCTACCTGTATTTGAGTGATGGTGAGCGTTACACCCTCAAGTCGTTAGGAGCGGACGGTGAGGAAGGGGGAGAGGGAAAGGATGCAGACCTTGATAGCCGCGACTTGTAGGGAGCTGGGAGCGGAGAAGCGAGCGCGAGGCGGAAGACACACCTCTCTCCCGTGTACCATACCCCCTGCGTGCACTGCGCAGGGGTTCACCTTGTTGGAGCTGGTGGTCGTGCTCTTCATCGTCGGCCTCCTGCTCACCGTCGCCCGCCCCCGATTCACTGCTCTGACAAGCGCCCGGCTAGAGGCGAGCGCACGCCGGTTGGCCGCACTTGTGCGCTACCTCAACGGTGAAGCCGTGTTTCGCGGTCAGTTATATCGCTTGCACTACGATTTGGACCACCACACCTACTGGGTGACCGTCCTCGCTGCTTCGCAAGAGGCAGCTGAGTTCGTCAGTGACGAGTCCCCCCTCTCGCGGCCGGTACACCTCTCTCCGGCGGTTGTCTTTGCTGACGTCCATGTCCCCGGAGTGGGGCGGGTGAGCACAGGGCAAGTCTATACACACTTTTATCCACAGGGGTATGCAGATCCAACGGTCCTTCATCTCCGCGATCAGTCTGCCCGGGTCGTCACCCTCCTGATTCCACCACTCACCGGAGAGGTACGGATCTACGACGGGTATGTCGATGCTTTTCCCGTGCCCTAACCCCTCTTCTCCCAAGACCAGGCTCCACCGTACCTCAGCGAGGTGGAGGAAAGCCGGTTTCACTTTGCTCGAAGTTCTGGTCGCGATGGCCGTGCTCGCTGTCGCCTTGGTCACCCTGCTTGGTCTCTACAATCGGAGTATACTGTTGACCCTGCAGGCGCAAAAGCTCATGACCGCCACCTTGCTAGTCCAGGATATCCTCAGCCGTACCCAGCTTGAAGGGGTGGCCGCCATCCACCACACATCTGGTGACTTCGCTGACCTGCACGCCGGACAGTATCCGGAGTTTCGCTGGTATCGAACCGTGCGTGCCACACCCCTGCCAGGCTTCTGGGAGGTCCGTGTCGGCGTAGCGTGGGGAAAAGGGGAAGACGAAGCGTGCGAAGTGACCTTGTTTACGGCGCTTGAGTAAGGGGTGAAAAATGTCTCCAGAGCCTAGAGACTGTCAGCCACAAGCTGGTCGGCAAGCCGGTTGCCACATGCCCCCTCCGCCCTACAGTGCCCGCGGGTTTACCCTCCTCGAGGTCATGGTGGCCGGCGCAATCCTGAGCCTGATCTTGGCCATCCTCTACAGCGTGTTTTCACGCACCCTCGCGAGCAAGCGCAGCATAGAGGAACGGGCAGCCCGTGTACGCGCCGCGCATACCGTGCTGCTGCGCATCAGCGAGGATTTGCAAGGCAGTTTCCCTTTGCATGCAGAAGAAAGCTTGAGGGGGGAAACCCGCCAGGAGAATGGCTTTCCCACAGCTTTTCTCTCGGTCGTTTCTGTTGCCCAGATGGCGCTCACCACCCAGGGAAGTGCGGGAGACCTGCACCGGGTCGAGTATCGCCTCGTGCCAGATCAAGCAGAACCCGCTCACTATCAATTGGTACGGAGTGTACGGCTCGACCTTCGTGCTGATCAAGAGACGGCTGACGAGCTTGTTCCGTTGTTGTCCCATGTGCGCGGGTTGCGCGTGCGCTTTTTCGATGGCCAACGCTGGCTGGAGGAATGGGGCAGGGAACCGACTCGTGGCCGTCTTCCGCAGGCGGTCGAAGTGACGCTGTACGTTGACGGCCAGACGGAAGTAGCTGCATTTTCGACGACTGTCGGCCTTCCCTTGGCGGGGAGACCACACCGCGAGGCTTCATGACGACCCCTTTGGCACAGCAGCGTGGGGCAGCCCTCATAACTGCGCTCCTCGCCGTCACCCTGCTCACCGTGGCGGTGCTCGAGTTTGCCTACTCCACACAGGTGGATGCCGCGCTGGCGCGGAACAGCTTGAAGACCCTGCAGGCGTCCTACCTAGCTCGTTCTGGCGTAAACTTGGCAATGTGGGCATTACAGGAAGATGCCCGGGCCGTTTCGGCCATAGACGCGCTGGGTGAAGATTGGGCACGTTCCTTACCGCCACTGCCGGCTGGGCAGGGAACGGTCAGGGTGCAGGTGACAGACGAACAAGGAAAGATAAATCTGAACGCGCTGCGGAATGCCAACGGGACGATTAACGGTCCGTGGCGCGAGGTGGCAGAACGGGTGTTCCAACTGCGTGGGCTGGACGCCAGCCTCCTCGACCCCTTGCTGGACTGGCTGGACAGCGACGATTTTCCTGAGCCCCAGGGAGCGGAAAAGAATGATTACTTGCGCCTCACCCCCTCGTACATCCCGAGGAACAACGCCTTGCTCACCTTCGGCGAGCTGGGGCGGATCAGAGGTTTCACCCCCGCCCTGTGCACGCAGCTTGCTTCTCTCGTCACCGTGTTGCCTAGCCGGACGACTAAGGTCAATGTGAACACTGCTCCGTTGGACGTCCTGGCTGCGCTTTTTCCTACTGTTGACCCGCAAAGGCTAGAACAATTTGTCATCGAGCGGCTTGATGCACCCGTGCACGGCACGAACGAGCTACGCGAACGCCTCGGCATCGAGCCGCGCACACCGCTCGATGCCTTGCAGATGGTGACCGTGCGCAGTGAGTTCTTTTCCATCCGTGCTTTCGCCACGGTCACCCCTGTAACTCGGGCCTTGGCAGTAATAGTACACCGTCGCGCAGCGACGGTTACACCAATCGCTTGGTACCCAACAACGGCGGCGCCGCTCAGGAGTGGAGCCATATGAGAGGCCTCGTCATGGCTCGGCGCTTTCTCGCTCTTGATCTCGGCGCCCATACTCTCAAGGCCGTACTCTTGGAGCGCACGCTGAGGGGATGTCAAGTGCTCGGCTTTTTCCGCCGGCGACGTGACCCTACCCAGCCTCTCGCCGAGCAGGTAAAAGCCTTGTGTGCAACGCACGGTCGGCACGCAGCCACTGTGCTTTCCTGCTTGCCAGGAGATGCGGTCGTACATCGTTTTCTTACCCTCCCCTTCGTACGTCTGCGTCAGCTCGGCCAAGTTGTTCCTTTTGAGCTAGAAAGCCACCTCCCCTTTGCCCAGGAGGACATTGTTATCGACTTCCAGGTCACCAAGCGTGCTGCCGAGGGAGTGACAGTCCTTGCTGTAGCCGTGCCGAAGCCCACCTTGAGCGCGCACCTCGAACTCCTTGCCGCGGCCGGGCTCGACCCGGCTGTTGTGGGGATCGCCCCCCTCGCCCCCCTCTCGCTGCTACCGCTGGCGCAAAAAGGACAAACCGGACCGGTCGCGGTGCTCGACATGGGAGAGCAGCGGACGGCCGTTGCTCTCCTGCGTGACGGTGTACTCAGCGGCTTCCGTACGTTCAGCCTCGGGGTAAGTCGAGAGGGCGGATTCGACGCGTTCGTGCGCGAACTCCGCTGGACCCTGTTAGCACTAAGCGGCAGAGACCCAATTCTGCCCTCGTGCTTTTTCTTGACCGGTGGTGGGGCGTATATGCCGCGCGTACGGGAGGAATTGGCACGTGTGCTGGCTGTCGAAGTCTATCCGATGCAAGATCTAGTTCTGCCCCCGGTGCCGACTGCTCATCGCTGGGAACAGGCAGCATTCGCGGTGAGTTTAGGGCTCGGATTAGGTGAGGCATTAAGGATGGCGGTCCCCGGTATCAACCTGCGCCGTGGGGAGTTTGTGCGTCGCGGCCCCCAGGAAGACACGCACCAGGACTTCGTGCGGCTCGGCTGGACCGCTGCCGGCGTAGTGGCGGCCGCCGCACTCGCGCTGACGTTGGAACTTTACCGCTTACACACACGCACACACCTCCTGCAACAGGAAATCCGGCGAGTATTTACCATGACCCTCCCCGAGGTGCGCACTATTGTCAATGAGAAGGCACAACTCCAAGAGGCGGTAGAGACATTGCAGCGCCAGCGTCGCCGCGTCGGCGGGACGACATGGCTTTCCCCCCTAGAAATCCTCCGCCAACTGAGCGCCGCGATACCCGCGCAGGTCAGCGTAGACCTCGAGGAGTGGACGTTTGACGAAACGACTGTGCGGATGCGCGGGACGACAGACTCCTTTGATACTGCTGAGACGATCAAACGCGCGGTGGCAACCCTTGGAGTTTTTCGCGACGTGCAGTTAAAGGATGTCAAAACCGTGGCCGGCGGGAAAAAGGTTTCATTCGCCTTACAGTTGGTGCTCGACCAGGAGAAAAGAGCCCAGTAAGGAAACCTTCCAAAGGACGAGCCATGTCGAGAGTCCTGTTTCACCTTGAGCCGCGGCTGTGGCGTACCCGCCTGCCACGGCTCACCTGGCTGGCGGCATTCGCCCAGCAGGCAAGCGCGGTGCTGCTCGCCAGACTCTCTCCCCGCGAACGTCGCCTGGTGGGGGCAGCGGGGATGACGGTCTGTGGCATTGTCCTCTACCTGCTGGTCATTGACCCGCTGTGGGAGTGGTATGCCCGGTTAGGTGCGCGGGTGGCGGCAAAGGAACGAGAGTTGGAGGAACTGCTCGCATTACGTCGGACCTATCTTACGCTGCGGCAAGAGGTAGAGCGTACCCGCTTGATGGGCGAGACGTACGCCTCCTCCTTTGCGTTTCTTGAAGGAGTGGCGACGAGCACCGTCGGGCGGGAGAAGGTGGCCGCAATCAATCCGGTAGGCCGCGAGACGCACAACGGTGTGAGCCAAGAGACTGTCGAGTTGCGACTCACAGGGGTCACCCTCCGTGAGGTGGTCGAACTGCTCTATAAAATAGAGTCCGCCGGTGTGGCCCTGCGCACGGTGCAGCTCTCGATAAAAGAAGCCTATAAGGACCCTTATGCCTTCGATGTGGCGCTTACCACCATCGTCCTCAGCCCGCGGTGATCGGCGGCTGCCGCTCGCAGTATGGTCAGCCGTGCGGACTATGGGGAAGAAGGCGTACGGCCGCCTCCCACACCTATCAGCGCGCAGTGGGTGGGCAGTGTATACCTTAGCCTGTTTTCTCTTGTTTCTGCGCCTCACTTTTCCCTCTGACCTGCTGCTGCAGCGCGTCGTCGCCGCACTCACCGCCGAATCTGCCGTGCGGGTCCGCTACACCACGGGTGACCTGACCTGGTGGGGAGGGTGTGCATTCAGCGAGGTGACAGTCGAGAACCTGCTCCCAGGCATACCCTTGCTGCAGGCCTCTCAGCTGACGCTGACGCCCTCCTTCGGTGGCCTCCTGCGGGGGCATTTCTCCCCCCTGATGGTTCACGCGCACCTGTACGGCGGGACGGCCAGGGGGGCGGTCAGGAAGGAGCGAGAAGGATTCGCAGTACAACTTGCGCTCGACGGCCTTGCCCTCGAACACTGGCCACTCCCTCACCCCTGGGGCCAAGGAAGGATAGCCGGCCGACTGACTGCCGACGGCGAGCTGCAAGGGAATTTGCTCACGCCTCACACACTGCATGGGTGGTTGCGTGCGACGCTCACCGACGGCCTGCTGCGCACCGGTATCATCGCTGGGATGCCGGTGCCCACGCTGCAATCGATCCGAGCGCACCTGCAGGCAGCTATCACAGACGGACGGGCGGAAATCACCGAACTGGTACTCGAGGCAGACGGGATCGAAGCGATCTTACAAGGGGCCATCGTGTTGCGTACCCCCCTGGAGCGGAGTGGGCTTGATCTGCGACTAACGACCAAAGTTACCGGCTCACCGCCCCCGGCTCTGACCGCGCTGTTGTCCTTGTTGCCTGGATCGCCACACTCTCCTCAGGAGCGCCGTGCTGTGATCTCCGGACCTCTGGCTGCGCCGGTCGTGCGCTGAGGAAAAGCGGAAGGCGAGGCGCTGCCCAACTGGATACTCTACATTCCACCCAGATCACACGATGTCATCCTCACACAGGATCCACTGACCACCGATACGCATAGATGCGACTGCCTGTTCCTGCAGGATACGCCATGGCAGGTGTTTGAGGGTCTCTCTTGTCAAGACCTGCGCTCCCCCTCTGAGAGAGCTCCCCGTCTCTCAGGTAGGCAGAGCAGTGGCAACAACGGGATTCCCTTCCCAGCCCCTTTTTGCCAGAATGGGCACGTTGCACAAGGGAGTATGGAGACATGCCGCATGTTATCGGCACCGCCGGGCACATCGATCACGGCAAGACCTCGCTCATCAAGGCGCTAACCGGCCAGGACACCGACCGGTTGAAGGAGGAAAAAGAGCGGGGGATCTCCATCGATCTCGGCTTTGCCTACCTGGATTTACCCAACGGTGAGCGGGCTGGTATCGTCGATGTCCCCGGGCACGAGCGCTTCATCCGCAACATGCTGGCCGGTGCTCATGGGATTGATCTCGTCCTTTTTACAGTTGCGGCTGATGACGGTGTGATGCCCCAGACGGAGGAACATCTTGACTTCTTACACCTCCTCGGTGTCACAAAAGGCATATTCGTCATCACCAAGGCGGACTTGGTAGAAGCCGCACGTGTGGCCGAGGTGCGGGAAGAGATCGAGATTCTTACGGTGGATACGACCCTCGAAAATGCACCGATTATTCCTGTCTCTTGCGTGACTGGAATGGGTCTGGAGCGATTGCGTCAAGAAATTGCAGCTCAGCTATCGGCATATGAGCGGCCCTCGCTGCCCGGATATTTCCGCCTGCCAGTGGATCGTGCCTTTGTCATGAGGGGGCACGGCGTAGTCGTTACCGGCACGGCGATCGCCGGGACAATCGCTGCAGGCGAGACCGTCCGCGTGCTACCGGGTGGCGAAGAGACCCGGGTCCGTTCCCTACAGGTCCATGGCCAGTCAGTGCCGCTGGCAAAGTGGGGGCAGCGCGTGGCGATGAACCTCGCGGGGCTAGAGAAGAGCAATGTCACCCGCGGCCATGTCGTGTGTCACCCCAAAATCACGCTCACCACCCAGCGCTTCGACGCGTTCGTCGAAATCCGACCAGGTGCACGGCGGGAGATCGAGAACCACGAGCGGGTGCGTGTCCATCTAGGCACGGCAGAGGTGATGGGGAAACTGATTATTTTGGATGGGCGGGATGTGCTGCCCCCACGCTCGACAGCCTTCTGCCAGATCGTCTTAGAGGACCCGGTGGTCGCCTTGCGTGGCGACCGCTTCATTCTCCGCAACCAGACTGCCCAAGGAACGCTGGGCGGAGGCGAAGTCATTCTGCCTTTCGCCCAGCGCCATCGCCGGTCAGAAACAGGGATCGGCGAACGGCTCGCGGCGCTGCGCACGGCCGACTTGCGCCAGGCGTGCAGTCTGTATCTGCAGGTGCAGAGCGATCTTGCCGTGCCGCTCGAAGAAATTTACCAAGGGGTCAACGGCCGGGAGGAGGACGTCATGGCGGCCCTTGCCCAGGATCCAGAGATTCTTCCCTTTCCTGACGTGCACCATCCCGAGGCCTATTCGGTTGCCGCTAAATGGCAACGCCTGACGGCTGAGGTCGGCAAAATCCTGGAGGCCTTTCACCACCATTCTCCCCTCGCTCGCGGGATGGAGATGGAATCACTGCGCACTCAGTTACCTTTCGCCTTCTCCCCGAAAGTGTTTCGGGCGGTAGTCGAACGCTTGGTTGCGGAAGGCGTGGCCGTGCGCGAGGAGAGTCTCCTTCGCCTCCCTACGCATACAGTGAGACTCTCGGCAGATGAACAAGGTGCTGCCGCCCGGTTGGAACGTTTGCTGCAGGAAGGCGGTTGTGCACCACCAGATGTCAAAGAATTGGAAGAGAGACTGCGCATGCCGCGCAGGAATCTGCTCGATCTATTACAGGTACTCGAGTCGCGCGGGACAGTGGTGAAAGTCACGACCGATCTCTACATGAGCAGCGAGGCGATACAGCGGGCAAAGACCGCTCTCCTCCACCATCTTACGGCTCACGGGGAGATCAGCGCCGCGGTGTTTCGTGACCTGCTGGGCATCAGTCGCAAGACCGCTATCCCCCTATTGGAATATTTTGACCGCGCTGGGCTCACATTACGAGTCGGTGATGTGCGCAAGTTACGGAAACAGTGAGGACTGGGAACGAGGGGATGGAGGTTGGTTTTCACCTCTACCGCGTTTCTAGCCTCTAGGAGCAAGCAGCAATGAGTCGATTAACCCAAGTCCCGCGGGACCAGCGTCCACACATCCGCCTGACTGAAAAGGTCAAGGCGGCGGGGTGAGCGGGCAAGCTAGGTCCGGCGGACCTGGCGCTTGTGCTCAGCACCCTGCCACGCGTCTCTCATCCCGACCTGATCGTCGGCGTCGAGACTTCCGACGATGCTGGCGTATTTCGCCTGCGTGAAGACTTGGCAATCATTAATACCGTGGATTTCTTCACGCCGGTGGTGGATGACCCCTATACCTACGGCCTCATCTCAGCGGCCAACTCGCTTAGCGACATCTATGCCATGGGAGGGGAGCCAAAGACTGCGCTCAATGTCGTGTGTTTTCCGCAGAGTGGGGTTGAGAAGGAAGTCCTCGTCGAGATTTTACGGGGGGGGGCAGATAAAGCCGCGGAGGCGGGTGTGGTCGTTGTCGGCGGACACTCCGTTGCGGATGACGAGATCAAGTATGGCATGGCGATCACCGGAGTGATCGACCCGCGCCGGGTTATCCGCAATGTTGGCGCCTGTGTCGGGGACGTACTGATTCTCACCAAGCCACTCGGTACGGGCATTCTCACCACAGCGCTGAAAAGAGGACAGCTCAGTGAGGAAGAGTACAGCGCGGCTGTGGCCTCGATGACGATGCTGAACGCCACCGCCGCGCGCATCATGCAGCAGCATCGCGTGCATGCCTGTACGGATATTACCGGCTTTAGCCTGATGGGCCATAGCTGTGAAATGGCCATGGGGAGTGGAGTCACGTTCCGTCTGTACGCAGCCTCCTTGCCGGTCTTGCCTGGGGCGTCGCGTCTGGCACTCGAGGGGTATATTACCGGCGGGTGTAAACGCAACCGGACCTATCTGGCCGATAAAGTCCGGGTCGGAGCTAGTGTGCCGCAGGCGCTCAACGAAATAGCGTTCGACCCGCAAACGTCCGGGGGGTTACTGCTCGCCGTTGCGGCGCAGGACGCAGCCGCGTTGGCACGCGAGCTCCAGGAGGCAGGCACACTGGCCGCGGCGCTTGTCGGGCAAGTCGTCCCGCAGGGGGACGTGTGGGTGGAACTGCTCTAGAGTAAGGGATCTGTCCGGCGCGTGAGGTGAAGCGCACACGCGCGCGCGCAGGGGGTGTCAGGTGGAACTTGTCCTTGCCATCCTCATGGCCATCCTATGCATCGTTGTCCTCTACAAGTACCTCTCCCTCAAAGCCACTCTCGAAACCCGTGCGCGCGAGCAATATGAAGCGTGGCGCGGGCAAGAGCTAGCCGCGGTTCGTCGGCACTACGAAGAACTGACACGGCAGCAGGCTGCCGTGCAGTTACAGCAGTGGCGCCAGGAGAGCGAGGAGCAAATCCGGAAAGATGCTGTGGAGAAAAGCCGAGCGGTGATCGTAGGAAAAGTGACCGAGCACTTGGTGCCCTTTTTCCCCGACTTTCGCCATAATCCGAAAGACGCGCGCTTCCTCGGCACGCCGGTCGATTTCGTCGTGTTCGACGGGCTCGACGCCGGCGAAGTGAGGAAAATCACCTTCGTCGAGGTGAAAACCGGGGGCTCTTCGTTAAGTGCGCGGGAGCGGCAGATCCGCAACGTGATCAAACGCCAACTTGTGGAGTGGGAAGAGCTCCGTATCCCCCCGGCTATCCTGCAGAAACCGGAAAAGGAGCCCGCCTAGCGCGTGGGGGCAGGCATAAAAATTTCTACCCTCCTGCCGATCTGTCCCGCAGATGCTCACCGACCAGCAGGAGGGGACAGCATGATGATGCAGACTGAATCGGCAGCATTACTCCGACTGTCGGCTTCACTGGCAGAGAAATTTCACCAGCTGGCCGCCCAGTTATCCGCGGCTGCGGTAGCGCTGCGCGACCCTGGTACCCTCCCTGCGGAGAGTGTTGTAGATGAGCTCGCAGCTACCCGCAAGGATTTCGTGGACCTGCGTGATCGTTCCCTCGCGTTGGCCCATGCCTTGGCCATCTCCCCCGTGCCGCCACAGGAAGCGCTCGTGTCCCTGACAGATGTCAACTCACTCCTCTGGACGGTGAAGCAGGCGGAGGAACAAAAGGCCCAGCTTGAAGCGCGTCGGCGCCAAGCGCTCCACGCACTCGAGCGGGTGCTGGCGATTGTCCACCGCGATCAGACCGTTTTCCCACCTCTGCTGAAGTGCAAAGAGCAGGCGAACGCTCTGCACCTAGCCATCTCTACGCTGCAGTGGCCCGACTCGCACCCTGCCGTCGAGGCGTTCGCCGAGGGGAAACATCCTCTCTTGGCTCTGCTCACGTTCATCGAGTTGCAAAAGGAATTAGATGACGAGCAGTGGGCGTCCTTACAGGAAAGGATCGAGCAGGAGTTTGGCCGTGCTCTCGCCATCGCCGCGTCGAGGGGGAAACTGCAAGTGTCTTTGGCATCACCACCGGCGGCTCGACAGGATCCGACCACACAGCCCGCGGTCGCCTCGCCCGTTTCCGTGCTTGACGACCGGCAGCCTGAGATACCTCCTGCAGGTGAACTCTCACCAGATGGATGTCCAGCCCCTGCCGCTGGTGAGGTCGAGCAGATAGTGGAACGCACAGGCACCGCTGCTGCCATGGCAGCCCCGGCGAGCACTGGAGCAGTAGAAGAGCGGGTAATGGAGGAAGTGGCAACCGTGCCGCCTATGGCAGAAGCAGGAGAGGAGAGGAGCAATGGAGTGACCGATCATCCCATCCCCCATGCTCCAACAGAGGAGTTCCATACTCTTCCTACAGGCGACGGGCACGTTGAGGTCGACGTCCAGCCTGTGGCGCAGACAGAAGACCATCTGGATGCGCGCCTGGCTGCCGTCCGCACTTTGCTGTGGCAGCTGATTGCTGAAGACAAGGCGAAACTGGCCTTTCATGTGGCGAGCTACTTGGAAACACGTCTCCCTAAAGGGCAACTGTCGGTGCCGACGTGGCTTGTCCGGTCGGTTGCGCTCGGGCGGCTCGTCCGACATGCTAACGGAGAGATTGCACTCCTGCTCACAGAAGACTTTGCGCAGTTCACGCCTGCCTGCTTCGCGACGCAGAACGAGGAGTGGAACCACGCGATCCAGCTCCTCATAGTCGCTGCGGCTCTCCAACCAACACTCCTGGCCCCACGAACCCAGGCCTGGCGTCTCCTCCAGGCGCTGCAACTACCCGAAGAGGTGGCGCAACTGGCACAGATATGCCACGTGGTTGCCGCGTATGGAGAGGTCGGTGAACCGCTTGATCCAAATTCTTTGCGCAAGGGCACAGAGCAGGCCGCGTGGCAAACCAATATGGACGAACTGCGGAAGAACGTCGAGGCGTGGTGTACCCGCACCCTGCCGATTGCGCTGCCGCATCCTCCGGCGACGAAAGTGTGGCGCAAGTGGCAAGAGCCGCGGGGCATCCTCCATACACTCCTCTCCGCGATTCGGCAAAATGACCTTACTCGCACTCCCCAGGTGAAGCGCATCATCGAACAGTTCTCCGACGACGTGCACCTCAAACGCGAGGTGGACCGCACTGATCGCGAGATCCTGGGGCGGCGCCTCGGCGATGATATTGGGGGGAGAGCATTGGATCAGATTCGCAAACACACACGGGAAGCTGTCACGTTTGCGCGCCGCTGGATCGAGTTACAGGAGGCCCGTGTTGGACAAGAAAAAGGGGCACGCACCGAGCAAGCCGAACTGTTACGGCAAGAGGTGTGGAGCCGGCATTCCCTTGTGTCCGAAGAACTGTACACCTTTAGACGCCGTCATCCCTCACTGCTGAGTGTCGCCAGCGTGGCCTGTTGTCAGCGAGCGTTCGAGAACGTCAAGATACTATTCGACCCCCAGGCGCCCTTCCCATCCGAGGAGCCCCTACCAAAACCGCTGCTATACGCAGATCTCCTTAGGATCCCGACGGTCACGCTCACCGACCAGTGGGAGCTAGAAAACACCGATGCGGAAGCGCTCATTGACGGGATTTTCGCTCTGAGTGACACGGCCCAGCCGAAGAACAGAGGGCACTAACTCCGCCGCCGATGACCAGGCGGTTTCCCAAGGGTACCCCCAGGCGGGGCCTCACAGAGAGAGGAGCCCTGCCGTGCTGTCTCCGGGCAAAACAAGGGACCGCAGCCTGTGCCCAGGAGGATCTCGGGTGTTTACAACACCAATCCTGATGTCCCAAGACGACCAGGCGGCAGTTGGCGGCGGGTGGACTCAGCCCGCCGTGACAGTCGCAAACGGTGCCTGCTCACTGCGCCCCCTTGACCGCGGGCAGGAGCACCCCGCCGGTCGGTTGCTTCGCTGCAGGCGCGAAGGACGGGCGGTCGAGTTGCCGCTGCCACTTGGCCGGCGCGCGGTTTTCCTTCAGAAAGCCGCGGAATTGTTCCCGTTCTTCGACCGAGCGGGCAGCAATCTCCGCGTCGCTCCTGACAATGTGCGGGGTCAGGAAAATTAACAGGTTGATTTTGTTGGCGTTATCGACATCAGAGCGAAACAGGTTCCCTAGAACCGGTATGTCCCCTAAGTACGGCACCGTGCTGCGCTGGCGGGTGATATTATCCGAGATCAACCCTCCGATCACTACCGTCTGCCCGCTTTTGACGACGACTGTCGTACTGGCCGAACGCACCGAGGTTGTCGGTCCCACCAGATTCGGATCTCCAACCGAGGGTGGGGTTGGCACAAGGGCGGAGACCTCCTCGTAGATATCGAGGCGCACGGTGTCGCCCTCGGAGATCTGGGGCGTGAGGCGCAAACGAATCCCTACATCTTGGCGCTGTATCGTGGCAAACAGATTGTTGAGATCGGTCGAGTCGGTGGCGCGGCTGGCGATGAAGGGGACGTTCTGCCCAACTAAAATTTCTGCCTCTTCGTTATCGGTCGTCAGCAGGGTGGGCGCGGAGAGGACGTTGATGTCCCGGCTGTTCTGCGCGGCACGCAGCAGAGCGACCTGGGCCGGGATGCGTGTACCGTCGGGCAGTTCGATCGTCTTGTTGCTGGCCGCCGCGAGCAGCAGCCCTGACAAGCTGGTGGGGTTCGTCAGCGCGCGGTTGAGGTCTTTGAACGTCGCCCGCCCCAGAGCGACACCCTCTCCTTCAATACTAAAACTTCCCTGCAGCTCCATCCCCAACTCGCGCGCGCGGTCAACGCTCACTTCCAGAATAATCGCTTCCACATATACTTGGCGGCGGCGTACGTCGAGCTGTTCGATCACGGCTCTAAGTGTGGCAAAGTCCTGCGGTGAGGCACTGACAAGGAGTGAGTTCGTTGCCGGGTCTGCTGTGATCTGCACCTCGCTATCGAACTCAGGAGCAGTGCCTGCTGCTCCTTGCGGTGGGGAAGGTGCTGCGGAGGTGGTACCGATCGACTGTCTCTGCGCTCCTGGGGTGAGGACGAACCGCTCAGACTGTGACAGGGAGCCTTGCTCTCGGCGTGCTCGCCGGTCACGTCGGGGGGTGCGGATCGACGGGTTCCCTCCGTTCGTTCTAGCTGCGCGTGCGCCAAGGAGATCTGCGAGAATGGGTAGCATTTCCTCCGCGTTGGCATATTTGAGCGGGACGACATTGATCTTGCTCGTGCCCGGGGGGAGAGGCACGTCGAGCCGGGCGACAACGCGGCGGATCGTTTTCAGTTCAAGCGGCCCGGCCACGACGATGAGCGAGTTCGTCCGTTCGTCAGGCAGTACCCGCACCGGACGGATTCCCCCGTTGATGGACGGAACTGGACTACTGGTCGCGGTCACCGTTCTGACCCGTTGGGAGGGCACGTCGGTCGCACTGTGTTCTCTCATGATGTGCTCGAGCTTGGTCGCTAAATCCGCGGCCAATGCGTATTGCAGCGGAATCACTTCCGTGATCCGTTCCTGACCTTCAACATCCAGTGCTTCGATGATGCTCAAGAGCCTTCGGATGTTCAGCGCGGCATCGGTGATGATCAGAGTGTTCGTCGGGGTATACGGGATGAGGAGCCCGTCGGGCGAGACCATGGGCTGAAGGACCGTAGCCATCTCCGCCGCTGTGACGTAACGTAGTGGCGCTAGACGAGTGATGAATTCATCTCCGGCAGCAGCAAGCGACCCGTTGTAGAGCATGGGTACCCCCACTTGTTTGGCCTCGCGGCTGGGAACGATCTTGATTGTGCTGCCGCTAGGGACGGTCGTGAAGCCTTTCACCTGCAGGACCGACTGGAAGACCGCATATGCCTCGTCGGCACGCACCTTGGCTGGGGAGATAATGGTGACTTTGCCGCGCACCTTTTCGTCGATGATGAAATTCTTCCCAGTAATCTCACTGATAAAGCGGGCGAGGATAGGGATCTCGACATCCTGAAAATTCATTGCGACTAGGTTGTCGGTCTTGGGCGTAGATGGTTGCGGTGCGGGGTTTGCCTCCTCAGACAGCACGCGGGACGCGTGTCCGTTGCGGCTACTCGGAGTAAAAGGGTCGCGCTCCTGCGCCTGACTCAGGCTGCTGCACACACAGCAGCAGAGGAGCAAAATGAGGCACTTCACCTGGCAGGCCCTAACGAATCTCATACGACAGTGTCACAGGTTGGTGGTTACGCAGCACATCGACGCGCACCTGGGAATATCCCTGAAGATCCTGCAGCAAGGCAAAGGCAGTGCTGGGATCGGTGACTTCAATACCATTGACCCGTTGTACGATATCTCCATTTTTGAATCCGAGCCGGTCAATCAAGCTGTCCACCTGGATCGCAAAGAGGCGAAAGCCTTGGGGCGTGCCGTCTGGGGTGGTGTACGGGACGGCGCGTACCTGGGTAAAAATCTCGTTCAGATTCGCCATCGCCCGCTCTACCTCCTTGCGATCAAGCTGGAAGGTATCGGGTGCGACCTGGCTCACCCCCGCAGCGGGTTCACTGAGCGGGGAAGATGGGGCTGCGGCTTCTCTAGTCGATCTCGGGGAGGGTGGCTCGGTCGGCAAGAGCAGCGTTTCCCGCCGCCCCTCCCGCTCGATAATGGCACGGTCCCACTCGACCTGCACTAGAGTCACTCCGGGCGCAATCGATTGACCTTCGCGGTACAAACCTTGAAGCTGTGAAGCGTGGTCCTCGATAATGGCGAACGCATCATCGTGGTCGCGTACTGCTGTACCGAGCAGTTTAAATGGTCCCTGACCGGTAGGAGTCACCCCCGCATTCTGCCCAGGAGCCTTGACGGCATTAAAAATGTCTCTACTGTAGATGATCGCGTATGAGGAGAAAGGTCGGGGACGTTGAGCCGGTGCAGGTGGAGGCTCTTTCTCTCCTTGTAAGGAGGGAGGGGGCAAGGCCAACCATAGTGCCGCCAGGCTGTTGACAGAGACGGCGCACAGGTAAGCCAGCAGCGTCAGAAGACCCAGGCGCGCGCCAACAAAGAAGGCTCGTAGATCCATCCCCACCACAACCACCGCTTTCTCCTCCCCTGCAGGATAAGCAAAGAACAAGCACAATTCAAGTTTTCTGTGAAATTTGTCAATCTAAGGATGTCTCTGTTTTATTGAAACCCTTACCGGCAGGAGCTGGTAGCAGGGGGCACTGAGTGGCTGCTGCGCCGTGCTATGACACCCAGTGTCGGAGACAAGGTAGGAATACCGTGCGGGCAGCGGTGCGCGCTGTACACAGAGAAAGCAGCAGGCATAGTCGGGGACGCAGAGGAAGCTGGTTGACGCCCTCTCCGATGTCGGTTAAGGCCATTCTGTTATGGAAGAAAACGAGCAAATTCTCGTCCGTAAGAAAAAACTCGCCACTCTCAAGGCGCAAGGCTTGCCAGTGTATCCCAATAACTTCTTCCCAACCCATACGGCCGCCGACGTGCGGCAGCGGTTTGCCGATGCGACAGAAGAACATCTACAGAAGGTTGAGGAACGCTTGGCAATAGCTGGCCGGATCATGTCTCTCCGTTATTTCGGCAAGGCTGCCTTTTTTCACCTGCAGGACCGAAGCGGCCAGATCCAGGTCTACGTGCGCCAGGGCGAGAGCTCGCCCGAGGCAGTGAGCTTACTCAGAGAAGCACTCGATATCGGTGACATTGTCGGTGTGGAAGGGTCAGTCTTCCGCACTCGTACGGGCGAACTCACCCTCAAAGCGACCACTCTACGCTTATTGGCGAAAGCCTTACGACCTTTACCCGAGAAGTGGCATGGTCTACAGGATATCGAAACCCGCTACCGCCAACGCTACCTGGATCTGTTGGTCAACCCGCAGGTGCGGGAGACGTTCCGCAAACGGGCACAAATCATCCAGCTCATTCGCCAGTTCTTCGTCGAGCGGGATTTTCTTGAGGTCGAAACCCCTGTGATGCAGAGCCTAGCGGGCGGAGCGCTGGCGAAGCCGTTTGTGACACATCATCGGGCCTTAGATATCGACTTGTACCTTCGTATTGCACCCGAACTCTACCTTAAGCGTCTTGTCGTCGGTGGCATCGAACGTGTCTTCGAGCTCGGACGCAACTTCCGTAACGAAGGGGTCTCGACCAAACATAACCCTGAATACACCATGCTCGAGTTTTACCAGGCGTATGCCACGTACGAGCAGTTGATGACCCTGACCGAAGAATTATTCACCTGTCTCGCCCAGGCAGTGAATAGGGGACCGTTCCTTGTGTATGGCGAACACAAGATCGATTTGACCCCCCCGTGGCGTCGTCTCGACTTCCGCGAGGCAGTGTGCCAGTATGCGGGGCTTGCGGCTGACGAGCTTGAAAAAGAGGATGTGGTACGGGCAAAAGCACGCGAGCTGGGTGTCCTTTCCCCGGCTTCAGCACCCCTGGGAAAAATCCTGGAAGAACTTTTTGCAGCCGTGGCTGAACCTCAGCTTATCCAACCAACGTTTGTTGTTGGCTACCCAGTCGAGGTGTCCCCTCTAGCCCGGCGCACTGAGACCGATCCCCGTTTCGTGGAGCGTTTCGAGCTGTACATTGCCGGCCGCGAATTGGCCAATGCCTTCTCCGAGCTGAATGATCCAGAAGATCAACTGCAGCGGTTTCTGCAGCAACTGCGTGAGCGCGAAGCCGGGGATGAGGAAGCGCACAGGCTTGATGAGGATTACGTGCGCGCATTGGAATACGGCATGCCACCGACTGCAGGGGAAGGGATTGGGATCGATCGCGTAGTCATGCTCTTCACCAATTCGCCTTCGATCCGCGATGTCATTCTCTTCCCCCATATGCGGCCGGAGAGAAGAGAGAAGTAGGGGCTAAAAAAAGAGTGCCGGGATGAGGAACTTCCAGAATCCCCCACACCCAACCCCTGTAGCCTGTGCATTACGAACTGTTTATTAGTCTTCGCTACCTGCGTGCAAAGCGGCGCGAGGCGTTCATTTCCTTTATCACGGCGATCTCGACGATCGGGGTCACCATCGGGGTCATGACCCTCAACATCGTGCTGGCGGTCATGACTGGCTTTGAGGAGGACCTCCGCGATCGCATTTTGGGGTTTAATCCACACGTGGTGATTTCGAGCGCGAGTGGCACGATCCGCGATTATCACTCCCTCGTCGCCCAGATCAGTCAAGTGCCTGGAGTGGTTGCCGCAGCCCCGTTCATCTACGGGCAGGTGATGGTCAACGCGCGCCAGAGCGTCGCCGGCGTGTTGGTGCGCGGAGTGGAACCAACCCTCGCGAGCAAGGTTGTGGATGTCGGCACTCATATCCGCGCAGGGCATCTCGCCGGGTTGGGGCAACCGTATGGGATCACCATCCGCGACGGCGCCGAGGAGCGGACGGTCGAGCTGTCCGGCATCATTCTGGGCGTCGAACTCGCGCAGCAGCTTGGCGTGCTCCCCGGGGACCCGATTAGTGTGGTGTCGCCCCTCAATACGACCCCGGGCCCCTTAGGAATGATTCCCAAAGTGAGACGCTTCGTTGTCGCTGCCCTGTTCGATTCAGGTATGTACGAGTACGACAGCACTCTCATTTACATGGCGCTCCGCGACGCGCAGCACTTCTTCGAATTGGGGGAGAGCGTTACCGGCATTGAGGTACGGGTCACCGATGTCTACGATGCCCCAGCGATCGCACGCCGCATCGAGCATACTCTCGGACTTCTCTACCGGGCACGCGATTGGACGGAGATCAACCGCAACCTTTTCGCGGCGCTGGCACTGGAGAAAATCGTATATTTCATCGTCCTGTTGCTGATCGTATTGGTCGCAGCGTTCAACATCATTGCGACGTTGATCATGGTGGTCATGGAGAAACGCAAGGATATTGCCGTGCTGAAGTCCATGGGGGCGACTAGTGGGTCTATCGGCCGTATTTTTGTATACAAAGGGCTGATTATTGGTGTAGTCGGAACGCTGACAGGGAGCCTGCTGGGGTTTGGTGGGTGCTGGCTGCTTGATCACTATCACTTCATCAAGCTGCCAGAAGGAGTGTTCTACGTCTCTACCCTACCGGTTAAAATATACGGGGAAAATTTTCTCCTAGTTGGCCTGGCGTCAGTGCTCATCTGTTGGCTGGCTACTCTGTATCCGGCACGGCAGGCCGCGCGGTTAGCACCGGTGGAGGTCATTCGCTATGAATGAGAAACGACCGGTGTTCCAGGCACGACAGCGCAGGGTGCGCCGAGAGCGGGTCTGAGAGGGGATGGTGACCGAGGTGCTGATTCGGGCACGAGGGTTAGGCAAGCAGTACGGTGAAGGGGAATCGGCCGTTCGGGTCTTTGCTGCTCTCGATCTCGACATTCATCGCGCAGAGCGGGTTGCCATCGTGGGAGAATCAGGGGTAGGCAAAAGTACGTTGCTGCATATCCTCGGTACACTCGATCAGCCTACCGAGGGCAGGGTATGGCTTGCTGAACACGACGTGTTTGCATTGCCCGAAGCCGAGATAGCAGCGCTGCGTAATCGCGAGATTGGCTTTATTTTTCAGTTTCATCACTTGCTTGCCGATTTCACGGCGTTGGAAAATGTCAGTATGCCCGGACTCATCGCCGGACTCAGTTGGGCCGAAGCGAGTCAGCGCGCTAAGGAATTACTGGACAGAGTCGGCCTGCACGGGCGCTTCCACCATCGCCCAGGAGAACTTTCGGGCGGGGAGCAACAGCGCGTCGCGGTGGCGCGCGCCGTGGTTCTGCGGCCGCGCGTGATTCTTGCCGATGAACCGACCGGCAACCTCGATCCGGCAACAGGTGAAAGCGTGCTCCAACTCTTGCTCTCGCTCAAC
>Ga0308420_1000199_pt1 | contig 27236 bp, 24 predicted proteins | sample HotsprSampleMS55_FD_203802 | JGI IMG/M metagenome (GOLD analysis project Ga0308420, IMG submission 203802) | Hot spring phototrophic mat microbial communities from Mushroom Spring, Yellowstone National Park, Wyoming, United States - 20090730_MS55 ... | reverse complement strand
TGTCGGGATTCGTCTTTACGACGCTTGTCTTTCTGGTCAGCTTCTGGTATCGCCCGCCAGATGTGCCGACGGTGGTGCTCTGCACGCTGAAGTCCACCACCGGAATGGACTGTCCGACCTGCGGTATGACCCGCGCCTTCTGCGCGCTGGCCAAGGGGGAGTGGCAGCGCGCCCTGCGTTTTCATCCGCTCTCGCCGGTGGTGTTTGCCCTGTTTGGCTGGTGGTGGCTGCGTTCCCTGCTGTATCTGCTGGGAAAGGGAAACTGGGTGAACCGGGTGGAGACCTGGTTTCCACCGCTGTTGACGGTGCTGGTCGTGTTGGTGGGGGTGCTCGTCAGTTGGTTGTTCAAACTGTGGCTCCAATAGGGGGCTGGATTCCGGGTTGAACTTGCGGTTGTGGGCGTATAACCTATGGTTCCTCAAGGTTTGGGAATCCTTTTCTGAGAAAGTTTCACCGCCTTCCCGGACGTGGCGTTCGTTTCAGCCAGGTTGACTTCTTCCCGACCCATCTTCTGAGGATTCGCCATGCGCGACGCTTCTGTTCCCCACGGCGCGTCGGCCGTGCCACCGGCTTTGCTGGCCGGCTTGACAATGCGCCTGCCATTGGATGTGACTTCGGACCCTGCCCCGCGTGAAGCCTCCCAGAACGACCCCTTTCTGGGGCGGACACTGGATGGCAAATACCGCATCGAGCAGCGGATCGGCCGCGGCGGGTCCGGTACGGTCTATCGGGCGCGTCACCTGCTCATCCACCGTACGGTTGCCGTCAAGGTGCTGTCCCTGGACTTGGTTTCGGATGACGATGCGCTGGCCCGCTTCCGCCGCGAGGCCGCCATGGCCGGACGCCTCAAGCACTTCAACATTGTTTCCGTAACGGACTTCGGCCTTACGCCGGACGGCGTGGCCTACCTCGTTATGGATTTCATTGAGGGCAGGAGCCTGCGTCGCATTCTCAATGCGCAGGGAACGGTGGCACCGGAAAAGCTCGTCGGCTGGTTGAAACCGATTTGCTCGGCCGTCCATGCCGCCCACCGCAAGGGCATCATTCACCGTGACCTCAAGCCGGACAACGTGATGATTGAGGTTGTGGATGGCGAGGAAATCCCGCGGGTGCTCGACTTCGGGATTGCCAAACTCATGGATGCCGTCACCGTCGGCACGGATTTCACGACCGAAACCGGCAGTGTTATGGGCACGCCCCACTACATGTCGCCGGAGCAGTGTGAGGGCAAACCGCTCGATGCCCGCTCTGACATCTACAGCCTGGGGACACTGGTCTACGAACTGTTGACCGGCAATGTGCCCTTTCCGGGCAAGGTCACAACCACCGTTATGATGCAGCAGGTGACTGCCGCGCCGCGTCCGCTCCGTGACCTGCGCCCGGATTTACCGGAAGCCGTCGAACTCTGCGTCATGCGTGCCTTGAGCAAAAATCCGGCAGCCCGGCATGCGACGGCGCTCGACTTTGCTCTTGAGTTCGAGGCTGCGCTGTCCTCGGCCTCGACGCCGGAAGTGGCCCCGCTGTCTGATCCGGCGCTGGTGCCTGCTCCCACGCCACGTCTGCACACGGATGAACCGGCGTCGAATCCGGCCCTGGATTTTCGCGCCCAGCTTCGCCAGGCTGCGGCTGTTGCGCCGCCAGTGCTGCTCCAGCGGGGAGGGAGACTCCCATCCGAAGACTTGCCTCCTGCGTCAGTGATGCCGTTGCCGGTGCATAACGTCGGGAAACCTGCCGATAGCTCTGAGTCCATTCGGGCGGCTGAGGCGCGTTCATCCACGGAAAAGCTTTCGGCTCCAGCACTTTCTGTCCCGGCATCGCCGCCGTCCGTAGTTTCCGTGCCGCCGCCACCGGAGGCGGTTTCAGCCCGGCCCGAAGCGGCTGCGCCGGTTGCCGGAACGGTTGACCGGGCACCCGAGCCGTCACTCCCCGCTATGGAAAGTGCAGCCGCGGCGGCTGCTGCCCTGGCCCGTGCGTCAAAGGGCGTTGCTCTGAAAGCCGCCCCGGAGCCAGTGCGTTCCTCCAGTCCCACGTTTGAGTCGCAACCGGTGTGGGCCATCCGGCGGGGCGCAGCCTGGCCGTGGATGAAAATGACCATGCTGCTGGCTGGTTTGGTGGTCCTGACCTACGCCCTGGCGACCTATCTTCTCTATCGCCAGGCAAACTTCCGCCTGGGGGCAGAACTGGCGGCGCTGGCCCGGGATCGGCAGCAGCCTCTGGCCACCTTGCGCGAGCAGACGGCAGCCCGGCTTGCCGCCCGGAAGCTGGAGGTGGAAAGTGTACGTGTCCGGCTGGACCCCCCCAATCAGCGGGTCATGCTCTATGTCCGCTACCGGCGCACCTGGCTTGGGTGGTTGCCGCTGCGCTTTGAGGCCGAAGGGCAGGCGCAGCCGGTTCCGATGACGCTTGACACCCTGGCCGGTATCACTCCGTCCCAGGCGGAAGTCGTGAATGTGTCGCCACGTGAGATAGAGCGGTACCGTAGCGAGCGGCAATCTGGCGGGTCGCTGGGCCGGTGAAAAGGGTATTGACAAATTCCTTTTTTGGACTTAGTCTAGCCAGTGTTATGAAACGACTCACGGCCCAAGAAGTAATTGCCCTGATTCGCACCCGTGGCCTCAAGCTGACGCCGCAGCGCCTGGCCATCGTCGAGTATTTGCAGCAGTGCACCCACCATCCGACGGCCGAAGAGGTGCTGGCTGCCGTCAACGCCAGGTTTCCCATGGCGTCGCGGGCAACGGTCTATAACACGCTCAACTGGCTTCGGGAAAACGGGCATCTGATGGAAATCCACGAAGGGGGCGTGATGCGTTTCGATCCCAACCTTGAGCCACATCATCACTTTGTCTGCCGTCAGTGCGGACGGGTTGAGGATGTTGAGTCAGAGTTGGTCGGGCCGTGGCCACAGTGCACGTTACCGGGGCGGCACGTCATCGAGGGCTTCGACCTGACCTTGCGTGGCCTGTGTGCGGACTGTGCCCAGTCGGGCCAGGCGGCCGGGGCCTGAAATTTTTTTACCCACTGATTTAGACAAAATCTAAATCAGAATCTTGTCTATGAAGGAGACCACACCATGAACCAACCACAGACCAAAACCCAGCAGAACCTCCAGGCGGCCTTTGCCGGTGAAGCCATGGCCAACCGCCGCTACCTCTACTTCGGCCAGCTTGCCCGCAAGCTGGGCAACGAGGAAGTCGCCCAGTTGTTCGAGCGTACGGCTGACGAAGAAACCGGGCACGCCTTTGCCCACCTGCAACTGATGTATCCAGAGTCCGAAATGACCGTCGAAAAGCTGCTTCAAATCGCCTATGAAGGCGAAATGTACGAAACCGAGCAGATGTACCCGACCTTTGCCGAAGAAGCGCGGCAGGAAGGGGAGTCTGCCGCCGTGGCGGAATTCATCGAGCAGGGGGCTGAATCCCGTGAGCATGCCGAGCGGTTCAAGGCTATGCTTCAGCGGGCTGCCAAACAGTTCAAAGCCTTTGGACGAGTTGAAGCAGCCCACGCCAAGCGTTATGCCGAGGCGCTGGAAAAAGTGACGGCGCGCTGAACGTTCATCTTCCGGGCCATGTGATGCGCGCCCGGGCACTGGCTGGCCTCTTTGGAGTCGCCTGCCCCGATGCGCCGGGCGCGCGTTCTGGCACGTTAAGGATCACTCTTATGGAATACCTTGTCTTGGCCACGTCACTGCGTACGGACAGCCACAGCCGGATTCTGGCCCGCCACGTGACGGAGGCTTATGCCCAACGTGGTGGACAGGTGGCATTCGTGGACTTGCGCAATTATCCCCTGCCGCTCTGCGATGGCGGGCCAGCCTACGATGACCCCGGCGTGGCGGCCCTGTCGGCACTCATTGCCGAGGCGCGGGTGGTGACGCTGGCCGTCCCTATTTACAACTACGATGTGAATGCGGCGGCCAAGAACCTTGTCGAACTTACCGGCCCGGCCTGGGCAGGCAAGATCGTAGCCTTTCTCTGCGCCGCTGGCGGACAGCGGAGCTATATGTCAGTGCTTGGACTGGCCAACAGCCTGATGCTGGATTTTCGGGCCGTGATTGTCCCGCGCTTCGTCTATGCTACGAAAGCCGACTTCCAGGACGGGCAACTCATCTCACCGGAAATCGCCGCCCGCGTTGATGAGTTGGCGGAAACTTCCATGCGACTGCGCTACGTGTAACTGCGCTACGTGTAAAGGCAAGGCCTTTCCAGAGGGTGCCGGGGCTTGGTTACTGGTTTCCACATTTTCACAGTTTTTTCCACAGGAGGATAGCGTTATGGGTGAGCAACTGCACGCAACACGCCTTGACCTGCCCGAAGAAATTCGGGTTGCGGTCATTCGGCTTCTCAATCAATCGTTGGCCACGGCACTCGACCTCAAAACCCAGGTCAAACAGGCCCACTGGAATGTCAAAGGGCCGCAGTTCATTGCCCTGCACGAGATGTTTGACGAGATGGCGACCGAGCTGGACGGCTTCGTGGATGACCTTGCCGAGCGCGTGACGGCGTTGGGTGGTACAGCGCTGGGAACGGCGCGGATCGCGGCGGCGCAGTCGATTCTGGCGGAATATCCCACTGACATTCAGGACGGGCTGGATCACGTCAAGGCACTGGCCGAGCGGTATGCCCCATTTGCCCATCATGTTCGGGCAGCCATTGCCGAAACCGATGAACTGGGCGATGCTGATACGGCCGATCTCTACACCGGCATTTCGCGCGCGATGGACAAGCGGCTGTGGTTTCTTGAAGCCCACCTGCAGGCAGCGCGCTGACGAGCTATGGGTGCACCGCTGGTCGAGTGCGTCCCTAACTTCAGTGAAGGTCGGCGGCCGGAGGTCGTGGCGTCCATTGTGGCGGCAATAGAGCACGCCCTGGGGCAACCGATCCTTGACCAGCATCTTGATCCCGATCACCACCGGTCGGTCATCACCTTTGCCGGTTCACCCGAAGCCGTGCGCGCCGCCGCCATAGCCGGCCTGGCCCAGGCGGTGGAATGCCTTGATCTCTCCAGACATCAGGGCGTTCACCCGCGCATTGGCGTCGTGGATGTCGTGCCGTTCATTCCGGTACGCGGCGTGACCATGACCGATTGCGTGGCCCTGGCCCATCAGGTCAGCCAGCAGGTGTCCGTCCGCCATGGGCTTCCGGTCTTCTGCTATGGCGAGGCGGCGCACCAGGCGGTGTACCGTGATTTGGCCGCAATTCGGCGGGCGGTGCGGACGGCACCGACATTTCCGACGCCGGACTACGGCCCGCCCCGGCCGCATCCCACGGCCGGAGCCGTGGCCATTGGGGCGCGCGATTACCTGATTGCCTTCAACGTCGAACTGGAAACGGACGCGCCGGACATTGCCCGCTCCATCGCGCGGGAACTGCGGGCAGCGCAGGGCGGCCTGCCAGGGGTCAAGGCGCTGGGGTTGCGCCTGGCTTCCCGTGGTACGGTACAGGTTTCCTGCAACCTGACCGATGTGCGCCGGACGCGCCCGGCGGACGTTTTTTATGCCGTGGCGGCGGCGGCGAAACGCTATGGGGTGCGGGTTGGGCGGCCGGAATTGGTTGGTCTCGTACCGACGCCGGATTCCACCATCGGATTTGATGCGGACACACGGGCGAGTCTGTTCCCCGATGAAAAAATCCTCAGTCGTCGGCTGCGGCTCGAATAAACGGACGCCTTATCCGCAAGGAGCACCGCTATGACACTACTTGAACGCCTGCGTCAGCGGGCCGCGCAGTTGTCCAGGCATATTGTTCTGCCGGAAGGGGAGGACCCGCGCACACTGCGCGCGGCCGTGATGTGCCAGGAACAGGGAATGGCACGGGTGACATTGCTGGGGGATGCCGCGCGTATTCGTGAGCAGGCGCAGGCGCTGGGGATTGACCCGGACCGCTTTCCCATCGTGGAACCCACCACCGCCCCGGAGCGCGAAGCCTTCGCCCAGGCTTTTTATGAGCGCCGCAAAGCCAAGGGGTTGTCTCTGGAGCAGGCCCGCGAAGTAATGTGTGATCCGCTCTACTTCGGGAACATGATGGTGCAGACGGGACGCGCCGACGGTTCCGTGGCCGGGGCTACGCATTCGACGGCCAAAACCGTGCGGGCGGCCCTTCAGGTCATCGGCCTGGCGCCGGGCTTCAACATCGTTTCCAGCTTCATGCTCGTCACGGTACAGGACCCGTCCTTTGGTGCTGACGGAAACTTTCTGTTTGCGGACTGCGCGATTGTCATCGAACCATCCGCGGCTGAACTCGCCGACATTGCGCTGGCCGCAGCGGAAAACTGCCGTACCTTTCTGGGTGTCGAGCCAAAGATTGCCATGCTGTCGTTTTCCACGCGGCGCAGTGCCGAGCATCCGCTCGTGGACAAGGTGGCAGCAGCCGTGCGGCTGGTGGCGGCGCGGCGTCCCGAACTGCTCGTGGATGGTGAAATGCAGGCCGATGCCGCTATCGTGCCCGTCGTCGGGGCGCGCAAAGCGCCTGGCAGCCCGGTGGCCGGTTACGCCAACGTGCTGATTTTTCCCAGTCTGGAAGCGGCCAACATTGCCTACAAGCTGGTCGAACGCCTGGGCCGGGCGACAGCCATCGGGCCGATTTTGCAGGGATTGGCCAAGCCAGCCAACGACCTTTCCCGTGGCTGTGATGCCAGCGACATCGTGGACGCCATTGCCCTGACGGCACTCCAGGCGGCGCAGACCCCGGCTGCCGAATAGCCTTTGCAGGCGGCGATTGACCCCAAAAATATGAGACAGGGTTTGACATTGCCTTCACCCTGATGATAGAAGGCTGGCACTTCCGGCTGAGCTTTTCGAGCGTTTTGCGTACTCCGCCCTGATCTGTTCTCGCAGGTTGATGCGTTCGGAGGCTCACCACCATTCAAGTTGGGACTTTTCAGGAGATGCCATGACGTCATGCCTTGGTCTTTGGCGCGTATCCGCATTCTGTGCGTTGACGCTATGCGGAACGGTCGTCGCGGTTGCGCAGTCGCCAGCGCCTCTGGTGTCCACTCCAACAACGTCGGGGCGCGCCCTCATTGCGGCTGCGGAGCGTCATTTCAAACGCGGTGAAGAAGCCTTCCGCAACGGTCAGTTTGAAGACGCCAGGCAGTGTTTTGCGCAGGCCAGGGCCGTTCTTGAACAGGCTCCAGCCGAGTTGCGCGCCGGACAGGATGTGCAGGCTTACGCTTTTGAACTCCAGGGACGCATTGAACTGCTGCACACCGGTTTGCGACAGGCGGCGCTGGCAGCCGGTCAGGGGACTTACCGCGACGAACTGGCGGCCCTGGACATCAGCCGCATCAGCGCCCGTCCGATGGGTGAGCTGGATATGTCGAACTTCGACTTCAAGTTCACGGTGACGGCGCAGGTGTATCAGTTTATGAACTTCTACACGACTGGGCGGGGGCGCATCACGATGGAGCGTGGGTTGATCCGCTCCGGGCGCTACCGCGAGATGGCCGAGCGCATCTTTGCCGAAGAAGGTGTTCCGAAAGACCTCATCTGGCTGGCTCAGGTCGAGTCGGTGTGGCAACCACGGGCATTGTCCTTTGCCAAGGCGCGGGGTATCTGGCAGTTCATTCCGGGAACTGGCGCACGCTTTGGGCTGCGGCAGGATGCCTACATGGATGAGCGCGTGGCGCCGGAAGCTTCCACCCGCGCGGCCGCCCGCTATCTGAAATTTTTGTACGACTACTTTGCCGGTGACTGGCTGCTGGCTATGGCGGCCTATAACTGCGGTGAGCACAATGTCGAGCGCGCCATCGAGCGGTGTGGCTATGCCGACTTCTGGGAACTGCACCAGCGCGGACTTCTGCCGCGTGAAACACAGAACTATGTTCCGGCGATTCTGGCCGTTATTGCCATTGCCAAAAATCACAAGCAATACGGCTTTGATGTAACGCCGGAGCCGCCAATGCGGTACGACACCTTTCAGCTCGATACGCCAACCTCGCTGGTTGTGGCGGCCGACCTGCTCCAAGTCCCAGTCAGCGAGTTGACATCCCTCAACCCCGAACTGCACCGGGCGCTGGCACCAGCGGGTTTCAACCTCAAGCTTCCAGTGGGCACCCGTGAGCGTTTTGCCGTGGCCTATGCGGCGCTGACGCCCCAGGACCGCTTGGGCGCGGCAGCGGCACCTACCCTGGCGGAAAGCCGGCCGGCAGCCGCCCCGCGTTATACCACGCGCAATGCACGTACGACGGGACGCCGGTACCGGACCCGTTACTGATGGCGTTCCACGGTTGACCCTGACCGGGCACGCCGTCTGGATGACTTCCCGCCTGCCGTCCGTGGCATTGTGGCTGCCACGGACGGCAGATTGGCTTGGCCGCGCCTATGCATCATCCGTCCTCGCCTGCTGAGCGGCTGCTGGTTGCACTGGACACGTCCGACCGCGCTGCGGCCGAGCAGCTCATGCAGGAGGTCGCCCCCTATGTCGGAGGCTTCAAGATTGGCAAGACGCTGTTTACGGCGGCCGGTCCACCGGTCGTGGCAGCGGCGCTGGCGACCGGCGCACGTGTCTTTCTGGACCTGAAGTTTCATGACATTCCCCACACGGTGGCCGGTGCGGTGGCGGCGGTGATGCAGCTCGGCGTACACCTGTGCACCGTCCACACGCTGGGCGGACGGGCGATGCTGCAAGCTGCTGTCGAGCCACTGGCTGCGCTACCGCCGGGCCGCCAGCGGCCGACCATTCTGGGCGTGACCCTGCTGACGAGCGCCGATCAGGCGACACTTGATGAGATTGGGCTGGCTGGAACACCGGAGGAGGTTGTTCTCCGTCTGGCGCGTCTGGCCGTGGACTGCGGGCTGGGGGGCGTGGTGTGTTCGCCCCAGGAAGTCGCGGCAGTGCGGCGTCTCGTGCCCAAGGATTTCGCCATTGTGACGCCGGGCATCCGTCTGCCGGATGCCATCCCGGACGACCAGCGGCGGGTGTTGACGCCGCGCGCGGCGTTGGCGGCCGGGGCTACCTACCTTGTGGTGGGGCGTCCGATCACGGCGGCTGCTAACCCGGCCGCCGCTGCGCAGCGCATCGTAGAAGACCTGGCTACACTCTGAAATACTGCCCGGTAACGGTGGAGCAGCGGGCCGGAATGGCCGGCTTTTTTCATTCGGGCCGCTTTTCTTCTCACACCCTGGAAGACAATTGACTATGTTGGAAGCAGGTTGCCTGACTGCTTTTCATCCGAGGTTCCTGCCATGCCACTGCTGCCCATGATGTTTGGTTGGATTGTGTTCCTTCAGGACGCACCAGGTTTCAATCAGTTGCCTTTGCCCATGCGCATCACCTTTACGGTTGTTGCCATCGGCACGATGTATGCCATCTGGGTGTTTGTCTTTCGGGATTTGGTCCGTCAGGCGACCCGGATTGAAGCCCGCGATATGGAGCGGTTGGAACGTCTGGCGCAAACTCACCAGCTTGGCGCGGTCATGGAACGACCGGTAGTTCTGGATCGCTTGAACATCGCGGATACGGACGAATCTGAACGGGCCTACAGTGCCATCCAATTGCACGAACATGGATTTGTTCTGGTCAGCCTGCATCACCAGGGCTGGCAGTCGGAATTGGCTGTGCGCTACACCGATCTGGAAGCGGTACAAAGCTACTCCGAACGGCAATTGACAGGCATTCGGGCGGCGATTCTGGGCCCGTTGGCCTATCTCGTTCAGAAAAAGCGGTATTACCTTGGTATGCTCGTACGCAATCAGGATGGTACGGTCCAAACAGTATTGCTTCAAGGGAAACGAAACGTAACCGAAAAGCTCGGTGCCGCGATTGATTCGGCGCGATGTGCTGCAAAATCATCCTCATTTACCCCGGAAACAACGTTGTCGGCGGCTGGTTAGGGGCAATTCAGAGAAAAGTATTTCCCTTTTTTGAGTTATTTCGTCTATAAACGGGATGACACTTTCAAGTCACTTCTGGTACTTGAAAGCATTTCCGAAACAGCTCGAAAAAAGGGGAAACGTAAAAGCTATGGCAAACACAAAGCAAAACTCAGCACAGGGCGAAGCCAAGAAGCGTCGTGGCAGGGTAGCGCAAAGTATCACGGTACCGGTCAGTCGTCAGACAATGGCCGTCCTTGAAACTTATGTCATGCTCGGCCAGGCGACCTCGGCCAGTGCTGTTGCCGGGAAACTTCTGGCGCGTGCGGCGGAAGATTTACGGGAAAATCTGGCACGTCAATTGAGCAGCAATCTCGGACGTGAGCAAAAGGGTGAAGCCAAAGAGTGAAACCCGCCCTGAATCATCTCCCGTCCTGTTGGGGAGCCTGACTCGAAACGGTGTGGTTCCTCCAGCCCAGCCCTGACAGCCGGAGCAAAAATGGCAGGAGCGCCCGGTCAGGCATCCTGCCATCTGCGGCTCATCCTGCTGCCTGGCGTGTTTCCTGGCGGCACGGCTGCTTTTTCCCCTCCCAAAACACGCTTGATTTCCCGGACAGTATCCGGCCTTCTGTTTCTGACCGGCAGGTTCTTTCCCCCAGGGACGCTGCCTGAAAAGAGACGCTGCCTGAAACAGGTTGCCCGCTGGCGCTTTGAAGCTGGGACGTGCTGCCTTCCTGCCTTTTTCGCCAAGGCAGGAGCATGGAAAATACACCAGTGTCGTTTTCGGTACGAACAACCCCTGTGCGTCGGCGCATAATCAGGAGGCATGAGCGGGACCTCCCTGGCTATCCGGTTACGTCCTCATCCGATAGCCAGCTTCACACTGACCTTACGGCTAGGAACTCACTGTATGTTCGAGCGATATACCGAAAAGGCCCGACGGGTTGTCTTCTTTGCCCGGTATGAAGCCGGGCAGTTTGGCGCGCCGGCCATTGATGCCGAGCACCTGTTGCTGGGCTTGCTGCGCGAAGACAAGGCGCTGGCTAACCGCTTCTTTCTCAAAGCGCACCTGACGCTGGACGGAGTGCGCCGTGACATCGAAGCGCGCACGGTGCGGCGGGAACGGACGACGGTCGCCATGGATTTGCCCCTGTCGCCGGAAGCCAAGCGGATTCTTGTCCATGCGGCGGAAGAGGCCGAGCGGATGAACCTGCGTGCCATTGGCACCGAGCACCTGTTGCTGGCGCTGCTGCGTGAAGAAAACACCCTGGCGGCGCGTATCCTGTACGAGCATGGCTTGCGGCCGCAGGCCATCCGGGAAGAAATCCTGCGAACCCTCTCCCCCGCACCTGCGACGACGCCCACCAGCGGCAATAAGAAGGAATCTTCCGGGATTGCTGAATACAGCCGTGATTTGACTGACCTGGCAGCGCGGCGGATGCTTGACCCCCTCATCGGACGGCAGAGCGAAATCGAACGGGTGATTCAGATTCTCTGTCGGCGCAACAAGAATAACCCGTTGCTCATTGGGGAACCGGGCGTTGGCAAGACCGCTATTGTCGAAGGGCTGGCCGAACGGATCGTCAACGGGGATGTTCCGCGTTTTCTGGCCGACAAGCGCATCGTCGCCCTTGACCTGAGTCTGGTTGTGGCCGGAACGAAGTACCGCGGGCAGTTTGAAGAACGCCTCAAAAACATCATGCGGGAACTGGCTGAGTCCAGGAACATCATTGTCTTCATAGACGAAATCCATACGCTTGTCGGTGCCGGTTCGGCCGAAGGCTCCCTCGACGCGGCCAACATCATGAAGCCAGCGCTCTCGCGCGGGGAAATTCAGTGCATTGGCGCGACGACACCGGCCGATTTCCGCCGGAGCATTGAAAAAGACCGTTCACTCGAACGCCGCTTCCAGTCGGTTCCGGTCGTGCCGCCCACTGAGGAAGAGGCCCTGTCGATCCTCATGGGGTTGAAGGAAAAGTATGAAGACTTCCACGGTGTGATCTACACCGCTGAAGCCCTGTCTGCCGCGGTTCACCAGTCAAACCGCTACATTGTGGATCGCTTTTTGCCCGACAAAGCCATTGACGTGATTGATGAGGCCGGCACCCAGGTCAAACTGCGGGCAGCGCAGCAGAGTGCCCCAGCGCCAGTGACAACGCCAGCGCCCCGCCGCACGAGTTACTTCACCAGCTTTGGCAGCGAAGTGCCACCGTCCCTGGAGACCCTGCCCCCGCCGCTGTCCACTCCCGTGGTGACACGCGCCGACATTGAGGAAGTCATTTCCCGCTGGACGGGTATTCCCGTGTCGGCGCTCAAGGAAGATGAAGTCCAGAAGCTGTTGCGTCTGGAAGATGAACTCCACCGGCGGGTCATCAGCCAGGACCGTGCGATTTCGGCGCTGGCCCGGGCCATCCGCCGTTCCCGCGCCGGTGTCCGCAGCCCGAAACGGCCTGTCGGAAGCTTTCTCTTCCTCGGTCCGACCGGGGTTGGGAAAACCGAATCGGCCCGCACCCTGGCCGAACTGCTCTTTGGCAGTGAGCGGGCACTCATCCGGTTCGACATGTCGGAATACATGGAAAAACACTCGGTCGCCAAACTCATCGGCTCACCGCCTGGCTATGTGGGCCACGAGGAAGGCGGGCAGTTGACCGAGCAGGTCCGGCGGCATCCCTACTCCGTGCTGCTGTTTGACGAAATCGAAAAAGCCCATCCCGACCTGTTCAATCTCCTGTTGCAGGTTCTGGAAGACGGACAACTCACGGACAGCCTGGGCACGACGGTCAACTTCAAGAACTGCATCATCATTCTGACCTCAAACATCGGCGCCCGCCACATCCAGAAACGGGGACGGCTCGGTTTTCATCCCGGCAGTGTCCCGGACGATGAAGCCGCCGTGATGAATGCCGTCCGGCAGACCTTCAGCCCGGAGTTCATCAACCGGCTGGACGACATCATCATCTTTGAGCCGCTTGTCGAAGCCGATCTGGAAGCCATTGTGGCCCTGTTGCTGGCCCATCTCAACGAGACGTTGAGTTTCCGGGGGCTGTCCCTGTCGGCCACGCCGGAAGTGCTGGCCTGGATCGTGCAGCAGACAGCGCATGAGCGCCAGTATGGCGCGCGTCCTCTCCGGCGTGCCATCCAGCGGTTCATTGAGGACCCGCTGTCGGACGCCGTCATCCGTGGCGACTTCAAGGATGCCACGCACATCGAGGTGTTCATCGAAAACGGTCAGATTCAGTTCCGCGCCCTGACGCCGGAACCAACTGAAGCCCTGGCAACTTCCTAGTTCCCCGTTTCCAGTTCCGGACCTTGCTTCTGACGGCGTTGCGTCCACGTGGCGCGACGCCGTTGCTGTTTCTTGACCGGACGGCATCCGGGAACTAGACTGCCTGATATTATGTGCGCTTTCGCACACTTTTCTTCGAGGACATCGTTACATGGCGTTTCACATCACTGCGGATGGGAAGAAGCTCGTCACGCTGATCCCTGGTGACGGGATTGGGCCGGAATGTGTTGAGGCAACCCGGCGTATCATTGAGGCGTCCGGCGCGGCTGTGGCCTGGGAGGAGCGGGCGGCCGGGGCAAGTGTCTTTCGGCAGGGCGTGCCCTCCGGCGTTTTGCCCGAAACCATTGAATCCATCACCAAAACGCGCGTCGTTCTGAAAGGGCCGCTCGAAACACCGGTTGGCTTCGGTGAAAAGAGCGCCAACGTGACGCTGCGCAAGCTGTTTGAGACCTACGGCAACATCCGTCCGGTACGCGAGATGCCCGGCGTGCCGACCCCCTTCACCGGGCGGCGGCTGGATTTGGTGGTCGTGCGTGAAAACGTGGAAGACCTGTATGCCGGGATTGAACACATGCAGACGCCCGGCGTCGCCCAGTGTCTGAAGCTCATTTCCCGCAAGGGATGCGAGAAAATCGTACGTCTGGCCTTCGAGTTTGCCCGCTCCGAGGGACGCACGAAAGTCCACTGTGCGACGAAATCCAACATTATGAAGCAGACCGAAGGGATGCTCAAACGTACCTTCGAGGCCATTGCGCCGGAGTATCCCGACATCGAGGCCAACCACATCATCATTGACAACTGCGCTCACCAGCTTGTGAAGCGCCCGGAGCAGTTCGATGTCATCGTCACCACGAACATGAACGGCGACATCATCAGTGACCTGACTTCCGGTTTAATTGGTGGGTTGGGCTTTGCGCCCTCCGCCAACATTGGAAGTGAAGTCGCTATCTTTGAGGCCGTCCATGGTTCAGCGCCCAAGTATGCCGGGAAGGATGTCATCAATCCGACGGCGGTGCTGATGTCCGGGGTGATGATGCTGCGGCATCTGGGCGAGTTCGAGGCAGCGGCCAAGATCGAAAACGCCCTGCTCGTCACCCTTGAACAGGGCATTCTGACCCGGGATGTTGTGGGCGATGCCAAAGCCGTCGGCACGCGGGCCTTTACGGACGCCATTATCGGCAATCTGGGCAGGCAGTCGGAAAACTGGCGGGTGCGTGAATACAAGCCGATGGTGCTGCCTGATTTCCCGAAGGCCCCGGATATGGTCAAGGCTGAAGTGCGGCGGACGGTTGGCGCGGACATTTTCGTGGAGACGGGCCAGTTGCCGGAACAACTCGGGCCGGCACTTGAAGCCCTTGCCGAAGGCAGCGCCCTCAAGCTCAAGATGATTTCCAACCGTGGAACAAAGGTCTATCCCTCGGTGGGAGCGATGACGGATTGCGTTGACCATTACCGCTGCCGCTTCATAGCACGGGATGCCGCCAGCGACCTGACCGACGCCCAGATTCTCGATCTGGTGCAGCGCATCGGCAGCCAGTATCGCTGGATGCACATCGAGAAGCTGCCGGAGTTTGACGGTGAAGCCGGTTATACCAAGGCGCAGGGTGAAGATTAGCCATACAGTCCGGGCATGTTGACAACACCTGCACACCGGCGTGGTTTCACGCCGGTGCTTTTTGTTTGAAGGCTGGTGATGTTTCTTTTCACGCCGCCGACAGCAGAGCAGTTGAAAACCTTTCTGGAAAGCCAGGCCCGGCAGCCTCTGACCTACACGGCCGAAGGGGCCACACGCCTGGCGGCCGCCCTGCCGGACGGCTACACGGTTGACCATACGCGCGTTGTGCTTGGCTCTGGTGAAGCCGTCTTCCGGCGGGCCTGCGCCGCCCTGCGCCGGTGGGAGATGTTCAACCTGGGTTGGCTCACCTGTCACCCCTGCGATACACCGATTGAAGTCGGGCAGGTGGTGGCGATTGTGCCGTGGCACTTCGGGTTCTGGTCGCTCAATGCCTGCCGGATTGTCTATGTCATTGCCGAGGAACGCCGGTTTGGATTTGGCTACGGAACGCTGCCGGCGCATGTCGAGTCCGGGGAAGAGCGGTTTCTCATCGAGTGGGAGGCTTCCACAGACGCCGTGGCGTATGACATTCTGGCTTTTTCACGTCCGGCGCATCCGCTCACCCAACTGGCGTATCCGGTGGCACGGCTGTTCCAATGGCGCTTCGCTGCCGATTCCGGCCGCGCCATGCGCCGGGCTGTGGCAGCCGGGGAAGGCACACCGGAAAAGTGACGGAGGCGTTTGTGGGCCAAGACCACAGGTGGGATGCCTGGTGATGAAGCAACCAATGCGCGTGATGTTGGGGATGGTGAGTCTGGCGCTGGCCGGGGTCGTACTGGCCGCGCCGTCGGTGCAGGGGCCGTCGGGCCCCATCCGTTTTGCTGAAGGACGTTATGAACTGGGCCGGCGCACCCGCGCCCTTGAACGCGCCTGGATGCAGTGCCGCGACCCGGAGCGGCGCGCGGCGGCGATTCCACGGGTTCAGGCCGCCGTGCTGGGCTTTTTTTCGGGCAATACCGGCGCCGTTGCCCAGGTGCTCGATGAAACGGCGGCGGCGTTGGGCAACCAGCCGCTGGAGGCGGCCGACCGCTGGGCCATGTCCTTGTCCGTCACGCCGGCGCGGGCGTTGCTCGACCTGCGGGAAACAGCCTGTGAAGTCGTTATCAACACGCTCTACGAGGTCACTGCGCCGCGTCCCGAACTGGTGCTGCAACTCCGGGTTGGCCGGCAGACGACCAACGTCCGGCTCTCACCTCAAGCTGCTTTGCCGCACCGGGTGCGTGTGGCCTGTGAACCGGCACGGCAGGAAGCGGATACAAGCCTCGACATCGTAGTGGGGACGCCGGACGCACCAGCACGCCGGAGCTGGCGTGTTGGACTCAGCCGGGCGCGCGATCTCGACCGGCGGCTGGCCGCCTTGCAGACCGCCACGGCCGAGTTGACGAAAACACCCCCGCCTGACGCGCTGGATGTGGACCTGGCCACGCTCTCCAGCCGGCTGGCGATGCTCAAGTCCATGCGCGAAAGCGCCCCGGCCGAGACCGATGTGCCCGGCGTCCGGCTGTTGCAGGATACCGAAGCCATGGCGCAGCAGCTTCGCGCCAAACCGGCGGCCTCGACCCTCGCTGGGCGACAGGGCGAGCTGTTCCTGAGCGTTCCGACGGCCAAGGGACCCCTTCCGGTACGCGCCCTGGCAGTGCCGGAAGCGCCCGTCGTGGTCGTGGCCTTTCACGGAGCGGGCGGCAGCGAAAACATGTTTTTTGACAGCTACGGCGACGGCGAAATCGTCCGCCTGTGCCGCGCGCGGCGCTGGGCGCTGATTTGCCCACGGGTGACGAGTCCGCTGGATGACTACAGTCCGGTCATCGAGCGGCTGCCGGCACTGGTGGCCCCCAGGGCGACGCGCCTGTTCATCGTCGGCCACTCGCTCGGCGCGGCAACGACGTTGGCGGTGGCCGCCAGGTACGCCGACCGCCTGGCCGGTATTGCACCCATTTCCGGCCGTGCCCTTGGCAGCCTGTCCGCCCTCAAAGCCGTGCCGGCCTTTGTTTCTGCCGGGACAAAGGACTTCTCACGTCCGGGTTCGGAGCAGCTTGCCGAACGTCTCCGGGCGCAGGGAACACCCACAACGTTCAAGCTCTACGAAGCCGAACACCTGCTCGTCGTGCCCGACGCGCTGCCGGATATTTTTGCCTGGATGGATGCGCTGGTGCGCGGTCAGAACCGAAGCTGACTCCGGGCGAAGGCGGCTTCGGCTCAGGCCGTCGCGGACGGCAGTCCGAAGTCTTCAGCCACAGCCGCGGCCGCCAGCTTGCCCGACAGCAGGACCAGCGGAATCCCGCCGCCGGGATGCGTTCCGCCACCGGCAAAGTAGAGTCCCCGGACTTCCTGTGCCCGAATCGGCGGACGCCAGAAGGCATTGCGCAGGCTGTTGGAGGACAGCCCGTAAATGGCGCCGCGATGGGCGTTGAACCAGCCGGCAAACCGCTTGGGTGTGAGCCTTTCTTCGACCACGATGCTTTCCGAAAGCCCGGTCAGTCCCAGAGCTTCCAGCCGCGCCACAATGTGGTGCCGGTATTCGGAGGCAATGTCGTCCCAGTCATAAGCTTCACAGACGGCCGGGGCATTGACCATGACGAACAGGTTTTCGCCTCCGGGCGGGGCCTGGGTTGGGTCCGTACGGCTTGTGGCGCAGACGTAAATCGTCGGGTCCCGGGGCGGCGTCAGGGTGTCGAAAATTTCGCTGAACTCCCTGGGATAGTCGCCCGAAAAGAAGATGTTGTGGTGGGCCAGCGTGTCAAAACGGCGGCGCGTACCGAGCAGCAGGATGAAGCCCGAACAGGATGGTTCGATGCGCGCCAGCCGCCGGTCATCGTAGGTGCGCCGCCGCAGTCCGGGAAGCAGTCTGGCGTAGGTGTAGAGCGAGTCGGCATTCGATACCACGACCTCGGCCGCCAGCAAGGTGTTGTCTTCAAGGCGTACCCCCTGGACGCGCCCGCCTTCCACGACGATTTCGGCCACGGGGGCATTCGTCTGGATGGTGACGCCCCGCGCCGCCGCCACCTGAAGCAGGGCTTCAGCAATGCGGTACAGCCCGCCGGCGACGTACCACGCGCCGAAGGCAAACTCAACGTAGGGAATCAGGCAAAACGTCGCCTGCGCCCGGTAGGGCGAGGAGCCGTTGTAGGTGGCATAACGGTTGAACAACTGCCGCAGGTAGGGGCTGGAAAAGAATTCCGTCGTGCGGTCGGCAACGGTTTTGAGCGTGGCCAGGCGTGGCAGTTGCCGCAGAAGCTGGCGGTCAAGGCGTTGCCAGAGCTGGCGCCAGTTCCGAAAGTCACTGAACAGAAACACCGGTGCCGTGGCCGTGTAAAGGTCAGCGCCGTAGCTCAGGAAGCGAAAAAAAGCGGCTTCATCTTCCGGGGCGATGCGGCGCAGCGCCGCGACCGTTTTGGAGAGATCGGCCGAAAGATCGAGCTGTGCCCCATCGGGCCAGCGGTAGCGGCAAATCGGGTCAAGTGGCTGAAGCGTGAGGTAATCGTCAAGACATGCGCCAGCGACGGCAAAGGTGTCGCGGAGGATGTCCGGCATCGTGACGAGTGACGGTCCCGTATCGAACGTGTAGCCATCCGCCACGATGCGGTTGAGCTTGCCGCCCACCGTCGGATTTTTTTCCAGGAGTGTCACCTGAAAGCCGTTGGCGGCAAGGTGCAGCGCTGCTGACAGGCCACCGAGTCCGGCGCCGACGATGATGACACGCTTGGCCTTCATGAAGGCTGCTCCACGGATGCGGCTTCAGTCCTGACTACGGCTGCCTGTGGTGCACTGTGTCCACAACGTGGACGGTCGTGTGCCTTTCCGACATGATGGGTTCAATCTGCACCAAGGACATGGGCGGCATGCGCACTAGAGCGTGGGCGGCATGGTCGGCCATGTGTTCGCGGATGTAGTCGAGCAAAGCCATCATATTCTGGTGCATTTCCTGCATCCGGTCGCGCATCCCCAGAATGACCTGAACGCCAGCCAGATTGACGCCCATCTCGCGGGTGAGATTGAGAATGCACTTGAGGCGTTCGAGGTCGGCATCGGTGTAATAACGGGTGTTGCGCGCCGAGCGCGAGGGGACAAGCAGGCCTTCCCGCTCGTACATGCGGAGCGTCTGTTCATGGATGCCAAAGGTTTCAGCGACGACGCCAATCGAGTATCGGCGTGTTTTGGTCTGCTTCCGGCCGCGTGTCGTCATGGCTTTGTCCTGCACAGGTGACGTCACTCGACGCCGAGTGACTTGCGTGGGTTTTCCGGGTTCAGGCGCTCGTACTGGCGCAACAGTTCCTTGGTTTCTTCGCTGATGACTGACGGCAAGACGATTTTGACTTCCACAAACTGGTCGCCGCGCTGTCCGGGGCTGCGCAGCACCGGGAAGCCCTTTTCGCGGAGGCGGAACTTCTGCCCGGATTGTGTTCCGGGTGGAATGCGCAACTGCGCCTTGCCCCCGACCGTCGGAACTTCGATTCTGGCGCCCAGCGCCGCTTCCGGCACGGTAATCGGCACGGTGCAGTAAATGTTGTCGCCCTTGCGCGTGAAAAAGGGATGTGACCCGACGTTGGTCACCAGGTAGAGGTCGCCGGGCGGCCCACCATTGACGCCGGGATAGCCTTTGCCGGCAATACGCACCTTGGAGCCGTTGTCCACACCGGCCGGAATACGGGCTGTGATGGTTTCAGCCGGTCGCCCGGCCATCGGCGGCAATGTGACCTTGACCGTGGCGCCCTCCATGGCCTGCTCGAAGGTAATGGAGACCGGCTGTTCGATGTCACGTCCGGCCTGCGGGAAGGGACTCCGGCCGGTGGCACGGCCGCCACCAAACATCTCGGCGAAAATGTCCCGGAATGAGGTGCCGCCAGCAGCACCGCCAAAGTCAAACGTCGAAAAGTCAAAGGGGATGCCGCTTCCGGTGGCTCCGCGTTTGGCGGCTTCGGCATGGGCTTCGGTGTACACGCCGAAGCGATCATACACCTTGCGCTTTTCTTCGTCGCCGAGCACGTCGAATGCTTCGGAAATGCTTTTGAACTTCTCCTCGGCGGCCTTGTCACCCGGATTGACATCCGGGTGATACTTGCGCGCCAGCCGACGGTAAGCCTTCTTGATTTCTTCAGCCGAGGCCGTTCTGGGAACGCCGAGCGTCGCGTAATAGTCCTGCTTCGCCATGGTCGCCTCCGTGACCACATGTGAAGAACCGGGCCGTTACGCCGGAGCCATCACGTCCCCTATGCCCGTTCTGGCACAAGGAGATAGCCCCGGCGTGCAGGTCCCTAGCGTTTGTCATCCACGTCCACGTATTCCGCGTCAATCACGTTGTCATCGCCCTTGCCGGATTCCGTCCCGCTGGTGCCAGCACCGGCCGCACGGCTACCGGCCACATCCTTGTACATAGCTTCCGAAACCTTGTACGTCGCTTTGGTCAGGCGGTCGTACAGGCTGTTGAGTTCGGAAAGCGATGCAGTTTCGAGCTTCGATTTGGCCTCGGACAGAACCCCCTCGATTTCGGAAAGCGTCGCCGCTGCGATCTTCTCGCGGTTTTCGGCAATAAGCTTCTCGGTGGAGTAGATCAGGGAGTCGAGCTTGTTCTTGGCTTCAATGCGTTCACGCAGCTCGCGGTCCTTGGCGGCGTTGGCTTCGGCTTCGCGCACCATGCGGTCAATGTCTTCCTTGCTCAGACCCGAACCGGAGGTGACGGTAATCTTCTGTTCGCGGCCCGTCCCAAGGTCTTTGGCTGTGACGTTGACGATGCCGTTGGCGTCAATGTCGAAGGTGACTTCGATCTGCGGCACGCCACGCGGCGCCGGTGGGATGTCCACGAGACGGAACATGCCGAGCGTCCGGTTGTCGCGCGCCATGGGACGCTCACCCTGGAGAACGTGGATTTCGACCGAGGTCTGGTTGTCGCTGGCCGTGGAGAAGATTTCGCTCTTGCGCGTCGGGATCGTCGTGTTGCGCGGAATCATGACGGTGTTGACGCCGCCAAGCGTTTCGATCCCCAGGCTGAGCGGTGTGACATCGAGCAGGAGCAGGTCCTTGACATCACCGGCCAGCACCCCGGCCTGGACTGCCGCCCCGATGGCCACGACCTCATCCGGGTTGACCGAACGGTTCGGCTCCTTGCCGAAGAACTCCTTGACCATCTGCTGCACTTTGGGAATGCGCGTCGAACCGCCGACCAGAATCACCTCGTCAATTTGGGAGGGCTTCAGACCGGCGTCTTCGAGCGCCTTGCGGCAGGGTTCAAGCGTCTTCTGGAGAATATGGTCAACGAGTTGCTCGAACTTCGCCCGCGTCAGCTTCATCACCAGGTGCTTGGGCCCGGAGGCGTCCGCCGTGATGAAGGGCAGGTTGATTTCGGTCTCCATCGCCGACGACAGCTCAATCTTGGCCTTTTCGGCGGCTTCCTTCAGCCGCTGGAGCGCCATCTTGTCGGTCGTCAAATCAATGCCCTGGTCTTTCTTGAACTCGCTGACGATCCAGTTGATCAGGCATTCGTCCACGTCGTCGCCGCCCAAGTGCGTGTCACCGTTCGTGGACTTGACTTCGACTACGCCTTCGCCGACTTCGAGAATGGAGATGTCGAACGTGCCGCCGCCGAAGTCAAAGACGGCAATGGTTTCGTCTTTCTTCTTGTCCAGCCCGTAGGCCAGCGCCGCTGCCGTCGGCTCGTTAACGATGCGTTTGACTTCGAGACCGGCAATCTTGCCGGCATCCTTGGTGGCCTGACGCTGAGCATCGTTGAAGTACGCCGGGACGGTAATCACCGCCTCGGTGACGGGCTGCCCCAGGTAGTCTTCCGCCGCCGTTTTGAGCTTCTGCAACACCATGGCGGAAATCTCCGGCGGCGCCCACTCCTTCCCGCCGCCGACCAGGCGCACATCGCCGTTCGGGCCTTCAATGACCTTGTACGGCACCTGCTTGATTTCGCCCTTGACCTCGTTGAAACGCCGGCCGATGAAGCGTTTGACGGAGTAAAACGTGTTTTCGGGATTGGTGACCGCCTGACGTTTGGCGACCTGTCCCACCAGGCGGCTTCCGTCTTTGGTAAAGGCCACCACAGAAGGTGTCGTCCGTGACCCTTCAGAGTTTGTGATAACGACCGGCTCGCCGCCTTCCATCACGGCGACCACTGAGTTGGTCGTTCCCAAGTCGATGCCTATGATTTTGCCCATGGCTTTCCTGTTGCACTCCACACAATCGTTGAAATCAGGCTCACCAAACGCCGCTGGAGGGCGCTGTGACGCTCACCGGCCGGCGTTGGACGTGTCCTGTACAGGACTATAAGATTTGAGTGTGGTGTTGTCAACTTTTTCTTATTTCAGGATTGTGGATGCCGGCGGTTGGCTCTTCTTGGTGCGCAGCACCACCTGCTCACTGGCTGCCACCAGGAACAGCCGCCGGGCCGTGGTGCTGTTCACGCCTTGCGGACGGTAGCGCAGGCGAAACCAGCGCCGCCGTACTTCATCGGTCAGCACCGCCGCTGCCTGGGTTTCGTCCAGCTTGAAGCTGCGCCCGCCCGTCTCCTCGGTCAGCCGCCGGAGGGCTTCGGCCGGCTTGGGGCCGAGCCGTTTGGCGCGGGGCGCACCGTACGTCCGGTCTGGTGCCTGGAGGGCATACACCACCACGTCTGCCGACTGGAGCGCTGCCAGCGCCGCGTCAAATGAGGTTTGGGAGCTTTCGTCGTAGCCGTCTGACAGCAGGACAATGACGCGCTTGCTGACGGTCGTCGCCGGGCGGAAGACATCTTCGGTTACAGCCAGAAGCGCATCGTAAAGGTGTGGTACGGAGCTTTTGCGGAAGAGCTTGGCCCCGGCAACGAGCTGCGCTGCGTCGTCCGTCAGATCGCACAGGATTTCCGGCGCTTTGGCGTAGCCGACAAGCATCAGCCGGTCGCCGGTAAAGAGTTCCCGGATGAGCGAACGTGCCTTCTGCTCCATATCGCCGACTTCGACCTGAAACGTGGCCGAGTTATCGGCCAGAAAGACGATTGTGGCCGCCGATGGGTCCGGCTCGATGCTTTCGATGACCTGCTCCACCCCGGCGTCATACAGGGTCAGATCGGTTGTTGTCAGGCGGGTCGGCGGGGCTTCCGGTGTGGGCACCTGGGCGATGACTGTGAGCGAGAGGTACGGTACTGGGCTGTCTCCAACCCGCCCGGATTGCCCCCAGACAGGCTGGCAGGCATCCCGGCCCAGCCCCAGTCCGCACAGCAACCCCAGGCCAGCCCGCAGCAGGAATGCGCGCCGGGGCAGCCTTTCCGGCCGGATGCCGGAGCATAGCGTCAGGCGGTTTGACAGTCTCACAGGCAGGGATTCCAAGGTCGGTGTGGACTTTCGGGATTGATGTGGCCGGCCCGGCCGTTTGCTATGCTGGGTATCCGATGTCGGGCACGTGCCGCGTCGGATGTCCCCAACTCCTTTTGGCGTAGGCAATACTAGCACCATGGTACACACATCAGACGCGACAGACGGGCGCTTGTGGATTGGGATAGAGTGCGCGGCCACGTTTCTCCGGGGCATTGTCTGTGAAGCGAGCGGGGAAGTCATCACGCAGCGTCAGCGACCGCTGACCGGGCATGCGCCAGCGGAAGCTGTGGCTGCCGTGCGTGCCCTTGTCGCCGAACTGGCGGCGACTGAGTCCGATCCGGCGTTGTTTGGCGGTGTCGGACTGGCGTTGCCGGGCAATCTCAACCGGGCGACCGACCGGTGCGAATCGAACACGCTCTGGTCGTCCGTGGTCCTGGATGAGCTTCGGCCGTGCGGTGCCCTGGGAACGGCCCGTCTGGTCTCGCGGGCGACAGCCGCTCTGCTCGGCGAATACCGGTGCGGCGTGGCCCAGGGCTGCCAGACAGTGGTCTATGTTGAAGTCGGACCGGAACTTTCGGCGGCCATGCTCCACGCCGGGCAGCTCTGGACAGGAGCAACGGGGATTGCCGGTGCCATTGGTTACGATTCGGTGGACGTGGACGGCGACCTCACCCTGCAGGAACGGGTCGGCAGCGAAGGGCTGATTCGGCGGGCCAAAGAGCGGATGTACCGTGATCGTACTTCTTCGCTCTCCCGGCGCGGCATCCCACGGGACCGGGAAATTGGCCTTGAGGACCTGCTCACCATGGCACGCTTGGGGGATGAGCTGGCACAGGTCATCATTGCCCGCGCCGGAGTTCACCTGGGCATAGCGGCAGCACGCCTTATCAACCTGCTCAATCCTGAGCTGCTCATCATTGGGGGCGACCTGGTTTCCGCTGGCGAGGTTCTGCTGGCTCCAATCCGTGCGGAAGTCGAGCGCCGGACAGCACCTTCGGCGCTGGCCGTGTGTCGTTTGCTGCCGGCCACGGTGGGCGCGGCGGTGGGGGCTGCCCAAGCCGCCCGTCAGGAGGCGTTGTCCACGGCAGCCTAGTGGTCACCTGGTTGTGACTGGCGGGCGGGTCCGTTGTCCGGTGTGAGAACATAGTCCGCCAGCCGTCTGCCAAAGGCGCGGGGTGGTATCGGGCCGCTGCAGTTGAACACCAGTCCGTCAAGGTTCAGTGCCTGGAGTTGTCCGAAAAGTTGCCTGCCGTTGACCCGTACCGGAATTGGCTCAAAGTCGGCCGTAGCGAGCACCTGGTCAAAGAACGCCGCCAGGGTGTCCTCGGCGGTGAAGACGGCGGCAAGCAGACGGCCGTCGGCGTCAGGGGCCAGCACCAACTGGGCGGTGTCGGGGCCGGTTCGCTTCAGGACAATCACATAAGCATCATAGTCGCGCAGCAACCCGATGGGGGTCTCTCCCGTGTCAATCGTTTCCAGGGCGCTTTCGAGTTCCACAATCCGGGCCCACTGGCGCAGGAGCGGGAGATGCTGCTGCTGGTAGTGAACGCCTTCAGGCAAGCCGGGATTGATTTCGACACCGGCCAGGGTGTCCTCAAGAGCGCCAAAGAGGTTGGCACCGTCCGTGACGACGCACTGTTGACCGGGAACCCCACCGCCCTGTTCAGCCCAGGCTTCGACGGCAGCCAGGTCGGTAAACACCTTGATCCAGCGCGCTCCGGCGGCATCCACAAAGGTCATCACGGCCGCTTCACCCTCGGAGCTGGCGTACACCGGCACGTGCCAGTCGGGATGCGCCATAAGGCTGCGGAACAGCGTTGCAGACGACAACCGTCCGGCCAGGTGCTCACACACAGCCGTTCGGGCATCAGGCAGAGACATAGGGCAGGTTCTCCCCGGATAATGGGTTTTGGCGTCAGGCAGGCGTAAGGGCCGGTGACGGGTACATCTTCAGTGTACTGGATGGTTGGAAAAAGGCGAAACGGCCGGGTGGAAAACCGTGATGCGTGCCAGGTGCAAAGCTGTCGGCCGATGCCATCCGGTTGCGCTAGGATTCGCCCGTATCGAACCCAAAATTCACCTGTGGCTCGCATGTGGCGTTATGGGGGACTTCTACGCAACCCTGGGCGTGTCCCGTGAGGCTTCGCCGGATGAAATCCGGTCTGCTTTTCGCCGGCTGGCGCGGTTGTATCATCCCGACGTAAGCCAGTTGCCGGATGCGGCCGCGCGCTTTGCGGACATCACGGCGGCCTACCGGGTGCTGGGCAACCCGGAGTTGCGGGCGCGGTATGACCGGGGCGAGTCGGTGGCGCCGCCTCCGCCACATCCGCGTGAAAGCCGGCGGCGGCGGGCGGCGCGGGCGCGGGCCTACAAGATTCGCATCGAAAGCATCATCAATGACATGCTCGAAGCCGAGCGCCGGGAGGCTGCGTTTCGGGCGGAAGCCGTGCTGTTTGTCGTCGTGGGCTGGTTTTCCACGCTGGCGGCCACGGCCGTTCAGCCCTCCCTGCTGTTGGGGCCGGATGATCTTTTTGTACGACTCATCCTGTGGGGTGCGTGCCTGTTCAGTCTGTGGTTTCTGGGACGGCGGCTGTGGGTGATGCTGGAGCATTACACCTACCGGCAGACCCTGCTTTCCGTGACTGCGCCCTCCGTCCCGGCGCAGCCCTTCAGCCGCAGTGCCGTCGTTGGTCTGCTTCTGGCCGGTTACGCTTCGGCGCTGGTGATGGGGTACTGGCTGGGGACGCTGGTCAACCGGCGTCCAAACGCGCCGTTCCCGGTGTTTGATGCCATCCACGACGGGCTGCTGTTTCCGCCGATCACGCTGTTGCTGCTCAGCACCCTGCACCGTTGGGAACAGGCGCTGCGCCGCATCTGATGGTGCTGTGGGGCAATGGTTGGCCGCACCGGCTGCCGACGGGTGTGTGACCGTCCCTGGACGGCCGTGGCATGGGATCAAATGTGCGAAATGTCACGCTGGTGAAACGAAATGCCCCTCGTGCTTTGCTATAGTGACGGCGTGTGTGGCGGGATGCCGGCCTGGGTGTCCTCTGCGCCTGGCAACTTCGGGATGAACAGGGAAAGGGAGCGTCATGGAAGTTCGTACGTTGGGTGTATTGACCGGTGGTGGGGATGCCCCCGGACTCAATGCCGCGCTGCGTGCCGTTGTCCGTCGCGCCATGCAGTACGGGATACGGGTGCTGGGCATTCATCAGGGATGGAACGGTCTCATTCACGGGCGGGTTGAGCCGCTGACCCGGTATTCCATTTCGGGCATCCTGCCCCGGGGCGGGACGATTCTCGGCACGTCGCGGGTTAATCCCCTGGAAACTGACGAGGTCGCCGAACGGATACGCGCCAACTGGCGCAAGTACGAACTCGATGCGCTGGTGGTTATCGGCGGCGAAGGCACCCTCAGCGCTGCGCTGGAGATGCACCGCCGGTATGGGTATCCGATTGTTGGCGTACCAAAGACGATTGACAACGATCTGTGCGGGACGGACATGACCTTCGGTTTCGATACAGCGCTGTCCGTGGCGACCGAGGCCATTGACCGGCTGCACACCACGGCGGAATCCCACGACCGCGTCATGGTAGTTGAAGTCATGGGACGCCATGCCGGATGGATTGCGGCCGGGGCCGGGATTGCTGGCGGCGCCGACATCATCCTCGTCCCGGAGCATCCGTTTCGGATCAGCGAGGTGTGCCAGATTCTCAATCACCGGAAGTCGCTGGGGCGGTTTTTTTCCATCATCGTTGTGGCCGAGGATGCCCATCCGCATCCCGACGAGGACTTTCTCACGCCCGAAGAAAAGGAACGTGTCTTTCAGCACACCCGCCTGGGAGGCATCGGGCACCTGCTGGCGCGGAAGATTGAGGAACTGACAGGCATCGAAACGCGGGTGACGGTGCTGGGCTACACGCAGCGTGGCGGTGTGCCGACGGCTTATGACCGTTTGCTGGCAACCCGGTTGGGTGTCAAGGCCGTGGACATGGTGCGCGCCAGCGAGTTTGGCTGTATGGCGGCGCTTCAGGGCATGCGTATGGTTTCCGTGCCGATTGAACAGGCCGTTTCCTGCATCAAACGTCTGGATGATGAACTGTATGAGACAGCACGTGTCTTCTTCGGGTAAACTTCGTGCCTGATCTGTAGATGCAGCCGGGTGGTCGGGTGTCGCGCCCGTGCCATCCGTGAGCACGATGTTTTCAGGCGAGGCCCCGACGACCGATGAAACGCTG
>Ga0308420_1000197_pt1 | contig 27265 bp, 25 predicted proteins | sample HotsprSampleMS55_FD_203802 | JGI IMG/M metagenome (GOLD analysis project Ga0308420, IMG submission 203802) | Hot spring phototrophic mat microbial communities from Mushroom Spring, Yellowstone National Park, Wyoming, United States - 20090730_MS55 ... | reverse complement strand
CTGACGCCAGGAAAGGAAAGAATCAACCCACGCCTGGAGGGTGTAGAAATAATATCCCAGCTTCGTTACAGGGAAGGCAGCGCGCCACCGGTCATTCCCGAGAGGCGTGAGTGGCACCTCATGCCAGCTGAGGTCTGCCTCGTGTCGGTGTAACAACACCGCAGATAACACCTCATGACCGTCGGCAAAGATGTCGGCTTCGACTACGACCTGCTCTCCGACCGTCCGCTTTATCGCAAAACGGCCACCGTCAATTTCCGGGGACACCCCTGCAATCACCACCCGCACGCGTTCGTCTTCTTTCATGCCCTCTCCTCTGCTCCTGAGCCGTGCGTGCAAAGACCACGTGACAGACTTCTCTCCTCGGCGCGCCTACCCACTGCTGTTCGCTGGCGGTACTTCCCGTAAGCGCAGGCGAATTTCTTCCGGTTCCACCAGTACGAGCTGGAGACCGAGAGGCAGGTTAATGTCCTTGGCGGTAATGGGGTAGCGTTGCAGCCCGGCTTTCGCGTCGCGTAGATCGATCATGACCCGCAGACGGCTTGGGTCGAGAAAATTGAGCATCTCCTGTGACCCGCGCACGCGTACGTATACCTCTTGAATTTTCTGCTCCTGGACCATGAGGGCACTGGGAACGTTAGTGTAGACGACGGGAATGGACAGGCCGATCTCGGTATCCTGTCGCCCCACCAGGACTAACCACAGCAGCACGACGAGGGCCAAAGAGGCCAGTTTGGGCTGCCAGTTGCGCGTCACGAGCTCCGCACTGAACCGGTGCTTTTTCTTCTGTTCACTGGGGGTGCGCAAGCGGTCGGCTAACCACACGCGTAGGGCCGCTGGCGAGTGGACCACTTCCAAGGTGCCGCTCTCCGCCACTGACACGGTTCCGCGTTCCTCTGACACGACGATGGCGAGCGCATCGGACTGCTCGGTAATGCCAAGCGCAGCCCGATGGCGCGTGCCATAAAAAGACGCGAGGGTCGGGGTACCGGACAGAGGGAGCACACAGCCAGCGCGGTACACTCGTCCCTCACGGATATAGACTGCACCGTCATGGAGCAAGCTCGTAGGTATGAACAGCGTTTCGAGCAACTCCTGACTCAGCTGCGCGTCGATCTTTGCCCCTGGGCTGCGCAGCAGCGGCTCAAGAACGTCTTGCCGCTCCAGTACAAACAGCGCACCACAGCGTCGCGCCGCGAGCGCGAAAGCGGCCTCAGCGATCACGCTCAGCGCTGCTGGTGGTAAGGAGCGGAGCAAGCTCACCGGCAGGCGGGGGTTCACCCGCTCCAGCATTTGGCGGATTTCTCCTTGGAAGATCACCACAAAAAAAATCACCGCCGCGGCGCTGATGCCTCCGAGCAGCCACGAAGTGAGAAACAGCCCGGCTTTCTGCGCGATCAGTCCACCCAGCCCCAAGATGACGACCCCGCCCAACACGCGGAGCGCCTGCGTCCCGCGGAAGCGGGTGTACACCTGATAGACGATGAAGGTCATAATGCCAATGTCGATGAGGGTCGCCCACGGGAAGAGGGAAAAGACCCGCGAACCCCAATCGAAGGAGAGCCAGCCCCATATTGCCTTGAACATCACGGTGATCGATGCTGTGGTGGTTGTTTCTACACTCATACATCTATCGACGGAGCGCGCGGCCAGAAGCAGCAACGCGCCCTCCGCAATCTATCGGTCACTCTGTGCAACCGCCGAGGACTGCTTAGTCAGCCCCACCTTGGGGGGCGTCCTCGCTTTTGAAGAACTCAATCGCTAAAGGGGGCAACGTCAGGGTCAAGGAGTGAAAGTACCCGTGGGCGGCCACCGGGCTCGCTTCCACCCCGCCCATGTTCCCCTGATGACTCCCCCCGTAGTCGCGCGCGTCGCTATTGAGCAGCTCCCTCCAGAACCCCCCGCAGGGTACCCCGACCCGATAGTTGTGACGGACGACCGGGGTAAAATTGCAGACGACCAAGATCTGCGCCTTGGTCGCGCGCCCCCGCCGCAGGAAACTCAACACGCTGTGATCCGAGTCGTTACAATCGACCCACTCAAATCCATCCGGGAAACAATCCAGTTCATAGAGTGCCGGTTCACTGCGGTAGAGGCGATTCAGGTCTTTGACCCACCTTTGCACGCCCGCATGAGCGGCGTACTCCAACAGATGCCAGTCCAGGCTGGTGTCATGATTCCACTCGTTCCATTGCGCAAACTCCCCGCCCATGAAGAGCAGTTTTTTGCCAGCTTGCGCGTATAGATATCCCAGTAACAGCCGCAGGTTGGCGAATTTCTGCCACTCATCCCCGGCCATCTTGGCGAGAAGGGACCCTTTCCCATGCACGACCTCGTCGTGGGACAGGGGAAGGACAAAGTTCTCTGAGAACGCGTAGATTGTACGGAACGTGAGTTCGTTATGATGGTAGCGCCGATGGATCGGGTCACGGGACATATAGCTAAGGGTGTCATGCATCCACCCCATATCCCATTTGTAGCCAAAGCCCAACCCGCCCACGTAAACCGGACGTGATACCATCGGCCAAGCGGTCGATTCCTCAGCGATCGTCTGGACATCCGGTGAGTGCTGATACACCTCCTGATTGAAGCGGCGCAGAAACGCTATAGCGTCGAGGTTCTCCCGTCCCCCGTGCTTGTTGGGAATCCATTCCCCTTCTGCGCGAGAGTAATCGAGATAGAGCATCGAAGCCACCGCATCGATGCGCAGGCCGTCCACGTGGTACTTCTCTAGCCAAAACAGCGCGTTGCTGATGAGGAAGCTACGCACCTCATTGCGCCCGTAATTGAAGATAAAACTATGCCAATCGGGGTGAATGCCTTGACGCGGGTCGGCATGCTCAAACAGATGCGTACCGTCAAAGTAGCCCAGCCCATGCTCATCGCGTGGGAAATGGGCCGGCACCCAATCCACAATAACCCCAATATCGTGCTGATGGAGATAATCAATCAAGTACATGAGGTCCTGGGGTGTGCCGTACCGACTGGTCGGGGCAAAGTAACCGGAGACTTGATACCCCCACGACCCGTAGAATGGATGCTCCATAATCGGCAAGAATTCTACGTGGGTAAAGCCCATCTCCCGTACGTAGGCGGCTAGATAGGGGGCCAGCTCGCGGTATGTCAACGTACGGTTGTTCTCTTCCGGTACCCGCCGCCAGGACCCGAGGTGCACTTCGTAGATCGCCAGGGGCGCATCGAGCGCATTCCGCCGACGGCGCTGTTCCATCCAGGCCTGGTCGCCCCACTCATACGTCAAATCCCACACAACAGAACCGGTTTTTGGTGGCCTCTCACAATAGAAGGCGAAGGGGTCTGCCTTGTCAACGGCGTAGCCGTTGTAACGCGATCTGATGTGATATTTGTAGACCGTCCCGTGTTCGACCCCGGGCAAGAAACGTTCCCAAATCCCAGAGTGCCCATGTTGGGACAACTGATGACGCGTGTGATCCCACCCGTTAAACTCCCCGATGACCGAGACGTACTCGGCATTTGGAGCCCACACGGCAAAATATGTCCCCCGGACTCCCCCATCTTGCACCAAGTGTGCGCCGAGTTTGTCATAGAGCCGGAAGTGCGTTCCCTCGTTGAAGAAAAACACATCTTGCTCTCCTAACAGTGAGATCTCGGCAGGTACCGTCCGCCTACGTCCCCGCCGCGGCGGGGACGTGCGCTGCTGCGGCGCAGCCGTAGTGGCCGCTCCTACAGGCGAGGTCCTCGCAGGGTGATCCTTTCTTCTTGGTGCCATATGCCGTTCGCGCTCGCGCCTAGAAGTGGAGCCGCTAGTTGTTTCCTTCTAAGAGCTGCACGATGCCACGCAGCGGCACCCTCACCCAATCCGGACGATTATCCAGCTCGTAGCCCAGTTCATAAACGGCTTTTTCTAGGAGATACGCATCCATGAGTACCTGCAGCTCCTCACGGGTGTGAGGCAAGAATGAAGCCTTACTCGCGACCTCACGGTAAGTGCGCAGGAACGTCGCGGAGACCCACAGATACCAGACACGAGCCCACAGTTCCAAGGCGGCCCTCGCCTCAGGGTGGGACGCATATCCCCCTGCAGCTTCCTGTTTAAAGAGGGCTGTGTATGCGGCGTAGTGAAAAGAGCGGATCATGCCCGCGACATCCCGTAACGGGGAACGCTTGATGCGTCGCTCGCTCAGGGGTCGCGTTGGTTCACCTTCGAAGTCAATGATGACAAAATCTTTTCCCGTATAGAGGACCTGACCCAGGTGGTAATCGCCATGACAGCGGATGCGCATGGCGGTAATCTTCCGTCCCAAGAGGGCATGAAAACGCTGGAGCACTGCTCCTTCACGCTCGAGCAGCTGTTGGGCTTCTTCGAGCAAAGGTTTGGGCAAACTCTTCAGCCGCTGCCGGAGGAGTTGAAAGGATCGGGTCGCTGTGGCGCGCATCGACTGATAGATGGAGCGCTGATATAAAGCAGAGAACGGTTCCGGTGCGAAGCTCGGCTCCCCCCCACCCGACGCGAGCGCAATGTGCATTTCGGCGGTACGCTGGCCGAGCAACTGGGCCGACACGATATAGGAACCAATCGCTTCCTGCACGGCAGCGGGCAGAGGGTCCTCGCTGACCACGACAAGAGAGCAGCGTGGTAAAGGTGGTTCATGAACGTCTCGCCGGGCGAGCGCCTGCTCAAAATAGTGATCAAGGGTGTCTAGGGTGTACTTCCAGGCATCTCCGTGGTTGGGGATAAATTGATGCAGGATCCCGACCGTGATAGGTTCCTGTTGGGCTTGTCGATATGCCAAAGCCCCGAGCACGGGGGGGGTGTGAGGGAAAGCCACCTTCTCCGTGAGAAAACGCCCGATCTCCCAGTCAGGGTTCACCCCCTGTGACACCCGCCTGAACAGTTTGAAGATCAATCGATCTCCGTAGACGACAGAGGTATTGCTCTGTTCCGCTTTGGAGAGGGTAGGATCAAGGGGTGCCCCGAGAACGTTCTGCAGTTTGCGCAATGCCGACGTCTGCATCGCCACCAATTCCCCCCCGGCTGTGCCTTTGAACCGGCGGCGGCGGGTAATAGCAGTGAGCAGGGTTTGGCAGAAATTCTTCTCGTACAAGGCGTCATAGAGGACGCCCTCTTCACCTCCCTGGCAGAGGCGTGCAATGAGAAGATGGGGGCTTTCCTTTTGCAAGCGTTCGGCCTGCTCGCCGGTCGCGATGGTCACAGGTAGGACATACGTTTCCGAGCCACCCTCGACATCAGAGACCATCAGCAAAATCAGATACGCTTGCCGGTCGCTGTCGGACGGCAAAGGGATCACCTCGGCAATGGCAGCGGCGCGCACCTGTCGTGCCTTCCCACCAAACCACCGCCGCGTCCGCAGATAGGGCGGCAAGGCAGACTCGAGCGTCGTCTTGGCCTTGCCTTGAAAAACATGCTCCCACGGCCCCTCCACCGGCACCGTCGGCACCGGCCTGTCCCGTCCTTCGACGACAAGTGGCGCTTCCAGAGGTCGCGGCTCGAGGGTAAACCAATAAAAAGAATGCGGACCTAACGTCAATAAATAAGGCAGCTCTCCGATACGGGGAAAGGTAACCCGCCCAAACATTTCAACGGGCGTGCTCCCCTGGAAAGCAGCAAGATCCAGTTCGACATACTGGACGAAGCGCGACAGGTTGGCCACGACCAGAATACACTCGTTTTGGAAACGCCGCAGGAAGGCGAAGATCTTGCGGTTCTCGGGATGGAGGAGCTCAAGCGTACCAGAGCTAAAGGCTTTGAAGCGCTTGCGCAGAGCGATGAGGCGCTTCATCCACCACAGGAGCGAGTGAGGGTTACTCTGTTGAGCCTCAACATTCACGGCTTCATAGTGGTACTCGGGATCGATAATGACGGGGAGATACAACCGTTGCGGGTTGGCGCGGGAAAACCCGGCGTTGCGGTCCCCGCTCCACTGCATAGGGGTACGGACGCCGTTGCGGTCGCCCAAATACATATTGTCCCCCATGCCGATCTCATCCCCATAGTAGATGATGGGGGACCCGGGCAAGGAAAACAGCAAGCCATTCATGAGCTCGATGCGTCGACGGTGATTGCCTAACAAAGGGGCCAGGCGGCGGCGAATGCCGAGATTGACTCGTGCCTGCGGGTCCTGCGCGTACACCCGGTACATGTAATCACGCTCTTCGTCGGTGACCATTTCCAGCGTCAGTTCATCGTGATTACGCAGAAAAATCGCCCACTGACACGTGTCGGGGATAGGAGGGGTTTGTTGCAGAATGTCGACGATAGGGAAGCGATCCTCCGTGTGGATAGCCATGAAGAGACGGGGCATGAGAGGAAAGTGAAAATTCATGTGGCACTCGTCCCCATTCCCGAAATACGCAGCCGCATCCTCCGGCCACTGGTTCGCCTCGGCCAGAAACATTTTATTCTTGAACTTGCGATCGACGTGCCGCCGCAATTCCCTAATAAAGGCGTGAGTCTCCGGCAAATTTTCACAATTCGTTTTTTCCCGCTCAAAGAGATAGGGCACCGCATCCAGCCGCAGCCCGTCCACCCCCAGCCCGAACCAGAAATCCACGACCTGCATGATCGCTTTACGCACGCGGGGGTTATCATAGTTGAGATCGGGCTGGTGGCTGTAAAAACGATGCCAGTAATAGGCGCGCGCGACCGGATCCCACGCCCAGTTTGACGATTCAAAATCCTTAAAAATAATCCGCGCCTCTTGATATTTTTCCGGCGTGTCGCTCCAGACGTAAAAGTCCCGCCACGGGCTGCCAGGCTTGGCACGGCGCGCCCGCTGAAACCACGGGTGCTGGTCCGAGGTATGGTTCAATGCTAATTCCGTAATAACGCGAATCCCTCGGCGGTGCGCTTCACGTAGAAACACCTCAAAGTCAGTCAGGCTCCCATACAAGGGATGCACATCGGTATAGTCAGACATGTCATACCCATCATCCTTGAGCGGGGACGGACAGAACGGAAGCAGCCAGATGGCGGTAATCCCCAGATCTTGTAGATAATCGATCTTTTGCGTGAGCCCGCGAAAATCCCCAACCCCGTCCCCCGTGCTATCAAAAAAGGCACGCACGTGCAGCTCGTAGATCACAGCGTTTTTGTACCAGAGCGGATCGTCCTCCAGCAGTCCCTCATACCTGTTCCTCTCTCCCATGGCGGGCCCTCACCTCAGCGCAATACTCACACCTGCCCCTGCGCATAGCATCGACAACACGGCCGACAAGGCTGGCGCTGCTCCACCAGTCGCATACTCTGTTATTCTATCCTTTCACGAGACCGAGCAAGAAACAACACGGTCGCGCCACTCTCGACACAACCCCTCTGCACCCATCCTGCACACCGTTGTCAAAAATAGGTCCAGACGCTATAGGGAGCTCTCGATAGTGAGGCAATGCAAAAACCAGGACATGTATGGGTGGTGCTCCCGCAGTTCTTGCTGCTCGCCAGTACTGCAGCGAAAGACTCCTGGGCGGTCATTGTCGCCGTGCTGTCACATCAGGCCGCAGTACGCGCGAGGCAAGCGAGAGGTGGGCTGACGGCCGAGCACACTGTCGCTGCCAGCGGAGGACGCTACTAGAGTGTAGCCAGGGCAACCGTGTCCCCTAGGCACCACGTGGGATGGAGCGAGAGCAACTCTGCTGTGTTTGAGGACCCCCCGAGTTCAAAGCAGCAATCGCAGCTCTCAGCATGGTAGGCCAGTAACTGACATCAGGAGATCACAGTGCAGTCCAAACGACGCATCTTACCGACGCCTTCCTTGTCTCCAGCGCCTTCCCTACACCCGCGCCGCCGCATGCCTCCTCCGGCCCTTTTGGCCATCGCTCTGCTGGTAGTAATCGGAATCGGGACGGTATTACTGAGGCTACCCTTCGCTCATACTGAGCCAACCCTCGGCTGGCTTGAGGCCGTCTTTACCGCCACTTCGGCTGCGTGCGTGACAGGATTAGCGATAGTTGACACTGGCAGCCGGTTCACGTTCTGGGGGCAACTCGTCATCTTGACCCTGATCCAGATCGGTGGACTAGGAGTGATGACTATTGGCACTGTTGTGCTTCTGGCCCTCGGGCAGCGTCCCACGGCCATCATGCGCCATCTCCTCACCGGTCTGGCCCGTCATCGGCCGACCCTGCGTGCCCGCGATATTCTCGGCATCGTCCTCGCGACAACCCTCTGTGTCGAATTGATAGGGGCTATTCTACTCCTTTCCGTGTTTGTCCATACTTATTCAGCTCCCCAAGCGGCCTGGCTTGCTCTGTTCCATAGTGTTTCTGCATTCTGTAATGCCGGTTTTGCCCTGTGGCCAGATTCTTTCATCCGCTACGCTGCCGATCCTGTGGTCAATCTCACCATTATGGGGCTCACCATCGCTGGGGGACTGGGGTTTATTGTTTTAGTAGAGCTACGGACCTGGATCAGCTCACGCTTACGACATGTGGGTGCCCACGAACGTTTGTCTTTGCACTCCCGTATCATGCTCACCGCAACGGCAGTGGCTCTCGGAGGGGGGACGGCCTTGATCCTCATGCTCGAAACGAGCAACATACTTGTTCACCGCTCCTGGGGGGAACGGCTCCTCATCGCGGCTTTTCACTCTGTGAGTGCTCGCACTGCGGGGTTTACTACCGTGGATATTGCCGCCCTATCAAACCCTACCCTCCTCGTGTTACTCGTCCTCATGTTTATCGGCGCGGGTCCCGGTTCTATGGCCGGCGGTATCAAATTGACCACTGTCACTGTGGTACTCGCCTTGGTGGGCCACCGCGTCCGCGGCAACCGTGAGGTCCGCGTATTCGGGCGTGCGGTTAGCGACGCCACCCTACAGCGCGCCGTTGTACTATCCATACTCGTCACCTTACTCATTGGCCTTACCGTATGTACTATAGAGATGGCGAGAGCAGGCGGTCCGCCGACTATCGAGCAACGTGGCGAGCTCTTTGCGATTCTCTTCGAATCGGTGTCGGCCTTTGGCACGGTCGGACTGTCAATGGGGATCACCGCCGAGCTGAATACTATCGGCAAGTTGCTCCTCATCGCTCTAATGTTCGTCGGCCGCCTTGGCCCCCTGGCGTTGATGGACTTTTTTGCACACCTCCCACCGGCTCCGCCGGTGCGCCACGCGACAGAGGAACTCATGGTCGGGTGAGAGTTTGAGCTGTGCGCCAGATTGCCGTCATCGGTCTGTCTGCGTTTGGGGCAGGGTTGGTCCGCGCATTGAACTACGAACGGTGTCGGGTTCTAGCCGTTGACCTGGACGAGAACAAAGTGAATGCCATCCGCGAGTGGGCAGACGAGGCCGTCATTGCCGATGCCCGTGATCCCCGCGCGCTTGAGGCTCTAAGTTTGTATGACTATGACGCGGTAGTCATCTCGCTCGGCGAACCTCTTGACACCAGCCTCCTTGCCGTCCTGCACCTGCGCGACCTCCAGGTCCGTCACATCGTCGCACGGGCGGTGAGCGAGGATCACCGGCGTTTACTACACCACCTAGGGGTAGCTGAGGTGATCTTCCCCGAGGCAGATATGGCGCAGCGTACCGCACGCACGCTCGCGAATCCCAACTTTCTAGAGACCCTGAACCTTGGCGAGTCCATTGCAGTGATAGAGGTTGCTCCCTCTGAAGATATGGTCGGCCGCACTTTAGCCGAGTTGAACCTGCGGCAACGTTACCGCCTGACGGTCGTGGCGGTGCGCGACACTCTCCGCGACGAAGTCCACGTCACCCCAGATCCCCACCGCCCTATCACTCCGTCTGACGCATTGATCGTGCTTGGCAAGAACGAAGACATCGATCGCTTCGTCAGGCGCAGGTGAACGAGTCCGACACAGCCCTTCCCGCCCCCCTCCTCCCCCGCCCCTTTACTCTTTGCCCAGAAGCGTTTATTTTCCCAGCGGTGCTACAGAGAGCATCGTGCCACGCGCCTCTCTGGCTCCGAAATGTCCACAGTAGGAAGGGAGTGGAAGAATGGACATTGTTGCGCAAACCTCGCCCATTCTCGGGCTGCTCGGCTTGGGGGTTGCTTTTGTACTCTATACCGCGGTGAGCAAACGCCCAGACGGAAACGAGAGGATGCGGGAAATTGCCGGGTACATTCACGAGGGCGCCATGGCATTCCTAAAACGCGAGTACAAAATCCTGGTGCTCTTTGTGGTGGTGGTCTTTGGGCTCCTCACATGGAAAGTGGCCTGGCAAACCGGGATCGCTTTTATCTCTGGCGCATTCTGCTCTGTCCTGGCCGGGCTCTTCGGCATGCAGGCTGCAACGAGAGCAAATGTCCGCACCTCAGAAGCGGCGAGAGTCAGAGGTGAAGGGGAAGCCCTGTTAGTGGCATTTGACGGCGGTGCGGTCATGGGGCTCTCGGTCGCCAGCCTCGGCCTCGTCGGCGTTGGTATCTTTTTCCTTCTGTACGGGGACCCGCAGACCTCGCACTACATCAACGGCTTCGCCATGGGAGCCAGCTCGATCGCGCTGTTCGCTCGTGTTGGTGGGGGCATTTATACCAAAGCAGCAGATGTCGGTAGTGATTTGGTCGGCAAAGTGGAAGCCGGGATTCCCGAAGATGACCCCCGGAATCCTGGCGTCATTGCAGATAACGTCGGCGACAATGTCGGGGATGTCGCTGGCATGGGAGCAGATATCTTTGAATCGTACGTCGGCTCAATTGTTGCCGCGATCGCCATCGGAGCGACTGCCTACGGCACGGCTTTCACCAGATTAGCGCAAGATCCTGCGGTGAGCGAAGCACACCTGCGCAGTGCGGTCATGGCTCTCCCGTTGGATATTGCCGTGATCGGCCTGTTGGCTTCCTTCCTCGGGATCGCCTCTATGCGTCTGCTCAAGAACATTGGCCCGCAAGCCGCTCTACGGTACGCGACCTTTATCGCGGCCGGGATCTTCCTCGTGGGCACTTTTTTCCTCGTCCGCGCGCTCGCGGTCAGCAACTCGGTGTTCTGGGCTGTAGCTGCTGGTACTGTCGTCGGCATGGGGATCGGGTTGATTACCGAATACTACACTTCTGCCGCACCGGTGACCCGTGTGGCAAACGCGAGCAAGACCGGCCCGGCTACGAACATCATTCACGGGCTCGCCGTCGGGCTGGAAAGCAGTGCGCTCCCGGTCTTGGCCATCTGCACGACCATCTTCATCGCGAACTATGCGGCCGGGCTTTACGGCATCGGCATCGCCGGGATCGGGATGCTAGCCACGGTCGGCATTACGATGACGGTGGATGCCTACGGCCCCATCGCGGACAACGCAGGTGGCATCTCCGAAATGGCGGGGCTCGGTCCGAGCGTACGCAAGATCACAGATGGTCTCGACGCGCTGGGGAATACGACCGCGGCTATCGGCAAGGGCTTTGCCATTGGGTCAGCCGCCCTCACAGCGCTTGCCCTGTTCTCTGCCTTTACACAGGCAGTTGATCAAAGTCGAATCGCGGCTGGGCTGCCACCCCTGCAAATCGTTGTGACCAACCCCACGGTGGTCATCGGGCTCTTCATTGGGGGGATTCTGCCCTTTTTCATCGCCGCGTTAACTATGACTGCGGTCGGACGCGCCGCTGGGCAGATGGTCGAGGAAATTCGTCGTCAATTCCGTGAGATCCCTGGCCTGTTGGAAGGCAAGCCGGGGGCCCGCCCGGATGCCGCCCGATGTGTCGATATCTCCACGGCCGCTGCTCTCAAAGAGATGATTGCGCCCGGGGTGACCGCGGTTGCCGCTCCGGTGATAGTTGGCTACATCTTCGGGGCAGAAGCGCTGGGCGGCATGCTCGCCGGCGCGACGGTCACGGGGGTGCTCCTGGCCCTCATGATGGCCAACTCTGGCGGCGCGTGGGACAACGCGAAAAAAGCTATTGAAAAAGGCGAAATCCCCGGTGAAAAGAAAGGGACAGAAGCCCATAAAGCCGCCGTTGTGGGTGACACCGTTGGTGATCCTTTCAAGGATACGGCCGGCCCGTCGATGAACATCCTTATTAAGCTAATGTCCGTCGTCGCTTTGATCATCGCACCCTTACTGGTATAAAGCGCACCACTGACGGGACACAGCCTCGACGCCATAGTGCACGGCGACGCCTGCAAGGTCCCTGCTCACAAGCCGTAGAGAAACGCTGTGCAGAACGCCTCCCAAGGACACCGACAACATGCGTCATGCGGCTGAGCAGGGGACCGCTCGCATCCACACGAATACGGACCCAAGGTCGCCGTGTTTTCAGCAGACCATCTGTTCCTAGGAGGAATCGATCCATGAGGACGAGGAGCATTCCTCGCGCCGTTTCTCAATCTAGCCCAGACAGCAGAGCTGTAAGATCATAGGGTATCCACCTCATCCAGATTCATAGGGTTCTCCGGTGGAGGAGGGGTACCTTCCGGGATATAGACTAACACCAAGTGATGGTTTCCCTTGGGGCCGCTGCCTTCGCTGATATCAACCACCTGCCAGCCGCCCTCTGCGGTCGCGGCCAGCTTTTCCCACTCTTCTTCCCACATCAAGAGAAAATATGGTCCCCCAGCCGTTCTCTCAGACAACGCATAGAATGGGATACGCCGGCCAGCATAAAAGACGGCTCCGCTATCAAACGTGCCGTAAAAGAACAAGGGGGTATCTTTGACGTGGTTGACCACCCGTGCCATGAAGGGGCGGAAGGTCCGCGCCACGGCCACGGTCGGTTGAAAGACGCCATAGACCAAGAGCAAAGTGCTGAAAGCAAAAGTAAAGAGTGCGGCAAAAACCCTCCCCCACCGCTGGTTGCGGATGGCACGGAGTAACATCAGCGCCGCCGGGCCGACAACGGCGAACCAGCACCCGAACGCGACCGGATGGGTGGACACCAGGTCGGAAAAAAATGGCAGGGTGCCCTGGTCTTTCGGATGGAGAAACGGCCTGATCACGCCCAGGGAGTCAAACCCGAGGAGCTGGGCTGCCACGACGATGATGAAAAGCCCGATGGTCATTACCCCCACATACCCACCTCCCTGCAGCAGCCGCCAGAGCGATCGCGGGAAGACCGCCGTGTCGTTCTTGAGTTCCTGCCACCACGCTCCCAAGAGAAGTGCCACCGCCGGATAGAGGGGCAAAATATACACCGACCGTTTACTACTCGAGGCCGAATAGAAGAGGAAAACGGTGGCCGTCCAAACAATGAAATAGAGGAACCCATCACGTGCCCAGGTGTATCGACGTCGGTACAAAAACATGGCTAACGCGGGGAAGAAAAAACTCCACGGCACCATCCCGAGAAATAGGTTCGGGACAAAGAAATAAAACGGATGTTCATGTCCTGCTCCGACCTCGTCACTGGCAAGAAAGCGGAGCACGTTCTCCTTCATGATCTGTTTCATGAAAAACGCCTCCCCTCCCTTCCACCATGCCAGTCCATACCACGCCCCGGCAATCAGCAGGCATACCACGCCTCCGGACACCACATGCAGCCGTCGCAGGAACTTGAGGTCGCGCTGGAGGCACAAGAAGATCACGATGGTGAGAATGGGCAACAGCATCCCTACCGGTCCTTTTGCCAAGGTGGCAAGCCCGAGCAGGACAAAAAAACCGAGCGCTTCTGCCCGACTCACCCTTCTGCGCCGGTAGAGAAAGAAAAAGAAGAGAAACGCCATCACCATACACACAGTGAGGGTCATATCGACACGAGCGGTTGTTGCAGCGCGGACCCATTCGAAACTGGTGCCCAAGATCAGGCCGGCAATTAACCCAGCCTCCACCCCCCAGAGCATCGTCCCGGCACTGTAGGTTAGCAGCACCCCCAGTAGCGCCAATGCCGCTGAAGGGAAGCGCACTGTAAACTCGCTCACCTCCCCTGCTACCAGAGCGCAGAGCGCACCAAGCCAGTGAAATAACGGCGGTTTGGATGGAATAATATGTCCGTTCCGCAGCGGAAGGATCCACTCGTTGGTGTGGACGATCTCCCAAACAACCGTCGCCTCACGCGGCTCCCCTTTAGTATAGAAGGGCACATCCTTGATGCTCCAGAAATAGAACAAAGCGAACAACAGCCCAAGACCAAGGCCGGTGGCAATCGGGTGTGTGCGCATAAGCGGTCGGTAGCGGGTGCCCACCCTCAGCAGCGGGCGGTTAACTGTTCGCCAACGATTGCAGAGCAGGAAAGGAGGGTGCTCCTTCTCTGCCGCGCCGGGCGCTGAGCATAGACCACTGCGTCACTGCCCCTCTTTCTCCTTCCCGTTACCACGTAAGAGCGCGACAAGGACAAGTCGCCGGTTCTTATCCGGTCCTTTGCCCTCGCTCGTGACCAAATGTTCGAGCCGAACACTACTCGAGGCAGAAAGCTCTTTCCAGTCGTCCTCATACATCAAGAGGTACAGAGGGGAGTTCCCAGCCTCACCGCCAGGGAGGGCCGCAAGGTCCCCCTTGTAAGACGGGATCCGCCGGTCAGCGTAGAAGATGGCACCATAGTCATATGTCTCTTTATAAAAATACAGCGGCGCATTTTTCACCGTTGAACGGACGCCACGCATAAACGGTTTATACGTCCGCACCTGGGCGAGGACAGGGTGAAACAGAGCATTGGCGAAGTACAGCGAGGATGAAGTCGCAACCGTGAGAGCAGTAAATACGTACATCCATTGCTCACGCTTGAGTCCCCACAGATACCACCCCATCGCTAAAGCCAAGAGGGCAAGCCAGACGAGCACGATAGGGAATTGACTTTGTGCAGCCTCAGCCAGGAGGGGGAGATTGGCCTGATCACGCGGATGGAGAAACGGCAAAATCAGGTGATCCAAATCAAAACCTGCGCCGTGCGCAATAAGCAAGAACACGATAGCCACGAAGACCGCGCCAATCACCAACGCGTACACCCGCGCACTGCGTTTCATCAGTGGCGAGAACTCCAGCGTGCCATCGACAAGCTCCTTCCACCACCGCCCCAGCAACAGTGCCATAGCCGGATAGAGCGGGAGGAGGTAGTTACTCCGCTTCCCTGCTGCGAGCGAGAAAAATATCAGGCCGCTCACCCCCCACACTACGGGAAAAAGGAGCCTACGCTCACGCCACTGAGCACGGACACGGTAAAGAAAATGGATAAGGGCCGGGAAGAACAAACTCCATGGCAGCATCCCCAAACATAAAGTTGGGACGTAGTACAACCAGCTATGATCGCGGCTCGGTCCTCCCTGTTCGCTCTCGAAGAAACGAAGCACATTTTCGTCCATGATCTGACGGCGGAAGAACTCCTCGCCGCCCTGCCAGAAGGCGAGGAGGTACCATGAAAGTGCGACTAATGAGACGATGCAAGCGCCTTTGAAGAGCTGCATCCGCCGTAAGAAATGCAGGGCACGTTGTGTCGCGAGAAAAACAAGGATGACGAGCCCCGGTAACACAACGCCAAGAGGTCCTTTTGCCAAGGTGGCAAATCCAACGCTGAGATAAAAGAGATATACAGTACGGTGTCTGCTGGCTTGCTCCTGCCAGAGGAAGAAAAATGTCACAAACGCGCTGGTGAGAAAGAAGACCAGGACCATATCGCTGCGGGCCGTCACCGCCCACCGCACCCATTCCGGTGAGGTGGCTAAGACCAGGGCAGCGAGCAGCCCTGTGCGCCAATCCCACAAGGCACGAGCGAAGAAAAATGTGACCAGAACGGCGCCCGTCGCGGCCAACGCCGACGGCGAACGTACAGCAAACTCATTGATCTTCCCGCTCACCTGCGCAACAATGGCACCGACCCAGTGAAAGAGAGGAGGCTTGAGTGGCATTTCGGTCCCGTTCCGCCGCGGTAAAACCCATCCCCCCCCATTGACCATTTCCCATACCACTAAGGCCTCTTTTGATTCCTCATAGTTGTAAAAGGGAATATTCCCCAGCTCCCAGAAATAGAGCAGGAAACAGAGGAGCAAAAGACCAGCACTCGTCTGCCGGGTCCGCTGCGACTCACTCATGCCGCACCTCGGACATTCTCACCACAGCCACTACCTGCTCGCCTCACAGATGTCAAATCCCCACGCATTGACAGGATGCCAGAAGCCTTCTAGAGTTCTACCCAGAATTCCGCCTCCGAACTTTGCATGCGCGCCCCAACTGTCCTTCTTTGTGTGATGTGTTCCTTCGCCACGGGTGGCGTAATAGGCTACGCGATCGCGCACCGAACCGCAACCCAGGAGCTCACGCAGCTGCAGCACGAATACCACCGTGGATTAGTACGCGAACAGGAGTTACGGACGCAACTGCAAGATGCCCTCGCCCAGCAGGCAGCGCTTGCTCAGGAATCACAACGCCTACAAGAACACGTTAGCGAGCGGCTCCGCCGGCTCGAAGAAGCTGCAGCGAAACTGACCCCGCCGAAACAATCAGAGTGAGAGCTGGTTGGGGGAGGCAGGCGCTCCCCAAAAACTCGAGAGCTCACCCCCGCACCGGAAGAGTGCTTCTAGAAACCGCACCACTCAATGTGGCAAGCGAACAGGGTGGTTGTAAGAGAAACGGGGAAAAGGGTGATATCCTCAATGGGAGCCCGGAGAGGGCACTGTGGTGCCCCACGGGGGTAGAGGAGGGTTTTCGGGTACCGCGGGGGCAGTACTGTGCGGGAGAGAGAAAGGAGTTGCACTCTCAGGTGCTGGGGCGCTACCAGAGGCGGGCTGGGTGGCTCAACGAACTGGTCATAGAGTTCTCCTGGGGGGCTTGTCCACCCGGCAGTTCACCCCGTGCCTTGAGGCCCCTGTTCAAGGGCACGGGCTTATCGCGTAGCACCGTCTCCAAGATCGGCCAGGAGGTGGGAGCGAAGTTTAAGGCGTGGCGGGAGCGGGCTCTGAGTGCTCTGACAGTCGTCTATGGGTTCCTGGATGGGTTTGGCTTACCGGTGCGTCATGTGCGAGTGGAGCGCCAAGCGCTGCTGGTAGCTCATGGAGTGCTGGGAGGATGGCAGCCGAGTGCTGTTACGTACATAAAAAACGCAACCTGCTGGCCCGCGTGCCGGCTAGCCTCCAATACCATGCCGTCTCGTATGAGGAGGCCATGTTCCTGCGCCAAAAGTTCGAACGCAAATGGGGTAAGAGTCTCCCTGCCGCCGTCAAAGTATTGCAGGAGGACTGGGAGCAGACTACTACTTTCTTGGCCTATCCCCCTAGCCAACACAAGGCGCTGCGCACCACCGACATCATCGAGCGGCTCTTCGAGGAGTTTCGCCACCGGAAAAAGCACCAAGGTATGGCCCACAGGTAGAGTCCCCTCTCCCAATACCAAGGGACTGCCCTGGGGGAGAGAGTGGGCGCTAGCGCGACTCGCCTCTTCTGAGCACTTGGTACTCAGCCAAGAGGCGATGTACCCGTTCTTGTTCGGAGGGATAGCGTCTCATCCCGAGGAATAATTTGACCAATTCGTCTTCACTTGCCTCCTCTGCAGGCTGCAGCACCCTCAACAATTCCTCGACCAAGCTGGGGAATTTTTCACTCGGGATGTAATAGTGCGCCCAGCCAAACTCGCAATGACGGTGAAGGATTTTTGCAATGGTTTTTTCTAAACTGTCCCGTCCCGCCATAAGTACCAACCCTCCTTGTCGATGGCCAGCCGCTACCTTAATGTCTCCGTGTGGCCGAGTCAAGGCAAACCCCCCTCTTTCCTCTTGGCGTCATTTCTGTCACAACAGCGCACCGTGGCAAAGGTCGCCCAGCCTGCAGGGCAGCCAGCTCCCCCGGCCAGGGTCCGGGCTTTCCAGCGCCGGCTCATCGCGTGGTATCGCCAGCACGGCCGCGATCTCCCCTGGCGGCGCACCCGCGACCCCTACGCTATTCTCGTCTCGGAAATCATGTTGCAGCAAACGCAAGTGCAACGTGCTCTGCACTATTATGAGAAATTCCTCAGTCGTTATCCCACAGCCGAGGAACTTGCCCGTGCGGAAGAAACCCAAGTGCGAGAAACTTGGGAGGGACTCGGCTACTACGCCCGCGCTCGCCACTTACAGCAAGCCGCACAAAAGATCGTCACCGACCACCACGGCCAGTTCCCCAAGACCTACCAAGAACTCACTGCTCTGCCGGGCGTTGGCCCGTATACTGCCGGCGCCGTGTTGAGTTTCGCCTTCCATCACGATGCCGCTATTCTTGACACGAATGCTGCCCGTGTCTTACGCCGCTTTTTTGCCCTACCAGCAGAACGGCAGACGACGCGCGCGCTGTGGGAAGTCGCACGCCGGGTGACCCCTCCAGGCCAGGCACACCTCTTCAACCAAGCCATTATGGATCTGGGGGCTACCATTTGCGTTGCGCGCACCCCACGCTGTACGCTCTGTCCACTACGTCGCCTCTGCCGTAACGTCCAACCTCCCCCCAGCACGCAGAAAGCCCGAGCACGCGAGCGATAGACAATTTGACGACGGCGCGTTTCTTCCGTATAGTGGAACCCCGTACGCTGGCAGGTTTGCTTCAGACTCAACGACATAAGAGTGACGCACGCGTGGAGACTGTTGCGCTCATTCCGGCTCGCTACGGCTCAACCCGCTTTCCCGGTAAGCCTTTGGCATTGCTGCGCGGGAAACCCATGATCCAGCATGTATACGAACAGGCGCTTCAGGTCCGCGGCCTGGCCCGCATCCTCGTCGCCACTGACGATGAACGCATTGCCCAGACGGTGAGAGGGTTTGGTGGCGAGGCGATCCTGACTCGTGCTGACCATCCCACTGGGACAGACCGCCTGGCCGAGGTTGCAGCGGGACTGCAAGCGGCGGTTATTGTCAACATCCAGGGAGATCTCCCGTTTTTCCCACCAGCCATGGTCGAAGACGCCCTGGCGCTGCTGACACATGCTACAGATGCAGCCATGGCAACGATTAAAACGCCGATCACGCGCGTAGAAGAGTGGTATAACCCGAATGTTGTCAAGGTCGTCACCGATCGGAATCATTACGCCCTGTACTTCTCCCGTAGTCCGATTCCTTTTTACCGGGATCAGGACCCAGCCGTAAGGAGCCAAGGTGCAGTCCTCGGATACCGGCATATTGGGTTATACGTCTACCGACGGGACTTTCTGTTAACTTTTACCCGTCTTGCTCCGACTCCGCTGGAAGAGGCAGAAAAATTAGAACAGCTGCGAGCTCTCGAATGGGGCTATAAAATTGTCGTCAGTACCACTGCACGGCCAACGGTGGAGATAGATACACCGGAAGATTTACGGCGAGCAGAGGAGATCATGCCATGAGCACTGCCCGGGAAGGACGAAAGACAAAATTTATTTTCGTCACCGGCGGGGTCATCTCTTCATTAGGGAAGGGGCTCGCAGCCGCGTCAATCGGCGGCCTGTTGGAAAGCCGAGGGCTGAAGGTGACCCTGCTCAAAATGGATCCGTACATCAACGTCGATCCAGGGACGATGAACCCCTTCCAACACGGCGAGGTGTTTGTCACCGAAGATGGCGCCGAGACCGACCTCGACCTTGGCCATTATGAGCGCTACGTCTCTACCCCCTTGAGTCGGAAAAATAGCTTCACGACTGGGCAGGTCTACGATACCGTGATCGCGCGCGAACGGCGCGGGGATTATTTAGGCGGGACGGTCCAGGTCATTCCGCACATCACCGATGAGATCAAACAGCGCATTCTTGCTGCGGCGGCCGGCTTTGACGTTGCGATCTGCGAGGTCGGGGGCACCGTTGGCGATATTGAAAGTCTCCCTTTCCTGGAAGCAATCCGCCAGTTCCGCTGGGATTGGGGGCGCGAACATGTGCTCTACATCCATTTGACCCTAGTGCCCTACATCTCCGCTGCCGGAGAACTCAAAACCAAGCCCACGCAGCACAGCGTGAAAGAACTGACGAGCGTTGGTATCCAACCCGATATCCTTCTGTGCCGCACCGATCGCTACCTTGATGCAAAAGTCAAAGCCAAAATCGCCCACTTCTGCAACGTCGATGAGAATGCAGTAATTACCGCCAAGGATGTGGAGTGTATCTATGAAGTGCCGCTCATCTTCCACCAGGAAGGGCTCGACGAGCGGATCGTGGAGAAACTCAATATGTGGACCGGCGCACCGAACCTGAGCAAGTGGGAGAAGATCGCCCAAACCTTCAAAAACCCCCGCGAGCGGGTGCGGATCGCCATGGTAGGCAAGTATGTGAACCTGATCGACGCCTATAAGAGCGTCAACGAAGCCCTGGCGCACGGTGGCTTTGCCAATGAGTGCCGCGTCGAGGTCGACCACATCGATTCCGAACAGTTAGAAGGTGGGAGCATCCCCGAAGCGGTGCGGCGCGCTGACGGCCTCCTTGTCCCCATGGGCTTTGGCCAGCGCGGCACCGAAGGGAAGATCGCTGCAGTCCGCTACGCGCGGGAAGAAGGTATTCCCTTTTTCGGTATTTGTTTCGGCATGCAAATGGCCGTGATCGAATTTGCGCGCAACGTGTGCGGGCTCCGCAACGCCAACTCTAGTGAAGTGGATCCCAATACCCCTCATCCCGTCATTGCCCTGATGGACCAGCAAAAAGGGGTCGCACAAAAGGGGGGAACGATGCGTCTCGGGGCCTATCCGTGTGTATTGCAGGACGGCAGTTTAGCCGCACGGCTCTACGGGAAAAAACGCATCTCCGAGCGTCATCGGCACCGCTACGAATTCAACAACGCCTATAGAGAAGCTTGTGCTGCAAAGGGACTGGTCTTTAGCGGCCTGTCTCCTGACGGGGACTTAGTGGAAATTATCGAGTTACGTAGCCACCCGTGGTTCATTGGCGTCCAGTTTCATCCGGAATTCAAATCGCGCCCCTTCGACTGCCATCCTCTGTTCAAAGGGTTCATACGCGCGGCCCTGCAACGCCGCCTGGAATACGGTGAAGGGGTCCTCTTACGTACCGGGAGCGCCCAACGATAATGGTCCGTGAAGTAACGCCCCGCATTGTGGAGATTGGTCCGTTGCAATGCGGTGGAGACCGGCCGTTCATTCTGATTGCCGGCCCCTGTGTGATCGAAAGCCGCGACTCTGCTCTCTATCACGCCGAGCAGCTCCGCATTCTCACCGACCGCTTATGTATCCCGTTTATCTATAAAGCTTCTTTCGACAAAGCGAACCGCACCGCACTGCGCTCGTTTCGTGGCCTCGGGCGGGACGAAGGGCTCGCCATCCTCGCCGAAGTGAAACAGGCGCTCGGCGTTCTTGTCCTCACCGATGTGCATACCGTGGAGGACGTGCAGGCGGCCGCCACCGTCGTCGACGTGCTGCAGATCCCCGCTTTTTTATGCCGTCAGACCGATCTCTTACTCGCCGCCGGACAGAGCGGGCGTGCGGTCAATATCAAGAAAGGGCAGTTTCTCGCCCCCTGGGATATCGGCTACGCGGCAGAAAAAATCGCCTCCACAGGCAATCAGCGCATCCTCCTCACTGAGCGAGGTGCCTCCTTCGGCTATAATCATCTCGTCTCGGACTTTCGTTCCCTGCCAATTATGGCACAGACGGGCTACCCGGTCGTCTATGACGCCACCCACAGTGTGCAGTTGCCCGGGGGGCAAGGCGGGGTCTCGGGCGGACAGCGCGAGTTTATCGCGCCGCTCGCACGTGCGGCCGTCGCCGTCGGCGTTGACGGGCTATTTATGGAGGTCCACTACGCCCCCGAACGCGCACTGAGCGACAGTACAACCGCCTATCCCTTGAACCAACTCGAATCGCTGCTGCGGGTACTCCTCGTACTCGATACAACAATCAAAAAGCGATAAATCACCCCACATCGAGCCGCCGGCCTCCACCCGCGAGTGGGCTCCGCCACGCCTACACCTCTCCTGCCCATGTGCGCATCGTTCCTGGAGTACCGGGGAAAAGGGCAGAAGATCGCCTGTCGATTGGGTCGGCCCCTTGTTCATCCTCTCTTTGCGTGTCGTAGGAGAGGTGGTATCTTGGATTACTGAGGAATAGGAATGAGCCGTGCACAGCTTCGTTTCGCTGTGGGAACTACAATAGTGCTGCTGCTCTCTGCAGTTGGTTACCACCTAGTGGCGAACCTATATGCGCAAAGACAACGGCAAGCGGTGATCGCACGGCTTGCCCCAGACCTGGACCCAGAGACAGCTCAGCGCATGCAAAACTTCCGGCGTGTCAAGGTGCGGAACGGCAAGAAGGTATGGGAGATCGCTGCTCGTCAAGCCCGCTACTTCAGCGAGAGCGGAGAGGTAGTGGTAGATGACCCTGAGGTGTCCCTCTATCTCAGCGACGGAAAGACCATCGCATTGCGCTGCCGAGAAGGCCGGGTGCAACTCGATGCCGGCGCACAAGAAATCACCACCCTGCAATTGTCCGGAGATCTGAAGATCCAATTCGGCGAAGTCTCGCTAAGCACCCAGCAGGCAATTTATGATAGCGCTGCTAACGTGATCTCCTCTCCGGGATCGCTGCAGCTTGTCGGTCCTGGGTTCACCGTGCACGGACAAGGGTATACGATCGAAGTTGCCCAGAAACGGTTGATCTTACATGCAGCAGTGCATACCACTCTAACGACAGGAGAGGGGCAATGAGTGGGCGGGCAAAAAAAACCGGAGGCGTTCTCCTCGCCGTGCTGTTCATAGGCTATGTGACCGGGGTGACTAGGGCTGAAGAAAAACCCCAAAACTCCGGACGGTCGCCCAACGCCAGTTCAGGAGATAGTTTTCTCGACTCTTTCTCCTTGACCTCGGGCAAAGAGCCGATCGACATCCGCGCAAACGGGTTGGAGTTCCTCTACGACGAGAAACGCATCGTGTATCGTGGGGACGTTGTTGCCAGGCAGGGGGAGAGAACGATCAAGAGCGACGTCTTAACGGTCACGTATGAAGAGGCACCCCAAAACACTGCGCCTGGGTCGCGCTCTTCTGGCAGAGCGCTCCCGCGTCAACATCTGAAGGAAGTCATCGCGGAGGGCAACGTGGAAATTACTGCAGGAGATCGCCGTGCCACTGGACAAAAAGCGGTGTTCAACGAATCAGCGCGTACCGTCGTACTCAGTGGCAACGCCGTCCTGCAAGAAGGACCGAACCACGTCAGTGGAGAACGGGTGACGATCTTTCTCGACGAGAAGCGCAGCGTGGTCGATGGCGATGCACGTATGGTGATTATGCCCGAGCAAAAAGACCAGAAGCAATAGGAGCCAACAGCGGTGCAGGCGGAACAGGTGTTACGGGGAGAAGGGTTGTGGAAATCCTACGGCAAGCGCCCCGTCCTCCGGCAGGTCACAGTCGAAGTGAAAAGCGGCGAGATCGTCGGACTACTCGGGCCAAACGGGGCAGGGAAGACGACAACATTCTCCATCCTTGTCGGAATTATCCGTCCGGACAAAGGAACTGTGAGGTACAACAACATCGACTTGACCCATATGCCGATGTACCAGCGAGCACGGAAAGGAGTGACGTACCTTCCCCAAGAACCTTCGGTATTCCGCAAATTGACCGTCGCGGAAAACATTCTGGCGGTTTTGGAAACGTTACCCTTGAGCACAGCCGAGCGACACGACCGACTCGCGCAACTGCTCGCAGAGTTACGTATTAGTCATCTGGCAGGGCAGCGTGCCGACTCGCTCTCTGGTGGAGAGCGCCGTCGTCTGGAAATCACCCGTGCGCTGGTGATGTCTCCGGCCTTTATGCTGCTTGATGAGCCCTTCGCCGGTATCGACCCCCTGTCAGTCATCGACATTCAAGATATTATGCTACACTTGCGTGAACGTGGTATTGGGATACTCGTCACCGATCATAATGTGCGGGACACCTTAAGTATCTGCGACCGAGCCTACATTTTGAGCGATGGCAGCGTGCTTGAAGAAGGGACCCCTGCAGAGTTGACCGCAAGTGACCGTGCTCGGCAAGTCTATCTCGGCGAACGTTTCCGCTTGTAAGTTCGAGGGAAGAGCACGATGGCCTTAGATGTCAAACTCACTCAGAAACTCCAACAGAAACTGGTCATGACGCCCCAGCTGCGTCAAGCCATCAAAATCCTCCAACTTCCCCGGGGGGAACTGGATGCCTTGATCCATGCAGAGATGGACGAGAACCCTGTTCTTGTCGTAGACAATGGCGAGGAGGTGGACACGCCCCCCGAAGACGCGCCCCCCGCAGAGCAAGAACCTACAGCGGGGTCATCTACAGAAGATATCGACTGGCGAGCCTATCTGGAGAGCTATAACGAAGACATCCCGGCGCTGCCCCCGACCGGCGACGACGACGAGGACGAGGGCCGCCATAACCTCATTGAAAATCAACCGAATCGCGCCACGTCTCTCGCCGAACACCTCTCCTGGCAACTGCGCTTTAGTGACTTATCTGCGGAAGAAGAGCGGATCGCCTCGCTGATCATTGGCAATCTGGACGTCGACGGGTACCTCCAAGACGCAGTTGAAGAAATCGCCGCCACAGCGGGAGCCAGCGTCGAGGCTGTCGAGCGGGTTCTGAAGCTGATCCAGGAGTGCGACCCACCCGGCGTCGGCGCCCGTGATTTGCGGGAATGTCTCTTGCTTCAGTTGCGCGACCAAGGTTTTGCCGATCCGCATAACCAAGACCCGATCCTGTCGCTCGCGGCGAAGATCGTGCAAGACCACCTCCCTGCCTTGGAAGGGCGCCGTTTTGAGCGCCTGGCGAAGGATCTCGGGGTCAGTGTCGAAGACGTCACACGGGCGGTGAAACTGATCGCTGCGCTCGACCCCAAACCGGCGCGTAACTTCGGTGAAGGAGACATCCGCTACGTGACCCCCGACGTCTATGTCGATAAGGTCGGCGATGAGTATGTCGTCACGCTCAATGATGAAGGTCTCCCCCGCCTACGGGTGAGCGCCTCGTACCGCCAGCTCCTCGCCCAGGGAGGAGAAGCCAAAGAGTATGTACAGGAGAAAATCCGTGCGGCGGCCTGGCTGATCAAGAGCATCCACCAACGGCAACGCACCCTCCTGTTGGTCGCGCAGAGCTTGGTAAAGTTCCAGAAGGACTTTCTGACCTACGGCGTTTCGCACATGCGGCCTTTAGTTCTACGTGACGTGGCCGATGACATCGGCATTCACGAATCAACGGTCAGCCGCGCAATCGCCAATAAATACATTGCCACCCCCCGTGGCATCTACGCATTGAAGCAGTTTTTCACCACCGGCCTGAAAGGACGACACGGGCAGGAAGTCGCAGCTGAAAGTGTCAAAGAACGGATCCGCGCAATGATCGCCACCGAAGACCCGACCCAGCCACTGAGCGACGAAGAGATCGCACGAGCTTTATCGAGCGACAACATCGTGATCGCCCGCCGGACAGTAGCCAAGTATAGGGAAAGCATGAACATTCCCCCGTCAGCAAAACGCAAACAGTCCCCCCACTAAAACCTGTGCACCTGCACGAGGGAAAGGACACCACCATGCGCGTGGCCGATATCCTGACAGAAGAGCTGATCATTCCGCAACTGCAGAGCACCACCAAGCCAGACGTTTTACGCGAGCTCGCGCAGCATCTAGCCACTTACCACCCCGAAATCCAAGCGGAACACCTGGTCACCGTGCTGCTCGACCGCGAACGCTTGGGAACGACCGCGATCGGTGAGGGGATCGCTATCCCCCACGGGAAACTGCCGGGCTTGAAAGGCGTCATCGCAGTGTTCGGCAGGAGCCTCGGCGGCATCGATTGTCACTCCCTTGACGGCGCCCCCACGAAGCTCTTTTTTCTGCTTGTCGCGCCGGAAGATTCGGCGGGGATTCACCTGAAAGCGCTGGCACGTGTTTCGCGGATGTTGAAGGACAAGACGTTCCGCGAACGCCTCCTACAGGGACGAGATCGGGCCGAATTGTACCGCATCATCAGCGAAGAGGATAGCAAACTCTGACACACCCGCGCTCGTTAAGTGCTATGCAGATTGTCATTGTCACCGGGATCTCAGGGTCGGGCAAGAGTACAGCGATCCGCGTCCTCGAAGATTTGGGCTTTTATTGCATCGATAACCTCCCAGTGACTCTGATCCCTCGTTTTCTCGAACTCTGTGAAAACAGCAAAGAGCATATCGGCCGGGTAGCGCTTGGCATTGACCTCCGTGAGCGTGTGTCCTTGCATGAATACCCCATCGTCTTTGCCGAACTGCGACGCAGCGGCCATCAAGTCGAGATTCTTTTCTTCGAAGCCTCCGACGACGTCCTCGTCCGTCGTTTTAGCGAAACCCGACGCCCCCACCCGACCGCCACTGAGGGGGGAGTCATTCAGGGGATTCGCATCGAACGTGAGCGATTAGCAGGGCTACGGGAGGAAGCGCATCAGGTCATCGACACCTCGGCTACCACCGTGCACGAGTTGCGCGATAAGCTGCGACATCTGCTCGATCGCCGGGCGCACCCTCGCACGAGCCCGTATGTGACGGTTGAATCCTTCGGGTACAAGTACGGCGTGCCTATCGACGCTGACCTGATGTTCGATGTCCGTTTCCTTCCCAACCCCTTCTTCGTCGAGGAACTGCGCGCCCGCAGTGGGCTTGAGGCCGACGTCGTGGAGTACGTTCTTCAACGACCAGAAACCGAGCGGTTCCTCGATCAGTTGAGCGCCCTGCTTGCATTTACCTTGCCACTCTACGCGCGTGAGGGCAAAAGCTATCTGACGATCGCGGTTGGCTGTACAGGGGGGCGGCATCGGTCTGTTGTCATCGCAGAAGAAATCGGACGGCGCCTTACCCGTTGGGGCTATGTGACGCAGGTTCGACACCGAGACCTGCAGCGCTAAATGCTATGCACGAACACACTCCGTCCTGCGTACATGCTACACTGACGCTCGCCAACACTCTTGGGCTCCACGCGCGTGCGGCCGCCGCCATAGTGCAAGCATTGCAAGGGCTGCAGGCCAACGTGACCGTGAGCTGGGCTGGTCAGGCCGCTAACGGCCGCAGTATCCTAGACCTGTTGACGTTGGGCGCCCCTCAGGGAGGTAGGCTAGAGGTGTGGGCCAACGGCCCAGACGCGGAGGCGGCGGTGAGGGCGCTCACCCGACTGGTGGAAAACCGGTTTTACGAAGAATGATATGCCCTCTCCTGACGCGAGGGGTGTCATTGTTGTTTCCCGCCTCTTGACGCTACAAAAGAGATTCTATTAGATGCGCCTGCCATGAGGTGGCGCACGAAGGAGCAAGGGCAGCTATGGCAGCAAAAGATTTCCTCTTTACCTCAGAGTCGGTGTCGGAAGGACATCCCGATAAGATGTGCGATCAAATTTCTGATGCCATTCTCGATGCCTTGCTAAGAGCGGACCCAGAGAGCCGGGTCGCCTGTGAGACCCTAACCAAAACTGGGATGATTGTGATTGCTGGGGAGATTACCACCCACGCGCAGATCAATTATGCCGAGGTTGCACGAGATGTTGTACGGTCG
>Ga0308420_1000193_pt1 | contig 27420 bp, 25 predicted proteins | sample HotsprSampleMS55_FD_203802 | JGI IMG/M metagenome (GOLD analysis project Ga0308420, IMG submission 203802) | Hot spring phototrophic mat microbial communities from Mushroom Spring, Yellowstone National Park, Wyoming, United States - 20090730_MS55 ... | reverse complement strand
CCACCGGAAAGCGCTCGAAGAGCCCCTCTTCGAGCATCACGCGGGCACCCCCTCCGCCTTCCTCGGCGGGCTGGAAGATCAGGACCACGGTGCCGTCGAAGGCGCGCGTCTCCTGCAGGTAGCGCGCCGCACCGAGCAGCATCGCGGTGTGGCCGTCGTGGCCGCAGGCGTGCATCCGGCCGGGGTGGCGCGATTTCCACGGACGCTCGGCGCGCTCGTGAATCGGCAGGCAGTCCATGTCGGCGCGCAGGCCGACCGCGCGTGCGCTGCCGTTCTGCCTTCCGCGCACGATGCCGACGACGCCGGTTTTTGCGATCCCGCGGTGCACTTCGATGCCCCAGGCGGCGAGCCGCTCCGCTACCCGGGCGCTGGTGCGATGCTCCTCGAAGCCGAGCTCCGGGTGGGCGTGCAGATCGCGGCGGATCTCGCGCAGCTCGGCGTGTATCGTGCGGATGCGGGCGATCGCCGAGGCGGCGTCGGAGGCGAGCGGGGCGTTCATCCGGGTTCCTTCCTTCAGTGTGCTGCGAGCGTGCGGTCAATGCGAAGCCGCGGATCCACCGCGTAGTAGAGCAGGTCCACGACGAGGTTGATGACGACAAAGAAGAGCGCGATCAGGCAGAGGTAGGCGGCCATCACCGGCACGTCGGCGAAGGTCACCGCCTGGATGAAGAGCAGCCCCATCCCGGGCCACTGGAACACGGTTTCGGTGATGATCGCGAACGCGATGATCGAGCCGAGCTGCAGGCCGGTGATCGTGATCACCGGCACGAGCGTGTTCTTGAGCGCGTGACCGAAGTGGATCGCGCGCGCGCTGAGCCCGCGCGCGCGGGCGAACTTGATGTAGTCGGTGCGCAGCACTTCCAGCATCTCCGAGCGCACCAGGCGCTGGATCAGCGTCATCTGGAAGAGCCCGAGCGTGATCGAGGGCAGGATCAGCGCCTTCAGTCCGGAGGCGGTGAGAAGCCCGGTGCTCCACCAGCCGAGCTGCACGGTGTCGCCGCGCCCGAAGGAGGGAAGCCAGCCGAGCAGCACCGAGAAGACGAGGATCAGCAGGATGCCGATGAGGAAAGTCGGCAGCGAGACGCCGACGAGGGAGAAGGCGAGCAGCGCCTGCGCGAGCCACGAATCGCGCCGCAGCGCGGTGTAGACGCCCATCGCGATGCCGAAGACGAGCGCGAGCGCGGCAGCGCAGAGCGAGAGCTCGAGCGTCGCCGGCAGGCGTTCGACGATGAGCGCGGAGACCGGGCGCACCTGGCGCAGCGAGAGCCCGAACTCGCCCTGCACCGCGTTGGCGACGAAGGCGAGGTACTGGATGTAGAAGGGCTCGTCGAGACCGAGCATGCGACTGATGCGCGCGCGGTCCTCGGGGGTGGCGTCCTGCCCGAGCATGAACACCACCGGATCGCCCACGAAGCGAAAGAGCGCGAACGCGATGAAGCCCACGACGAGCATGACGACCGCGCCTTGCGCAAGGCGGCGCAGGATGAAGGCGATCATCGGCCCCCGATTCTACGGAAAGTGCCTACAATCGGGCTGCGTGCAGGCCTTCGCCCGCCGACTGATCGCTTGGCAGCGGCGCCACGGCCGCCGGGGGCTTCCCTGGCAGGGCACGCGCGACCCCTACCGCGTCTGGCTCGCCGAGGTGATGCTGCAGCAGACGCGGGTCGAGACCGTCGTCCCGTATTACCGGCGCTTTGTCGCGCGCTTTCCCGACTTCGCGGCGCTCGCGCGCGCGCCGCTCGACGAAGTGCTCGCGCTCTGGAGCGGCCTCGGGTATTACGCCCGGGCGCGCCACCTGCACGCCGCCGCGCGGCTCGTCGCGAATTCACCGAGCGGGCGGTTTCCGCAGAGCGCCGCGGCGCTCGAACGGCTGCCGGGCGTCGGGCGTTCGACCGCGGCCGCGATCGCGGTCTTCGCGTTCGGAGAGCGCGCGGCGATCCTCGACGGAAACGTGCGCCGCGTGCTCGCGCGCCATTTCGGCGTGCAGGACGGGCGCGCACAATGGCGCCTGGCGCAAACCCTTCTGCCCGTCCGCGGGATCGAAACCTACACCCAGGCGCTGATGGATCTCGGCGCGACCGTGTGCCGGCGCGCCGATCCCGCCTGCGTTCGCTGCCCGGTGGCGCGGAGCTGCCGCGCACGACGCGAGGGCCGCGTCGCGGAGTTGCCTGCACCGCGCGCCCGCCCGAAAGTCTCCAGGCAGCAGGCGTCGTGGCTGGTGCTCCTCGAGGGCAGGCGCGTGCTGCTCGAGAAGAGGCCGCCGGCGGGGCTGTGGGGCGGGTTGTGGTGCTTCCCGGATCTCGGCAGGAATGCGCGAACGCGGCCCGCTTCGGGAGTGCCGACCGGGCCGGCGCTCGAGAAGCGCATCGCCCAACACCTGTGCCGCACCCTCGGATGCGAGCTCCTGCGCATCGAGCGCATGCCCTCCTTCGTGCATGCGTTCACCCACCTGCGGCTCGAAGTGCAGCCTTGGCTGTGCCGGGTGAGGGTGTCGCGGGCGATGCCGGTCGGCGGGGGGCGCAGATGGTTCGGGTTACGCCGCGCGCTCGCTGCAGCGCTGCCGGCGCCGGTGCGAAGAGTGCTCCTCGCCCTGCGGTCGCAGAAGGCGCCTCAGGGCACATCGGCCGCGAGCGCCCGGTGGCGCACCAGCACGCGCCAGTCGCGGCCGAACGCCTCGGCGAGGCGCTCGGCGAGGTACACCGAGCGGTGCCGGCCGCCGGTGCAGCCGATCGCGACGGTGACATAGCTGCGGCTCTCGCGCGCGATCTCCGGCAGCCAGCGCGCCAGCAGCGCGCGCACGTCCTCGAGGTAGCGCCCGACGGCCGGCTCGGCCTCGAGGTAGCGCGCGACCGCCGCATCGCGGCCGGTGAGCTCGCGAAGCTCCGGCGCCCAGTGCGGATTGGGCAGCATGCGCGCGTCGAGCACCCAGTCGGCATCGAGCGGGATGCCGTCGCGGAAGGCGAACGATTCGAAGGTGAGCGTGAGCGCGCCGGCGCCGGCTGCGAGCAGCTCTCGCACCCAGCCGCGCAGCGTCCTCGGTTGCAGGTGGCTCGTGTCCACGCGGTGCGCGAGCGCGGCGACGTCGGCGAGCAGCCGGCGCTCGGCCTCGATCGCCTCGGCGAGGGTGAGGCCGGCGCCGGCGAGCGGATGGCGCCGGCGGGTCTCGGAAAAACGGCGCAGCAGCACCGGTGCGGTGGCTTCCAGGAAGAGCGCGCGGCACTCGACGCCTTTGGCGGCGAGCGCACCGAACTGCGCGGGCAGGGCGCCGAGGGCGGCGCTGCGCGCATCCACGCTCACCGCGACGCGCTCGTGGCCCGCCTCGGCGAGAAACTGCGCGACCTCGGCGAGCAGCATCGCCGGCAGGTTGTCCACGCAGTAATAGCCGCTGTCCTCGAGCACGTCGAGCGCGATGCTCTTGCCCGAACCCGACAGGCCGCTGACGACGACGAGCTGCAGCCGCCTACCCTTCGCCCGCCATCGCGCGCTTCTGGCGCGCGAGGAACTCGGCCGTGGAATCCATGCCGCGCAGCTGCAGGATGTAGTTGCGCACCGCCGCTTCCAGCAGCACCGCCAGATTGCGCCCGGCGGCGACCGGAATCACGACCTTGCGCACGGTGACCCCGAGGATGTCTTCGGAGAGCTCGGCGAGCGGCAGCCGCTCGGCGCTCGGCGCACCGCCCGGCTTCTCGAGGTGCGCGACGAGCTTGAGCCGCATCTTCGGCCGCACCGCGGTCTCGCCGTAGATCGCGCGGATGTTGATCAGCCCGAGACCGCGCACCTCGATGAAGTCCTTGAGGACCGGCGGGCAGCGCGCCTCTAGCGTCGCGGGCGCGATGCGCGCGATCTCGACCACGTCGTCGGCCACCAGCCCGTGGCCGCGGCTGACGAGCTCGAGCGCAAGCTCGCTCTTGCCGACACCGGAGTCGCCGGTGATCAGCACGCCCACGCCGAGCACGTCCATCATCACGCCGTGGCGCTCGATGCGCTCGGCGAGCTGCTTGGCGAGGTAGCGCGAGAGCTTCTCGATCGCGCGCGCGGCTGCAACCGGGGTTGCGAACACCGCCGTGCCGGCAGCCTCGGCGGCCTCGACGAGCTCCGCGAACGGCGCGACACCGTCGGCGAACACTACCGCCGCCGGCGCGGCGCCGACGAGCTTCGCCGCGAGCTCGCGCCGCCGCGCCGAATCCTGGCGCGCAGCGAGCCCCGCCTCGTACGCGCCGATCACCTGGATGCTGTTCGGATGCGTGAGATTGAGGTGGCCGATCAGCGCCGCCGCCGCTGCCGCCTCGCGGCGCACCGCCGCCGCACTCGCGCGGCCCGCCACCCACTCGAGCCCGAGCGCCTCGCGGTTGTCCTCATGCAGCTGCGCGACGCTGACCTGCAGCATCGGGCTGCCCGCCGGCGATGAGCTTCGCAGCCGCTGCGGCATCGGGGGCCGAGGCGAGCGCCTCGCGCAGCGCACGATCGCTGAACATCTGCGCGAGCTCGGAGAGGATCTCGAGGTGCTTTTCGGTCGCGTGCTCCGGTACGAGCAACGCGAAGACCAGGTCGACCGGCCTGCCGTCCGGCGCGTCGAAGGGCAACGGGGTTTCGAGCCGCACGAAGGCACCGAGTGCGTCCTTCAAGCCCTTGATGCGGCCGTGCGGGATCGCGACGCCCTGGCCGAGCCCGGTCGAGCCCATGCGCTCGCGCGCGAACAGACTCTCGAACACCTCCGCGCGCGCGATGCCGTGGTTTGCCTCGAACAAAAATCCGAGCTGCTCGAAAAGCCGCTTCTTGCTCGACACCGCGAGGCCGAGCACGATGTTCTGCGGCGGGAGGAGTTTCGCGACGAGCCTCATCGGCGGGACCGAAGGATTATACCGCGGCCGTTGGCGCTCAGGACCGCGTGCGCCGGGCGGCGGCGCGCCGACGCGCCGGCGCGCGCGCTTTCGAGTTGCGGTCCTTGTAGCGGAGCACCTGGCGGTCGAGCTTGTCGGCGAGGAGGTCGATCGCGGCGTACAGATCGTCCTGCACGCTCTCGCAATGGATGTCCTTGCCGCGCACGTGCAGCGTTACCTCTGCCTTCTTGCGCACCTTGTTCACCGACAGGATGACCCGTGCCTCGGTGAGGTGGTTGAAGTGGCGCAGGACGCGGCCGATCTTGCGCGCGAGATAGCGCCGCATCGCGGGGGTCACCGTCACATGATGGCCGCTCACACTGAGGTTCATGTTGCCTCCGAAGTCCCGGGATTCACAAGGCCCGACGCTGGGCGACGGGCGGAATGTGCAGCGCCTCGCGGTATTTGGCCACCGTGCGCCGCGCTACCACGATACCTTGCGCGCGCAGAAGTCGCGCGAGCGCGGCGTCGGACAGTGGCGCGCGCGCGTCCTCGGCGGCGACGAGCTGGCGGATGAGCGCGCGGATCGCGGTCGAGGAGGCGGCCACGCCCGCCTCGGTGGCGAGCCCGCTCGCAAAGAAGTACTTCAGCTCGAACACCCCGCGCGGGGTCGCCATGTACTTCTGGGTCGTGACGCGCGAGACCGTGCTCTCGTGCACGCCGAGCGCATCGGCGATCTCGCGCAGCACCATCGGCCGCATCGCGACTTCCCCGTGCTCGAAGAATCCGCGCTGGCGTTCGACGATCGCCTGCGCGACGCGCAGGATGGTCGCGAAGCGCTGGCGCACGTTGCGGATCAGCCAGCGCGCCTCCTGCACCTGGCGCGCGAGCGCGCGGCCCGCGCCGCGGCTCGCCGCGATCTCGGCGTAGAGGCGGTGGATGCGCAGGCGGGGGACCGCCTGCGGGTTGAGGCTCGCGCGCCAGGTGCCGCGCACCTTGCGCACCAGCACGTCGGGCACGACGTACGGGGCCGCGAGCGGCGCGAACGCCGCGCCCGGCCGCGGGTCGAGCGTGCGGATGAGACGGTGGGCCGCGCGCAGCGTATCGTCGTCGGCACCGGTCGCGGCGCGCAGCCGCCCGAAATCGCGCGCGGCGAGCAGCTCGAGATGCCGTTCGGCGATCGCGAGTGCGACGCGGTGCGCCGGACCATCGCCGCCCTGCGCGCGCAGCTGCAGCGCGAGACACTCGGCGAGCGAGCGCGCGCCGACGCCCGCCGGCTCGAGGTTCTGCACATGGCGCAGCGCGATCGCGAGCTCTTCGGTGCTCGCGTTCGCCTCCGCAGGCAGCAACGCCGCGATCTCCTCGAGCGGCTGCGCGAGATAGCCGTCTTCGTCGAGCGCGTCGATGAGCACGGTGGCGAGCGCCCGGTCGCGCGCCGAGAGACCGAGCAGCGCAAGTTGCGCGAGCAGATGTTCGCGCAGCGTCGGCGCATCGGGTACGCCCTCTGCGCGATCGGCGTCCTCGTCGTCGGCGTCGGGCGCCTCGCCGGGCAGCGCCAGCGCTTCGGCCGCTTCCGCGTCGGCGGGCAGCGGCGCCTCGTCGCCGCGCTCCTGCGCCGCCGCGGCCACCGGCTCGGCGTCGCCCTCGTCTTCTGCGCGCTCGAGGATCGGATTTTCGGCCAGCAGGCGTTCGATCTCGGCATGCAGCTCCAGCGTAGAGAGTTGCAGCAGCCGGATGGATTGCTGCAGCTGCGGGGTCAGCGCGAGATGCTGCGCGAGGCGGACCTGCAGGGCGGGTTTCATCGCGGGCTACAGCCGGAAGTGCTCGCCGAGGTAGACGCGCCGTACGCTGTCGTCGCGCACGATCTCCTCGGGCGTTCCGGAGGCGAGCACGGCCCCCTCGTTGATGATATAGGCGCGGTCGCAGATGCCGAGCGTCTCGCGCACGTTGTGGTCGGTGATCAGCACACCGATGCCCCGCTCCCGGAGGAAGCGGACGACGCGCTGGATGTCGAGCACCGCGATCGGATCCACCCCGGCGAAAGGTTCGTCGAGCAGCACGAACGACGGGCGTGCGGCGAGCGCGCGTGCGATCTCCACGCGCCGGCGCTCGCCCCCGGAGAGTGCCAGCGCGCCCTGCTGGCGCAGGTGCGCGATGCCCAGATCGTCGAGCAGCTCGTCGAGGCGCGGTTCGACTTCGGCGGGCGCGAGTCCCTGCAGCTCCAGCACCGCGCGCACGTTGTCCTCGACCGAAAGCCGGCGGAAGACCGAGTTCTCCTGCGGCAGGTAGGAGATGCCGAGCCGCGCGCGCCGGTGGATCGGCAGGTGCGTGAGCTCGCGCCCGTCGAGCGCGATACGCCCGGCATCCGCCGGCACCAGCCCCACCAGCATGTAGAAACAGGTGGTCTTGCCGGCACCGTTCGGGCCGAGCAGGCCCACCACTTCTCCGCTCGCCACTTCCAGCGACACGTCCCGTACCACGGTGCGCGCCTTGTAGCGCTTGCGCAGTCCCTCGGCCGCGAGCCGGCTCATCGCGCGGGCGCTTTCGCGCCCGCCGCGCCCGACGTTTCGGTCTCCGGCCGGACCCGGGGCTGGATCACCGCGCGCACGCGCGCTTCGGTCGCGCCGGCGGGCGCGCCCTTGGCCGGCCCGGCGGTGAAGAATTCGGTGCGCAGGTCGAGCGCGATGAATTCGCCGCGTACCTCGTCCTGATCGCGCCGCACGCGCGCGCGCTCGAAGAGCTCGATCGTCTGGCGGCGGTCGTCGATCTCGACGCGCAGCGCCTCGCCCTCGGTCCACACTCCCTCGCGCTCGCCGCGCCGATCGCCCTTCTGCCGAAAGCGCACCGGATTTCCGGTCGCGGTGGCGTACTGGTAGCCGTCGGCGTCCTGACGCACCACGATGCGCTCGGCGTCGACCCGAATCGTTCCCTTGGTGAGCACCACGTTGCCCTCGAAGATGCTCATGCGCCGCGCCTCGTCGGCGCTCATGCGGTTCGCCTCGATGTGCGTCGGCTTGTCGCGGTCGGCGCGCTCGGCCCGAAGGGACAGCGCCGCCAGCGCGAGGGCGCCGGCGAGGAGCGCGGCGAGCGCGGTGCGCGCGCCGTTCAAGGATCCCCCCGCCCTTTCGGCGAGGGCTCGAAGCGCCCGTGCACGCGCTCGCGCAGGAAGAGCTGGCGCGAGTCGTTGTGGTACTCCATGCCGCGCGCGGAAAGCCGACGCCAGCGGTCGGTGATCAGCACTTCGCGGTCCGTGCGGACGAGGGACTTCGCCTGTACCACGTGGAGAAAATCGGTGCGTATGCGCATCTCCGAGCCCGGCTCGGGATCTTCGCGTACCAGGAGCACGTCGTCTTCCAGGAACAGCTCCTCGCCGTCGGCCGAGAGCCGGCCGCGGTGCGCGCTCGCCGTCAGCCGCGGCTCGCCTGGCCGGTGCTGCACGATCCGGGGGGCGAGCAGCTCGGTCGAGTCGTCGTCCGGAAAATGTACCATCTTCGCCGCCGCGAGCACAGCGGCGACCTGTCCGTCGGCGTCGTAGCGCGTGAGGCCGAAGTTCTCGACGACGAGATCGGGGTCGTGGCGCCGCAGCGCGGGGTGCGGTGGCGTCTCGCGGCGCACCGTGTGATCGAGCCACAGCGTCAGCGCGGCGAGCGCAGCCGCGAGCGCGAGCGGGAAGAAGCGCACACCGCCGAGCGTCATCGCAGGTAGTTCGCGAGCAACGGTTCGAGCCGGTCCTGCGCGCCGAGCACGTATTCGCACGCTTCGCGCGCCGCACCGGCTCCGGCGCCGGCGGCGCAGACGTAGTGCGCGTGGCGCAGCACCAGCGCCGGGGCGCCTGCCGGCGCGCAGGCAAAGCCGCAGCGCAGAAGCACCGGTAGATCCACCACCTCGTCGCCCATGAAACCGGTCTCGGCGGCCTCGAGACCGAGCTGGCCGAGCAGCGCTTCGAACGCCGCGCGCTTGTCGGCCGCGCCCTGCACCACGTGCGCGATGCCAAGCTCGGCTGCGCGCACCGCCACCGCGGGCGACGCGCGCCCGGAGAGCAGGCCGACGGCGATGCCCGCCTCCTGCAGCATGCGCAGGCCGTGACCGTCGTGCGCGTCGAAGCACTTGAGCTCCTCGCCCGCCGGACCGTACCAGAGCCGGCCGTCGGTGAGCACGCCGTCGACGTCGAAGAGCATCAGGCGCACGCGGCGTGCCCGCTCCCGCGCGTCGGCCGCCACCGCCCGCATGCTCAGAGAATCTTGGCGCGGAAGAGATCGTGAATGTTGAGCGCGCCGACGACGCGGCCCGCGCCGTCCACCACCGGAAGCTGCGTGCTCTTGCGCGACTCCATCACCTCGACCGCTTCGACCGCGAGCGCCTCCGGGCGGATCGTGCGCGGGTTGCGCGTCATCACCGTCTCGATGTGCGTCGCGCGCAGATCGGCGTCGCGCTCCAGTGCACGGCGCAGGTCGCCGTCGGTGAAGATGCCGAGGAGCCGGCGCTCGCCGTCCACCACCGTGGTCATGCCCATGCCCTTGCGGGTGATCTCCAGGATCGCATCGGCGAGGGTGGCCTGCGCGCCCACCATCGGCACCGCCTCTCCGGTGCGCATCACGTCGCGCACGTGGGTGAGAAGCTTGCGGCCGAGCGCGCCGGCGGGATGCGAGCGCGCGAAGTCGTCGGCGGAGAAACCGCGTGCGTCGAGCAGCGCGACCGCGAGCGCGTCGCCGAGCGCGAGCGCGGCGGTGGTGCTCGCGGTCGGTGCGAGGTTGAGCGGACAGGCTTCCTGCGCGACGCCCGCATCGAGGTGCACGTCGGCCTCGCGCGCGAGGGTGGAGGCGGCGTTGCCGGTGAGCGCGATCAGCTTCGCGCCCCGGCGCTTGACGAGCGGCACGATCGCCAGCAGTTCTTCGCTCTCGCCCGAATACGAGATCGCGATGAACACGTCCTCGCGCACGATCATGCCGAGGTCGCCGTGGACCGCCTCGGCAGGATGCACGAAGTACGCCGGCGTTCCGGTGCTCGCCATCGTGGACGCGATCTTGCGCGCGATGTGCCCGGATTTCCCGATGCCGCTCACGATCACGCGCCCCCGGCAACCGAGCACGAGCGATACCGCAGCGAGGAAGCGTCCGTCGAGACGGTCGATCAGCGCGCGCACCGCTTCGGCTTCGATCGCGAGCACCCGGCGCGCGAGCGCGAGCGCGGACGCGGGAGCCTCGTTCGGTATCATCGGCCGGGAAGTATAGCCCACCGCCGCCGCGATCCCTGCGATGGACGTCTCCGCCGCACTCGTGCCGATCGTCGTGCTGCTCGCCGCAGCGGTGGCTGCGGTCGCCGCCTGCCGCATCGCCGGGATCCCCCCCCTGCTCGGCTATCTTGCCGTCGGCATCGCGCTCGGCCCGGGCGCGCTCGGCGTGATTTCGCAGGACGCGATGACGCGCGGCCTCGCCGAGTTCGGGGTGGTGTTCCTGATGTTCACCATCGGCCTCGAATTCAGCCTGCCGAAGCTGCGTGCGATGCGCCGCGAGGTGTTCGGACTGGGATCGTCGCAGGTGGCGATCACGATCGCGCTCGGCGTCCTCGCCGCGCTCGCCTTCTCCACTGCCGACTGGCGCAGCGGGTTCGCCGCCGGCGCGGTGCTCGCGATGTCGTCCACCGCGGTGGTGACACGGCTTCTCGCCGAGCGCGTGGAGCTCGATACGCCGCACGGGCGCGCGATCGTCGCGGTGCTGCTTTTCCAGGACCTCGCGGTGGTCCCGCTCCTCATCCTCGTCCCCGCCCTCGGCGCCGATCCCGCCGATCTCGGCCGCGCGATCGCGGTCGCGCTCGCCAAGGCGGCGCTCGTGCTCGCGGCGGTGCTGTTCGCCGGGCCGCGCCTGATGCGCGCCTGGTTCGACGTGGTGGCGCGGCGCAAATCCACCGAGCTCTTCGTGCTGAACGTGCTGCTGGTGGTGCTCGCGCTCGCTTGGCTCACGAGCCTCGCCGGGCTTTCGCTCGCGCTCGGCGCCTTCCTCGCCGGGATGCTCGTCTCGGAGACTGAGTACCGTTACCGCGTCGAGGACGAGATCAAGCCCTTCCGCGACGTGCTCCTCGGGCTTTTCTTCGTCACCGTCGGCATGATGCTCGACCTCGGGGTGGTGGCGGAGAAGCCGTCGCGGGTGGCGATGCTGCTCTGCGTGCTCGTGGTGTTCAAGTGCGTGCTGGTGGCCGCCCTCGCGCGCGCGTTCGGGGCGGCGCCCGGGGCAGCGATCCGCACCGGACTCGCGCTCGCGCAGGGCGGAGAGTTCGGGTTCGTGCTGCTCGCGCAGGCGCTCGACTCGGGCGTCGTCGTCGAGGGGCTCGGACAGCCGCTACTTGCCGCGATGATCCTGTCGATCGCTCTGACGCCTTTCCTCGTCGCCGCGAGCGGCCGCATCGCGCTGCGTCTTGCGGCCTCCGAGTGGATGCAGCGCTCGCTCGAGCTGCACCGCGTCGCGGTCCAGGCGCTCGCCCACGAGCGCCACGTCGTCATCCTCGGCTATGGCCGCAACGGGCAGCATGTGGCGCGGCTGCTCGAAGCCGAGGGCGTGCGCCATGTCGCGCTCGATCTCGACCCGGAGCGCGTGCGCGAGGCGGCCGCCGCCGGCGAGACCGTAGTCTACGCCGACTGCACGCGGCGCGAGGCGCTCGTCGCCGCGGGCGTCGCGCGCGCCGCGGCGGTGGTGGTCACGTTCGCCGACACCGAAGCCGCGCTGCGGGCCGCCTCTCATGTGCAGTCGCTCGCGCCGGCGGTGCCGGTGATCGTTCGCGCGCGCGACGAGGCCGACAGCGCCCGCCTTGCCGCCGCCGGCGCCTCCGAGGTGGTGCCCGAAGCGCTCGAATCGGGCCTGATGCTCGCCTCGCACACCTTGCTGTGGGCGGGGGTGCCGCTTTCGCGCGTGGTGCGCCGGCTCCGTCAAGTGCGCGAGGAGCGCTACGGGCTGCTGCGCGGGCTCTATCACGGCGCGAGCGACGACGCCGGGCCGGCCGAGGCGGCCGAGCCGCGGCTGCATGCAGTGATGCTTGCCGGCGGCGCCCACGCGCTCGGCCGCCCGCTGGAGGTCTCGGCGCTGCAGGCGCTCGGGGTGGAAGTGAGAGGGGTGCGAAGGCCCGGCGAGCCGAAGCGGCTTTCTGCCGAAGAGGCAGGGCCGCTCGAGGCGGGAGACGCGGTGGTGCTGCTCGGTTCGCCGGAAGCGCTCGCCGCCGCCGAAGCGCACCTGCTGCAGGGGGGCTGAGCGCGAACGAAAAGGCCGGCTCGCGCCGGCCTCTCGCGTTCTTGCGCTCGCGCGCGCTACAGCGCGCGGCAGAGAAGGTAGGTGTTGGTCCCCGTCTCCGCATATGCTGCGCTCGCGGGGTTCGCAGGGGACGGATTGGGTGCGGTCTGGAGCAGCCCGCGCACCGTTCCGGAGATCGGAACGCCGTCGTCCATCTGGGTGTCCACCGCGATCGCGATCTTGTCGGGCAGGTTGGCCGAGCAGACGATGAGCCCGCTAAATCCGCCCGCCCCGGCGCCGTTGGTGCCGAGGATCGGCCCGATCGGGTTGCCGGCATCCCCGGTCTGCACGCCGAGCAGGCCGGCGACCGCATTGAAAGGCTGGCGGCCGCCGGTGCCGGCGACGAATCCCGCGCGGCGCAGGTGATCCCACCACTTGCAGGATTCCGGGGTCGCGTCGACGACCGCATCCGGGCAGGTCACGTTGTAAGCGCCTGCGACCTGCCCATTGCCATCGCCTCCGAAAGCGCCGCTCCAACGGCCTGCGGCTCCCGGGTCGTCGCCCGGGATCGCCCGGTAGCGGTCCTGGTAGCCGTAATAGGCCGCCGAGATGCCCGAGAAGTCAGCGATCACGTTCTTGATCCTCGCCTGCTGGATCATCTCCTGACCCTTGAGGATGCCTCCGAGCAAAAGACCGATGATCACGAGAACGATCGCGATCTCCACCAGGGTGAAACCTGCGCTTTTACGTTTCATGAATAGCTCCTGTTCTTGACCATTACGCTCGAAAGCAATTCTGGTGCCAAGGTCGAGTGTATAGATTTTGCACAGTTTTTCCTTTCGAAGGGCAACATTGCGTCGAAACACCGTCAGCGACTGCTCGAATCTCGACGCAAGACACCTTGCTTTTCTGCCCGCATGCGGTTTTCGAGCTCGGCTATTCGTGCCTCGAGGAACCGTCTTTCCGCGGGGTCCGAAATGCGTCCTGCCGCGAGCAGTCCGCCGAGCATCACTTTCGCGGCTTCCAGCTCGTTCATGTCCTCGAGAACGAAGGCTTCCATCTGAGCTGCCCAGAGCGGGATTCCCGGCTCGTCGGCGATCGCGCGCAGCGCCCGTGCGTAGCGCAGCGCAAGCGCGAGATTTCCCAGCCGGTGTTTGGCGAGCAGCGCCGCGTGCGCGAGCGCAGGCCAGCGCTCCCGCGGCGCCTCGAGGTACTCGCGGTAGACGAACTCGATCGCCGCGCGCGCCTTTTCGGCATCCGGAACCTCGGCGTAGATGCGAGAGGCGGCGAAGAGCGGGTAGGCGCTTTTCGGATCGGTGCGCTGAATCGCGCCGAGCCAACCGATCAGCCGGTCATAGTCGAGCTCGCGGTACGGCAGGCGGTTCTCGGCGCTCGAATCGAACGCCTGCAGCCAGAGCATGGCAAGGCGCGCGACGGCCTCGGGCTCTCCGAAGCTCGCCGCGCGCAGTGCACCCGCCGCAGGCGCAGGAGGGAGATCGGCGGCCGCGGTGCGCGAGGGCGCGAACGAGAGATGGACCGCGAACTGCGCCGCGAAGGCGAGGACGAGGCCGACCGCGATCCATCGCGGCACCGCACCGATCGCCCGCTGCTCGCTCCTCACAGGCTCCTGCGCGCGAGGTCGAAGAGCCCGGCGGCGGCAAGGAGCGCGGTGTAGGCCACGAGCACCGCCCCCGCGGCGCCGAATTCGGCTGCCGAAGGCGGATCGTAGAGCAGCCAGGCCGATCTCGACACCGCGTCGAGACGGGGAAGCAACAGCGCGAGCGCCTCCACCGCCCATTCGGCCGCGCGTCCCCCCACCCCCTGCGGAGCGATCGGTCCCGATGCGATCGCCTGGATCGCTCCGATCGAGCGGCCAAGGAGGTAGAGGCCGGCAGTGGCACCGAGCGCCGCCGCCGGCTGCGCGAGCGCGGTCGCGAAAAAGAGCGCGGCGGCGCCGACGAGCATGCATTCGAGCGCGAGGGACAGCGCCCACGCGGCGACCGCGCCCGGCGCCGCCCACAGCAGCAGCGGCGCGGCGAAGGCGACGGCGAGGATCGCACCGGCGACGGCGAAGCCCGCGAGCTTGCCGAGGTACCACGCCGGGCGCGAGAGGGCGGAGGCGAGCACGAAGTCGAGGACGCGGTCGTTCGCCTCACGCGCGATCGAGGCGACCACGTGCGTCGCGACGAGAAAGACGGCGGCGGCGCGCAGCAGCGCCGCCGTGACCGACGCCTGCACCTTCGTGCCTTCGGCGATCGCCACCTGCGAGACGAACGCGGCGAGCGCGAGGGCCGCGGCGAGCGCCGCGCCGGCAAGCCAGGGCAGCGGGCTGCGCCGAGCTTCGAGAAGCGCGAAGCGGGCGATGGCGAGAGCGCCGTGCATCGGGGGAGCGAAACGCCGGTGCGCTAGCATAGCCGACATGGAGCTCGCGGGCACCCTGCGGCGATCCTACGCGCGCTTCGCGCTCGCGGTGCAGAACGCAAGCCGCCGGCGCTGGCCCCTGGTGCTGATCGCGATGCTAGGGCTGCTGCATGTGGCGGTGGCGCGCGGCAGCACCGACGGCTGGGCGCGCGCGCTCTTCCTCGCCCATCTCGGCCTGGTGCTGATGTGGCAGCCGTTTTTTTCCGGCAGCCGACGTATCGGACCGGCACAAACCGTCGGCATCGCGCTCGTCGGCGCGGTGGTGTCGTTTCGCTTCGACGCTTGGCTGCTCGCGTTCTGGATCGTCGTGCTCGCCGGACTGATGGGCGGCATGGTGTTCCTGCACCGGGCGCGCTGGCAGCGCCGCGCCTACCTCGCGGTGCTGGTGTACCTGCTCGCGCTGCTCGCGGTCCTGGTGCTGCCGCAGATGGCGCCGGGAGCGGCCCTGGCACCGGAGCTGCGCACCGCTGCCGCATACGGCCTGCCGCTGCTGCTCGCGCTGCCGGCGCTTTTCCCGGTCGAAGCCGAGCGTGCCGACGCGCCGCAGGCGATCGACTTTTTTTACAGCGTGTTCCTGATGCTCGCCCTCGGCATGGTGGTGCTGGGCAGCTTCACGCTGATGGCGCTCTGGCGCCTGGGCTACCTGGAGGCGCTCACCGCGACGGTGTTCCTCGTCGCCGCGACGCTCTTTCTGGTCGTGCTCGCGTGGGACCCGGCCGGAGGGTCGGACGGCCTCGCGCTCTTTTTCGCGCGCTATCTCCTCTCGATCGGCGTGCCGATCGAGCGCTGGCTGCGCTTTCTCGCCGAGCTGGCGCGCGTCGAGACGCGTCCCGAGCGCTTTCTCGCCGAGGCGGTCGGCGCGCTCGCGCGCATGCCCTGGATCGCGGGCGCGCGCTGGGAGGCGGGCGGTGTGCAGGGCGAGGTCGGGGAGCGCACGCCGCACCGCCTCGGTCACACGGCAGAGGACCTACGCCTCGAGCTCTATTCGCGCTACCGCCCGGGGCCTGCGCTCGCCTCGCACCTTGCGCTCCTCGGACGTCTGCTCGCAGGGTTCTACGGCGCAAAGCTGCGGGAGCGGGAGCTCCAGCAGGCGAGCTATCTGCAGGCGGTGCACGAAACCGCCGCAGGGCTCGCGCACGACGTCAAGAACCTGCTGCAGTCGCTGAAAACGCTGTGCGCGGCGGTGGAGAAGGAGGGCGAGGATCCGCGGCTCCTCGCCCTCGTGCGCCGCCAGCTTCCGGAAATCTCGCAGCGGCTCGCGACGACCCTCGCCGCGCTCGAGCGCCCGGCACAGGAGTCCGCGCCGGAGATCGCCGCAAGCGAATGGTGGAGCGCGCTGCGCCGCCGCTGCGCGGCTGACGGCATTTCGTTCGCCGCCGGCGAGATCGCGCTGCACGCCCGCCTGCCGGGCGCGCTCTTCGACACCGTGGCCGAGAACCTCATCGCCAACGCGCTCGCCAAGCGCCTGCGCGAGCCCGCGGTCTCGATCCGCGTCGCGCTCGCAACCGACGGGCAGGCGCGGCTTCGCGTCTGCGACAGCGGCAGCGCCATCCCGGCGGCGACGGCGGCGGCGCTCTTCCGCGCGCCACTGCCCTCGGCCGCAGGGCTCGGCATCGGGCTTTACCACTCTGCCCGGCTCGCCGCGGCGCACGGCTACGCGCTCGCGCTCGCCACGAACCGCGACGGCGAGGTTTGCTTCGAACTCGCGCCCGCGCGCGATCAGGGCAGCGTCCCGGCGGCGATCATGCGGCCGTAAAGCTCGCCGACCGTGATCCACGTCATCTGGTCGTCGAACTCGCCGTTGGGCGCGGTCGCGGGAGTCGGCGTGTGCCAGACGAAGATCGGATCGCCGTTCAGGTTCGCCGCCTCGTCCGCTCCTGCACCGACTACCCTGCCGTTCTTGCCGGTGGAAAGGAGGACCGCGACGACCAGGCTCTGGGTCATGATCTGGTTCGCGGCAGCGCCGCAGGTGGTGGGCGTGATGCCGGTGGCCGACTTGCAGACGAGGAGGTCGTCCGGCTGGCAGGAGATGCCGTACGTGCGCAGATTGGTGGCGCTCGTAAAAATCCGCGTGTTCGGCGGTGGCGGTGTCGAGCAGTTGGTGTTCAGCCGCGCGACCGCGTACCGGATGCGGTTGCCCCAGGCGTCCACCGCGAATCCGTCTGGGTCCACCTGCGTCCATCCGATCGCGGCGGCGGGCAGGTAGCCGTCATGATAGTTCGAGCAGTTGCCATGGGCCTGCACGGTGGTGGTCTCCGTACCCGGACAGCTCGCGGGAGGGGCTGCGGCGCAGAAGCTCTCGAGTCCGCCGCTGTGGCTTGCGGGGCTGCTGTAGCGCGCGGGACAGGGAAGCCGGCCCTGCACGATGGCGAAGCCGAGCAAGAGCTCCTTCGCCTGCTCCAACCGCCGGCGCGTTTCCTCGAAATTTCGCTGCTCGGTCTGGGCCGCGAGCGTGTACATCAGGCTGCCGAGCAGCAGCGCGACGATCGCGGTCACCACCGCAAGCTCGGTGAGCGTGAAGCCCGCGGTGCGCGCGATTGCCGGGCGACCCTCCATCAGTGGTTCGATTCGATGACCACGATGCGGTCGTTGAAAGGCTTCTTGAGCGCGGGGTCGCGCCAGGTGCTCACCGGCTGGCGCTCGAAGGCGCCGCTGGCGTTGCCGAACTCGAGGTAATCGGCAAGCGTCGCACTCGGGCGGCTTGCGCCGTTGATGCTGCGGCCGGCGAGGATGAGGATCGCGCGCTGCGCCCCGGCGGGGCCGACGTTGGCCACCGTGAGACAGGTCTTCCCGGTGGTGCACCCGCGCGGCGAGGGAGCCGCTGCGGTGTAGCCGGGCGCCACCGCGTAGTAGACGAGCTCGTGCCAGCGGTTGCGGACGAACCACGAGGTCGCCGGACAGCCGGGCGGGTTCGGTAGGCAACCGGAGGCGCGCGCATCGAGCAGGCTGTGATCCGAGGTTGCGTTACCGGGTACCTGGAGAAAGTAAAACACGCCGGCAGCGCCCGCCGGCGCGGGTGGGGTCACCGTCACGCTAACGGTGAACGTTCCGTCGGCCTCCAAGCCGACCGACGGCGGTACCGAGGCCGAAGAGCTCTGGAACGTGGTCAGATCGATGAACGTGGCGCTACCGACCGCCGCGCTGTTCAACTGCCGCAGCGACATTGCGCCGTTGGACTGCCGCCCGCTGAGCCTGAGCGTCGCCGGATGGCCGGTGTAGGTTCCCCAGCACCAGCCCTGGAGCGTCGGGCCGCTGTAGCCGCAACCGAGGGGGGCGAGCGATCCGCCACCACTGTGCGAGATGCTCGGGGCGGAGTCGGTCCATCGGACGAGCGTCGGATTGCAGCGTGGTCCGTCGGTGGCAGGGTTGCAGGCGACGCCGGAGCCGGGGTGGCTCTCCATGAACGAAAGCGGCAGAAGGCCCTGGGTGGTGCCCGCCAGACCGGTGAAGGTCGAGGTCGAGGGGTTCGCGAACGGCGCGGCGTAGGGATAGACGCGGTCGCCGCCTGCGAGTCCCCAGTTCGGCGCCACATAGACGTCCCTCAGCGCCGGCACGATCTCGCGCTCGATGCGGTGCGCGATCGCCGCTTCGAGCGCAGGGAGCAGATCGGCGGTGGTGATGCGGACGAGCTGGTCGTTGAAGGAGCCAGCAGGCCCCGAGGTGACGAAGGTCGGGTCGGGGGGGAGGGTCGCGTTCTCGCACTCGAGCCAGTTGCGAAGATCCGGCGGCGCGGTGGCGGGCCGCGTCTGGACCCAGGCGCTGCAGCCCGGCGAGGCGGAGACGCGGATCGCGGGTCCGGGGGCGATGAGGAGCGCGATGACGTCGTCGGTCAGCCCGTCCACCGTCAGCCGGCCGCTCGCGCAGGCCATGCCGGAGGTCGGGCTCGCGCAGTTCGAGTTGATGACGGTATTCGCGCCTGCCCATCCCGCAGCGACCGCGTACCAGAGCGGCTCGCCCGACGCGTCCACCAGCTTGTCGAGCCCGAGCGTTCGCCAGGGAAACCGGCCGACGGCCGGAAGCGTGCACGCGCCTGCGGCCTGACCCTCTTGGCCAGGGTTGTCGAAGTAACCCGGCGCTTCCGGACAGGGGAGCGCACCGGGGCGGTCTTTGCCCGCCTTCGAAGCCTGCGCGGCGACGTAGGCGACGAGTGCCTGTTTCGCGCGCGCGAGCACTTCGGCGTTGCGCTGTCGGCGGGCGGCCTCGAGCGCGCCGCTCTCGGCATGAAGCCGGGAGACGAGCATCCAGGTACTTGCGAGCGCGACCGCCGCGAGGAGCGCGAGCAGCGCAAGCCCGCGCTCGCGCGCTGCCGCGCGTCGCTTCATCTCGGCGCTCCGCCGCGGCGAATGCGGATCGCGTCCTCCGCGAGCACGTCTCGCACCTCGCCGCTCGCGCGCTCGAGCTTCTGGCCGACTTTGAGTTCGAAGCGCCGCTCGTCCTCGCCGAGCGTGATCGTGACGCCGAGCGGATCGCGGCGCGCCGGCGCGACGCGCACGCCCTCCGCCTGCACGCCTTCGGGCAGCGGAATGCCGTCGAGCCAGACCGTCGAGCGACCGCCCTCGCGGCGCACGTAGCCGTCGACGCGCGTCACCGGTGACAACGGTACGACGGCGGCCGGCTTCTCGGGGATGCGCGCCTTTCTGCGCACATCGAGCACCGCGCGCTGCTCCGGCGTGAGAAAGAGCCGCCCGAGTTCCTGCTCGGCAGCCGCCGCCGCGGGCAGCAGCGCGCCGAGAGCGAAGACCGCGAGGCACGCGCGCGCGCTCATGTCGTCGCCCCCCGGTCCAGTACGGTGATGAGGTCGATCGTGCAGCTCGCGCGCAGCCGCGGCGCGAGTCCCGCGCCGCTCGCCGGCTGGGCGCTGCGCGCGATCGAGCAGCGGCGCACCGAGACGAAGGCGTAGCCCATCGCGCGCAGGTCTGCGAGGAAGCCGAGGAGGTCGCCCTCGTGCAGCAGGCCGAGTTCGACGTTCATGGTGCTCGCGTAGAAGTCCACGCTCGCTGGCTTGCCGGGCACCGAATGGAGTTTGCGGCGCGGCTCGACCTGGTAGCGGAGGTCGGGGAGCTCGCGGCCGGCGCGGATGCGGGCGATCGCATCTACCCATTCGAGCCGCCTTTCCTCGCCGAGGATTCCGGCCTCCTTCAACCGCTGATAGAGCGCCAGTTTCTCGCGCACCTCCCGCTCTTCCTCGGCGATGCGCGCCAGACGTTCGACCGCCTGCGCACGCTCGGCGCGCGCGGCAGCGAGGAGCTGCTGCTCGCGCGCGAGCGTGTGCCGTGCGTGGACGAGGAGGGCGGCGCCGGCGGCCGCGAGCGCGAGCGCCGCGGCCAGCGGCGCCGCGAGCTTTTTCCAGTCCTGCGCGCGGAGGTTCACGGAGTCGCCTTCGCGAGCACGACGACGAAGCGCGGGGGTTCGCCGCGGTCGGCGCGTTCGCCGATGTCGCCGGAAAGGGTGCCTTCGGGCGTGAGGTCGAACGGCAGCCGCAGGCTGAGGACGCGCCAGCCTTCGGCTGCGGCGAGCGTCTGGGCGAAGCGCTGCACAAGGAGCGTGATCGCGCGGTAGTCGGTGCGCGAGGCCGCTTCGACGCGTCCCGAGATCTCGAGGTATTGCGCGCGGTCCGGATCGGTGGCGGCCGGCTTCGCGGCCGCTCGCTCTTCGGCCGGCATGGCTCCCGGTTTGGGCGCCCCGCGCTCCCGCGGCGCCTCGGTGTTCCAGACGAGGGCCTCGAGCTCGATCTGCGGGAACTCGCCCAGTGTGCGCGCGAGGTGCGCGAATGCAGGCTCGGGCGAGGCGGCGCGTGCGGCGATCGCGCGAAACTCGACGACGGTCGCCTTGAGGTTCTCGGTGCTGGTGTGCGCGGCCGGAAAGGTGGCAGTGATGCGCTCGTGCTGGCGGGTCGCCTGCTGCGCTTCCCGGCGCTGCGCGGCGGCGAGATCGCGCACGCCGAGGATGTCGAGCCAGATCGCGCCCGCGTAGAGCGCGCACGCGCCGAGCGCCGCCACGCCTGCACCGATCAGCGCGCGCCGCATCTGCCACAGGACGTAGTCGCGACGGTCCTCCAGCCGGGCGAACTGCTCCTTCGGCGGGCGTCGCAGCGCGAGGTGTAGGTAGAGCTGCTCGGCGCCGGCTGCCGGCACGCGCCGGCGCAGGCCGGCACGCGCGGCGGCTTCGGCGAAGTCCACCGTACGGAACAGGAGCTGGTGGTCGGACACCAGTGCGCGCTCGAACGCCGCCCGCTCGCCCTCGGGCGCGACGACGATCGCCTCGAGCGGCGGTCCGTCGCGCGCCAGCGCCCGCAGCGTCCGCAGGTACTGGGCGAGCCGCACGGTTTCGGAGCGGACGAATGCCGCGAGCACCTCGCCCGCGAGATCGCCCGCGCGCTCCAGGCGTGCAAAGCGCAGGCGGCCCGCTTCGACGAAGCTCTGGCGCAATCCGGCGGCGTTCACGGTGACGAGGATCACGCTGCGGGCGCCGGCGCCGAGGCGCGCGGCGAGCGCCGGTGCGAGGAGCGGCGCGGAATACACGCCCGCAAGCCGCGCACCCGATTGCCCGATCGCGTCGAGCCAGGGTGCGAACGGGGCGGTGTTCACGAAGGAGGCGAGCAGCAGCCGTTCGCCGCGGCGCTCGCCGGCAGCCGGTCCGAGCGGCAGCGCCGCCGCAAGCCGCGTATCGCGGAAGCGCTGCGCGAGCCGCCGCTCGAGCACCGCGGCGCGCTCCGCCCCGCGCAGCAACGGAATCTGGTCTTCGCGGAAGTCCTCGCCGGCGAGATCCGCGAGCAGCGCGACGAGTGCGCCCGAGGCACCGCGCAGCAAGGCGCGCAAACGCTCCACGCCGTCGTCGTCGGCGCCATAGACCGCGACGCGCTCCAGCCCGCTGCGCGTGGCGCGGTAGAGCACGCGCTCGTCCGCGGTGAAGTAAAGAACGAACCCGCGCGGCATCCTAGAACTTCATCTTCGAGATGCTGTCGTACACCGGGCCAAGCACCGCGAGCATCACCCAGCCGAGAATCGCCCCCAGGAGCAGCGTCAGCGCCGGCTCGATCATCGCCTGCAGCCGGCCGATCGCCTCGCGCACCTCCCGATTGTAGAAATAGCTCACGTTGAGGAGCGCGCTGTCGAGCGCGCCGGTCGCCTCGCCGATGCGCAGCATGCGGATCACCAGCGGCGGGAAAAGTCCGACGTCCTGGAACGCTCCGGTGAGGTTCCGACCCTCGGCGATCGCCTGGCCGATCGTCTGCAGCGCGCCTTCCATCGGTTTGTTGCCGACGATCGCTTCGGTCGAACGGATGGCGTCGAGCACGGTGATCCCGGACGAGTACATCAGCGCGAAACTCGAGGCGAAGCGCGAGAGGATGATCTTGCGCAGGATCGGGCCGACGAGGGGAAGGCGCAGCTTGAGATCGTCCACCCAGAACGCGATGCGCGGATCGGCGCGCGCCGCCGCACGGATCGCGAACACGGCGGCGACCGGTGCGGCGAGGATCGCCCACCACCAGTCGACGAAAAAGCGGGAGACCGCGATCAGCATGCGCGTCTCGAACGGAACGTCCTGCCCCAGGTTGCGCATGAAGCCGGCCATCTGTGGCACGAGGTAGATCATGAGGAAAAACGTCACCGCGAGCACCGCGGTGCCGACGAAGGCGGGATACATCAGGAGCTTTTTCGTCTGCGCGGCCAGCTCGTCCTCCCACTTGAGCGATTCGGTGAGGCTCTTCAGCACTTCGGGCAGCCGCCCCGTCTGTTCGCCCGAGCGCACGAGGCTGATGAACACGCGGCTGAACACCTCCGGATAGTCGGCGAGCGCCTGCGACAGGCTCTTGCCGCCCTCGATCGCCTCGACCAGGCCCGCCACGATCTCGCGAAAGCGCGGGTTCTCGGCGCTGTCGCGCAGGTCGGCGAGCCCCTCGGCGATCGGCACGCCGGCGCTCGTCAGCTGCTCGAGCTGGTAGCAGAAATGGATCAGGTCCCCGCGGCGGACCTTCGTCCCGCCGACAAGCCGGCTCTTTTGCGCGCTCGGCGCGCCGGTGACGAGGTCGAGACCGATGCGCGCAAGGCGCTGCTCGAGGTCGAACAGATTGACCGCGTCGGCGCGGCCGAAGACGCGCTTCCCCTGCGCGTCCACCGCCTTGTACGTGTAGAGCGGCATGCGGGCGCAATCATCCGCCGCCGGGCGCCGGCGCGCAAGCAGGCCCCGCGGCCCGCCGCTACGCCATGCGCTCGGTCAGGTCCACCACGCGCATCAGCTCCTCGAGACTGGTGGTCCCGGCGCGCACGAGGCGCACCCCGTCCTCGGCGAGCGTACGGAAGCCCTTGGCGCGCGCCGCGGTGAGGATCTCGCGCGCGGTGGCGCGGCGCGCGATCAGCTCGTCGATCGCCGCATCCACCTTCAGGATCTCCATGATCGCGACGCGACCGCGGTAGCCCTGGTAGTCGCATTGCTCGCAGCCGACGGCGCGAAAGAGCGCGAGCGGCTCGGCCGGCGACGCGCCCACCAGCCGCCGCTCGCGCACCTGCGGGTCGTAGCTCTGCCGACAGGTGCGGCAGAGCTTGCGCACCAGACGCTGCGCGATGATGCCGATGATGTTCCCGGCCATGATGTCCGGGACGATGCCGATGTCGAACAGCCGCGGAATCGCGCCGACCGCCGAATTGGTGTGGAGCGTCGAGAATACCTGGTGGCCGGTCATCGCGGCGCGGAACGCCATCGCGGCGGTATCGGCATCGCGGATCTCGCCCACCAGGATCACGTCCGGGTCCTGGCGCATCAGCGCGCGGATGCCGTTGGCGAAGTCGAGCTTGGTGGTCTCGGCCACCGAGGTCTGGCGGATGAGCGTCATCGGATACTCGACCGGATCCTCGAGCGTCATGATGTTGACGCCATCGGAGTTGATGTGGTTGAGCACCGAGTAAAGCGTCGTCGTCTTGCCGCTGCCGGTGGGCCCGGTGACGAGAACGATGCCTTCGGGCCGGGCGAGCATGCGCTTCAGCAGTTCGAGCTGCGACTCCTCGAGGCCGAGGCGCTCGAGCGGCACGATGCCTTTCTGTCGGTCGAGGATGCGCAGCACGATGTTCTCGCCGTGCGTGGTCGGCATCGCGGAGACGCGAAAATCCACCTCGCGGCCGGCGAGGGTCGCGGTGATGCGCCCGTCCTGCGGCGCGCGCGTCTCGGCGATGTTCATCTTCGCCATCACCTTCAGACGCACCGCCATCGCGGGCCAGTAGGTCTTGTGCAGGCTGCGGATCTGGCGCAGCACGCCGTCGATGCGGTAGCGGATGCGCAGGAAGTTCTGTTCCGGCTCGAAGTGGATGTCGGAGGCGCCGCGCTCGACCGCGTCGGCGAGCAGCGCCGAGATGAGCCGCACCACCGGCTGCGAGTACTCGTCGCCCTCGGCGATCGAGGTGTAGTCCGTCTCGCCGGTCTCGATCTCGCGCAGGATGCCGTCGATCGAGAACTCGTGTCCGTAGTAGTGCTCGATCGCACGCTCGATCTCCGAGTCGCCCGCCAGGCGCATCTCGATCTCGTAGTCGTTGCGCAGGTGCGCGCGCAATTGGTCGATCGCGACGATGTTGTTGGTGTCGGCGAGCGCGACGATGAAACGATGCTGCGCGCGGTCCACCGCGACCGGGAACATGCGGTAGCGGCGCGCCAGCTCGCGCGGCAGCATCTTGAGTGCCGTCGGGTCCACGATGATGCGCTCGAGATCCACCGACTGCAGGCCGAGCTTGGCGGAGAGAGCATCGCGCAGGGTCGCCTCCGAGACGAAGCCGAGTTTCACCAGGAGCCGGCCGACGGGAACGTGCTGCTTCGTCTGTTCGAGCAGCGCGATCCTGAGCTGATCCTCGGTGAGGATCCCCTGGTCGATGAGGATCTGTCCGATGTGGCGGCGGGCCTGCGGAGTGGCGCGAGAATTCATCTGCGTCGATGATACCCGCCGGCGCGTACGGCGGCGGTGAAAAAAGTTCTCAGCGTGCGAGCTGCGCGGCGCGGGTGCGCGCCGACTCCACCGCGAAGCTGGCCGGCCGGCGCTCGGCGAGCGCGAGCGCGCGCCGGTAGTACTCCAGCGCCAGTGCGTACTGGCCGAGATGATCGAGGCTCACCGCGAGGTTGAACGCGTAGTCCGCGCTCTCGGGATCGCCCGTCCAGGCGCGGAAGTACGCCTGCTGTGCCTCCGCCCAGCGATTCTGCAGCGCGTACTGGTTGCCGAGCGTGAAATGGAGCACCGGCGAGTCGGGGTCCGCGGCGAGCAGCGTCTTCACGCGCGTTTCGGCCTGGACCGGATCGAGCGTGGGCCCGCGAAGCGCGAGGATGCCCGCATGCGCGTGCGGATCGCGCGGATTCGCCCGCAGCAGCCGCTGGTAGAGCGCATCGGCCTCGGCGTAGCGCTGCTGGCGCATCTCGACCGCGGCTAGCCCGAGCAGCGCGTCGCGGTTGGACGCGTCCTCGCGTAGCGCCGCTTCGTAGTCGGCGCGGGCGCGCTCGAGATCGCCCGCCTGCCAAGCGGCGTAGCCCGATTGCACACGCGGGTGGATCTCGAGCGCCGGACGGCTGATCGCGAGCGTACGCGGTGCTTCGGAGCGAGGCGGCGAAGCGCGCTCGGTGCCAGCGAACGGTGCGGGCGGCGCCGCCTGGGCCGCGGAAGCGGCTGCGGGCGCAGGGCTCGCGGGTTTCGGCGCCGGGCTCTCGGCCACCGGCGGTTTCGGCGCCTGCGCTTGCGGCGCGCTCGCGGTGGCGGGAAGCTTCGCCGGAAGGCCCGGGATTTCGGCAGGCAGCCGCTCGGGCGGGGCGGCGGGTGTCGCGCCGGCGGGCCTTGGCTGTGCTACCGCCGGTGCCGACACCTCGCCCGGAGGGCGTGGCGGATTCGTATTGACGAGCGGCGGGACCGGCCGAAGCTGGATCCAGAAGTACACGAACGTGCCGGCCGCAGCGACGCCGAGGACGCCGAGCGTCAGGTAGAAGGGAAGCCGCGGATTCGGCTCGCCGATCTTCGCCTCGAAAACGTTTCGGGCAGCTGCGCGATCGGCGGCCGGGGCCGTGGTCGCGACGCGCGCTCCTTCGCGGCGCGGCGCGCCGTGCGGTGCGGGCCGCGGCTCGGGCGTCGGCGGTTCCTCCGGTGCGAGCTCGAGCGCGGGCTTCGGACGCTCGCCGACGGCGAGATCCTCGCTCGCGATCTCGAGCGCCGTGCTGAGCGGTGGAAGCTCGTGGCGGGTGGTGACATGCGGCTGCGGTTGCACCGCGGTCGCGTCGGTTTCCGCTCGTCCTCCGGCGGCACCGCGCGCCTGGCGCTGCGCCTCTTCCTTCGCCTTTTCGGCTTTCTTCAGCGCTTCCAGTAGCAGGCTCATGTTCCGGGCACCGGTGCGGCGCGGCCGGGATTCGGTTTGCGGAAGAAGTCCTCGCCGGGCAGCTGGTCGAGAAAGCCGCGGAAGTCACCGGTCACGCTCGGATCGCGCAGCACGGTGGCGCGCAGGAAGATGACGAGCTCGGTTTTGCGCGTGAGATCTTTGCGCTGGGCGAAAAGCGGGCCGATTCCAGGCAGCGCGCGGACACCCGGAATCGCGTCCTCGGTGTTCTCGACCTGGTCCTGCATCAGACCGCCGAGCACCGCCACCTGTCCGCTCTGCAGCCGCAGGATCGAGTCGAGTTCGCGCGTCTCGAACACGGGGACGAGGTTCTGGACGGTGGTGAGCGCCGGGTTCGGGTCCTGCGCGAAACCGACGCGCCGGCGAATGGTGGGCCGTACGTTGAGCACGATCGTGTCGCCCTCGCTCACCTGGGGGAGCACGCTCATCATGAACCCTTCTGCGGCGACCTGCGGCGTGGTGCTGAACGGGAGCTGGATGTTCGCGCCGCCGGTGCCGGGAACGATCGTGATCGGCGTCGTCGAAGGCGTGATCGTGAAATAGACGATGTCGCGCGTGACGCGCAGGAGCGCGATCTGGTTGTTGAGCACGCTCACCTGGGGGCTGGAGAGCACGCGCACGTCGCCGAACGATTCCAGCAGCTTGAGCGCCCTCAGCACCAGGTTGACGCCGGGACCGGTCGCGTAGCCGAGGACGAAGCCGGTGGCGGTATCCACACCCGCGGGCGTGCCGGCAGGCGACTGGCGGAAGGTGAACCCCGCCGAGGAGCCTTCCGGACGCAGCCGCTGCCAGTCTATGCCCCGCTCGTAGAGGTTGTTCAACTGCACTTCCACGATGGTCGCCTCGATCAGCACCTGGCGTCGGGTGCTCGCGAGCACCTGGTCGAGGAACTCCTGCACCTTCTCGTGCTGGCGCGAGGTGGCGCGAACGAAAAGCACGCCGCTTTCCCGGTTGCCGATCACCGAGGCGGCCTCGCGGAACTCCACCGCCGGGGCGGGCGGTGTCGAGGCGGCGGGCGCGGCAGGGGCACCAGGCTGGGGGGTCGGGGCTGCGGCGGGAGGTGCGGCCGGCGCGGTAGCCGCGGTGCCGGAGACGGGCACGATCTTGTCGGTCTCGCGCAGGATCTCCTTCACGTTCTGCACGATCGCGTCCCACAGCTCGTTCTTCGACACCACGTCCACGGTCGCGACCGCGCCGGTCCCGCTGCCCGGGGCTGCGGGGGCGCCCGCCGCACCGGCCGCGAACTGGGTGGACGCGGTCGACTGCATCCTCACGTTGCGCGAGGCGCTCACGTAGTCCACCTTGTAGGTGCGAAGGTACGGCGTGTCGCGCATCACCGCGAGGTTCGGGCCGTCGAGCTCCCAGCGCATGTCGACCTGCTTCGCGATGCGGTTGAGAAGTTGCGGCAGCGTCTGGTCGATCGCATTGAGCGTCACGCGACCGGCGATGCCGGGTTGGATGTCCACGTTGAGCTTCGCATCGCGCGCAAGCGCAAACAGAAGATCCTGCACCGGCACGTCGTGCACGACCACGCTGTAGGTTTCGGCGCGCGGGGCGGGCTTGGGGAGCGGCAGCGCCGGTGCGGCGAGCACCGGCGCAGGAATCTGG
>Ga0308420_1000186_pt1 | contig 27804 bp, 22 predicted proteins | sample HotsprSampleMS55_FD_203802 | JGI IMG/M metagenome (GOLD analysis project Ga0308420, IMG submission 203802) | Hot spring phototrophic mat microbial communities from Mushroom Spring, Yellowstone National Park, Wyoming, United States - 20090730_MS55 ... | reverse complement strand
TTCACTACGTTCCTGGAAACCTACGCCCGCCACTCTTTGGTGCTCACCGCCATTTTCAATAACATCCTCCTGGATCACAAGATCGACTGTGCACTGCGGCACTACGATGACGTCACGCTGCCGACCCACTTAGCGAACGAAGTCACACCAGAGACGGTGGAAGCGATGCTGCAGGCGGTCGAGCGCCACTATCCGTTGGTCCAGGAATATTTTCGCCTGAAGGCTCGCTGGCTCGGGCTTGAGAAGCTCAAGAATACCGACCTGTATGCGCCGCTCGCTGCCGAGCCGGAGCGCATCCCTTTCCCGCAGGCCCAACAGTTGATTGTTGCGGCGTTCGCTCGCTTCAGCGAACAGTTTGCTGCGTATGCTGCCGATTTCTTCGCCAAGCGGTGGATCGATGCGGAGGTCCGCGCCGGCAAGCGGGGCGGCGCTTTTTGCGCAGCCTATTCCCCGCGGCATCACCCCTACATCCTCTGCAGCTACAACGGCACCAGCCGTGACGTATCGACACTCGCCCACGAGTTGGGACACGGCATCCACTACTGCCTGTCGCGCCGCCAGACCCTGCTAACCTACGACGCACCACTAGTCCTCGCGGAAACTGCTTCCGTCTTTGCGGAAATGCTGCTGACGCGTCATGTCTTGGAACAGGCGGAGAGCAGTGCTGTGCGTCGCACGTTGTTGTGTGACACGCTGGAAGAGATATACGGGACGGTCTTTCGGCAGACGGCATTAACGCGGTTCGAAATGGCGGCGCATCACAGGCGCCAGGCGGCACAACTGACTGCGGAGGATATCAGCACCTTGTGGTGGGAGACACAAGAAAAGCTCTTCGGCACCAGTGTAGAGATGATCCCTACCTACCGTTGGGGCTGGACTTACATCGCGCATTTTATTCACAGCCGTTTTTATTGCTACGCCTACGCGTTTGGCGAACTGCTGACATTGGCCCTCTACCAACGCTACCTGGACGAAGGAGCGGGATTTATCCCTGCATACCTCCGCCTCTTAGAAAGCGGCGGTGCACAGCGGCCGGAACGGGCGCTCGCCCAGCTGGGGATTGACATCAATCAGCCGGAGTTTTGGGACGAGGGATTCCGCGTCATTCAGGGGCTGCTGGACGACTTACGGGCGACATGTTGAGTAACGGTCGGTACGCACTTGCGCCAAGCACCCTTTCCCCTCTTGACGCAGGGAATGGTGAAAAGAGAGGTGGTTACAACCCCTTTTTCGCTTCCAGATCGTGGACGAGGGTTTTCGCCGTGCGCCAAAAGAACCACGCAGCAGCGAGATTCATCACGACGGTAGTATACAACAACGAGTAACGGATCGCGTCAGGAGTACCGAGCCAGTCATTCATGGCACCGACGGCTTGAGGACCAGCGCCGAGGCCAATGATCGTTAAGAGAAAGATGAAGATCGCTGACGCCATCGCGCGCATCGCCGGCGGGACCAAGTCTTGCACGATCGACCCCGCCGGCCCGATCCACAAGCTTCCGAAGAGGGTCGCAGGCAAGAAGCTCAACAAGGCAAGTCGGTGGTCGGTAAGGAGCAGACTCGCCGCTACGAAGGGGATGGTCAGCAACACCCCCACCATCCCAATATAGGCGCGAGCGCGCGGTTCCCGTTGCACCCAGCGGTCAGCAAGCCACCCGCCGAGCAACGCCCCCGACGCCCCTCCAACGATGGTGATCCACGATAGCCAGAGTCCGAGCTCCCCCGGGGTCATGTGATGGAGGCGGACGAAGAAGGCTGGCAGCCAGGCACCTAAACCGTAGCCAGCAAAAGCATGGAACCCGGCCGCAAAGCTGATAGAGCGTCCGCTGGGGAGGGCGGCGAAAAACCGCCACGTCTCCCGCAGGTTGTAGGCACGTGCGCCGATAGGTCGTTGCTCGCTCAGGCCGCGCGGCGGTTCGCGAATGGTAAAGCGGACGACCACCGCCAGCAAGACCCCCGGCAGGCCAACCACCATGAAGGCCACGCGCCAGCCATAGACGTCGTTGATCCACCCCCCCAGCCACAAGCCAATTCCGACGCCGACATAGACACCGCACGCGTAGAGCGCGAGCACCGTAGCGCGTTTCTCCGGCGGAAAATAGTCCGAGAGCAGCGAGTGCGCCGGAGGGGTAGCGCCGGCTTCACCGATCCCGACTCCGATGCGCGCTAAGGCGAGGTCGATGAAGCCGCGTGCCAAGCCTGAAGCGGCGGTCATCACGCTCCACGTCGCGAGGCTAATGGCGATCAAACTCCGTCGCACCCATCGATCTGCCAGGCGGGCTAAGGGGAGACCGGCAAATGCATAGAAGACAGCAAAGGCAAAACCAGTCAAAAAGCCGAGGGCGGTGTCGGAGATTGCGAGGTCTTCCTTGATCGGCTGGAGGAGGATCGCCAGAATTTGGCGATCAATGAAGTTAAAAATATACACCACGAACAGCACGCCGAGTACGTAGTAAGCGTACGGACCACCGACGGTGGGAGGAGATTCACCAGTAGTGCTGATCTCGAGGGACAGTGCACTTCCCCGATCAGCCGGCGGAGAGCTCCGCAACATCGTCCCCTCCTTTTCTTCCATGGTGGCAGCTCTCCTTCTTTGGACTAGAGGCAGAATTTTGTCAACAGGTGCACTGAGCAGGGGGAAGTGGAATGCCAGTGCGTCACACACGCGCTGCTGCGGTCTAGCGGCGGATGTGTCCTGCACGGAGGACCCGGTGCGCCACTGCACCGCCGCCCAGGTCACGGACAACCCTAAGCGGTATCGGGATGCCGGGCTGACACTGCCCTTGCTATAGCCGCCGTCAGTTGCTTCTGTACGGCACTCAGCGGTCAATCCCCCATACGGGCGGGAAACTTCGGGGTGACCGGAGCAAAGCGCTCTTTAGGCGATGACAAGAGCTTACCTGACCCGGTCTAAGCTGCGCGGACCCACAGAGAGGTGCAGGGACTCCAGTACATCCATACCGAGCAACAAGCGGCCGGGGAATGGACTAACCACGACAGGCAAATCGCTGACCGCTTCATCTCCCAATCGTAAGCGCGGGAGCCGCCCGATCCATCCCTGCGCTATCCCTGTCACCCCCTGCAGCAGCACATCCTGCACATGTTCCAGCGCTAATTCTCGGGCGAGTTCCTCGTCAATGAGTGTCATCTGTGCCCCCGTATCCACCAGCATGAGAACTGTCCGTGACGTTTGCTCGCTTTCCAATACGGCATGGACAAATTTCTGCGAGGCATCGTCATGCAAAATCACTACAGGAATGCTCTCCATCCCCCGCGCTTCGGGTGTCACAGGGAAAAGGCGCGCAGGAACTGTAATGCGTTCGACCGTATCGCTGTGCTGCGCGGGGACAGTCGAGTCAGCGTAGTGTCGCACCCCCTTCTCATCGGTCCAGGTATAGATCGTCGTTTGCGCCCAGAGAGGGGAGAAGACTGTGAGGCACAGCAGCAGTACAAGACCGCTGGCCCTCTGCCATGTGCAGATGGGACACAGGCCGGTGGCACAGTGCGCAAAGGTTTTCCTCAGCATCGAGCGCCCTCGCTTTTGTTCCCTGTTTCACCAGAGTGATCGGCCGATTCGTGACCTGGTTAAATGCCCCGCGCCGCTGCGCTCGCTCTCAGGACGGTAAATCCGCAAGAAAGTCGCGCACGGCACGCACGAGTCCGTCAGGGTTGTCGAGCATCACATGGTGGTATGAGTCTTTGACCTCGACCCAGCGAGCACGGGGGAGGTGATGCACGAGTCGGGTGAGCTTTTTGTCAGACAGCACCAGACTGTGTTGTGCACGGACGATGAGGGTTGGGCAGGTGATATGGGAGAGGAGCGGCTGTCCATCGATGGGTTCACGAAAGAGGGTTCTGCGATCTAGTTTGGCGGTCCACTTGCCGGGTAGCCGCTCGGCAAAGGCAAAAGAGGCGAGGTAACGCAATCGTTCGTGTGAGATGAACGTCTCACGAGGAAGGAGCTGAAAGTGGGCTATGGCTTCAACCAACGAGCTGTACTCCTTGGCCGGCCTTTCTCCCAGCCGGCGCAAAAATTGCACCGCCGCCGCAGAATATGTGGCATCCGTATCCACTAAAATTAAGGCAGCAAGGTCTCGGGCATACTGAGTCGCGTAGATGAGGGCATTGTGGCCGCCCATGGAATGCCCCATGAGGACCGGCTTCTGCAGAGCGAGGACTTCGATGAACTGGCGCAGATCCGCCACATAATGGCGTGTCCCGTACGCCGGGGGGTCGGCATGTTCGCTGTCCCCGTGTCCACGCTGGTCGAGCGCAAGGACGTGGAAAGCGTCGATGAACGCCGGGGCGACAAAGTCCCACCAATGGGCATGGGCTGACCCACCATGCAAAAGCACAAAGGGCCGTTTCCCCACGGTTCCCCAGTCGAGATAATGCAGACGAAGTCCATTCACCGCTACGAATCGATCTTGCACCTGCGGCACTGTGCACCCTCCTCCGTCACGCAGCGATATCTGCTGCTCCTACCTTTGTAAAGGCACACCACACATTGACATGGGGAGCAGAAGCGGCTAGGGGCAAGTCGAGCGCAAAAAAGGAGGGCGAGCGGTATGGACTTTGGTGTGTGCATCTTACCGAAGCCGCAGCAGTGCGGAGCCGAGGCGAAACTAGCTGAAGAGTGTGGCTTCACCCATGTCTGGGTGGGGGATACGCAAATGATGGCAGGAGATCCGTATATGTGCCTTGGGCTCATCGCCCACCACACGCAGCGGGTCAAGCTCGGCACCGGAGTCACAGTTGTTGGCACCAGAACCGCCCCGGTCATCGCCAATGCGATTGCTACACTCAACCAACTCGCCCCCGGGCGGGTCATTCTAGGCATTGGCACGGGGAATAGCGCGTGGCGGGCGATGGGTCTACCGCCGCGCTCGTTGCGGGAGCTCGAGGAATATGTGCGGGTCGTGCGGGGGTTGCTGCGGGGGGACGCCGTCACATACCAGACGCAGGACACACAGCGCGTGATCCGCTTCTTCCATCAAGATCAGGGCTTCTTCAACACGCGTGATTCCGTCCCCATCCACGTCGCGGCCAACGCGCCGAAGGCGATGGCGTTGGCCGGCGCAATTGGTGACGGATTCATCACCTCGCGTACCAACTCGCTCGCGGGCTGGCAAAGCGTGTGGTCGCACGTGCGGCGTGGGGCAGAGAAGGCGGGCAGGGATCCCGCCACCTTATACACGACGATCTTGACTACGGCCTGTCTTCTCCGCCCCGGCGAGGGGTATGATGCGCCACGCGTGCAAGCCGAAGCTGGTCCGTGGGTTATGGTCGCACTCCACGCTCTCTACGAGAGAGTGCAAGACCCTATTGCTGCGCCCGAAGCGATCCGCTCGCTCTTTGCCGAGTACCAAGCGTTTTGTGAGCGGCGACGACGACAGAGCGGAGACCGCTATCACCTTGACCTCCACGACGGGCACGGCCTGTACGTCCAGCCCGAGGAGGCCCGTTTTGTCACCCCCGAAGCGGTGCAGGCATTGACGATGACAGCAACACCCGAAGCGCTGTGCGAACGCCTGCAGGCACTCGCTGCCGCTGGTGTAAAACAGGTCGCCTTCATCCCGACACCGGCCGGATTCTCACAGTTTGTGCACGAATTTAGCGAGAAAGTGATCGCACGCTTCTCCCCTCACTGATACCCCTAGCCTACCGGGCGGACAGGGGGGAGGGAAGATCGGCGCTTGGCTGCCGATCCGTTCCGCGGCGAGCCGTGCTCTCTCCTGCTGAAGAGAGCCCACGGAGGGTACCAAAGACGCACGCCTCATGCTCTGCGCCGGCGCAACCAGCGAAGTCAGGTGGCGTGCAACTGCCTACCGAAGATGCAGCTATCTCTGCAGCCCTTGCCTCGGGCGCAGGGCTCTGGCAGATAACCCTTCTCATGAACCAAAGCAAGGGGCAGTGCTTTTCCGTCCCTGCGCTCCAGGGTATGATAGGGAAGGCGCATTACAGATCGCCGCTGCATTGCTGTATGCCGAACTCAACCACTCCCGAGTTCGAAACCCTTCAGTGCCGCCTGGTATGGCATTGCTGTCGCACCCCCCGAGCCCCTACCAATTGCACCGGGAGGCTTCTCTCTGTACACTACCACCAGTACGCACGGTGTGACGATGCCAATTCTCGGCGCGGGTCTTCAGAGAGGAAGTGACATGATCATTGACGCAGAGACGTTCGCTGAAATCGAACACGCGCTCACTCAAGCCACGCAAGGGATTAGTACAGCGACGCAACTGGTCAAGGGACTCGGACCGCAGACCGAAGAAGCGCGCGCCTATATCGGGCGGTTGCTGAACCAAATCCTTGAGGTGCAGATTCACGTCCAACGTGCCGGTGCCGTGCTCGATGCGGTGAAAGAGGCGAACCAAGAAGAAACGTCGCATCAATAAGCAGGACGCGGCAGAGTGCATACAGTCCTGACAGGGCGTCCCTGCCCAGAGTGCTCCTCGCTGTACCTGCTGTGGCTGCCCTCTCTTGAGATCCGAGGTAGAAAGCCGCAGGCGGCTGGCTAAGCGGTGCAAAGCCAATCCGCATTCCCCATACTCGGTGCGACACCGAGGCTCTCAGCGGGAGCCTGGCCCTGGTATGCACGTCAGCGCGGTGCATCCGTCTCTCCCGCTCGGCCTCGGACGAGAAAGGAGGGTTCGCTCCCAGGCGAGATTAGGGTATAATACACCCCTTGCAGGGCATCTGTGGATGGTAGACAAAAAAATCCAACACATTCGACGCCAGCTTGCCAACCATCGACCAGTCTCTGACATGCGGGGTGTGACAACTTGGGCTGCAGTTGCCCTCCTCCTCCAGCCCCGGCAGGAGGATCTCCACCTGTTGTTTATCCACCGTGCGCATCATCCTCAAGATCCTTGGTCTGGCCACATGGCTTTTCCCGGCGGCAGGAGAGACCCGGACGACGCAGATCTTTTTGTCACGATTCATCGGGAAACGAAGGAAGAAGTAGGCATCGATCTCAAGGATCACGGGGAGTACTTAGGGCGGCTGGCTGCGGTGCAGGCCATGGCGCGCGGTAGGCCTATTCATATGAGTGTGACGCCCTTCGTCTACTTGGTCTCCCCGGAAGCCCGTCCCGTACCAGATCCCATCGAGGTGCAAGACGTCCTCTGGGTCCCGCTCTCCTTTATGCAGCAGAATGATATCGAGAGCAACGTGCCTTACCCTACCCCCGACGGCGGGACAATAACCGTCCCCGCTCTGGTCTATGGCGGTAAAACCATTTGGGGCCTGACCTATCGTATGCTGCGGGGGTTTCTAGAACTGATCACTGAAAAGTGAGGTGAGGGAGTGACACAAGCCGGCAAAACTGTAGTGAGGCAGAAGACAAACCGCCGTCACAGACCAGCCTTGGCGGCAAACCTCGCTTCGTGCGCTGCCACCTGACCGGACCAGACGGCAAACACCGAGGCCTCTGCCACAAGGAACCGCAGCGTCGATGCCGAACACCGCCGAGAAAAATGAACGCTCGCTCAGCATCCCTTGACAACGGCCAGGTGACTATGTCACACCATACATGTCCGCAGGAGAATCTAAGGACGTCGAGACGGTTTGCTGAGCACGTCTTGCGTCTATCGAAAAGGAGGAATGGCAGATGGAAAAATTACGTATTGTTTCGGCAGATTCCCACATGATGGAACCAGCCGATCTGTGGGAAACTCGCCTCGATAAAAAATTCAGAGCTCGTGCCCCGAAAGTGATAAAGAATCCCAATAAACCCGGCTACATCTTCGTCGCGGAAGGAATCGACCCCTTCCCGGTTGCTGGCGGATTCGGTGCCGGGCGTTCGGGAGAGGAACTCAAGGATCATATGAGCAAGGGGTATGAAGCTGCCCGCCCCAGCGGTTGGGATCCGGTCGAGCGCATTAAAGACCAGGACATCGACGGGGTCGAAGCAGAAGTGCTCTACACTACGCTGGGTATGCCGCTGTTCGGCTTAGCCGACGCAGAACTGCAGCGCGCCTGTTTCCGTGTGTACAACGACTGGGTGGCTGAATTCTGCTCTCACAATCCTAAACGCCTCTACGGGATCGGCCTGATCTCGCTGGAAGACATTGACGAAGGCGTCAGGGAGCTCGAACGGATCCACAAAAAGGGCATGCGGGGTGCGATGATTTGGGGCTCCCCGCCAGACGACAAGCCCTACAGCAGCCGGATCTACGATAAGTTCTGGCAGGCAGCGTCAGAGCAAAATCAACTTCGAACAAATCAGCACCTTCTACATGAATCTGATTCACGAGGTGCAGCGTTCGCTCTCGAGCCTGATCTTCGGTGGCGTGCTCGAGCGTTTCCCTAAGCTAATGATCGTCTCGGCTGAAAACGATACCGGCTGGTTTCCTCACTTCATGTATCGCATGGATCACGCGTACGATAAATTCCGCGCCATGGAAAAAGAACCGTTGCCGATGAAGCCGAGCGCATACGTGCGTCGGCAGATGTGGGCCACGTTCCAGGATGATCCCATCGGCCCCTCGACCTACCAGATCTTTGGCGAGGATAACTATATGTGGGCTTCAGACTTCCCACATACCGACTCCACCTGGCCGGAATCCCGCCACTGGATCGCCAAGGACTTCGCTGGAGTACCAGAAGCGGTGACGCGGAAGATCGTCTTCGAGAACGCGGTGAAGCTCTATCGCATGGACCTCTGAAGTAACGAGCTCGCGCATTTGCGCAGGGATTCGTTCCCCCTAAAGGGCCAGCAGGAAACAACCTCCTGGCTGGCCTGCGTGTGCCGCTGGAACGGAGCGCGCCGAACACCCCAGCTTAACCGCCACCAATCGCAGGCACGAAGTGGACCTCACTATGTGGTGGCACGGGTTCGGATAACCCGCCGGTAACAATCTCCCCGTCAATCGAGACCGCTATTGAGCCTGCCAAATCTCCCTGTTCAACGACACGTTCACGAAAACCGGGGAATTGCCGCTCCAGGTCATCGATGATGTCTTTCAGTGTGGCACCACTCGCTTGGATGCGGTCTTTCCCCTGCGTGAGCGTACGCCACAGGGCAGGGATTACCACAATTGCCATATGCGTCTGAACAGCGATTGCTGTCCTTTCTGCCGGAATCTTCCGTGCACTTGCAGGAACAAGGAGAGGGACCAGAGCAACTATCTCCCCCCTTTGCATTCTCGCCCGTCCTCATCCTCGCACGGCCCCCTCTCCTACTTCTGCGCGTTGTTCTTCTCTAAAATCGCCTTCACCACCTTGGCCGGTGACATCGGCAGTTCTGTCATGCGGATGCCAACCGCGCGGTAGAGGGCATTGGCGATCGCCGCGGGTGGAGGAACAATCGGGACCTCTCCGACGCCACGAATGCCGAGCGGATGGCCCGGATTGGGCACTTCGACGAGGATCGTTTCGATCATCGGCAGGTCGAGACAGGTCGGGATGCGGTAATCGAGAAAACCGGTGTTACGCATGATGCCCTGCTCGTCGTAGTAATACTCTTCATTCAGCGCCCAGCCGATCCCCTGCGCCACTCCACCCTGAATCTGTCCTTCGACATAGCTTGGATGCACGGCTTTCCCCACATCCTGGGCAGCGGTGTAACGCAGAATATCAATCTTCCCGGTCTCAGGGTCTACGGCGATGTCGACCACGTGGGTGGCAAAGCCAGGACCGACACCGCGGGGATTGACAGCTGCACGCCCAGTGACTGGGCCCCCGGCGCGGGCGAGCCGCCCGGCCAATTGCTTCAGCGTCATCGGCTCATGGCCATTGTTGACACAGGACACCACACCGTCCTGATACACCACATCTTCAGGTTTGACCTTCCAAATCGTCGCCGCACGTTCTTTCAACTGACGGACCGCATCTTGCGCCGCCTCGTACACCGCGTACCCGGTGGCAAACGTCACCCGGCTGCCGCCAGTGACATCGGTGTGTCCGATGGACTCGGTATCGGTCACCACAGGGTTGACCTCCTCGGCTTTCAGTCCGAGTACTTCAGCGGCGATCATGGCACAGGCCGCGCGCGTCCCGCCAATATCCGGGGAGCCAGTTACCACATTGGCCGTGCCGTCGCTATTGATGCTGACAATAGCCGTAGATTGAAACCCGGCGTTGAACCAGAATCCCGAGGCCACCCCCCGCCCCACTGGCTTCCCATCGACCTGTGGCAGAGGCGACTTGTAATGCTCGCTGTTCATGATCGCCTCCACCGTCTCGATATAGCCGATGCGCCGGAACTGCGGCCCGGCCGGTTGTGCAGTCCCCTCTTTTGCCCCATTTCTGCGGCGGAACTCGAGCGGATCGATCCCGAGCTTCTCCGCTAGCTCATCAATGACCGTCTCTGCGGCAAATGCGGCATTCGTGGCACCCGGAGCGCGGTAGGCACAGGTCTTCGGTTTGTTGAGCACAACGTCAAAGCCGTCAATCTGCAGATTCTCCAACGCGTACGGCGCTAAGATAGTCATGCAGCCCGCCCCTACAGGGGAACCGGGGAACGCGCCAGCTTCATACGCCATCCACACCTGCGCGGCAGTAATCTTGCCGTCCTTGGTCGCGCCCATCTTGCAGCGGATGTAGGACCCCGAGGTCGGCCCGGTGGCGCGCAGCACTTCTGCTCGGCTCATGACCATTTTGACCGGCTTGCCCGTTTTCTTGGCGAGTAACAAGGCGAGGGGTTCCAAATACACCGTGGTCTTGCCGCCGAATCCCCCACCGATTTCGGCCGGAACGACTTTGATGTTGCCCAACGGCATCTGCAGGATGTGCGAGCAGAGCTCACGCACCGAGAATGGCCCTTGCGTGCTGACCCAAATGGTGCCGTGACCGTCGGCGTTGTACTGCGCGACGGCGTTGTGCGGCTCGATGTACCCCTGATGGACCATCGAGGTGGTAAATTCCCGCTCCACGATCACGTCAGCCGCCCGAAAGCCTGCTTCCAGATCGCCGCGGGCAAACCGCACCTGGCTAGCAATATTGGTCTGTTTATCGCTCTTCTCTGGGGTGCCGCTCGTCCGCAGGTCCGGAAGCAGGATAGGCGCATCGTCCTGCATCGCTTTTCGCACATCAAGGACATGGGGCAACACCTCGTACTCCACCTTGATGAGCTTGAGAGCTTCCTCCGCGATATGCGGACTGGTCGCCGCCACAGCCGCGACAGCATGCCCGTCATACAGCACTTTGTCCCTGGCCATGATGTTCATGGACAGATAGCGAGGGTTCACCACCAGTTCGCCCATCTGGTGCGACCCCGGCGGCAGCTCCGGCAAGTCCTTCCCGGTAATCACGGCTTTCACACCCGGCAGCGCCAGCGCCGCCGAGACGTCGATCGACTTGATGCGTGCATGTGCGTGGGGGCTACGCAGCACTTTGGCGTGCAACATCCCAGGCAGGCTGATATCAGCCCCGTATTTCGCACGACCGGTGACTTTGTCGACACCGTCGTGACGAATCGGGCGGGTACCAATGACTTTGAATTTATGCTCTTGCAGCTCCATGTGTCCCTCCTCGCATAACGGCAGCGGCATCGAGCACCGCACGCACGATCTTATCATACCCTGTGCACCGACACAGGTTCCCAGCTAAGGCATACCGCACCTCATGTTCAGTGGGATTGGGATTACGGTCAAGGAGTGCCTTGGCGGCGATGAGAAAACCAGGCGTGCAAATTCCACATTGCAGGGCCGCATGTTCGAGAAATTTTTGCTGTAACGGGTGCAGCTGGCCATCCTGCGCCATGCCCTCGACCGTCTCAATCGTCTTGCCTTGGGCCTCGACACCAAGCACCAAACACGAGCAGATTACCCGTCCATCGAGGATCACACTGCAGGCTCCGCAGTCCCCGGTGAGGCAGCCTTCTTTCGCGCCCGTGAATCCCAGGATATCGCGCAGCACTTCGAGCAAGCTCTGGCGTGGTTCACACAGGAACTCGACCGTCTCTCCGTTGAGAGTTGTTTCGACATGTACCTTGTTGGCCATACTGGTCCTTCCTCACTTTCTGGCTTGCTCACTGGCCAGGGCTACGCTATTTTCTTCTGGCTCGTTCCGCCGCAACCTGGAGAACACGGCGGGTCAGCACCCCAACGAGATGGAGACGATACTCAGCCGTGCCCCGCATATCTGTGATAGGCCGCGCGATTTTCTGTGCCAGGGCTGCCGCTGTAGCGATCGCTGCGTCATGCAAGGGTGTACCTACGAGTGCTGCGCTCGCCTCGCGCGCAAAGAGCGGGGTTGGCGCCACTGCACCAAGCCCGATGCGAGCAGCGGTGCAGACATCCCCCTCCAGCGTGACCGCAGCTCCCACTCCCACGACGGCAATATCCATCTCATTGCGCGGAATGAAGCGCTGATAGCAATCGGCAGAGTGAGGTCGGGGCGCGGGGATACGCAATTCGACCAATAGTTCATCGGGTTGCAACACCGTGCGGCCGGGCGAAACGACGAAGTCCTCGACCGCTACCGTGCGCGTGCCACGGGGACTGGCCACATAGCACACCGCTCCGAGCGCAATGAGCGCCGGAGTGGTATCCGCCGCTGGCGAGCCATTACACAGGTTCCCCCCCACAGAACAGCGGTTCTTAATCTGTACCGAGCCAATCAACCCAGCCGCCTCCACCAAGCCAGGATAGTGGTGTTTGACGAGAGGGTCCTCGACAATCCGGTAGCAGGGAACAGCCGCGCCGAGCCGCAACCCTTCGTGTGGTGTGAACGATAACACCTGCAGCTCGGGAATCGTCTTGACGTCGATGAGGCGCTCCGGCGTCCGGATTCCCGCACGCATCTGGATGAGCAGATCCGTCCCGCCAGCCAGGACTCGCCCCTTCTCTCCAGCAGCAGCGAGCAGGCTCAGGGCTTGTTCGAGCGACTTCGGGGCTTCGTACGTAATCGCGTGCAAAGTTCCCTCCTCCTCATGCTAAGTCCGTGCACTGGCCGAGGTAGAGCCCTCCTCCCTGGCCAGGCAGCCAGGCTAAACATCGCAGCCTTAGACTTCGTCTCTGGCACGGCGGGTCCGTTTATACCATCCCCATCCTACTCACGCAAGCAAAACCGCGCCTTTCAGGTGCAGCCCCCACTGCCTAAAACGCAGACAAGCCTCGCCACTTTCTCCCTCACGCCCAAATGGTATCCTCGTCCAGCATAGGGATACCAAAGGCGCTCTTGCCGAGAAACTCCAGCGTCTCATCGCCGTCGAAGGGGTGAAAGAGTCCGGCCCGCACGTCACGATAGTACCGTTCCAGGGGCAGCCGCTTGAAATATGAGGCACCTCCCACAGCCCGTAATGCCAAGTCCACCACCCGCACGGCATTCTCCATCGCCACAAAACGGGCGGCCACGCTTTTCCGTGCCCAGCTCCGTGGCTCCTCACGTTCGACCTCGGCCGCTGCTTTCCACATTGCGGCGCGCGCGCCCTCGATGAGGATATCCATTTCGCCTACTTTAGTGTACACGCCGGGGAGATGGCTCATGGGTTTTTTGAACGGATAACGCGGGCGCTCGCGCATAAAATCGACCACAAAATTGCGCGCAGCGATGGCGATGCCGATATAAACGGCACCGATGGTAAACGGTGCCCGCAAAAAGGTATCGATCACCCCACCACGGGTAAAGACCGGCCGCTCCAGGAAGACGGCCTCCTCCGGAATGAAGACATTCCGTAGCTCCGTGCTGTGCGATGCGGTCGCCCGCATCCCCATGGCGTGCCAGTCGTCTTTGATAATGAGGCCTGGCGTCTCGCGGGGGATGAGGAAGGTAATGATCGTCGCTCTCTCAGTGCCGTTGTCGCAGGTCGCCTCCGCGAAGTAGAGATCCAACGCAATGCTCTGCGTGCTGAAAATCTTGCGACCGTTGACGATCCAACCGCCGGCAACCCGCCGAGCCGTCGCTCTAGGACGCAACACCGGTATGGCATTGTCGGGCTCCGAGCCTGAGCCGCCGCAGATTAGCCGCCCGCTGGCAACCCTACGCAACAGGGCTTCTGTTTTTGCTCCTTTGTCCTTTCGCCACAGATCTATCACTAAGCCCAGGACATTGAAGTGCATATTAATAGCAAGGGCGGTCGCCCCGCACCCCTGTGCTAACCGTTCCTGAGCTTTGATCCGCTCCAGCATACTCGCCCCGGCCCCACCCAGTTCTTCAGGAATAGTCAGAATCGTATACCCACTCTCCCGAAGGCGCGCGTAGTTCTCGTACGGGAACGACTCGTCTTCGTCGTGCTGGGCTGCCCGCTGGGCAAAGTCGTCGGCCAACATCGCCGCCAAGTCTATAAATCGCTGCTCACGTTCGGTGTGGAACTGTTGCATAATTCCCCCCTTTTCTCACTGCACTCCGTCTTCCGTGGAGCAAGCTCTCACTCCGAGCTCTGCTCTCCGTGACCAGCCCGGTTGCGACTTCCTGGTCAAGTCCGTACCCCACCGTGTGGGAAGTCGCAATATCCGCCAACGCCCGGCCCCCCAAACGATACGACTGTAGGACTATGCAGAGACAGAATGCATGCAGAGACTCAGGCAGCGCAGGCGAGGTCTGCAAGAAACTGCTCGCACCACGTCTGTGCGGTCACGGCCTGGACGCGCTTGTGCAACGCCTTCCAGCGTTCTTGCCGCTCGGCTAGCGGCATCTCCAAAGCGCGCTTCAGATCATCGGCCATCCCATCGATATCGTACGGGTTCACGATCACCGCCTCACGCAACTCCTCAGCGGCCCCGCAAAACCGCGACAACACGAGGACCCCAGGGTCGGCGGTCTGCGCGGCGATATATTCTTTGGCGACTAAATTCATGCCATCACGCAAGGGGGTCACAATGCAGACATCAGCCTCCCGATAGAAGACGGCAAGCTCTTCTTGACTGTAGGTGCGGTATAAGTAGCGGATGGGAACCCAGTCCTCTTCAGAAAAACGGCCGTTGATCGCCCCAACAAGCCGGTCCACTTCCCGCTTCTGCTCTATGTATTCCGGGACGCGTGTACGGGAAGGGGCAGAAATCTGGATCAACGAGACCCGGCCTTGCCAGGCAGGATACCGTTCCAACAGCCGTTCGAATGCCAAAAGCCGCTCGGGAATCCCTTTCGTGTAATCCAAACGGTCCACTCCTAACACGATCCGACGCCCCCGTACACTGCGTCGGAGGCGTCTACTTTGCATCTTCGCCTTCGCGCTCGTCGCCCAGCGGGCAAAGGCAGCCGGATCGGTGCCGATCGCATAGACACCACAGTGTACCGCCCCGCGCTCACTCCGATAGACCCGTCCATCAAACGTCCCCCCGAGCTCGGTACACATGGCGTCTACACAGTTCTGGCAGTACCGCTGGGTGTGGAACCCGAGCACGTCATAGGCGTTCAGGTCTGCTAAAAGCTGAGCGGCAGACGGGAGAATCGTCAAGATATCGACGGGAGGAAAAGGAGTGTGGAGAAAAAACCCCAATTTTTCCTGCCAGCCGAGTTTGCGCAACTCGGCACCCAAAGGAATGAGGTGATAGTCATGCACCCAGACAAGGTCTTCCCCTTTGAGGAGCGGGAACAAGTGGGTGGCGAAGGAGTGATTGACACGCTTGTAGGCGCGATATTCTTCACGGCGCAAGCGCACACGGGTGGGGAAACAATGGAACAGCGGCCAGAGCGTACGGTTACAAAAACCGGCGTAAAAGTCGTTGACTTCTTCTTCGGAGAGGTCAATGGTTGCTAGTTCGATCGCTCCTTGGCGGAGGAGGAGAGGAGGAACATGGCTCTGCCGCCGCGTGGTCCGTCCACTCCAGCCAAACCACAGCCCCCCTCTCTGTTGCAGAGCGGGATAGAGGGCACTGACCAGACCGCCCACGGTTTTCGGGCTCTCACCACGTGTCGAGCCGAGTTCGACACCTGTCGGCGTCCGGTTCGAGACAACAACTAGACGTCTGTATTCCCCAGATATCATGACATTCCACGCTCAGAGCAACACTGACCTCGTCTCAGTGACTCGTGCATGGCCATCCACTAGATGTCAAGGGGGTGACGGTCGAGAGGGATTTTACTCTCGACTCTAGCAGCAGCTGCGCCTACTGCTGCCCACAGCCAATATAGCGCGCATAGTCTTCCGGCGTATCGATGTCTGCCAGGATGCCGGGATCATCGAGTGGAATTTCCCGCACGCGGGTCGGGTCTTTGCGCACCACCGCCTTGGCCCCCTGGTCGAGCGGTGCAGCAAGTAATTCTCCGTACACGCCGCTGGAGAACAAGACGGGATGTCCGCGACGTCCGCGATAAGACGCAATAAGGATCGGGGTCGGCGTCCGCCGAAATGCGGCAATCAAAGCCTGGATAGTCTCGGCCGTCACAAGAGGATGGTCGACGAGGTTGACAATGGCGGCTTCACTGGCAGGGGAGAGCGCGCCGATCCCTACCATGAGAGAAGACAGTTGACCGTGAAAGGCACGCGTGTTCACAACCACCCGTATGGCCGGGTGTGTCGGCACGGCGCTGCGCAGGTCCTCGGCGCACACCCCCAGCACCACAACCAGTTCGTCAACCCCAGCGGTGAGGAATGCCGCACAACCGCGTTCGAGGAATGTCTGCCCCTGGTAGCGCAAGAGGGCCTTCGGCATGCCCATACGGCGCGACGCGCCTGCAGCCAGGAGGATACCGGAAATCATGGAGGCACGTCAGCCCGTGAATTGCAGCGGTCCGCTCGGCCGGGCCTTAGCCGCCAAGGAGATCGTCTCCAGGGAGCCATGGCGACGCACGCGTACGATCTCCGCCGCAATCGCCACCGCGATTTCCGCCGGGGTCTGGGCGGCAATATCTAACCCTATCGGTGTGTGTATCCGGCCAAGGTCTGTGGGACCATAGCCATGCTCGGCTAGACGTTCGAGGGTTGCACGTGCCCGTCGCTTGCTTCCGATCATGCCGATATAGGCAGGACGTCGGTTGAGAAGCGTGCGCACCGAAACCTCGTCCCATTTATGCCCGCGTGTGACGACAACGGCAAACGTATGGTCATTGATATCCAACCGCTCCAGCGTCTCGACAAAAGGGCCGACGTGGATCTCGGTGGCGTGCGGGAAACGCTCGCGATTGGCAAATGTCCAGCGATCATCTACCACAACCGTGCGAAAACCGAGCAGGTAGCCGATCTCGCACAACGGTTGCGCAATATGGCCGGCGCCAACGATCAAGAGCGTCTGTAGACCAGGCTGGACATCAACAAAGATGCGGGGCCACTCTTGCCCCCGCACAACCGCATCCTCGACAACCTCGCCTGTTGGCGAGACGGCAAAGAGTTGGGGAAAGCCGGCGGCAACCGAGGCGGCAAACTGTTGCACCATATGAGGAGCAAGCGGCAAGGGGGGAGACAGGAAGACCCCCTCCGGCGTGACCGACAGGCAGCTCTTGGTCCCAGCAGGCAGAGCCGCCAGAGGCTGAAGCAGCGTCACGAGTGCAGTGGGGCGGCGCGCCCGCGTCGCCTCGGCTAGCGCACGTGCGAGCTGGAGGTTCTCTGCAGGCTGCCACAGATCGAGCGCCACATCCATCAGGCCCCCGCAAACCTGGATTTCGTCTTGGTCAAAGTCACCGGTCAGATCCACCTGCACGACCCGTGGTGGTAGCTGCTGGGCGAAAAGTGGATACGAACGGCGCAGAACCTCCCCTTCGCCACACCCTCCTCCAATCGTGCCAAAGGGCTGCCCTGCGCGCGGGATCACCATCTTGGCCCCGACTTCGCGCGGCACGGACCCGCGGGTGCGAATAATCGTGGCGAGTACAAACGGGTGACCCCTCGCAAGCAACTCTTCAGCTCGGTCCCACAGCTCTTCCATCACGTGTGATCCTACTGAACGCGGGAGGGGAAATCAACGGAGACCGTTGCCTGCGCTGCCGCTCTGGCATATGGAGAAGCAATGCGGATTCGCTTCCTCTGTCAAGAGCAGATCGCCCCGGCGTACAGCTTGGCAATAGACCACTACTTCCTGCACACCGTGCAGCAAACGGCCCTGCCGATCCTGCGGGTGTATTCTTTTGCGGGCGACGTTGTGTTGCTTGGCCGCTACCACGCAACCGCTCCCTTCCCTACGGCTCTGCCGCTGATTCTGACGCGCCGTCTCAGCGGAGGACGGGTCGTGCCGGGCGGCGAGGGCTTTGTACAGTTCTCGCTTGTCTTTCCCCACCGGTCGGCCTTGTTCTCCGAGGACCCATACTACTTGGCGCCGTTCCAGGTGTTGAACCGCTACCTACGCGGTGTTCTACACGGCCTCAAAATGGGTGGGATCGATGTTTTTTACCCGGGGCGAGATCTGCTGACGGTGCACGGCAAGCCCCTCGGGTGGGTCTCCTTTACCACGGCCGATAACGGCGCTTTGTTGTGCGAAGGCGGAATAGCAGTCGGCCGCGATCTCAGCCTGCTCCCTGCTCTCCTCGACCAAGCCGACCCCCACGGCGTTATCCCGTGTCAGTTTTTTGCACCCGAGCGCGTCACCAGCATCGCGCGGATGCTAGGCAAGCCGCTTCCCTTCGTTGACTTCGCCCGGATGTTATGCCACGGTTTCGCCCAGCAGTTTGCCCTCGAGTGCGTGGCCCAAGAACTCCGCGCCGAAGAACACACTATGATCACAGCACTCGTCGAACAGTACGCCACCCCTGCCTGGCTCCACAGTCGTCCCGTGCGCGCCGATCTCCCCTTCCACGCGACGGCAGCGAGTCAGCTCGGCACGTTACAGGTCCGCTTCTCCTTGCAGGCAGATCACACGCTTGCCGAGGTGCAGCTGAGTGGAGACTTTATCGCCAATCCCAAAGGACTGGCCGCCCTCGAGGCTGGGTTACGCGGGTGTCGTTGCGAACGAGAAGCGTTGTGGCAGGTGGTAGACCGGATCTTTCTCCAGCCCGAACATTATCTGCTGGGAATCGGACCGCTACACACGCTCCCCGAGGTCGTCTTGCAAGGGAAGAGCATAACCAGCCCATAAGGGATCGTGCCCCACACGAGAAGGTATCGCCCTTCTATGGATTCTGCACAGCTCTCATCCGCCCTGTGTTCAGACGACGTCGCCGCGCGCCTTGCTGCTCTCGAAGCGCTGGACCGGCACGACGCGCGGCATCCTCTTCCCCACGACGTGAGTCGTGGTCTGCTGGCGTGCCTCGGCCATGCGTGGAAAGCCGTACAACGAGGGGCCGCAGCCCAGCTTGTGCGCTTCGCCCGCACCCAACCAGCGCTGATAGAGGCCCTGCTGCAGAAACTCTCCGATCTTGATCCGCGAGTGCGCTGGGGGGCGGCGTTCACCCTCTCGCACCTTGACCTGCCGGAACCCTCTCCCTTGCCCGTCCTCATCGAGCACCTCGGCCATGAGGAAAGCGACCTGCGCTGGGCGGCGGCAGCGGCAGTAGTGCGGCTGGCGGCACGACACCCGCTGGTCATTGATGCGACGCTTCATCTGGCGCGCAACGGCAACAGTGTGCAACGCCGTATGGCACTGTACTGCCTGCGAGATCTGGCGCACAGCGGCCCTGCGGCGTGTGCCGTGTACCTCGCCTGCCTAGATGACCCCGACCCAATGGTTCGCCTCGGCAGCTTGTCCTGCCTCGGGAAGCTCAGACTTGCGAGTTCCACGGTGCAAGACAAGCTCCTCCACCTGCTCGCCGCTGATCCGCATCTCGGAGTACGTCGCGCCACTGCGGTCACACTCGGATACCTCCGTGCCCCAACACCGGCAGTGATCGCCGCGCTGAGCAAAGCTGCCCAAGCGGACGATGAAGGATTGCGCAAGGCCGCGAGCGCAGCTCTCAAGAACTTACAGCTGCCATAGAGTACGGTCGCCTGTCTATTCGGTCACCAGCACCCCTTCAACAAATCTGAGGTCGGCAGCCGCGACCTCAACTGCTACCGCCGCGCGTAACTTGTCCTGGGCATGCGCTACGAGGGTGCGCATCGCCGCTGTCTCTTCAGCAGTCCAGCGAAACCGTAGTGCAACAAGGTCAAAAAACGTGTCCCAGTCCTCCGCAAACCGCTCCCCTTGCACCCGCCTCTGCAGCCGACGCAGGTCCGCGCGATTTAGCGGTCGTACCTCAGCCCGCTCCTCTATAATCCAGCGCGCAAAAGCTGTATTCCAGAGCGTTGTCAGCGTGACCCGCACGGGCGGACGCTCGCCTGACAGCAGGCCCCAGCGCTGCATCACAGCGATCCACAGAGGAATCTGCGTGAGTATTTCCTCTACCCGCCGGACCTCGGTGAGAGTGCGAAATCCCCGGTACAGGATCTCTCCGGGGGTGATCAGGCCCAGAAAAAAGCGCGGAGGTCGGCGCTGGACGCCGACCCAGGTCTCCTGGAAGGGGGAGTCGAGATAGTCGAGCCAGTACGCAACGCCGCTTTCCTGCAGGCGCCTCCCGAGGCGCCTCGCTTGGTGCTGCAACTGGAGAATAAGGCTGACACCGGCCTGAAAAAACGGCCGAAGTGTAACCTCACGCACCAGCCGCGCAGCGACGCTCTCGTCACTGTCAGCAAAGAATGCGAGCCCGATATTGATATAGTCATGCGTCAGGGCCACACAACGGCGCACTGCGGCAAGTTCGCCGAGGGTCCCTGCCTCAACTACCACCACCCGGTTGGCGAGGTAGGCCAATTCCTGACCGACCTGTTCCAGCACGTCAGGTGGTAAGCCGGCCAGTACGCGCACCAAAAAGGAGTCCGACACATCGAGTAGCATCAAGGCGTGATTCGGGGGAATCACCTCTTCATCGTCGGCAAAGCGGAGCGTGGGCAATTCCTGGCGGCGATACTCCTCTATCCTGATCGACTCCGGGGGAATGAAGCGAAAGAGCTCGCTTGCTTCGTCATAACTGGGGTACCCGCGATCCGCGAGGCGGGCGTTCCGCCAGCGCAATGCCTCTTCCTCCAGCCCGCTCTCCAGTTCAAAGAGGCTGTTCTCCAGCACCCCTCTATAACAGTTGTAGTCCAACACCCGTAACCGCTCGAGCAAGAGCTGCAAAATCGGTTCCTCTTCACCCACAAAACGCAGCAGATACTGGTCATCAAAGGTAAAGTAGCGTGCGTGATCAAAGTTCGGGTCGTCCTCGACTTCCACCTTGCGGACGACCTCCAGATGCCGCTTGACTAACAACACTAACACCTCAATGTCCGTGTGCAGCGCCCACTCAGCCAGCTTCCCGCTCCCAGCTTCGTCAAGCAGCATGAGCCACGATATGAGCCGTCGATCGTCCAGCCGATCCTTCCGCCAGCAGTCCAGGTCGAGCATGTCACGGATCTGGTGAGGGGCGGCAAGTGCGAGGAGTTCCAGGGAGTCAGCCAGGCCGACCTCTTTCAGGGTATAGAGGAGCATCTCCGGGGACAGAGCTCGGGTCAAGGCCAAGCTATGCGGGGCCGACAGGATCAGTTCCTGACGGGTCTTGGCATCGACCTGAGCTAATTGCTCGACTTGGGCGTGCAGCGGTAAAGAAGCAAAACGTTCTATCAAAGAGTTATGCATAAACCTTCCGTATCAGAGGACCAACGGCAAACATCCTCCGCGCTGGAGGAATTATCGTCGGCGTGCTCCAGGCTCCTGCTGCTCCTGGCCATAGCGATCGAGGAAAGCGAGCGCCTGATCCCAGCCTAACAGGCCGTTGAACACTTCAGCGAACGACAGCATTTCGTGCCATATCCCCTGAGAAGTGCCGGTGTCGCGCAGCATTTTTAACGCCTTTTTCATCTGGTAGGCGGCCGCGAGTACCCCGGTGACTGGATAAATAGCCACCCGAAATCCCAATTCCTCGAGATCCTGAGCCGGGAGGAACGGCGTTCTCCCTCCCTCCACCATATTGACGAGCAGAGGAACCTTTTGGGCAAAGCGGGCGCACACTTTTTCCATCTGTTTTACGGTTTCAAAAGCCTCGAAGAAGAGCATATCAGCTCCCGCGTCGAGGTACACCTCCGCACGCGCGAGCGCGTCCTCAAGTCCGTTCACGGCGATGGCGTCGATCCGGGCAATAACGACAGTGTCAGCATTCGTGCGATTTTCGACCGCGGCACGAATCTTCGCAGCATGTTCTTTTGCTGGGACGAGTCGCTTCCCTGTCAGATGGCCACAGCGGCGCGGAAGGTCCTGGTCTTCGATGTGAAGGCCAGCCACGCCAACGCGCTCATAATCAAGTACCATACGCACCGTATTGAGCACAGAGCCAAAGCCAGCCTCAGCATCAGCGATCACAGGGAGACTCACGGCACGACACACCCCTTCAAGTTGCATGACTATCTCGGTCAGGGTGCGGAGGCCGAAGTCTGGATACCCAAGTGCGCCGGCTGACACGCCACCAGAATAGTAAACAAGCGGGAAACCAGCCTCTTCGACGAGCCGGGCAGAGATGACATCGTAGGCACCCGCCGCCATGAAGAGGCGTGGTTGGGAGAGGAGGGTGCGGAGAGATCGTGCTTGCGTCATATCGTTGGTTGCTCCTTAAGTTCGCCAGATGACTACGATTCGATTGACAGGTAGAGAAGTTTCTTGGTTGAAAGTGTCATTTCTGACACGCACGTCGAGATTGTCAAGGTGGAGCGCCTGTACGCATTCCTCTTCCCCATATCTGCTCGCCCGGCCTTATCACTCGCAGGCTTGAGCGTGCTGGTGCACAAGCATGGGCATCGCCAACACTCCAAAGAGAGAGCGCACTCGCCGCTGATGACCGAGGCACGGGGGGATGGAGCGCCCGTCGATCTCAGCCCCTTTCGTTGTTCAGCTCGCACCATCGCAAACCTGCTGAACGGCCTGGCCAACGGGGCGATGGTCGCCAGGTGGTTTCTGCTAGGGGTGGGTGCTGCCAAAGAGGGTCTCCGCCGAGGAGCGGCCGCTCGCCCACTTTTACACTATGCCGAAGAGGTCCGGGGCTTGCCTGAGCTGCGCGAGCAGATCGCGATCATAGCGGAGGACAATCACGCGATAGCCGCGGCGCACGAGTTGGTCGCGTACCTCGCGATCCCGCGCCGCTTGTGCCGGCTCGTCGTGCACGGCACCGTCGCAGAACACACAGACATTGGGCTCATAGAAGAAGTCCGGAATGCACGGTGGGTCGGCGATCGGTTTCTGCGCCTCGTCGGGTAGCCGGTAGCCGCCTTTGGCCAAGACCTCGAGGAACCGCCGCTCCAGCTCGGAGCGCGCGTCGGTGAGCGAGCGCAACCAAGAGAGGTGCTCATCCCGGGATCTGCCTCCCACTCGCAGCTCAGTGCAGCTTTCTGCCAGGTCGAGTAGGATCTCCTGGATGCGATGCCGGTCGAGCCTCAGCGCTTCGTGCTGGTTTGCGAAGCTCAGCAGGCACTCGTAGCACGCAGCCCGGCAATCTGGTTTCACGTCATTCAGGTCACTGCCCTCGAGTTCGAAGTGGCAGATGTCGAGGGCAGTGCGCACGACTTCAGCCAGGGCGTTGGCTTCTTCCACGAGTTTCCGCAAGACACCGGCACCCCCTTCCACCGCCTCGTAGAGGAGAATCGCTTGATGATCCTCAGCGCCGATCGGCTCCGCGGCAAGCTCGCTCTCTTCCAGCTCGAATGTCTCCTCCAGCCCGCGCTTCAAGGCATACCGGAGCGTCGCTTCCACGGTTGCATCCTCACGCAATCCCGGCTCGAGCAGGCGAACGAGCAGGAGATTCTGCGTGGACTGAACCGCTAATCTGACGCGCTCCAGCCGTTGCCGACCGGATGGGCGCACTTCCTCTGGCGCCGAGGAGAGAACCTCACCACTCTCGAAGTCTATGAGAAACCCGCGAACTTCGGCTGCTCTCCAGCCGTGGTTGACGCGGAGTAGTGTCGCAGCGGGCGCGTAGACAAGCCGTAGAAGGGCCGTCCCCCGGCTCACCACGTCTGCTTCTTGAACGCGGTGGTCCGAAGCTTCCGGAGCGAACTGGAAATAGGTTTCCAGCTCGTAGCCACGTCGCCGGCGCTCCTCCTCGTCGGCCGTGATGCGACCACGCCGTCTCATCCGCACGTTCGGCATTTCGAGCAGCGTAGCGACAAGGCTGTTCTCTCCGTCGAAACGGCTGTGGCATACAGGGCAAAGGTCCAGGTCCGGGTCCGCGAAAGCCCCACAGCTACGGCAGAGCCGCTTTTGGCCCTTTCGCTCGTCGAGACCGCCCGGCGGCGCTTGGAACGCCACCGACTCCCATTGGTGTCCCTCGTGGTAGAGGAAGTTTTGCGGGGCGAACTCGCGGATCACAAGGAACCGAGGCCGAGCGATGAAATCTCCTTCCTCGCCCCTGGGAACCCAGGCACGGATTGGGAGTGCTGGGAAATTGTACCCCGGTAGGAACCCTTCGCTCGCCAGATACCGGTAAGGGTAAAAGTCGCCTTCCTCGCGCGCGACTCCCACCTGGAGGAGGAGATTCAACTGCCGCCTGGCCTCCTCCTGCCGATGCTTCGCTCGCCGCTGCTCGTCCAGCCTCCGGGCCCGGTCTTCTTCGGCCCTGGCAGCGTCTCGCTGTCGCTTGGCCGCGCGATACAGCTCGCGCCAGCGGTCAAAGGCGCGGTCAAACTTACGTGGGGCCTCCTCGATCACCTGCCGGATCCACCCGTCGCTGAACCAGCCGCTCGTGGCAAGCACCCCTTCGTCGGCGGCGAGAAGCTCGCGCACGCGGCGCTGGATCTCGCCTCTAACCGGCTCGTCGAGCTGGATTTGGGCGGCGGCCTGCTCGCGAAGCGGTAGGTCGTCGCGGTCCGTGTCAATCACCTCCTCGATCGAGCGGCCGAGGGGCAGGCGGACGTGGGCCAACCAGACAGCGTGAATGTGAGCGCGTAGCAGTGCCTCGTTGGCCAAATCGAGGCGTGGCGGACGGACCCGCCCGGCTACCATTTCGGCCCGGCGGCGGAAGAAGTATTGGTCGTGGCTGTTGAGCGCGCCGCAGTAAGTCACGATCAGCCCAGGCTGACCCTGGCGGCCGGCGCGGCCGCACCGTTGCGCATAGTTCGCCGGTGTCGGCGGCACGTTGCGCAGATGCACCAGCTCGAGATCGGCGATGTCCACCCCGAGTTCCATGGTGGGCGAACAGACAAGATAGGGGAGCCGCCTGCCGACCTCGGCCTCCCTGCTCCGATCCTGATCCTCCCAGCGAAAGCGCCGCTCGCGCCGCTCGCGCTCACCCGGTTTGACAACCTGGGCGGTATGTTCTCTTGCCTCGAGGGCCGCGAGGCTCGCCGCCTGGATTTGGTAGAAGCGCTGGAAGAACGCGTTCACTGTGCGGGCAGGCGCGACGTAACCCTGACTTCCGGCCCGCCGGGAATACAGGGTATCCGGGGCTGGTGCCGACCCGTCGCCCAGGCACCAGCGCAGGCACGAGGCGTCGAGCTGGTAGAACTGGTGGTCGTCCACCGGATCGAGGCGCGCGAGGAGGCCGTGCCTCACCAGAAGATCGAGAAGACCGTCCAGCACACGCCAGTATGATTCCCCGCCCGCCTCGAGGCGCGTACGCAGGAAGCGGCCAATGAGGCTACGCTCACCGAGGCCAAACCCATCCACCGGACGGCCCGAGCGACCCAAGCGCACGAAGCGGTTCGCCCGGCGCAGCTCGTCGTGCTCGGGATCGAGTCCCCAGAACTCGTTCAGGTACTGCTCGGCACGGCGGCGGAGCTGCTGCTGGAAAGGCTCCTCTAGCACCCGCGCGCGAATGGCGAGCTTGCGGCGGAACTGATCGAGCATGGCCCGCAGCACCAATCTTCGATCCTGGGGTGCGGCGTCCGCGAACCATGGGTGGACCGCAGCCAACTCGGCGCTCTGGCAGAGCTCATCCAGTCCGCCATACTCCACCTTCAGGAGCCCGACCTGTTCGAGGTTCGGATGGACTACCCGCCAGCCGCGGCGCAGGTCCTCGTAGAGCCGGTATTCCGTAAGATCGGTGAACACCTGCCAGACCTCCCGCGCCGCGGGAGCGTTCGGATCGAGCTCCGGGTTCCTGGCAATGTCGGCAATGCGCAGGCCCGCTGCTCGGACCACTTCCTGGGCTATGCGATCGAACGTGAGCTCCTGCGCCGAGGCCAGCGCCGCGTAGAGGGCGGCGTGGAGAAGTGCCACCTGGATGAAATCGTTGAAGTGCCCAGCTTGCAGTGAAGCGTCTTGGCGGTTGTCCGTGAACGTGAGTAGCTTGTCGCGCGCTGCCCGCGTGAGACTAGCATGACGGAGAAGCGAGCTGGCCAAGATGGTGGTGGCGCTAGACCGGCCTTCGCTTGAGAGGGAGGCGAGCTTGACGAATTCTCTCTCTCGCCCGGTGTAGTACTCGCCACAGACAAGGCAGAGGGAAAACGGGTGCGGCTGCCACCACATCTTCTGCGCCTCGGGCTGCGGTGTGCTGGTGAAGGAGCCGTCAGGCCGCACCCAAACCGGCTGCGGCACTCGCTTCCTCCAGGCCGACTTGAGCTTGCCGTTGGCGTTCAACCAATCCTCAGGAAGCTGCTCGGGCGACCAATCACCCTCGTCGGGCGCAAACATCAGATATCCGGCTTTCTGGCCTTCCTCGTCGGGTTCCGCGCCCACCGGATGGGGTAGATACCGGTCCTCTGTTTGGACTACGTGGTAGTAGTCCTGCCCGCATTGGCGGCAGAACTTGACCGGGAGAAACAGCTTCCCCTCACCCGCCTGGACCTGCCCTTCGAGGGAAAACTGCCGCTGTTCGCGGTCTTCCAGGGTTGCGTAGAGCGTCCGCCCCTGGGCCACGAACTGGTGCAGCTTGAAGGCCACGGCCCGATTGCCGCCCGCGGTTTCCAGCGTGCCTCTGTACACGAGGAGGTCACGCAAGTGCCTGGCGCAGTGCTCGGTATTGAACCCGGTGATCTCGGAGAGCTGTCGGGCGACTTCCGAGAGCGGCCTAGGTAAACGGCGTCTTAAAGAGCCATCGGCTTCCTGCTCGATGCCCAGCTCGTACTCCAGCCAACGGAGCAGTGGGTCACGCCGCAACTGGGCAAGCGTCAAGGGACCAACGGCAGAATCAGCGAGCGGCGAGCGGCCAGCGATGAGCGGTGTTTCATCCTTACTGCTCGCTGCTCACCGCTCGCTAGGCTCCTCTTTAGTTCTTCCGCGGACGGCCGACCGCCTTCCGTGAAGGGCACCAGCGTTTCCTCGATCACCTGCTCAGGGCCGAACGGGTGCCCGAAGAAGCGGGTGGCAAAATCGGCCACACTTTGCCGCCGCTCCGCAGCGCTGGCGTCCGGCCGGGAAATCATCGTGGCGCTTGTGCCGATGTGCACAAGATGATCCGAGCCACAGCGCTCTTTCAGACGGCGCACCAACATCGCCACGTCAGCGCCTTGCCTGCCACGATAGGTGTGGAGCTCGTCGAAGACCAAAAAGCGCAGGCCAGGAACGGCGAGCGGTGGTTCTGATTCACCTCTCCCTGCTCGCTGCTCGCCGCTTACTGCTCGCTCCAAAAAACGCTGGTCCTCCGGACGGACCAAAAGCAACTCTGCCATCACGTAGTTCGTGAGCAGGATTTGAGGCGGATTCCGCCGCATCTTCTCGCGATCTGTGTCGCTGGTCTCGCCCGTGTATTTCGCAAACGTTACCGGAAAGGACCGCCCCAGCGATTGTTCGTAGCGTTCCTTGAGGTCACGCAAGGCCTGGAACTGGGAGTTGACCAGCGCGTTCATCGGATACACCACGAGGGCGGCGACTCGCTCCCCAGTGTCGGGCCTTCGGACGAGGCTCTCCACGATCGGCAGAAAGTAGCACAGACTCTTGCCGGAGCCCGTGCCGCTCGTCACGACGAAGCTGTCCCCGGCAAGCGCCTTGCGGATCGCTTCTTCCTGATGGCGGTAGAGACGAAACGGTGTCCCATCCGGATGGCAGAAAATGCGTGCGGTCTCATGAGTGATAACACCCTCGCGGGCCAGTTCATCAACGGTCGGTCCGAGTGCGT
>Ga0308420_1000183_pt1 | contig 28013 bp, 25 predicted proteins | sample HotsprSampleMS55_FD_203802 | JGI IMG/M metagenome (GOLD analysis project Ga0308420, IMG submission 203802) | Hot spring phototrophic mat microbial communities from Mushroom Spring, Yellowstone National Park, Wyoming, United States - 20090730_MS55 ... | reverse complement strand
GCGCCTCGTATTCCTGCCCGCCGAAGATCTTGAGGACCTTGTGCCCCTCGATCGCCTCCTCGAGGACCTGCACGAGGTCTCCGGTGGCGGCGAGCGCCTCGCGCGTCATCCGCCGCAGCCTGCGCGACAGAAGCCGCACGACGACGACGATCGGCGGGCCGACCGCGAGCGCAAGCAACGTGAGCTTCCAGTCGAGCCAGAAAAGCCATCCGAGCAGGCCCAGCACCGCGATCGAGTCCTTGACCGCCACCGTGAGCACGCCGGTCGCCGCGTTGGTGACCCCGAGGACGTCGTACGCGACCCTGGAGAGCACTGCACCGGCGCTTTGCTCGTCGAAGAAGCGCGCCGGAAAGCGCACCAGGCGCGCGAACATCTCGCGCCGGAGGTCGAGCACCAGCCGGTGCTCGATCCAGGCAAGCAGGTACGAGGACGCGAACGTGAACGCGCCGCGCACCAGGAAGACGCCGACCAGCGCGGCGGCGAAGGCGGCCGGCGGAAGCCATGGCTCCTGGCCGGCGGCGAAGCCTCCGTCGAGCAGCGGTTTCATCAGCGCCGGAAAGAGCGGCTCGGTGGCCGCAGCGGCGACCATCGCGAGGAGGGCGAGCGCGAAGCGGTGGGAATAAGGCCGTACGTGGCCGAGCAGCCGCCGGTAGAGCGCAGCGCCGGAGGATGCCGCCGCTCTCACCGCACCCGCTCTTCGGCCGGCGTACGCTCTTCGCCCTGCGTCGTGCCTGAGGCGGACGCTCCGTCGGGCTCGCCATCCGCTTTCCGGCGCTCCAACACGCGGCGCACGAAGGCGTTGGCTTGGGGATGACCCCGGCGCGCGGCCTCCAGCATCCAGCCGAGCGCCTGCTGCGCGTCCTTCTCGACGCCACGGCCTTCGGCGTACTTCAGTCCGAGCGCGTAATTCGCCTCCGCGTGTCCCTGGCGCGCGGCAAGCCTCAGCCAGTGCGCCGCCGCCCGCTCGTCCTTCGCGACGCCGTAGAGCCCGCGCTCGTAGACGTTCGCGAGGAGGTACTCGGCCTCCGGAAGCCGCTGCACCGCCGCCTCCAGCAGCCACTTGAAGGCGAGCGGCTCGTCCTTCTCCACTCCCTGGCCGGTGCCGTAGAGAAGCGCGAGCCGGTACTGGGCGTCGCGGTCCCTGCCTTCGGCCGCACGCGCGAGGAGCCGTGCCGCGGTCTCGGCGTCCTTCTCCACGCCGGAACGGCCTTCGAGATGGAGCATGCCGAGAAGATAGAGCGCCCGCGGCTCGCCTTGGGCGGCGGCGCGCTCGATCCAGAGCCTGCCTTCGTGCTCGTCGCGCGCTCCGCCCGAGCCCTCGAGCAGCATTTCGCCGAGGTTCGCCTGCGAGGCGGCGTAGCCCCGCTCGGCGGCGTAGCGGAACCAGATGCGCGCGGCCTTCGGATCGCGCAGGCCGTCGGGAGCGCGCTGGAATACCACGCCGAGGTTGTGCGCCGAGTCCACCCGCCCGCGCAGCGCGCCGACGTGGAAGTACTCGATCGCGCGCCGCTCGCTCTTCGGCATGCCGCGGCCGGCGATCGCGAGCATGCCGAGCATGTGCGAGGCGGCGCCGTGGCCTTCGTGCGAGAGCTGCTCCAGGCGCTCGCGCGCGTCCTGCTCGCCGCCGGCGGCGCGCCGCGCGAGCTCGGCGATCTCGGCATCGGTCGCGGCGAGCGCTGCCGTCGACGCGAGCACGAGGAAGAACGCCACCGCCGGCTTCATCCGGCGCCTTTGGCGCCGAGCGCGGCATAGAGCGAAAGCAGTCGAGCCACCATGTCTTCGATTCCGAAGCGCTCGGCGCTCGCGCGCGCCGCGCGCGCCATCGCCGGAGCTTCGCGCGCCGCCTCGCGCATCGTCGCCGCGAGCCCCTCGGGGTCGCCGGGATCGCAGATCCAGCCGGTGCGGCCCGGGACCACGATCTCGGCCGCCCCCGAGCGCGCGCCGACGATCACCGGAAGCCCCATCGCGAGCGCCTCGAGCGCGGTGTTCGGGAAGGGGTCGTAGCGGGTGGGAAGGATAAAGCAATCGGCGGCGGCATAAAGCGGCCGCAAGTCGGCGTGCGCACCGAGAAAGCGCACCCGTGCGCCGAGCCCCAGCGCGCGCGCGCACGCCGCATAGCGTACCGCCTGCCGGTCGCGGCCCGCCACCGCGAGGACGAGCGCTCGTGTGCCGGTGCGCGCAAGCGCGTGGATCGCTGCATCGAGCCCCTTGCGCGCGAAGCCCGATCCGGCGAAGAGAAACAGGAAGTCGTCCTCGGCGAGGCCGAGGCCGGCGCGCGCGGCGCGGCGCAGGCTGCTGCGCTCGCGCGGGTGGAAGTGCGCGAGGTCCACGCCGTTGCGGATCAGATGCAGCCGCTCCGGCGCGATGCCGAAAGAGGCGGCGATCTCGCCGCGCACCATCTCGGAGTTGCAGATCACCGCGCGCAGCCCGGGATGCGCGAACATCGCGCGCTCGGCCTCGCACAGGTAGCGGTGGAAGAGGCTCGCCGCGAGCCCGAGCCGCCCGAGCCATCCTTCGTGGGCGCGGCGCACCGCGAGCCATTCGCGGTGCACACCGTCGCCCGCGCGGTAGATGGCCGCCCCTGGGATGCGCTCGTGCGACTGTACGAGATCGAACCCTTCCTTCTCCCAGGCGCGGCGCGCGGCGCGCGCGAACGAGCGCTCGCGCCAGAGGCTGCCGAGATAGAAAGGATCCACCACCCGCACGCGCTGCGCGCCGGCGCACCACCCTTCGGCGCTGCGCGCGACGAGCGTCACCTCGATTCCGGCGCGCGCGAGCGCAGGCAGCGCCCGCTCGACGAAGCGCTCGGCGCCGCCGTGCGGCTTGTAGCGCTGGCGCACGATCGCAAGGCGGAGCGCCATTTCAGGAAAGAAGCGTGCGCACCGCGCCGTGCACCGCCTCCACCTCGAGCACCGCGACGCATTCGCTCCGCTTGCCGCCGCCGCAGCCGTCGTGGCCGCAGGGCCGGCAGCGGTGTCCGCTCGTCAGCACCCGGTGCGCGACCTGCCACGGCCCCCATTCGGTCTCGCTGCTCGGCCCGAAGAGCGCGACCGTCGGCGTGCCCATCGCCGCCGCGACATGCATCGGCATCGAGTCCACACCGACGAAGACGCGCGCGCGCGCGACGAGCGCCCCGAGCTCCTTGATCGTGAGCCGACCGGCGAGGTCGAGCGCCGCGCCGCCCGCTCGCGCCGCGATCTCGCGCACGAACGCGAGCTCGCTCTCCTCGGGCGCCGCGGTGAGCACGACGCGCAGCCCTTCGGCCGCGAGCCGGCGCGCGAGCGCGGCGTTCTTTTCGGCGGGCCAGCACTTGAAGCGCCAGCGCGAGGCGGGATGGAGGTGAACGAACGGTTTCTCCGCGAGCCCGTGCTCCGCAAGCAGCGCGCCGACGCGCCGTTCGGCCTCGGCGCCGGGGACGAAGCGAACGCGCCGCTCTTCGGGCTCCGGCTGGATGCCGATGCGGCGTAGCGCATCCAGATTGAGCTCGACCTGGTGGCGCCGGCCGCCGCCCACCACCGGATAGAGGTGGGTGAAGCTTCGCCCCCAGAACGCGCCGCGCCCGCGGACGATCGGCGCGACCGAGTAGCGCGGGCGCAGCAGCCGCGCGAGCCATGCCCCGCGCGGATGCTCCGAGAGGTGCACGAGGAGATCGTAGCGGCGCGCGGCGAGCGTACGGTACAGCGTCCATTCGGCGCGGATGCGTTCTGCGGTCGCCGCTTCCCGCAGGCGCCGAGGCACCGTGTGCAGCTGCGCGAGCGCCGGATGGCCTTCGAGCATCGGCGCGGTGTCGTCGTAGACGAGCGCGTCGACCTCGGCCGCCGGCGCGCGCGACTTCAGCACCGAAAGCACCGGCGCCGCAAGGAGCACGTCGCCGTGATGACGCAGCTTCACCACCAGCACGCGCGCGAGCGCCCCGGGCGGCACCGCATCCTTCAGCATGCGCCGAAGATACCACCGGGCGCGAAACCGCCCCGCGGCGGCAGTCTCAGGCGGGCAGGAAATCCGCGAACACGAAGCCGTCGCGCTCGAGCACCACGCCCGCGCGAAGCGCGATCTCGCGCTCGAACATCGGGCCGGCGAACGCGAAGGTGTGGAACTCGCCGCGCTCGGCGCAGGCGTCCACCTCCGGCGGGATGCGGCGCACGAACTCGGCGTCGTAGAGCGCACCCGCCCACTCGCCAGGTGCCTGGCGCGGATCCACGCACACGATGCGCGCGCGCAGGCCCGCGGCGGTCGCTTCTTCGGCGAGCGCGCGCGTGTCGCGGCCCCAGAGCGGAAACAGAAGGCCGAGGCCGCTCGCGGCGAAGAGCGCCTCGCGGTAGCGGCGCACGTCCTCGAGGAAGAGATCCCCGAAAGCGAGATGGGTCGCGCCTTGGCGGCGCACCTCCTCGGCGAACGCGCGCATCGCTTCCTCGTAGCGCTCGTTCGGGCAGGGATACGGAAGCTCGACGAAGCGAAGCGCGAGCGCCGCCGCGCGCGCCTGCGCTTCGACGAGCGCGCGGCGCACGCCGTGCATCGAGACGCGGTCGAAGTCGCGCGTGAGCGTGCAGACGAGGCCCGCGACTTCGACCTCGGGATCGGCGCGCAGCGTCTGCAGCGCCCAGGCGCTGTCCTTGCCGCTCGACCAGGAAAGCCAGACGCGGCTACGCAAGCGCGCGCCGCGCGCGAGCGAATGCGAAGAGCGCGTGCAGAGCGGCCGCGAGGCCGACGTAGAACGCGGCGGCGGCCGCGTACGGCGGGAAATACTCGAGCACCCGCGCGGCGTATTCTCCCGCTGGGATGTCGGCGAAGTAGCCCGAAAAAAGGTAGAAGCCGGCGTTCGAGATCGCGAACCACGAGGCGGTGCCCGCGGCGAAGGCGAGCGCGACGCGGCCCGCTGCGCGAGCGCCGCGAAGCGGGGCGCGCGCGACCCACCACCCGGCGAGCCAGGCCGCGCCGTACGCCGGCACGAGGAAGGCGTAGGCGGGCGTGAGGCACCACTCGGAGACGGCGCCCCAGCGGATCGCCGCCTGGTCGGCGAGGGCGGCGACGCCGAGAAAGAACGCGAACCAGCGCAGCCGCGCGAGGTAGAAGCCCCCCAGCAGAAAGACCGCGAGCGAGGCATCCGGCAGCAGGCCCGGCGCACCGCCGTGCTTGTAGCGCGTGATCGCCATCAGTGCCGCGAGCGCGAGCGCCAGCGGGAGCGCGGGGATCGTGCGAAGTTCGGTGCGCGTCATCGGTGCCTCCGTCGCGAAAGTATATCGTCCCGTCCGGCGCACGCCTCAGAAGGCATGCTTTAGCAAAAGCGAAGCCTTGCGTCGCTGGGTGTCGTACCCGTGCGCGAGCTCGTAGCGCCGATCCATGGCGTTGTCCAGGCGCGCGAGAAGCTCGGTCTGCGCGCCGACCCGGTACGCGGCGACGAGGTTCACCACTTCGTAGCGCCGCAGCACCACGCGCTGGGCGGGAAACGCGGTGATGTGGTTGTCCGGGCGCGCTCCGGAAGCGAGCAGCTCGCCGCCAAGACGCCAGGGGCCGAACTCTCTCGAAACCGCGAAGCTGCCGTAGTTCTTCGCACGCCGCACGAGCGGCCGCTCGACGCCGCCCGCACGCTCGACCGGATCCTGCACGGTGAGGCTTGCGCGCACGTCGAAACCCGCGAGCGCGCCGCGCCAGGAGACTTCCACTCCCTCGAGTTCCGCCTGGTTGATGTTTCCGATCGGAAAGCCGCCGATGAGATCGGCGATCCGGGTCCGGAAGGCGACCGCGCGTACGAGCTGTGCCCCGGAGGCGTACTGCACGCCCGCCTCGACCGCCCGCGAGCGCTCGGGCCTGAGATTCGGGTTGCCGAAGCCGGGGAAGAAGAGCTCGTTGAAGGTGGGTGCGCGGAAGGCGCGCGAGGCGGATGCGACGAGGCGCCATTCGCGCGAAAGGTCGTAGCCGTAGCCCGCGAAGTGCGTTCGCGCGCGCCCGAAGTCGGAGTAGTCCTCGCTGCGGAGCGCAAGCTGCAGCGCGTGCGCGCCCCAACGGCCCTGGTAGCCCGCGAAAAGCGCATCCACCTCGCGCGCGGTGCGGCCGTAGGCGGTGGTGCTCGAAACCCTCTGCTCGAGGTGCTCGAAGCCGAGGCTCAACGTGTGATCGTCGGCGAGGACGAAGTCGTTCTGCCAGGCGAGCTGGGCGTTGCGGGTGCGCGTGCGGCTCACCGCGACCGCGTTCGTGAAGTTGTCGAAGCGGTCGCGGCCTTCCGAAAGCGAGAGCTTCGAGAGCCAGGGCGCCGCGAGCCGGTTGTGGGCGTAGAAAAGAACCGAGCCCACCGCGGTCTCGCCGCGATGCACGTCGTTCGCCGAAAGCGCGAATGGGTTGTCGAACTCGACGCGGCCCTCGCTCGAGAAAAACCGCACTCCCGCCTCGTGCCCCGGAGCGAAACGGTGCTCGAGGCTCGCCGAGAGCGAGCGGTTGCGGTAGCCGTCGCGGTCGGGGTTCACGGTGGGTCCGATCGCGGGCCGGATCGCGGAAAAGCCCCCGGTGCGAAGCGCCGAGGCGTTCACCGAGAAACGCGTGCTGCCCGTCTCGCCCGAGAAATCGGCGCGAAGTCGCGCGCTGTCTTCTGCGCCGATGCCGACGTCGACGCTCGCGCGCGGGGCTCCGCGCCCGCGCCGGGTGAAGATCTGGATCACGCCGCCGATCGCGCCCGAACCGTAGAGGCTCGAGACGTTGCCGCGCACGATCTCGACGCGCTCCACCTGGTCGGCCATGATCTGGTCGAGCTGGGTCGTCCCGAGAGTAAGACTCGAGACCCGCACGCCGTCCACCAGCACGAGCACCTGGTTCGTCGCGGCGGCGCGAAGGAAGGTGCCGGCGACGGTGCCGATCCCGCCGTTTTGCGCGAACTCGAAACCCGCCTCGCGACGCAGGAGAGAAAGAAGATCGGGCGCAGCCGAGGTGCGGATCTCGCGCGCGGTAAGAACGGTGATGTGCGGAATCGCTTCGCGCACGCGAAGATCGGTGCGGGTCGCGGTGACGACCACCGCTTCGTCGTCTGCGAGCGGCTGGGCCGCGCAAACGGAAGCCTGCGCCAACAGCAGCGCCGCGCAGGCTCGGACGAGTCTCGACATGGTGCTCCCTTTCTTCCGGCGCGCAACCCCGCGCAAGACCGGAACGTTGCGTCACGGACGAAAGGGAAGGCGAACGAGCGCAAGCTGCCGCGCTGGCGATCGCCTCCCGCGATCGTCCACCGCAGCTTCCCGCACCTGCGCATCGCGGCCACGCCGGCGCAGGGAAGCCGACCTGTCGGCCGGTCTCCGGGCTTGCGCACCTTCGGCTGCACCGCCTTCCCATGGAGCCGGGCTCCACAGTGGCGTTCGGATGCAGCGCAATGCGCTTACCGTTGCGGGGGCAGCACAGGTTGCCTCGGGCCGAGGCCCTCGGTCCCTGTTTCCCGTTTCACCCGCGCGGCAGGTCTGCCTGCGCGGACACCGACATGGCGCGAGCAGTATACGCAGCGAGTGCCGCGCGGTCAACCGCGATCGAGAAAACGCATGCAGAACCGCCCCTTATTGCTTGACGCAGCATCGGGTTTGCAACATAGTGGGGGACGTGGATGCGGAGCTCGCCTCGCTCGAATCCAAGGTGGCGCAGTTCGTCGGACTGTACGAGCGGCTGCGCGCCGAAAACCAGCAGCTGCGCCAGCAGCTCGCAAGCTGCCAGAACGAGACCCGGCGGCTCGCCGAGCGCATCGCGCAGGCAAAAGCGAAGCTCGAGCGACTCCTGGAGCGCATTCCCGACTGACTTTGCAGGCCGCCCCGCGCATGAACGAGGCCACCGAGACGATCGAGGTGACGATCCTCGGCCGCCCCTACCGCGTGAGCTGCAAACCGGGCGAGCGCGAGGCGCTCGCGCGCGCGGTGGCCTATCTCGACGCGAAGATGGGAGAGATCAAACAGTCGGGCAAGGTGACCGGCACCGACCGTATCGCGGTGATGGCGGCGCTCAACATCGCGCACGATCTGCTTTCGATCAAGCTCGGAGACTTTGACATCGGGGAAGCCCGGCGTAGAATGAAGGCGATCGAGGCGAGACTGGATGCGGCGCTCGCCCGGCAGGAAAAGCTCTTCTAGGGCGCCGTTCCTGCCGCATCGGCTCTCTGTCCCCTGCTGTGTACGACAGGGCCCACATTTTCCGAACCGATAGCATCCCACGGTTGCCGACTCGAGCGTCACCGTTGTGATCGTCCCTCGCCTTCGGGCGCGCCGGACGAACCTGAGGTGAACGGAAGGCGACCACCCTGTTGTGCAGGGTTCGGGATCCGGGCCCACCGGCACGAGCGGGGGGCACCCTTTTCGGTGTCGTCGCGCGTGAAGGGCGCAAAATCACCGCCGTGCGCTACTGGCTGATGAAAAGCGAACCCGGCGAGTGCTCGTTCGAGGACGTGCTCGCGGCACCCGGACGGTTGACACCGTGGACCGGGGTGCGCAACTGGCAGGCGCGCAATTTCATGCGCGACGCGATGCGACCCGGCGACGGCGTGCTCTTCTGCCACTCCGGCTGCAAGGTGCCCGGAATCGCCGGAATCGCCGAAGTCGCCTCTGCGGCCTATCCGGATCCGACCCAGTTCGACCGCACCAGCCCCTACCACGACCCGAAAGCGACCCGCGAAGCACCGCGCTGGTTCTGCGTGGACGTGCGCGCGCTCGAGCGCACCCGCTTCGTGCCGCTGGCGGAGCTGCGCCGCCATCGGGCGCTCGCGCGCATGGCGGTCCTGCGGCCCGGCAACCGCCTTTCGATCACGCCGGTCACTGCGGCCGAATGGCGCTACATCACGCGCAGGCTCGCGCGCGCGTGAGCCCGCTCGCGAACGATACGCTGCTCCGGGCGCTTGCGCGCGAGCGCACCGAGTACACCCCGCTGTGGCTGATGCGCCAGGCCGGCCGCTATCTGCCCGAATACAACCTCACGCGCGCGCGCGCCGGAAGTTTCCTTGCGCTGATGCGCTCGCCCGAGCTCTGCGTCGAGGTCGCACTGCAGCCGCTCGAGCGCTACCGGCTCGATGCGGCGATCGTGTTCTCCGACATCCTCGCCGTTCCGGACGCGATGGGGCTCGGGCTCCGCTTCACCGAAGGCGAAGGGCCGCGATTCGCGCATCCGGTGCGCGAGGAGCAGGAGGTAGCGCGTCTCGCGGCGCCCGATCCCGCTTCCCTCGCCTACGTGATGGACGCGGTGCGCGCCACGCGCCGCGCGCTCGCGGGGCGCGTACCCCTCATCGGGTTTGCGGGCAGCCCGTACACGCTCGCCTGCTACATGGTCGAGGGCGCGGCGAGCGAGGACTTCCCGGCGCTCAAGCGCATGCTGTACGCGCGACCGGACCTGCTGCACCGCATCTTGGAGGTGAACGCGCAGGCGGTCGCCGACTGCCTCAACGCGCAGGTCGAAGCGGGGGCACAGGTGCTGATGCTCTTCGACACCTGGGGCGGAAATCTCAGCGCCGCCGCGTACGAGGAGTTTTCGCTCGCCTACTCGCGCAGGGTGTTCGAGTCGCTCGCCCGCGAGTCCGAAGGCCGGCGCGTGCCGGTGATTCTCTACACGCGCGGCGGCGGCAACTGGCTGGAGGCGATGGCGGCGAGCGGCTGCGACGCCGTCGGGCTCGACTGGACGGTGGATCCGCGAGATGCGCGGCGCAGGATCGGCCAGCGGGTGGCTTTGCAGGGAAACCTCGATCCCGCCGCGCTACTCGCCCCCCCGGAGCAGGCCCGGACCGAAGCGCGCCGCGTGCTGGAAGCCTTCGGGCCGGCCCCCGGCCATGTCTTCAACCTCGGGCACGGAATTTCTCCGCTGGCGAATCCCGAATCGGTCGCCGCGGTGGTGGACGAAGTGCGTACGCACAGCCGAAAAATGCGTTCCCAGTCATGAGTTATGCACATCGTCCGAGAAATTGCGCTAGCTGGAAATTTCCGGCGCCTCGATCCCGAGGTGCGGGAGCAAGTATTTGAGCTGCATGAAAAAAATCTCTCTCTCGGGAACATTCCGCTGGATTTCCGCTGCGCCGTCCGCTGCGATTTCCAGCACATGACAAAGTTGTGCACAGTTTTGTCCACAACCGCTGTGGAAAAGCGGATTTTTTCTTTCGGGGCAAGAAGAAGCAGCACATTCCCGATCCACGAGCTGAATAGCTGCGCTCAACCTTGAGCGAGAAAAACGGAAAAATGCCGGGCGACCGCCCCGCTCCGGTTTCGGACGGCGTGCTGCGCGTCGCGCTCGATGTACCCCGTCCGACCCTTTTCGACTACCTCGACTGCGGCACACCCCCGGCGATGCCGGGCGATCGGGTTCTCGTGCCTTTCGGTGCACGCGAGCAGGTCGGTGTAGTCGTCGAGCGCGCCGCAAAGAGCGCGGTCCCCGACGCCCGGCTCCGGCGCATCGTGCGTGTGCTCGACGACGCTCCGCGGCTACCGTCCGACTGGCTCGAGCTGATGCGCTTTCTCGCCTCGTACTACCAGCGCCCGCTCGGCGAGACGGTGGTCGGGGCGCTTCCCCCACGGCTTCGCTCGGCGCGAGCGCTGCCGCACGCGCCGCAGGTGCCGGCCTGCGCTTCGCCGTGCTTCGTGCCGACGCACGCACCGAACGTCGGCCAGGCGTGCGCGATCGAGGCGATCGCCGCCGCGTTCGGAACCTTCCGTGTGTTCCTCCTGCACGGGGTCACCGGAAGCGGCAAGACCGAGGTGTATCTGCACCTCGTCGCGCGCGCGAGAGACAGAGGCGCGCAGGTGCTGGTGCTCGTGCCCGAGATCGCGCTCACGCCGCAGCTCGAAGCGCGTTTTCGCGCGGCGTTTCCCGCCGAGCACATCGCGATCCTGCACAGCGCGCTCGCGCCCGGAGCGCGCGCACGAGCCTGGCTTGCGGCCGCGCGCGCCGAGGCGGGCATCGTGCTCGGCACGCGCCTTGCGGTGCTCGTGCCGATGCCACGCCTCGGGCTGGTGGTGGTCGACGAGGAGCACGACCCCTCGTTTAAGCAGCAGGAGGGGCTGCGCTACTCGGGCCGGGATGCCGCGGTGTTTCGCGCGCGGCTCGCGCACTGTCCGGCGGTGCTCGGCTCGGCCACGCCCTCGCTCGAGAGTTGGCAGAACGCGCGCACCGGGCGCTATCAGAGGCTCGTACTCGCCGAGCGCGCGGTGCCCGGAGCGCGGCTTCCGGAGGTGCGGATCGTGGACGCGCGAGCGCATCGGACCGAAGGCGGCCTGAGCGCTCCGCTCCTCGAGGCGATCGGTGCGCGGCTTGCGCGCGGGGAGCAGACCCTGGTGTTCATCAACCGGCGCGGCTACGCGCCGGTGCTCGCCTGCGAGGCCTGTGGCTGGGCAGCGGGTTGCACGCGCTGCAGCGCGCACCTCGTGCTGCACGCCGCCGACCGGTGCCTGCGCTGTCACCACTGTGGCCTCCAGGCGCCGATTCCGCGCGCCTGCCCCGGCTGCGGCAACGTGGACCTGCGGGCGCACGGCCGCGGCACCCAGCGCGTCGAGGAAACGCTGGGCGAGCTTTTTCCGGGCGCGCGCATCGCGCGCCTGGACCGCGACAGCGTGCGACGGCGGGGGGCACTCGAAGAGGCGCTCGGCGCGGCGATGCGCGGCGATGCCGACCTCCTCGTCGGCACGCAGCTCCTCGCGAAGGGGCACGATTTCCCGGCGCTGACGCTGGTCTGCGTGCTCGGCGCCGATCACGCGCTCCTTTCTACCGACTACCGCGCCGCCGAACGGCTGTACGCGACGCTGGTGCAGGTCGCTGGACGCTCGGGCCGGCGCGAGAACCCGGGCGAGGTGCTGGTGCAGACGCGCTATCCGCAGCACGCACTCTTCGCTGCGCTCGCGCGCCACGACTACGCCGCGTTCGCGGAGGCGCAGCTCGCCGAGCGCACCGCGGCCGGATTTCCGCCCGCGGTCCACGAGGCGGCGCTGCGGGCGGAAGCGAAAAAGCTCTCGACCGCGATCGCGTTCCTGCGCGAGGTGGCTGCCGCCGTGCGGCCGCCCGCCGAAGTACGCGTCTACGATCCGGTGCCGCATCTGCTCGCCCGCCGCGCGGGATACGAACGCGCGCAGCTGCTGGCCCAGTCGCCCTCGCGCAGCGCGCTGCAGCGCCTTCTCGCGCGCTGGTGCGAGCGGCTCTACGCTCAGCCCCCGCGCGCGGTGCGCTGGCACCTCGACGTCGACCCGATCGAGTTCGACTGAGCGTGCCGCCGCGCGGCTCGCCGGTACAATGGCGCGCCTCGATGCCGGAGGATCCCAGAACGGCTCTCGCGGCGGCGCTCGCCGAGGCGCTCGCCGCCGAGGCACCGCAAGCGGGCGCGCTTTCGGTCGTGCTCGAGCGTCCGAAGAACCCGTCGCACGGCGACTGGTCGTCCAACCTCGCGCTGCAGGCGGCGAAGGCGCTCGGCTGCGATGCGCGCGAGCTCGCCGCGCGCCTCGCCGTCGCCCCGGTGTGGCGCCGGCTCGCCGAGCTCGTCGAGCCGCCGTCGGTCGCCGGCCCCGGCTTCATCAACTTCCGGCTGCGGCCGACCGCGAAGCTCGGCGTCATCCACCGCGCCCTGCGCGAAGGCGCGCGCTGGGGCCACGCGCGCGCCGCCGAGCCCCAGCGGGTGATGGTCGAGTTCGTGTCGGCAAATCCGACCGGGCCACTGCACGTCGGCCATGCACGCCAGGCGGCGCTCGGGGACGCGATCGCCGCGCTGATCGCCTCGCAGGGCCACGCGGTGACGCGCGAGTACTACTACAACGACGCCGGCGCGCAGATCGCGGCGCTCGCCCGTTCGGTCGCGGCGCGCGCGCGCGGCATCGCGCCGGGAGATCCCGGCTGGCCCGAAGACGGCTACCAGGGCGAGTACGTGATCGAGATCGCGCGCGACTGGACGGCACGCGGCGGCGCGCCCGACGATCTCGAGGCGATCCGGAAATTCGCGGTCGAGTGGCTGCGTCGCGAGCAGGACGAGGACCTGCGGGCCTTCGGAGTCGCGTTCGACGTCTACACGCTCGAATCCGCGCTCTACACCGAGGGCAAGGTAGAGGCGGTGGTGCGCGCGCTGGTCGCGAGCGGCAAGACCTACGAGCGCGACGGCGCGCTCTGGCTTCGCAGCACCGACTACGGGGACGACAAGGACCGGGTCGTGCGCAAGTCCGACGGCAGCTACACCTATTTCGTTCCCGACGTCGCCTACCACCTCGAGAAATGGCGCCGCGGCTACCGCCGCGTCGTCAACGTGCAGGGCTCGGACCATCACGGCACGATCCGGCGCGTGCGCGCGGGGCTCCAGGCGCTCGGGGTGGGCATTCCGTCGGACTGGCCGGAGTACGTGCTGCACAGCATGGTGCGCGTCGTGCGCGGCGGCGAAGAGGTGAAGGTCTCCAAACGCGCCGGCTCCTACGTCACGCTGCGCGATCTCGTCGAGTGGGCGGGGCGCGATGCGGTGCGCTTTTTCCTCGCCTCGCGCCGGCCCGACGCCGATTTCGTGTTCGACGTGGACCTCGCGCTCGCGCGCACCGAGGACAACCCGGTGTACTACGTGCAGTACGCGCATGCGCGCATCTCGAGCCTGCTCGCGCACTGGGGCGGGGAGACGGCGGCGCTCGCGCACGCGAGCCTCGAGCCGCTCGCACTCGCGCGCGAGGCCGTCCTCGCGCGCGCGCTGGCGGCGTTTCCGGACACCGTCGCCCAGGCGGCGGCGCAGTGTGCGCCGCACTCGGTCGCGTTCTACCTGCGCCAGCTCGCGGGCGAGTTCCACAGCTACTATAATGCCGAGCGCATCCTGGTGGAGGAGGCGCGGCTGCGCGAAGCGCGCGTTGCGCTCGCCGCCGCGGTGCGCCAGACCCTCGCCAACGGCCTGCGGCTGCTCGGCGTCGGCGCTCCGGACCGAATGTGATCGCACGCGCACACCCGCCAGCGGCCCGCCCGCGCACCCCCGCGCGCCTGCGCGGCGGCTTCCTGCTCGGACTCTTCGTCGGGCTTCTCGCGGGGCTGGCGATCGCGGTCGCGGTGGCGCTGTACGTGACGCGCGCGCCGATCCCGTTTCTCGACAAGGCCCGCCCGGCGTCCCGGGAGCCGGCACCGGCACCCGGCCCGGTCGCCGGCCTGCCGCAGGCGGAGCCGAAGGCCGAAAAGCCGAAGTACGACTTCTATCGCATCCTGCCCGGCGCGGAGGAGCCGGTGACCGATCGCGAGCTGAAGGAAGCGGCGCGCGCGGCGAAATCCGAGCCGAAGGCCGATGCACCGCGCGCGATCTACTTCATCCAGGCGGGTTCTTTCCAGAATCCGGCGGATGCCGACAGTCAGAAGGCGAAGCTCGCGCTGCTCGGGCTGGAGGCCGGGGTCGAGCCGACCACGCTCGCCGACAAGGGAACCTGGTACCGGGTGCGGCTCGGCCCCTACGCGAACATCGAAGACCTCGACCGCGTGCGCCAGACGCTCGCGCAGAACGGCATCGAGGCGAACCTGGTCAAAGTGAAGCAGTCGGCCAAGGAGGGCCCATGAAAGAACCGAGTTCGCCGCTGCGCCGCAGCCTCGTCGGCGCGCTCGCCGCGCTGCCGTGGCTCGTGCGCGCCCAGGGACAGCCGCGTCCCGGCGTGGACTTCAACGCGCTCCATCCGGAGCTACCGGTCGAGACCGCCGGCAAGATCGAGGTCATCGAATTCTTCTGGTATGGCTGTCCTGCCTGCTACAAGATCGAGCCGTTGATCGAGGCCTGGATCCCGAAGCTCGCGCCCGACACCGAGTTCCGCCGCGTGCCGGCGGTTTTCAACGACCGCTGGGCGCTCGACGCGGCGATCTTCTATACCTTCGAAGCGATGGGTCTGGTCGAGAGGCTGCACCGGCCGCTGTTCGACGCGATCCACCGCGAGCGGCTGCGCACCGACCAGAAAGGCGCCTTCGAGCAATGGCTCGCGCGCCACGGCGTGGACGCGCGCAAGTTCGAGGAAACCTCGAAATCCTTCGGCGTGCAGAGCCGGCTGCGCCGGGCGGCGCGCGAGGCCGTCGCCTACCGCATCGAGGGAACGCCCACGCTCGCGGTGCACGGCCGCTACACGATCACGGTCGAGCAGGCGCGCACCTTCGAGCGCATGATCGAGATCGCCGACCACCTGATCGCCGCGACACGCCGCACGCTCGCGCCGCGCAGGCCCTGAGCGCCGGAGCCGGCGGCTATCGCGGCAGGCGATCGAGCTCGCGCTGCAGCCGCTCGACGCCGTCGACGAGCTCGGCGAAGCGCTCGCCGAAGCGCGTGAGGCGATACTCGACGCGCGGCGGCACCTCCGCGAAGGTGCGTTTCTCCAGGATGCCGAAGCGCACGAGCTTGCGCAGCCGCTCGTTCAGCACCTTCTTCGAGAGCCCCTCGATCGCGTGCTCGATCGCCCCCGGCCGGCACACCCCGCGGCGTACCGCGCCGAGGACCGCGAGCGACCATTTGCAGCCGACCACGTCCTCGACCATGCGCGCGGCGGTGGGCATCGTGAAAATTTTTTTCTCCCGTCGATTCATCGAACTACACCAAAAGGTTCCCGGGTGACCGTCCGGTGCCCACTTTTCCGGAGCTACGCATACCGCCATCCTATTGTCCCCGAAAGAAAGGAGGACCGGTCATGAAGAAGACGCTCGTCATCGCCGCTGCGCTCGCGGCCGCTCCGGTGCTCGGCGCCGATCCGGCGCCGGTGCCTTACCCGAAGGGCTATCGCGACTGGACGCACGTGAAGAGCATGATCCTCAACCCCGGACATCCGCTCTACGACGCTTTCGGCGGAATCCACCACATCTACGCCAACAAGAAGGCGATGGAAGGCTATCGGAGCGGCAAGTTTCCCGACGGTGCGGTGATCGTGTTCGATCTCCTCGAGGCGAAAAGCGCCGACCATGCAGTCGTCGAGGGCGCCCGCAAGGTGGTGGGCGTGATGCACAAGGACGCGGCGAAATGGAAGGCGACCGGCGGCTGGGGTTTCGAGGGCTTCAAGGGCGATTCCACCACCGAGCGCGCGGTCGGCAAGAACGCGGCGAGCGCCTGCTTCGACTGCCACGCGCAACAAAAGGACAAGGACTACGTCTTCTCGGCGTACCGCAAGTAGGTCGCCGACCGCGCCCCGGGGCGTCCGCACGGCACCCCGGGCCGCGGCCTCAGCGCGCGGGGCCGATGCGCATGCGCGCGTAGCTCCCGGGCGCGTCCTCGAGCACCGCAAGGCCCTCGCCCGGTCTGCGCGCCGGTACCTTTTCGCCGCGGTTCTGTCGCTCGATCCACGCCTGCCAGTCCGTCCACCACGAGCCCGGGTGCTGCGTCGCACCGGCGAACCACTCCTGCGGCGTCGGCGGCAGCGCTTCGTTCGTCCAGTAGTGGTACTTCTTCGCCGCCGGCGGATTGACGATTCCGGCGATGTGGCCCGAGCCGCCCAGCACGAAGCGCACCGGGCCGCCGAGGTATGTCGCGCCGCGGTAGGTCGTCCTCCACGGCGCGATGTGGTCCTCGACGGTGGAGACGAAGTAGGCCGGCACCGTCACCTTCGAGAGATCGATCGGCACGCCGGCGAGCGCGATCGCCCCTGGCTTGGCGAGCAGGTTTCCGAGGTACATGTTGCGCAGGTAGAAGCTGTGCATCTTCGCCGGCATGCGCGTCGCGTCCGAGTTCCAGTACAGGAGATCGAACGGGAAGGGGTCTCTGCCGAGAAGATAGTTGTTGACCACGAACGACCACACGAGATCGTTCGCGCGCAGGAGGTTGAAGGTGGAAGCCATTTCCGAGCCTTCGAGGTAGCCGCGCTCGCTCATCCGGCGCTCGAGGTTTTCCACCGTCGCCTCGTCGATGAACACGCCGAGCTCGCCCGGCTCCGAAAAATCGAGCAGGCTCGCGAAGAAGGTTGCGCACTGCACCCGCCGCTCGCCCCGCGCGGCAAGGTACGCGAGCGTGCAGCCGAGCAGCGTGCCCCCGAGGCAGTAGCCGATGAAGTTGACCGCCCGCTCGCCGGTCGCGCGCTCGACCGCGTCTAGCGCCGCGAGCGGACCCTCGCGCAAGTAGTCCTCGAAATCCTTGAGCGCGAGGCGCGCGTCGGGATTCACCCACGAGAGCACGAACACGGTGTGCCCTTGTTCGAGCGCCCAGCGGATGAAACTGTTCTCCGGACGCAGGTCGAGGATGTAGTACTTGTTGATCCACGGAGGGATGATCACGAGGGGCGTGAGGTACTGCTCGGCGCTGCGCGGCTCGTACTGGATGAGCTGCGCGAGCTCGGTCTGGAAGACCACCTTGCCGGGGGTGGTGGCGACGTTGCGCCCGAGCTCGAAGGCGCTCTCGTCGGTCATCGAGATGCGCAGCTGGCCCTCGCCCTTCTCGATGTCGGCGAGGAGATTCGCGAGTCCCCGCAGCAGGTTCTGTCCGCCGGAGGCCAGCGTCTCGCGCAGCACCTGCGGGTTGGTGAGCACGAAGTTCGACGGCGAGAGCGCGTCCACGTACTGGCGTGTGAAGAAGGCGACCTTTTTTCTCGTCTCCTCCGGAAGTCCCTCGACGCCGGCCACCGCGTTCTGGATGTGACGCGCCGCGATCAGATAGGACTGCTTGATGTAGTCGAAGAGGAAGTTCGAGTTCCAGTCTTCGTCGCGAAAGCGCGGGTCGCTTTTCGCCGGCGCCGCGACCGGCGGCGTCTTGTAGCCGAGCATCCGCAGCCAGGCGGAATGCCACAGCCGTACGTAGTCGATCGCGAGGTTCGCCGAGAACGCCGCGAGCGCGGCAGGATGCGAGAGCAGCCGCGCGTAGAGCTCCATGTAGGCGCGGGCGATGCCGAGCTCGTCGCGCACCGCCGAGGACAGCGTCGAGGTCATGCCCTTGTGCGCATGCTCGGCGAGGATGCGCGCAGCGCGCTCGGCGACTTCTTTCAGGATGCGCGCGGTTTCCTCCGGGTTGGCGCCCCCGTTTTTCGTCTCCGTTCTGGCCTCCATGCGTCGGCTCCCGCTTCAGAGGGCGGCGAAGCGCACGACACCGTCGGCGCCGGTGCGGCGCTCGGCTCGCCCCGCGTAGTACAGGAAATGCAGGTGCGCGATCGCTTCGCCCATCGCGAAAAACATCGCGCCCGAGTCCAGGCGCCGGCGAAAGAGCGCCTCCAACACCTCGGCTGCCGCGCGCGGCGCCTCGCGCAGGACGGCCTCGAGCGCCTCGAGCCGCGCCGCGTGGTGCGCCTCGAGCGCGGCGATACGCGCATGCGCGCCGCGAAACGGCAACCCGTGCGAGGGCAACACCAGCACATCTTCGGGCAGCTCGCGCAGCCGCGCGATCGAGTCGAGGAACATGCGCAGCGGATTGGACATCGGATCCACCGGCCGCACCGCGACGTGCGTCGAGATTTTCGGCAGCAGCATGTCGCCGGCGACGAGCACGTTGAGCTCCGGCGAATAGAGCGAGAGGTGTTCCGGCGCATGCCCGTAGCCGACGATCGCACGCCAGCTCCGGGCACCGATCCGCAGCACGTCGCCCTCGAGCACGCGGCGGTGCGCGGCGGGAAACCCCGGCACCATGCGACCGTAGAGGTTACCGCGCGAATGCAGCGCGCGTGCCGCGTCCTCGTCGAGGCCGTGGGCGCGGAAAAGTCCGATCTGCTCGGCGACCGAATAGCCGGCGCTTCCGGTGCGCGCGGCATGCACGGTGAGAAATTCCCCCCGGGTCATCCACAGCTCGGCACCGTGGCGCTCGGCGAGCCAGGCGGCGCAGCCGGCGTGATCCGGGTGGTAATGGGTGACGAGGAGGCGCGCAAGCCGACGGCCCTGTGCGGCCGAGCCGAGCACCTGCGCGTGCAGCGCCTGCGTCGCCGCATCGCCGAGCCCGGTGTCCACCAGCGCGAGCGCTGCCCGCCCCTCCTGCTCGTCGTCGAGGAGCCACAGATTGATGTGGTCGAGGTCGAAGGGCAGCGGCATGCGCAGCCACGCGAGCCCCGGTGCGACTTCGCGCACCGCCCCCGGGGCGGGAGCGGTGTCGAAGGGGAATTCGAGCGCGGTCGGTTGCGGCACGCGGCGCAAGGGCGAGGGCCAGGCTAGAATCGGCCCGGCAGCCCCGATTATCGCCGCAGCGCAGCAAACCGGCAACCCGCCCGACCGGAAACGTTTTTCGCCGACCACGCCCGCCATGGAATTCCCGAGCCTGCGGTTCGACCACGGCGAAGCGATCGAGATGCTGCGCGCAACCGTGCGCGAGTTCGCGGCGCGCGAGATCGCGCCGCGCGCCTCCGAAATCGACCGCACGAACGAATTTCCGATCGATCTCTGGCCGAAGCTCGGCGCGCTCGGACTGCTCGGCATCACGGTGGAGGAGGAGTACGGTGGGAGCGCGATGGGCTACCTCGCGCACATCGTCGCGATGGAGGAGATCTCGCGCGCTTCGGCTGCGGTGGGACTGTCCTACGGCGCGCATTCGAACCTCTGCGTGAACCAGATCCGCCGGCACGGCACCGAGGCGCAGAAGCGACGGTATTTGCCGAAGCTCCTGAGCGGCGAGCACGTCGGTGCGCTCGCGATGTCGGAGCCGGGGGCGGGCTCGGACGTCGTCGGGATGCGCCTGCGGGCCGAGCGGCGCAACGACCGCTATCTGCTCAACGGCAACAAGATGTGGATCACCAACGGCCCGGACGCCGACGTGCTCGTGGTCTACGCGAAGACCGATCCCGAGGCGGGCGCGCGCGGCATCAGCGCCTTCCTCGTCGAAAAGGGGATGAAGGGCTTTTCTACCGCGCAGAAGCTCGACAAGCTCGGCATGCGCGGCTCGAACACCTGCGAGCTCGTCTTTCGCGACTGCGAGGTGCCGGCCGAGAACCTGCTCGGGGCCGAGGGTGCGGGGGTGGGGGTGCTCATGAGCGGACTCGACTACGAGCGCGCGGTGCTCGCCGGAGGCCCGCTCGGGATCATGGCGGCCTGCCTCGACGTGGTGCTGCCCTATGTGCACGAGCGCCGGCAGTTCGGCCAGCCGATCGGAGAATTCCAGCTGATGCAGGCAAAGCTCGCCGACATGTACACCACCTGGTGCGCCTGCCGCGCCTACGTCTACGCTGTCGGGCAGGCGCTCGACCGCGGAGAGAGCACGCGCAAGGACGCCGCCGGCGCGATCCTGTACGCCGCCGAGCGGGCCACCTGGATGGCGGGCGAGGCGATCCAGGCGCTCGGGGCCATGGGCTACATCGCCGAGACACCCGCCGGAAGACTTTGGCGCGACGCGAAGCTCTACGAGATCGGCGCCGGCACTTCCGAAATCCGCCGCTGGCTGATCGGCCGCGAACTCTTCGCGGAAACGAAATGACCGCAGCGGCGAGCCGCAGCCCGCGCCCGTGCGGCGCGAACATTCCACCCCAGACCAGGAGAACCGCATGCACAACGATCCCGTCGTCATCGTTTCCTGCGCCCGCACGCCGATGGGCGCCTTCCAGGGCGAGCTGAAAGAATTCAGCGCGCCGCAACTCGGCGCCGCCGCGATCCGTGCCGCGCTCGAGCGCGCGAAGCTCGATCCGGCGGCGGTCGACGAAGTGATCATGGGCTGCGTGCTGCCGGCAGGACAGGGACAGGCGCCTGCACGCCAGGCTTCGCTCGGCGCCGGGCTTCCGCTCGCGGCGGGCTGCACCACGGTGAACAAGATGTGCGGCTCCGGGATGAAGGCGGCGATGCTCGCGCACGATCTCCTTCTCGCCGGCTCGGCCGAGGTGGTGGTCGCCGGCGGCATGGAGTCGATGACCAACGCTCCCTACCTGCTGCCGAAGGCGCGTGCGGGCTACCGCATGGGCCACGCACAGGTGCTCGACCACATGTTCTACGACGGCCTGGAAGACGCGTACGACAAGGGCCGGCTGATGGGCACCTTCGCCGAGGACTGTGCCGCCGAATACCGCTTCTCGCGTGCCGAGCAGGATGCGTTCGCGATCGAGTCGCTCGCCCGCGCGCAGCGCGCGAACCGCGAGGGCTGGTTCGCGTGGGAGATCGCGCCGATCGCTGTCCGGACAGGCAAGGAGGAGCGTTTCGTCGAGACCGACGAGCAGCCCTTCCGCGCGAACATCGAGAAGATCCCGGCGCTGCGGCCCGCCTTTCGCGCCGACGGCACGGTGACCGCGGCCAATTCCTCGTCCATCTCCGACGGCGCGGCGGCGCTCGTCCTGATGCGCCGCTCGAGCGCCGAGCGGCGCGGGCTTGCGCCGCTCGCGACCGTGATCGCGCACGCGACGCACGCGCAGGAACCGGCGCGCTTCACCACCGCGCCGGTGGGCGCGATCCGCAAGCTTCTGGAACGCTGCGGCTGGAACGCCGACGCCGTCGATCTCTACGAGATCAACGAGGCGTTCGCGGTGGTCACGATGGCGGCGATGCGCGAACACCGCCTCGCGCACGAAAAGGTGAACGTGCACGGCGGCGCCTGCGCGCTCGGGCATCCGATCGGCGCCTCCGGCGCGAGGATCGTGGTCACGCTGATCGGCGCGCTGCGCAGGCGCGGCCTGCGCCGCGGCGTCGCGGCGCTGTGCATCGGCGGCGGGGAGGCGACCGCGATGGCGATCGAGCTCGCATGAGCGAGGCGCGCATCCCCCGGCGCGCGCTCCAGGCGCTGCTCGATCGCTCTCCCTTCCTCGCCGGCTACGGTTTCCGCCTGAAGGCGGTTTCGGCGCGATCCTGCACCCTCGCGCTCCCTTGGCGGGCCGAGCGCGCCCGGCCGGGGGGCACGCTCAACGGCCCGGCCTTCGTCGCGCTCGCCGACTGCGCGATGTGGCTCGCGATCAAACACCGCATCGGCCCCGAACAGGACGCCGTCACCGCCGAGCTCCATACCGCTTTCCTCGCCGCCGCGCGGCGCGAGACGGTGTACTGCACCGCCCGCATCCTCAAATTCGGAAAACGGCTGATCCACGGCATCGCCGACTGCCGCGGCAGGCACGGGCGTATCCTCGCGCACCACAGCCTCCTCTACGCCAGAATCTAGCGTGCCGCTCGCCGAGCACCACCGCATGATCCGGGATACGCTGCGCCGCTTCGCGCGCGAGCGGCTCGCTCCGGTCGCCGCGCGCGGCGACCGTGAAAAGCGCTTTCCGCGCGAGGAGCTGGCGGCGCTCGCCGCGCTCGGCGCCTGCGGGGTCGCGATCCCCGAGCGCTGGGGTGGCGCCGGTCTCGACCACACCGCGCTCGCGCTCGCCTGCGAGGAGATCGCCGCGGGCGACGGCGCCACCTGCACCATCGTGATGGTGACCAACCTGGTCGCGCACATCCTCCTCGGCTACGGCAGCGAGGCGCAGAAAGAGGAATTCCTGCGCCCGATCGCGCGCGGCGAGACGCTGGGCGCCTTCGCCCTCAGCGAGCCGCACGCCGGATCCGATGCCGCCGCGATCGCGACCCGCGCCGAACGCGCCGGTGGCCACTACGTGCTGAACGGCGTCAAGCAGTTCGTCACCTCCGGCGCGAGCGCCGGGCTCGCGATCGTGTTCGCGGTCACCGATCGCGCGGCCGGAAAGCGCGGCATCAGCGCCTTCGTGGTGCCGACCTCCACCCCGGGCTACCGCGTGGCGAAGATCGAGGAGAAAAGCGGCCAGCGCGCCTCCGACACCGCGCAGGTGGTGCTGGAGGACTGCCGGGTGCCGCGGGCGAACCTCCTCGGCGAGGAGGGCGCCGGTTACCGCATCGCGCTCGCGAACCTCGAGACCGGGCGCATCAACGTCGGCGCGCAGGCGACCGGAATGGCGCGCGCGGCGCTGGAAGCCGCGCTCGGCTACGCGAAAGAGCGTACCAGCATGGGAAAACCGCTCTTCGCGCACCAGGCGATCGCGCACCGGCTCGCCGACATGGCGACCGCGGTCGAGGCCTCGCGCCAGCTCTATTTGCACGCCGCGCGGCTGCGCGATGCGGGCGAGCCCTGTCTGCGGGAAGCCTCGATGGCGAAGCTCTTCGCGTCGGAAGCCGCCGAGCGCGTGTGCTCGGAAGCGCTGCAAATCCACGGCGGCTACGGGTACCTGTCCGATTTTCCGGTGGAGCGGATCTGGCGCGACGTGCGCGTGACGCGCATCTACGAAGGGGCGAGCGACATCCAGCGCATGCTGATCGCGCGCACGCTCGGCGCGGAGCACTGAACGGCCGGCTATACTCGGGCGCTCGCAGGCGGCCAGCCGTGCCGGTCATCCGCAGCCAGCTCGATCCACGCTCGGCGGAGTTCCGCGCCAACGCCGAGCGCATGCGCGCGCTGGTGGCCGACCTGCGCGAGCAGGTGGCGCGTGTGGCACTCGGTGGCGACGACGAAGCGCGCGCGAAGCACCTCGCACGCGGAAAGCTCCTGCCGCGCGAGCGCGTCGAGCGGCTGCTCGATCCGGGCTCTCCCTTCCTCGAAATCGGCCAGCTCGCCGCCTTCGGCATGTACCGCGGCGAGGCGCCCGGCGCCGGGATCGTCTGCGGCATCGGCCGCGTCTGCGGCCGCGAATGCATGGTGGTGTGCAACGACGCCACCGTGAAGGGCGGCACCTACTTCCCGATGACGGTGAAGAAGCACCTGAGAGCGCAGGAGATCGCGGCGCAGAACCGGCTTCCGACGATCTACCTAGTGGACTCGGGCGGCGCGAACCTGCCCCAACAGGACGAGGTGTTCCCGGACCGCGAGCACTTCGGGCGCATCTTCTACAACATCGCCAACTTGTCGGCCGCCGGCATCCCGCAGATCGCCTGCGTGATGGGCTCGTGCACCGCCGGCGGCGCCTATGTACCGGCGATGTGCGACGAGACGGTGATCGTGCGCGGACAGGGCACGATCTTCCTCGGCGGCCCGCCGCTCGTGAAGGCGGCGACAGGCGAGGTGGTGTCGCCCGAAGAGCTCGGCGGCGCCGAGGTGCACACCCGCATCTCGGGGGTGGCCGACCACTACGCGCTCGACGACCGCCACGCGCTCGCGATCGTGCGCCGCATCGTCGCGGGCCTGGGCGGGCGCAAGCGCGTGGCGCTCGACGTCGCCCCGCCGCGCGATCCGCTCTATCCACCCGAGGAGCTCTACGGCGTCGTTCCGTCCGACGTGCGCAAGCCCTACGACATGCGCGAAGTGATCGCGCGCATCGCCGACGGCTCGGAGCTCGACGAGTTCAAGCAGAACTACGGCACCACGATCGTCACCGGCTTTGCGCGCATTCACGGCTATCCGGTCGGCATCCTCGCCAACAACGGCATTCTCTATTCCGAATCCGCGCTCAAGGCGACGCACTTCATCGCACTCGCCTGCCAGCGCCGAATTCCGCTCGTCTTCCTGCAGAACATCACCGGCTACATGGTCGGCCGCAAATACGAGGCCGGCGGAATCGCGAAGGACGGCGCGAAGATGGTGACCGCGGTCGCGACCGCGCGCGTGCCGAAGTTCACGCTCATTCTGGGCGGCTCCTTCGGCGCCGGCAACTACGGGATGTGCGGGCGCGCCTATTCGCCGCGCTTTCTCTGGATGTGGCCGAACGCCCGCATCTCGGTGATGGGCGGACCGCAGGCCGCGGCGGTGCTCGCCACCGTGCGCCGCGACGCGATCGAGGCGAAGGGCGGAAGCTGGTCGGCGGAAGAGGAGGAGGCGTTCAAGCGTCCGATCCTGGAACAGTACGAGCGCCAGGGCCATCCCTACTACTCGAGCGCGCGGCTGTGGGACGACGGGGTGGTGGATCCTGCGGACACGCGACGGCTTCTAGCGCTCGCGATCTCCGCCTCGCTCAACGCGCCGGTCGAGGAGACCCGGTTCGGCGTCTTTCGCATGTAGCGCGGCGCAACAAAGGAGGCACCCCAACGTGGCCGAACCTCTCTTGGTCGAGCGTCGCGGCAAGGTCGCGGTGCTCACGCTCAACCGCCCCGAGATCCGCAACGCGTTCGACGATGCGCTCGTCCGCACCCTCGCCGAGGCGCTCGCCCGGCTCGAAGCCGATGCCTCGGTGCGCGCCCTCGTGCTCGCCGGCTCCGGCACCGCGTTCTGCGCCGGCGCCGATCTCCACTGGATGAAGCGCGTCTCCGGCTACGACTACGCGCAGAACCTCGCCGACGCGCGCGCGCTCGCGACGATGCTCGCGAGGCTCGACCGACTCGCGAAGCCGGTGCTCGCGCGCGTGCACGGTCCTGCGTTCGCGGGCGGCGTGGGGCTCGTGGCCGCGTGCGACATCGCGATCGGCTCGACCGAGGCGGCGTTCGCGCTCACCGAGGTGAAGATCGGGCTCTCGCCGGCCACCATCAGCCCGTACGTGGTGCGCGCGATCGGCGCGCGGGCCGCGCGCCGTTACTTCCTCACCGGCGAGCGCTTCGGCGCGGAGGAGGCACACCGCCTGGGGCTGCTGCACAAGGTCTGCGCTCCGGAGCGCCTGGACGCCGAAGTGGAGGAGATCCTCGGCCATCTCGTCGCCGGAGGGCCCGAGGCGCAGCGGCGCATCAAGGAGCTCGTCGCCGCGGTCGCCCCCGGCGGTGCACCGCACGAGGCGCTCGTCGAGGATACCGCGCGGCGCATCGCCGCGATCCGCGTCTCGCCCGAAGGCCGCGAGGGCGTCGCCGCCTTCCTCGAAAAGCGCAGACCCCGCTGGGCGGCGCCGGAGGCGGACTAGCGTGTTCCGTACGCTGCTCGTCGCCAACCGCGGCGAGATCGCCTGCCGGGTGATCGCGAGCGCGCGCGCGCTCCGAATCCGCACGGTCGCCGTCTGGTCGGACGCCGACCGCAACGCCCGCCACGTGACGATGGCCGACGAGGCGCGGCGCATCGGGCCGGCGAGCGCGCGCGAAAGCTACCTCTCGATCGAGGCGATCCTCGCGGCGGCGAAGGCGTCGGGTGCCGAGGCAATCCATCCGGGCTACGGCTTCCTCGCCGAGAATGCGGCGTTCGCGCGCGCCTGCGAGCAGGCCGGAATCGTCTTCGTCGGCCCGCCGGCGGAGGCGATCGCCGCGATGGGCGACAAGGCGGCAGCGCGCGCGCGGATGGAACGAGCGGGCGTGCCGGTCGTTCCGGGATACCACGGCCCCGAGCAGGATCCCGCCCAGCTTGCGCGCGAGGCGCGCCGCATCGGCTACCCGGTGTTGATCAAGCCGAGCGCCGGCGGCGGTGGCAAAGGCATTCGGATCGTCGAGACACCGGACGATTTCGCGCCCGCCCTCGAAGCCGCACGACGCGAGGCGCGCGCCGCCTTCGGCGACGCTCGCGTGATCCTCGAGCGCCATCTTGGACGCGCGCGGCACATCGAAGTCCAGGTCTTCGCCGACCGGTACGGGAACTTCGTTCATCTCTTCGAGCGCGACTGCTCGGTGCAGCGCCGCCACCAGAAAGTGCTGGAGGAAGCGCCCGCTCCCGGCATGACGGAAGCGCGCCGGCGCGAGATGGGCGAAGCGGCGCTCGCGGCCGCGCGCGCGGTGGGCTACGTCGGCGCCGGTACGGTCGAATTCATCGTCGAGCCGGACGGGCGTTTTTACTTCATGGAGATGAACACGCGGCTCCAGGTCGAGCATCCGGTGACCGAGATGATCACCGGGGTGGATCTCGTGCGCTGGCAGCTCGAGATCGCCGCCGGGCGGCCGCTTCCAGCGCGTCAGGCGGATCTTCGCATCCGCGGCCATGCGATCGAGGCGCGCATCTACGCCGAAGCGCCCGAACGTGGATTTCTGCCCTCGACCGGCGTGCTCCAGCGGCTTCGCGTGCCGCAGGCGATCGAGTTCCGTCCCTCGGGAGGAGCGCTGCGGGTGGACTCGGGGGTACGCGAGGGCGACGCGATCACGGCGCACTACGACCCGATGATCGCGAAGCTCGTCGCCTGGGGCGAGGACCGGGACACGGCGCTCGCACGCCTTCGCGCCGCGCTCGCCGAATTCCGGATCGTCGGCGTGGCGACGAACGTCGCGTTTCTCTCGCGCGTGTGCGAAAGCCGCGCCTTCACCACAGCCGACCTCGACATCGCGCTCGTCGAGCGCGCGCACGCCGAGCTTTTTCCGCCGCAGGAACCGGCAAGCGTCGAGGATCTCGCCGCCGCCGCGCTCGCCGCGCTGCTCGACGAGGAGGAGGCGGCGCGCTCGCGCGCGCCCGCCTCGGGCGATCCGTACTCGCCCTGGCAGGCGGTCGACGGCTGGCGTCTCAACCTCGGCGCGCGGCACGAATTCGTGTTCCGCGAAGCAGACCGCGAGCATCGGGTGGCGGTCGGCTTCGAGAAGGGCGGTCTACGCCTTTCGGCGGGCGGGCGCGAGGAGCCGATCGCCGCGTGCCGAGAAGGCGACCACCTGCGCATCCAGCTCGGAGAAGCGAGCTTCCGCGCCGAGGTCTGCCGTCACGGCGACACCTGGCACGTCTTTCGCGCCGGCCGCCACCGCGTGCTCGCGCTCGCAGACGCCGAGGCGGCCGAAACGCCCGATCGCGTCGGCGGCACGCTCGCCGCACCGATGCCGGGTCGCGTGGTCGCGGTGCTGGTCGAGCCAGGCGCGGTGGTCGAGCGCGGTGCCCCGCTTCTCATCCTCGAGGCGATGAAGATGGAACACACGATCGGCGCACCGCACGGCGGCCGCGTCGCAGAGATCCGCTACCGCGCGGGCGACCAGGTCGCCGAGGGCGCCGAGCTCCTGCGCCTGGATCCGCTTCCCGAGGCAGTGCTCCGGCCCTCGGCGCAGAGCGAAGGACTCGCGTCATGAAGCTTCCTTCCCGGGTGCGGCTCGTCGAGGTAGGCCCGCGCGATGGCCTTCAGAACGAGAACGCCGAGCTGCCGACCGCGGTCAAGGTGGAGCTCGTCGAACGGCTCGCCGAAGCCGGGCTCCCTGCGGTGGAAGCGACCGCCTTCGTTTCTCCGAAGTGGGTGCCGCAGATGGCCGACCACCGCGAGGTGCTCGGCCGCGTGCGCAAAAAACCCGGCGTCTCCTACCCGGTGCTCACTCCGAATCTCAAGGGCTACGAGGCGGCGCGGGAGGCCGGTGCGACCGAGGTGGCGGTGTTCGCCGCTGCGAGCGAGGCGTTCTCGCGGCGCAACATCAACTGTTCGATCGCCGAGTCGCTCGAGCGCTTCCGGCCGGTGGCCGAGGCCGCCGCACGGGACGGCATCCGGGTACGCGGCTACGTC
>Ga0308420_1000181_pt1 | contig 28105 bp, 20 predicted proteins | sample HotsprSampleMS55_FD_203802 | JGI IMG/M metagenome (GOLD analysis project Ga0308420, IMG submission 203802) | Hot spring phototrophic mat microbial communities from Mushroom Spring, Yellowstone National Park, Wyoming, United States - 20090730_MS55 ... | reverse complement strand
CCAATGGCCCCCTCAATCCGGGGGCGACGGCGCGGGAGCGTGGTATGGGACGCGCCTTTGGTTTTCCCAACGTGGCGTTCCCCGTGGGCGATCCACGGCGCACCATGGACCTCAACGTGGCCAATGCTGCCGGCTCGGTGCTGCCGTTCGAGGCCCGTGGCTTTTACCTGGGGCTGAACATCCCCGAAGCCATTTTGCTGACCTCATCGGCCAGCTCGATCTACCACTCGTTGCAGTTGACCACGCAGCAGCGGCTGGGCTTCAACGAGTCGTACGGCGGACTGAACTACTTTGCAGCCTACACGTGGTCGAAATCCATTGACAACATGTCGGCTGACCCTGGCAGCACGGCCGGGAACGCGCGGCCGGATGCCCCCAACGTCGGTTTCGTCGCACAGGGCGACCCGCGCAATCTGCGCGCCAATCGCGGGCCGTCAGACTTCGACCGGACGCACCGCTTCAGCACGACCGTCGTCTATGACTTCCCGACCTTTGGCTCAAACAACCGGTTCGTCAAGGGCTGGGCCTTTTCGACCTTCGTCCAGGTGCAGTCCGGCGCACCCTTCAGTATCTTCTCCTCCGAGCCGGAAATCGGGTCCGTCGGCACCAACGGCGCCAACTTCACCAGCCTGCGGCTTGGTTCCGGGGGCTTGTTCCGTCCGGGCTTTGGGCGTCCCAACCTCGCGCCCGGTGCAACCATCAGCGACCTGCGGCGGCGTGGGCCTGAGCCAACCGAGCAGTTCTTCAACCTGGCTGCTCTGGCCTCACCCCTTGGCGGTTACGGAAACCTGGGGCGCAACGTCCTGCGGGGAGCGTTTCAGAAACGGGTGGACTTCAGTCTGGCGAAGAACACCTTGGTCACGGAGCGCGTCGGGATCGAGTTCCGCTGGGACATTTTCAATGTCTTCAACAACGTGAACTTCGCCTTGCCGGGTAACGACCTCCAGGATTCGGGCGATTTTGGCAAGATCACCAATACGGTGGGCGGACCCCGCATCATGCAGTTCAGCCTGAAGGTGCGGTTCTAACACCGCGCCCCACAAACCGGTGGCGCAATGGCCGGGTACAGGAAGACCTGTACCCGGCTTTTTTCATCCCCATGCTCCGGCGTGGGAGCTGGTGCTGGCGACCAGCAAGACACTACAGACGCGGGCAGCCCTTGCAGTGCTTGCCACACTTTTTGAACTTTTTACAGCACTTGTCCTTGCGTTTACGGCGGCAGATGACCACGGCCACAGCTCCTTGGGTGAAAGCTGTCACCAGTCTATCCCAAATCGAAAATGGTTTTCAAATCCCTTGTGCTAGAGCGGCAGGGTGTCTGTGTCGGGCGGCAGGACCTGGTAGGTCACACACTGCCACCGGGAGATGCTGCCGGCGGTCGAGGAGCCATCCCCAAAGGCTAACCAGCGGCGCGGGGCACGACCGGACTGCGCCGCCGGACGCCTCCAGAACCGGCCTTCCCCGTGAATGCGGGCGACACCGTTGACGCCAATCCGCACATCCGAACCGTGCAGAACAATGGTGTAGGTGTTGATGCCTGCACTGGGGTTGCAAGCATAGGCCAGTTCAGGCACCCGCAGCAGCCGGATGCCATCCGGTTGGATGAGGAGGGCATCGGCGTAGCGGTCATTCTCGAACCAGACGGCACATCCGGTGGCATCGCGCTCGCCGATGTAAGCCACAAGCTGCATGCGTACTTCGATGACGACCTTCTGTTCGGACGTGACTTCCCAGGGCAGGTAAAAGAAGGCGCTGTTTTCCGCACTGTAGGTTGTATCCAGCAGCAGTGAACCGTCTGGTTCGGTTCGGATCAGGTTGTTGCCGGAAAGCTCGATGCCCCATCCCAGAACTGTGGCGGCGACGTGCCGTGGGCGTCCAGGCGGCGGGACGGCGGGCACCGCCTCTGGCTGAACCAGGGCCGGTGCTGGGGCCGGTGCTGGTGTCACCGCGACCTGGCCGGACAGGTTCTCCCGATGGGCCGGGGTGTCCTGTTCGTGGCGCTCCATCTGTTCCGCCAGGTCTGTGACCTCGGACGGAAGCGAACTGGAAGCATGCAGGGCCTCAAGGGGTGGAAGGTTGTCGCTGACCGTCTCGATGTCTTCCAGTCCGCCTTCCGCAGCCGGCAGGACGACGGGCGCGAATGGGCTGTTTGTCGTTGGCGTCGCAGAAGCCAGCGAATGCGCCGGGCCCACCCACAGGATGCGATTGGCGTTGGAATCTGCAACGTAGAGATTGTTGTGAAAACCGACGACAATCCCGCGTGGCGAGTCAAGTTCGGCTTCCAGCGCGGGACCGGTCTGGCGGCCGCGCCGCACCCCACAGACCAGGGAAGCCGTGTAGCCGTTGCCGTTGGGCGTCAGCCGCAGAATGCGGTGGTTGTTGGTATCCGCCACGTAGAGATGGCCAAACACGTCCACGGCAAGACCGTTGGGAAAGTTCAACTGCCGGGCTTCCCCGCCGCCAAATACCGTCTTGACCGTGCCATCCGGGAAGATACAGCGGACGGCATGATTGGCAGCATCCGTCACGAAACAGAGACCGGAGACATCCACGGCAATGGCATAGGCCCAGCCGAACATGGCCCGGGTCCCGATACCATCCCGGAAGCCGCGCACCTGCCCGGCCAGGGTCCGCACCTCTCCGTCGGGCGTAATTGTGCGGACGGTCACGCCATCAGTGACATAGACGACACCGTGCATGTCCACGGCGACACCTTTGGGCCCCTCAAAGCTGGCGGTTGCTACGGAACCGTCTTCGATCTTGGAGATTCCCGTTCCGGCCAGGGTGGAAACATAGCCATCGGGGGTCACTTTCCGAATGCGCATGTTCAGGTGGTCGGCCACATAGAGTTCTCCGTCCCGCCCGACGGCCAGGCCAAGCGGCCCGTTGAACTGGGCCTCCGGTCCATATCCATCCTGAAAACCACGTTGGCCGCCACCGGCCAGCGTCACCAGACGGCCATCCGGCAGCAGCTTGCGGATGGCATGGTTGAAATGGTCAGCAATGTAGAGAACCCCTTGGGCATCCAGAGCAAGACCTACCGGATGGTTGAGTCGGGCGGAGGTTCCAACTCCGTCAAGGAAACCGGGTGTGCTGTCACCGGCTGTCACCGTCACGACCAACTCAGTCATGTCCGTCGTTCCCAACCCGGTTTGCCTGCCGAAGGGAGCCACGCCGCGAGAACCAGACACCACACCAGATGCCGGGGGAGCCGGCTGGGGCGGGGTGGCGCTCACTGCTGGGGAAGGTTTGGTGAGCTTCTGGTCTTCCAGCGCTGGCGGCAGGACGGATGGCGGTGGACTGCCTGCAGAAGCCGATGGCTCGATGACGCTGGTTTCTTCCCGGTTCTGGAGACGGACAAGACAGATGGCATGCTGCTCGCGGTCGGTGACGTACAGCCGGTAGTCAAGAAACGTCAGCGCCGTGGGCATCCAGAAGCGGGCCGTGGTGCCGTCGCCATCGGCAATCCCCTGCTGCCCACCGGCAAGGCGGATGACCTGCCCGCCCGGCAGCACGGCCTTGAGCGAAAAATCAGCCACGTCGAGAACGTACAGCGTGCCGTCGGGCCCGACCGTCACGGCCACCGGATGCAGAATCGGCACCTCGACCTTGTCATCCAGCCCTACCGGCAGGGTGCTGACCTGCCCATCCCGACTCAGTTTGCGCAACCGGCGATTACCGGCATCGGCCAGATACAGGTTGCCCACCCGGTCAAGCGCCAGACCGCTGAGGGTATCGAAACGGGCCGCTTCCGCCGGACCGTCCACGCACCCCGGCTCGCCACCGGCAATCGTAACCACCATGCCGCCTGGGCTGATGCGACGCACCCGCGCATCGTCAGCCACATACACCGTCCCTGAAGCGTCCACGGCGACGGCGCGGGGAGCCTTGAAACGGGCCTGTTTGCCGACGCCATCCCGGGTGCCTTCCACACCGTCCCCGGCCAACGTGGTCACGGCTCCGTCCAGGGTCAGACGGCGCACCGAAGCATTGTTGAGGTCGGCGACATAGAGATACCCGGCCGCGTAGGCAATGCCGCGTGGGCCGTTGAATTCGGCCAGCAGCCCCAGATCGTCCCGGTTGCCGGGCTGGCCACTCCCGGCCAGCGTCCGCACCAGGCCATCAACAGAAATCTGGCGGATGCGGTGCCCACCGAAGTCAGCCACATACAGGTTTCCTTGGGGATCACAGGCAATTCCATTGGGACGCAGAAACTTGGCCACGGTCAGCGGCCCATCGGCATAACCACCTTCACTGGCCGTCAGGGTACTGACACTGACGTGCCAATCCGGCCGCCCGGCCGGCTCAACCGGGTGGGAAGGCAGGTCTTCCAGGGTCACCACGTCTGGGGTCGTCGCATCCGGCGTAGCATCCGGCTCAGCGGGCAAACGCCGGGTTTCAATCAGGGCGCTCGGTTCAAATGTCACCGACTCGACCCGGCTCATGGAAATCCGCATGTCGGTGACCGCCTGCCCACCCACGGCAAAGCTGTCCAGAATGAGACGCGCATCGCGTTCCCCGGCCTCGACCTCGGCGACTGGAACAGCCATGATGAGCACGCCCCGCTTCACAGCCTGCCGGGCAGCGTCCGTCTGGCTGATGACCACGGCCCAGAACAGATAAGGCGTCCCGCGCCAGACGACTTCCAGTTGGGCGGTCAGCCCGGTGTAAAAGCCGGTCGTGAATTTGTCCCCCTGAACAACGTCCGGCAGTTCCTCCAGCAGATCATTGAGGGCCGCGGCTAAAGTCCCCTCCTCAGGCACATCGGGGAAGTGCACAGTTGTGAGCCGGAACAGGCCAGTGGTGCCGTTGGGATCGCCAACACTGTACTGAAACCCTCGAACCTGCGTTGCCTGCCAGGATGCCGGATGAACGAAGGAAAAACCTTCACTTTCAAATTTGACAACGCCCCCCATCGGAGGGCTGTTGGGCGTGGCTTCAAGCTGGTTATAGCTGGATTCCGACATCACTGGTTTTCACCTCGACGAATGACTCTGGAAACCCGATAGGGCAGACAATGACCGGCAAAGACGCAAAAGCGACCGGATGGATTGAGTTTTTTGGCTGCAACCCATACTTTCTAACGTCAGGACGGGTTTCAGCAACATAATTGCCCAAAATGAGCCACCGACAACCAATAGTCGCCGGTCGCAGCAACTCTGTTCCCCTCTGGCGCTCCGCGACACGCCTTCAAGAGTTTCCCTGAACCTTTCCCCAAGCTTTGTGCGCTCACGGCTGCCATGTCCCACGTCGAAGCTGAGATCAAGTTGGCCGGAGAAACGTTCGATGAGCTGTACCAACGTCTGATCGCCGCCGGATGTACGCTTGAACTTGTCACACCACGCCATTTTGAAGACAACTGGCTGTTCGACACCCCGACGCGGTCGTTGCTGGCCAGCCGCCAGGCACTTCGGGTACGGCTGCGGGATGACCTGCCCCAGGCGACCCTGACGCACAAGGGGCCGCCGGCCGGGACTGCTGGCAACGAGGCAAAGGGCCAGCAGGAACAGGGCCGGCAGGCAAAGGTACGGGAGGAAATCGAACTCACGGTATCCGATGGCCGCGCGCTCATGCGGCTGCTCGAACGCCTCGGTTTTGAAAAAGTCTTTCGCTACCAGAAGTTCCGCACGACCTACCGCCTTACGCACCCCACTGGACTGACCCTGTGGGCGATGTTCGACGAAACCCCCATCGGGTGGTTTCTGGAACTCGAAGGCGACGAAACCACACTGGAGCGGCTGGTGGCGCAGCTTGGTCTGGGTCCCGGCGATTATCTCACGGACGCCTATCCCCGGCTTCAGGCGGAACGCTGCCGGGCGGCCGGGCGCCCGCTTGAAGATATGACTTTCACTTTGCCGACGGGTAATGGACGATAGGAATAGTTGGCTTCACCGTTGACGCCGGTTTCGTCGCCTTGGTTTGTCGTCTATGTCACATCGTCCTTCATCGCGTTTTTCCTCGCTTGCGCAGCAGGCGCGGCTTGCCCGGCGGGCGACCACCATGCTGCGGCTTACCCTGCCGACCACCCTGGCCTTTGTACGTGACCGGCGGCGGTACATTGCTTTTGGGCCGCCCCGGCAGGTCTCGGAGGAAACCCATCGCCAGCGGGCGCAGACCATCAAGCAACACATTGAAACGCTGGGCACGGCCTTCATCAAACTGGGGCAGCTTGTCAGTACCCGCCCGGACCTCGTTCCGGCAGTGTATATCGAAGAAATTTCCAAGCTCCAGGACGGCATTACCCCCCTGTCGGGCAAAGCCGCCCGGCGGACGCTCGAAGCCATTTACGGCACCCGGCTGGAAGCCGTGTTTGACCGCTTTGACGACGAAGCCCTGGCCGCTGCGTCGCTGGCGCAGGTTCACTACGCGGTCTGGCAGGGACAGGATGTGGCCGTCAAGTTTGTTCGCCCGGACATCCCGGCGCAGATGGCCGTTGACCTCAAAATCGCCGGCTATGTCATCCGGCAGCTCGACCGGCATTTTTCCAACTCACTGACCCGCATGCTCTCCACAGCCATTGCTGAAGGCTCAAAGGGCATGGCGCAGGAACTCGACCTGACGACCGAGATGGAGAACATCGAAACCATGGCGCGCATTCTTGCCCGCCGGGAAGATGTCACCGTTCCGCTCGTGTACCCGGAAGTGTCGGGTCCGCAGGTCATCGTCATGGAATACTGCCCCGGCGTGAAGTTCACCGACGTGGAGCGGCTTCAGGCGGCTGGTTTCGACTTTGACGATCTCATTGCCCGGCTGGTCAGGCTCTACGCCGAAATGATCTTTGTCGCTGGCGTCTATCACGCCGACCCCCATCCCGGAAACATTCTTGTCGGCGATGGCGGGCAGTTGATTCTTCTCGACTACGGCATGGTGTGCCGCCTCTCGCGCGAGATGCGTGCGGCCATTCTGGATGCCGTGGCGGCCGGCTTGCACGGCGACCGGGAACGCCTTGTGGATGGCCTGTATGAAACCGGCATCGTTGCGCCGGGCACCAACCGCCGGCGCATTCATGCCTTCATCGAGGAAATCATCCAGCTTCACCGCCGCGGACTCGATGCCCAAAACCGCATGCTGGGCGTGGGTCTGGCCATCGAGCGGACAGCCCGTGAACTGGGACTCAACCTCCCGGCCGAACTGGTCTATGTCTTTCGGAGCCTTTCCCTGCTCGAAGGCATGGCGGCGAAACTGCGTCCCGGTTGGAGCCTCATCGAACATGGCTTTGAGCCGATGCAGGAAGCGCTGGCGCCGCAGTACGTCAAGTCGTTGCTCAGCCGGGAGGGTCTGCTCAACACGGCTGTGGATGAGATTCGGCGCTTTCTGGGTCACCGTACGGTCCGCCGGTTCACATAAAAAAGCACAGCCGGAAAGCACGGTTGGCTTCCCGGCTGCGCCGCTGTCACTCTCACCGGTTCATCGCCCGCCCGGCGGACGAACGCATCCAATCCAGTACCGGACTAATAGACAATCCCCATCTCCAGAGCGGTTTCCCGGTCCAGACGGCCGGTTGTCGGCAGTCCGCGCTCTTCCTGAAAACGCTGGATGGCATCGCGCGTCTCGGCATCGAGGCGGCCGGTAATGCGTCCGTTGTAGAGCCGTTCCCGGCGCAGTTCGGTCTGCGCCCGGCGCACAATATCGCTGGCGGTGTACTCTCCGGCATTCGGGTCATAGCCGTAGCCGAAGTCTTCGTTCGGGTCACTCCCGCCAGACGGGTCGCTCCCGGTGGAGAAGCCGCCGCCACCGGAAACGACACCCAGTGCGCGCGCCGTCTCGCGGTCCAGGCGACGGTTCACCGTCAGGCCCTGCTGGCGTTGAAAATTGCCGATGGCCTGCCGGGTGAGCTGTCCCAGGTTGCCGGTAATGTCGCCATCGTAGAAGCCCTGCCGGCGCAGTTCGGTCTGCGCCCGGCGCACGATGTCGGGAGCAGTGTACTCACCTCGGGCCGCATCGTAACCGTAGTCATCCCAGTTGCCGCCACCACCGGTGTTGCCGCCGGTGCTCATGTCGCTGGGCACCCGCAGCGGTTGTTCAAGTTCGACGCCGAAGCGGTATCCGCTCTGCACCTGGGCTTCCTGCCCTTTGGAAAGCAAAGCGCCAAGGACACCGGCCGCGGCCCCGATACCAGCGCCAATGGCGGCTCCCTTGCCACCGCCGGCAATCGCGCCGATAGCCGCGCCAGCCCCCGCGCCACCGCCCACGAAAATGACATTGCGCTTGGTGGAGCTGCCGCCCCGGGCCCTTCCTTCGCTGTCAATCTGCTCACGCTCTCTGGCATCCAGACTGGTCAGCGAAGCGCGCATGTCACGCGATACGCCGTTGGCAAAAATAATGCGGTCAAACTCGACGGCAATCGTTCCAGAACGGCTCCGCCGCTCAGCCGGCTGGACCGCCGTGACCCGTCCCTGCACCTGTGTGCCCTGCGGAATGGCCAACTGCCCCCCGACAATTACAGGTTCAAACACGGTGGCCGTGAAGGTGTCTCCCACCCGCGCCGTACGGGAGGAAATCGTCCGGTCCATCTGCACCCGGATGATGGTTCCAGGGGGCAGGGTGATGTCCTGAAAACGCTGGGCAAAAACGATCCCGGCAACGGAGGGTTGCTGGGAAGGGAGCGCGGGCCACATCGCACCACAGAGGGCGACGAGGCCAAGATGTGTGACCAGGCTTCGGGTCAAGTGACGTTTCATGGCAGGATTTCCTTTCGTGTAAGCCGATTCGTGTCAACGATGCCGCAGCGGGCATCACAGCATCACCCAAGATGCGCCAGCCCGGCCCCACGTTGGTCTGTGGATGACCTTTGAACAGAAGAGCCGTTCAGTAGTGGATGTAACGCCAGTCGGTTCACCACGGAATGGGCAGGCTGGCTTGTCAGTGTTGAAAACACGACGGTACTATAACCAACACTTTGCGCCCGTGAAACCCAACCTGACCAGCCTTCCCAAGCCACGCCACCCATGGAACTCGTCACGCTTACGATAGACGGCAAGACCTACCAGGCCCCGAAGGGCATGCTCCTTCTGGAGTTCTGCACGGCACAGGGCATTGCCATTCCCAACTTCTGCTACTACCCCGATCTGACCTCCCAGGCGGCCTGCCGGATGTGTCTGGTGCGCATCGAAAAGGTGCCCAAGCTGGCTACCGCCTGTACCGTCACGATTACCGACGGCATGGTGGTCACGGCGAGTTCCGATGAAATCGTTGAAGCCCGCAAAGGCATGCTGGACTTCATCTTGGGCAACCACCCGCTCGACTGCCCGGTGTGTGACAAAGGCGGACAGTGCGAGTTGCAGGATATGGCCTTTCAGTACGGGGCCGTTTATGCCCACTATGAAGTTCCCAAAAACAACAAGGAAGAACGCCGGCTCTCGCCCTTCATTGCCTATGACGAACAGCGGTGCGTGAAGTGCTACCGCTGCGTGCGCGTGTGCGAAGACTGGATGGACGTGCACGCCCTGACCAAAATCTTTCGCGGCACCAATGAAGTCATCGGTTTTTACGGGCAGGACCTGCACTGCGAACAGTGCGGCAACTGCGTTGAAGTCTGCCCGGTTGGCGCGCTGCTTTCCGTGGACTCGCGCTTCAAAGCCCGTCCGTGGGATATGCGCGAACAACAGACAACCTGCTCGTTTTGTGCCGATGGCTGCCAGCTTGAACTGGGCGTCCGGGGCAAACAGTACGTCCGCGCGGCTTCCAAAGACCTGACCGGCATCAACGGCGAGTTTCTGTGCATCCGGGGCCGGTACGGCAGCGCCTACATCTCCAATCCGGCACGGCTGACGACGCCCCTGATTCGGCAGGGCAACGACCTCAAGCCGGCCACCTGGGACGAGGCTCTGGCGACGGCGGCCCGGCTTCTTTCCGGCATCCACAAACAGCACGGCGGAAATGCTGTAGCCATAGTGGGTTCCTCCCGGCTGACGAATGAAGCCAACTTTGCCCTGGCCCGCTTCGGCCGGACGCTCGACACGCCGCACCTGGCCCACTTCCGCAACGTCGAACTCGGCGATTTTTATGCCCATCTCTCGGCCCCGCTGGCCACGCACGAGGACATCAAGCAGGCCACGACCATTGTCCAAATCGGCGGCGACCCGACGGAATACAGCCCACTGACCGGCTTTGCCATGCGCTATGCCCGGCGGAAGCACGGCGCGCGCCTTCTGGTGATCAACCAGCGGGCAACACGCATCGCGCGGCGGCAGGCCGAGGTCTTCCTGCATGTGCGTCCCGACGGTGAAAGCGCCATCGTGCGCGCGCTCTTCGAGGAAGCCAGCCTGGAAGCGATGGCTCTGCTGGCGGGCGTTGCGGTGGATGACCTGCGCACGCTCCGCGAGGCCATCACAACGGCCGACCGGCTCGTGGTCATCGTCGGGCCGGAAGTGCGCGGTGCGGCGCTTCGCGCCCTGGCGCAGGTTCGTCTTCTCACGAAACCTGACGCGACGGTTCATCTGCTGGCGCTGGCGGAGGACAACAACTCGGCAGGCACGTTCGACATGGGGCTGTCGGTCAACGCGGCGCATCTGGAAGCCGACTTTGGACAGAGCATTCGCGCGGCCTATCTCGCCGGAGCCGATCCCATCTCGAACCTTGGCGACCACTGGCGCGCCGCGCTTGCCCGGCTGGAATGCCTCATCGTGAGTGAACTGTTCCTGACGGAAACGGCCAAACTGGCGCACGTTGTGTTCCCGGCCATGAGCTATGCCGAACAGGATGGCACGTTTACGAATCATGCCGGACAGGTGCAGCGGGTGGCACGTCTGCTTGAAGGCGACGGCAACCGCCGCCCGGACTGGCTGATTGTCCAGGCGCTGGCCAAAGCCATGGGCTGCCCGATGCCTTCCAAAGGTTCCGCCAGCGCCCTGCTCAATGACATCGCCCTGGAAGTGCCAGGCTACGCCGGGGTGAGTTTCGCCAGCCTCAAGCAGGCGCCCAAAGGCGCTTTCCGGTTGGCGCGGCCGCTGGCCGAACCGGCCGACCGGGAGCGCCTTCAGGCTTCCCTGGGGGAACAAACGGCACTCATTGACCCTGCGGCTCCTCACGACCAGCGGATCGTCGAAATGGGCGAGGGGCTGTTTGCGCGTGGGACGCTGCTTCGCCACGTCAAAGTCTTCGACGACGCCCAGCCCTTCTGGGAAGCGCACCGGGGTGAGTGGGAAGCCATGAATGTCGAAACCGGGTGGCCTGTGGCAGCGGACTGATCGCTTGCCCCCGGTTCGTCCCTTGAATGTTTCACCGGTTTGAGAACAGGTACTTCAGGAAACAACCATGCCCAACGTAGGAGACCCGGCGCCGGATTTTTCCCTGGTCGCCAATGACGGCCAAACCTATTCCCTGTCCCAGTTCCGGGGCAAAAACCACGTCGTGCTCGTGTTCTATCCCGGCGACGACACCCCGACCTGCACGGCGCAACTGTGCGACTACCGCGACGGCTGGGAAGCCTTCCGGCAACTCGATGCGGTGATTCTTGGCGTCAGCACCAACGACCTGACGGCGCACAAAAAGTTCGCCGAAAAGTATTCCTTCCCCTTCCCGCTGCTCGAAGACCCCGGAAACCAACTGTGCAAGGCGTATGGTGTCCTGATGCTGGGCGGGCTGCTCCCAGTCGCCAACCGGGCTGTGTTCATCATTGACAAGCAGGGCATCATCCGCTACCGCCACGTCGAAACGCTGCCCATTTTCAAGCGCAGCCGCACCGAACTGCTCGCAGCCCTACGCCAGATAGCCGCCTGAAAACAGCCTGCCGGGCCGGCGCGGGCAATCCTCATTGGAACCGATGCCGTCAGAAGTCAGTTTGCAGTGCGTTGTGGCAGGCGGATTTCGGGAAGTAGTGGCGGAGAATGTCCCGGTAGTGCCGTCCGGCCTGTGCCTGGGCAATGGCCCCGGCCAGACACAACCCGACCTGATGGCCGAATCCCTGACCGCGCAGCACCAGCCATTCCCCATGCGGCTCAATGGCGTACCGGTTGGAAAGGACAAGGTTCCACCCCAGCCGTTGCCCCACCAGGTGCCGGAACCGATAGTTGGGCAGGGTGATTTGCCGTGAACCGGCCTGGACGACAAGGCTGGTCACAAAGCCGTCCGGTGTACGCCCGGCAACAGCGATGTTCCAGCTTTCCGTTGCCGCCAGCTCCGGCAGGAGGGCGCGGGCCAGCGTCCGCCGGTCAACCCGGCGCATCCAGGCGAAAAAACGTGCCTCCCGGCACCACCGGCAACGGACGCCCGTGGCGGTTGTGGAGTCCTGGCCCATACCAAAAGCCACGGCCGGCGTCGTCGTACGCCCGCCACAGCAGGCCGTAAAGTAGGCGTCGGACAGCCGGCCGCCAGTTCCCCGGAGGACTTCTCCCTGCGTGTCGGCGGCTGCCTGCTTTCCCAGTCCCGAAAGGGCGCCGCCGGTTTCGCGTCCGGCTTCCCGTCGCGCCCATTGCTCGCCGAAAAACAACTGGCAGTGCGTCGAGTCACAGAAATCGAACCCCTGACCGGCATGCCGTCCAACGTGGTTGACCAGATAGCTGCGGACGACGACTGCCAGCGCCTTGGCCGCTTCCGACGGCGCTTCCGGCGAAAGCTCGGCGCTCACCACTGCCGCAACAACGGCTTCCGGCGGCTGGGTCACGACGAGTTGGAGATGTTTTTCGCCGGGCGTCACCGTGAGCGTTCCACAAAAATGCCGGCGCAGGCGGGTTCTGCGTCCTGTCACTTCCACGGTCACATCCTCCGCGGCCACGGCCAGATGTGTCCCGATGGCCAACCGTCGCTCACCCTGCCAGAGAGCGAGGCCGCCGGCATCCTTCGCCACCCGGCAGAGGCGGCCGGGCGGGAGCGCCACGGGACGTTCATCGAGATGCAGAGTGGCAGGCCGGGAACCTGCCGCCAGAGTGACTTCCTGCGGCTGAAACAGCGTCAGGATGCCGATGCGAAGGGTTTCCGGCAGTCGCACTCTGGACGACGGTCTGGTGTGAGCAGCCGACGACCTGCCGCCGCCGGTTATCCAGAACGGAAACACCAACAGACACAAGACTGCCGGACCGCACTTCAGAATATGGGCGGTCATACGCCTTCAGGGCTATGGGTTTCCTAGTCGGGCAGCAGGGCGAAACGGTCCGTCGCCGCAACCAGCGCCGCCGTCGTCCCCGGCTCCGAGGCGGAATGCCCGGCGTTCGGAATGATTTGAAAATCGGCTTCGGGAAACGCCTTGTGCAGCTCCCAGGCGGTCATCACCGGACACACCACATCGTAACGCCCCTGCACGATGACCGTCGGAATGTGGCGAATGCGATGGACGTGTTCGAGCAGGTAATGCTCGGACTCCATGAAAATCCGGTTGATGAAGTAGTGGCACTCAATGCGGGCAATGGCCAGCGCACGCTCGTCGAAATCCTTGATGAGTTCCGGGTCCGGGAGCAGTTTTGAGGTACTGCCTTCCCAGACACTCCAGGCGCGGGCAGCCGCCAGCCGCACTTGCTCATCATCGCTCGTCAACCGGCGGTAGTAAGCGGCCACCATGTCGTGGCGTTCATCCGGGGGAATGAGATCGCGGTACGGCTCCCAGGCGTCCGGGAAAATGGCATTCGCCCCTTCCTGGTAAAACCAGTCAATCTCCTTTTTGCGGCACAGAAAAATTCCCCGCAGCACCAGCGCCCGGACGCGGTCGGGATGGGTTTCTGCGTAAGCCAGCGCCAGGGTACTGCCCCAGGAGCCGCCAAACACGACCCACTTTCGGATGTCCAGGTGTTGGCGCAAACGCTCGATGTCGGCAACCAAATCCCACGTCGTGTTCTCTTCCAGACAGGCGTAGGGCGTGCTTTTCCCGGCACCGCGCTGGTCAAACAGGACGATGCGGTAACGCTCCGGGTCGAAGTACCGCCGGTGGTCAGGGGAGGTGCCGCCGCCGGGCCCGCCGTGGAGAAAGACCACCGGCTTCCCCTGGGGATTGCCGCTGACTTCGTAGTACAGCGTGTGCCGTTCGGAAACCGGCAGCATCCCGGTTTCATAGGGTTCGATGGGCGGATAGAGCGTGCGCGCGTCGGTCATGGCAAGACTCCAATCAGGGCGGTGGGTTGCCGGTGAGGTAACGCCGGGCGTCCGACAGGTAGGGTTCAAGCTGGTACGGTTCGAGGTGCGTCATGCCGTATGGTAGTTCGGCCAGTACCGGGACGCCAAATGCTCGCAGCACGCGCGCGTTGTCTTCCCGCTCCAGACCGGCTTCGGCGTCCGTGTCGTTGAGAATGACGCCCACACCAGGGAGTCCACGGCGGTGCAGTTCGTTCCAGGTGAGCAGGACGTGGTTGAGCGTCCCCAGCCGCGCCCGCGCCACCACCAGCGTCGGACAACCCAGCCGGGCGATGAAATCGGCGACGGTCTGGTAGCCTGTGCCGGCTGTTCCCGCCAGCGGCACGAGCAGTCCGCCCGCCCCTTCCACGAGCAACACATCCGTTTCAGCGGCAGCGGCCTGCACAAGTTCAAGACAGGCTTCCAGTTCAATGGTGACGCCGGCCCGTTCTGCCGCCACGGCCGGGGCAAGCGGTTCCGCCAACCGATAGCGGATGAAGCGTTCCAGAGGCAGGTGCTCCAGTCCGGCCGCCCGGCGATGGGCCAGCGCATCCGCCGGCTGGAGTTCACCAGCAGCGTCCATGGCGCAGCCGGACTCAATCGGCTTGACGGCGCGCGCGCGACAGCCGGACTGGATCAATGTCCGCACCAGGGCACAGGTGACAGCGGTTTTGCCCACACCCGTGTCAGTTCCGGTTACGAAAAAGATTGGCGTCATGGGTGCGTCACAGTGGCTGCGTCACAAAACCGGCACTTGCAGCGCCTGGAGTGCCTCGCCGATGAGGTAAATGGAGCCGCAGACGAGAATCAGCCCTTCAGGTGGCGTCAGTTCGCGGGCCCGGGCCAGCGCCATGGCGACATCCGGCGCCTGGATGATACCCGACGGCAGCCAGTAGCCCAGGGCAATGACTTCGAGACTCTCACGCGGCATCGTCCGGGGCTGGTTTTTGACCTCCGTCAGAATCAGACGATCCACACCCGACGCCAGTGCCGACAGCAGATCGGCGGCCGGTTTGTCGCGCATGGTGGCAAAGATGGCGGTTCGGGGACGCCGCCCGCCAATGCTTTCCAGAAAGTGCGCCAGCGCCTGCGCTCCCTGTGGGTTGTGCGCGCCGTCAAGCAGTACCGGCGGAGTTGTCTCCAGCCACTGTAAACGTCCGGGCCAGTGGGTGGTTTCCAGTCCGGCCACAATCGCCCGGCCGATGTCGCTTTCGGCTACACCCCGGCGGCGCAGTTCAGCCTGGGCAACCACGGCCGCCAGAGCCGCGTTTTGCGTCTGATGCCTGCCGCGCAGCGACAACCGGCACACTCCGCCTTCCAGGCTGGGAAAGCGCTGGTCAAAGCGGACAGAAGGGCAGCCCGTGGCATCCAGATGTACGGTCTCGAAGGGAGCCACCCACTGCGGTTCAACCTGCTGCGCCAGGGCAGAGTGCGCCAACACCCGGCGCGCTTCCTCTGGCTGGGTGTCCGCCAGGTACACCGGCACGCCGGGCTTGATGATCCCGGCCTTTTCACGGGCGATGTGGGACAGCGTGGGCCCCAGCCATTCCCGGTGGTCTTCGCCGATGTTGGTGATGACTGCCGCCGCTGGGTGCAGGACGTTGGTGGCATCCAGCCGGCCGCCCAGGCCGACTTCGGCCACGACGACCTCGGCCTGCCGGGCGGCCAGGTAGGTAAAGGCCGCGGCTGTGAGATGCTCAAAAAACGTCGGACGCGCAGCCAGACGCCCCTGTTCCAACAATGACTCAACCGCGTCATGAACCTGCGTCATGACCTCTGCAAAAGCGGCTTCCGGGATAGCCTGCCCATTGAGCCGGATGCGCTCGACGGGACTCATCAGGTGAGGCGACGTGTACAACCCGGTACGCAAGCCCGCCTGCCGGAAGATGCTGGCCAGAAACGCACAGGTGGAGCCTTTGCCGTTTGTGCCGGCGACGTGAATGGCGCAGAACTTCTGCTCCGGCTGTCCCAGTTTGGCCAGAAGTGCCTGCATGGCTTCCAGGCCAAGCTTCATTGTGGCGACTTCATTGCCCAACGCCTGCAGGTATCGGGTAGCAGCCTCAAAGTCCATGGACAAGGGGTCTCGACTTCCAGCAAAACGGCAGCCGTTTTCAGAACGGAAAAGACTCAGCCGGCCATAAAAGCCAGGGCATCCATCAGAAACTTCCGCATCTCACGCCGGTCCACAACGGCATCAAGCATGCCGTGGGTCAGCAGGAATTCCGCCTGCTGGAATCCGGGGGGCAGCTTTTGACGAATGGTTTGCTCGATCACCCGTGGTCCGGCAAACCCGATGAGCGCGCCCGGTTCAGCCACGTTGATGTCGCCCAGCATGGCAAAACTGGCCGTGACGCCGCCAGTTGTCGGGTCGGTCAGGACGGAAATATACGGCACACGCGCCGCATCCAGACGGGCCAGCGCGCCGCAAATCTTGGCAAGCTGCATCAGGCTGTAGGTGCCTTCCATCATGCGCGCCCCGCCGGAAGCCGAAACGATGATGAGCGGCTTTTTCCGGGCAATCGCCCGCTCGATGGCGCGTGTCACCTTTTCACCGACGACCGACCCCATACTGCCGCCGATAAACTCCATCACCATGACGCAGCCGATGATGGGACGCCCACCAAGCGTACCCTCGGCGCAGACGATGGCATCGTTGAAGCCGGTACTCCTGCGGGCCTGTTCAATTCGCTCGGCATAGGACTTGGTATCGAAGAACCCCAGGATGTCAGTGGAAACGATGTTGTCGTCGAAGGTTTCGTACCGGCCTTCATCAAACAGATGCGCCAGGCGCAACCGGGTCGGCCATTTCATGTGATGCCGACAGTTGGTGCAGACGTACAGGCTGGCTTCAAGGTCCTTCTTGAACAGCGTCGTCCCACAGGCCGGACATTTGACAAACAAACCTTCGGTTCGCACCTTGCGGTCGGAAGGCAGTGTTTCTTCGGTGATATTGCGCTTGCGTCGAAACCAGGCCATACGCAGTACATCCTGGACAGTGAAATCATTTTGAGCCGAACAAGGCTGTGCAGCGTTCAGCATTCAGTGTTAGAAAAGGCTTCCCTGGCCCGGCAACCATAGTCGGTTCAGCCTTGGGCGTCCAGCCTGCAAGTCGCGTAGCGACTGAAACTTCCCGTTGTTCCTGACAGAATCCATCCCGACCATGCACCAAGTTCAACGTTTTTTCCGGCACTGGCTTCTGTGGACCATGTGCCTGTGGCTGACACCCGTGGCCGTACCGGCCCAGGAGTTTGCTGACTTCGGCCTCGTTCGCTCAACCATTAGCGTAACGCTTCGCCCGGCCGAATACAGCGCCGATGTCACGGCCACGCTTGAACTGACCAACATTGCCCGGCAGGCCGAAGCGCGGACGCTCACCCTGCGGCTGACGAAAGCGGCCAAAGTGACGGCGTTCACGGTCAACGAACGGGCTTTTTCCACGGACGAAAAGAAACAGCCCGGCGGCGATGCGGCCATTGCCACGTACGTGGCGGAACTCTCCCCGCCCCTGGCGCCGGGAGGGAAAGTCACCGCCCGGCTGGCCTACACGCTGACCTACCGCGAAAGCACCAGCTATGCTGCCATCACTCCCGGCGATACGCTGCTTCTGCCGGAGTCCGGCTGGACGCCCTTCATTCACCTGCCCCAGAGTAGCCACGGCCCGGACACTGCCCCCTACGTCCTGACCGTCGCCCGGTCGCCCGATGGCGAAGTCTGGTCCAGCGGGACGCGCCGGGAAACTGATGATGCCATCGTCTTCACTTCAGATTTGGCGGGTGAACCCTGGCTGGTGGTGCAGCCCTTCGGCCCGCCGGTCAGCCGCCGCGTTGCCGCAGATAACGGTGAATCTGTGACGATTCACGTCCGCAGCGCCCAGGGACTACCGGCCGAAACCCAGCGCCAGGCGCAGCGGCTGGCCGAGGAAGTCGAGCGGATTCTGGCCTTTTACCAGAAGTTGTGGGGTGCGGCCCCGGTGCGTGAGTTCCACCTGCTGACAACGCCCCGCCGCGTGGTTGCTGACCGGCGCAGCCCGGAACTGCGTGGACGGGATTTCGACACCGACCGCGCCATCCGGTATGCCGCACCGGGTGCGGTGCTCATCGAAGCGGCGGCCCTGCGCCGTCCGACACTGGATGCCGAAATGGTGGAATGGCTGACGGCGAGCCTGGCCCAGACCTGGCTCGGCGGCAAAGTCCGGCTGCGGGGGCGTGGGTGGGGCATCCTGGCGGACGCGCTGCCGGCATATCTGACAGGACGCTACATCGAACAGCACTACGGGCCGGCCGCCGGGCGGGATTTCTGGTTGCGTCGGAGCTTTGCCTACGGCCGCCTGGCTGCCATCCGGGTCTCCCAGCAGGGTTTCGAGCGGGGCATTGATCTGATTCCGGTGCTCCAGCATCCGGCTTTCCCGGATTACTACGCCAGCATGCCAAACAGGGGTGCGCTCGTTTTCCGCCTGCTGGAACGCCTCGTCGGGCGTGACACGCTGTTGACGGCCATCCGGGAGACCGTCGCCGATCCGGGGGGCACTGCCACCTACGAAGCGTTCCGCAACCGCCTTGTCGGAACGCCGCCCGATGAGCGCCGCGCCAACTTCTTCCGGCAGTGGTTCGAGGAACTCAGCGAGCCGGATTTCGTCATCGGTGTTCCGGTCAGGCGCGAGGACGGCCCGGGCTGGACTTGCGCCCTGCGCAATCTGGGCACGGGCGATGCCAGCCTGCCTGTCGTGGCCATCACTGACAAGGGAGAACGGCTGACCACAACGGTGGAACTGCCTTCCAAAGGCTATGCCACGGCCGTGTTTGAGACCCCGGCCACCATCACCAGCGTCGAACTCGACCCCGAAAAGCTCTATCCCCAGGTGCGCTTTGGCTACGACCGCAACTCCAGGCAGTTCGACAACGATGCCCGCCCGGAGCGGCGCTATGCCTTCGGGCTGCTGCTCGATGCCGAAGCCACACTCACCCGTCGTCTGAAGGCCGGTGAAACCGAAGCGCAGCGTCAGGCCGAAGCGGAAGGACTGCTGCGCGAGGCCCTGGCCCGCGAGCCGGACTTGGCCCTGGCCCGCGCCTACCTGGCCCGGACACTCATCGCCCAGGGTAAGCCCGATGCGGCAGCGGAGCAGGTGGCCGCCATTCGCCGCGCGGCGCTTCCTTCCCGGTATCCGCTGGCGCTGGCGCTGCTGACCGAAGCCGATCTGGCCATGGCCCGCCAGGCCTACGAGCAGGCGCGCGCCGCCTACAAAGCCGCGTTTGAGATGGAATCCGGCCCGGCGCTGGATGAGCAGGCCCGGCGGGGACTGCTGGCCAGTGAAACGGCCGCCGGACAGGCCTCCCCGCCCGACGAGGAACTCCGGGCCTTCCTGGCCACGATGGACAAAGCCATCCGTACGGGTACGTCCAAGGCGCTCGAAGCCTGTTTCATCCGCCCCGACACGTCCAGGTTCGTGCTGGGCATCGTGGTTTCCAAGCCTGACGCCTGGACGACCCAGGGCCTGCGCATGGAACGTCTCGACGCCCGCCGCGTCCTGCTCGACGTACGGGTGGTGGTCGTCTCCGCCACGAAGGAAGAACAAACCGGGACGGGACTGATCTTTCTGCGGCGGGTGGGACAGAGCTGGATGGTTGAACGGCTCGATCAGTTCGTGCTGGCCAAGCGCTAGCCAAACGCTAGCCAAACGCCAGACCGGCCGGTGAGGCCGGTCATTCGACGGCCAGCGAGCGGCGGACGCCCGGATGCCGGAAGTAGCGCCGGGTGCGGGCCACGTCGTACGCAATCTGAGCGCGCAGCTCTTCCAGACTGGCGAACTTCCGTTCCGCACGCAGCCGATGCAGAAACCGGGTGCGGAGGGATGTGCCATAGAGGTCACCGCCAAAATCCAGGATGTGCGTTTCGACGACGCGCAGACGGTCATCGCTGACTGTCGGGCGGTAGCCGATGTTGGTCACGCTGCGCCGCCAGACGCCGCCAATGAGAGTGGCCGTCACATAGACGCCATCGGCCGGGAGCACGCGGTTGATGACCGCGATGTTGGCGGTGGGGAAATCCAGCGTCCGCCCCAGCCGTCGGCCGGTCACAACTTCTCCTTCGACGCCGTAGGGCCGCAGCAGCATCCGCCGCGCCAGGTTGATGCGCCCCGACTGGATGGCTTCGCGCAGGCGCGTGGAGCTGACCCGCTTGCCCCGCAGCAGCACGGCTTCGACTTCATACGCAGCGCAGCCGTAGTCCGCACCCAGGCAACGGAGCGTGGCGATGTTGCCCTGCCGGCCGCGCCCGAAGGCAAAATCTTCGCCAAGATAGATTTCCCGTGCGCCCAGCGCCCCAAACAGAATGCGCTGCGCAAACTCGGCGGCGGTCAGGGCTGCCAGCGCCGGGTCGAAGCGCAGGACAAGGGTTTGCCGGATACCCAGAATGCGAAGGGCTTCGAGTCGTTGGCCAAGCGTCTGAAGCAGCGGCGGCGCAGCGTCAGGATGCAGAACGGCGCGCGGATGAGGATCGAAGGTGACGACGGTCGGAATGCAGTCAAGGGCCGCCGCGCGCTCGACCACCCGGCGGATGATGGTCTGATGGCCCAGGTGAAGCCCGTCGAAAACGCCCATGGTGAGTACCGTCGGCGTACGCAGGGCAGGCGATTGCCAATCGTGAAAGATGTCCATGCAGGCAGTGCAGCCGGCGCCAAAGGATGTGTTCAGGGCGGATGATACCACCGTCCGAACCGTTCTGTGTGGTGAAGTTACGGGAGGCCCACAGGCACAAAGGGGGCTACGGCTTGCCGGCAGCCCGGTGCAGGCGGTCACGCAGCCCATCCCAGGCCGGGTCAGCCGGAACCTGCTCGATGACGATGACCTCCACCCCCTGGGCATCCAGTTCGTGCAGCGCCGCGTAGAGCCGGTGGGCATAGGCTTCCGGCTGCGCCGGCAGGCGGAGCAGTCGGGCGCCCGCCGGTGGTGTGACCTCTGAGATGACCAGTGCCGCTGGACGCTGCCCCTGCGCCAGCCACCGGGCAAGGCGGTGTTCGATGTTCGGCACGTCACCTGACGGGACAAGCTCAACGTGCGCCCGTGGGGCGTAGTGACGCGGAAACTGGCCCGGACTCGCCACGACGGCCCCCGGTTGGGGCCGCTGGAAGGGCTGTCCGGCAACAGCTTCCAGCTCTGCCTGGGACAGAATGCCTGCCCGCCAGAGCGTGGGAGGTGTGGTGGTGACATCGAGTACGGCCGACTCAATGCCGACCGGGCAGGGGCCGCCATCGAGCACGGCGGCAATGCGGCCGTCCAGGCTTTTGAGCACGTGGTCGGCTGTGGTCGGAGAAACTTCCGTGAAACGGTTGGCGCTCGGCGCGGCCAGCGGTGCGCCGACGGCGCGAATGAGCGCCTGGGCCACAGGATGTGCCGGCCAGCGGACGCCGACTGTCGCCCCGCCGGCCGTGACCACTGGTGGGATGCGTTCGTGTTTGTGCAGGATGAGCGTCAGCGGTCCGGGGAAGAACGTCTCCACCAGCCGGTGGGCCACCGGTGGAATGGCAACGGCGACCCACTCCAGCCAGTCGCGCCCGGCGATGTGGACGATGAGGGGGTTGTTTGACGGCCGTCCCTTGGCCGCAAAGACTTTGGCCACGGCATCGGCATCAAAAGCCAGTGCACCAAGGCCATAGACGGTCTCCGTCGGAAAGGCCACCAGTTCGCCCTGACGCAGGAGGGCGGCGGCGCGGGCAATGGCCTCCGGTTCCGGGGACTCTGGATGGCACAGGATACGTTCTGTCAGCACAGGCGTCCGGGTTGCCTTCATACGCATCGTTCACGGAAGGCCCATTATCGTCGCCAACCTTGTCTTGAGCGATTCCGGCAGGTCGTCCAGTGATGTACCGAAGCTATGCCGCCAATCGGTCTGGATGTCCCGCTGGCCATCCGCACCGACGACTTCCTGGTAATACACGGCATGGAGCGCCGTTCCTTCCAGTGGCACGACGATGATGAGCCGGTGTTCGTCCTCTATCCGGCGCAGGTTGGGATACAGCCGGACGAGGAGATAATCCCCGAACAGCTCAATGGGTTCTTCAAGGTAATTCCCCTGTTCGACGCCATCGAGAAAGTCCTCCCCCAGCATCTCGGCGAGCGGCTTGCGTAACGCCGGCAGCTTGAAAAAGCTGATTTTCTGCACCCGGCCGCGCGGCCCCCTGACATCGTGGTGCGGATAGCGCCCCTGCCAGACCCGAAGCTGCTGGCGGTCAGGCGTTGGCGCCGACGCCGGGGCCTGTGCCGATGTTTGTGCCGATGTTTGCGCCGGGCCGCCGAAGAGGCCCAGACTTCCAGTGAGCAGCAGGAACAGCAGGCATTTCATGGGTTCACGGTACGGCGCGGGAAGGGGTGCGGTCAGAACTGGCTCAAAAACCGCAGGTCGTTTTCAAAGTACAGCCGGATGTCATCAATGCCGTAGAGCAGCGCAGCCATGCGGTCAATGCCGAAGCCGAAGGCAAAGCCGGAGAATTCCGTCGGGTCAATCCCACAGGCGCGCAGGACGTTGGGATGCACCATCCCGGAGCCGCCGAGTTCAATCCAGCCGGTATGCTTGCAGATGCGGCAGCCGGAGCCGCCGCAGAACGGACACTGAAAGTCGGTCTCCGCGCCCGGTTCGACGAAGGGGAAGTAGCTCGGCCGGAAACGCAGTGTCACCGGACGTTCAAACAGCCGGGTGAGAAACACCTGAAGCGTGCCCTTGAGGTCGCCCATGGTGATGCCGGGCGCGACGTTGAGACCTTCCACCTGAAAAAACATCGGGTTGTGGGTGGCGTCCGGCTCATCGCGACGAAAGACGCGCCCCGGTGCGATGATCCGTAAAGGGGGCTTGCGCCGCTGCATGGCGTGGATTTGTACGTTTGAGGTCTGTGACCGCAGCGCCAGTTCGTCGTCAAGGTAAAACGTATCGGTCAGATCGCGCGCCGGGTGGTCTGGTGGAATGTTGAGGGCGTCGAAGTTGTAAAACACCGTGTCCACTTCCGGGCCGTCTTCGACGGCGTAGCCCATGGCCACAAAGATGTCCTCAATGCGTTCCCGGATTTGCGTCAGCGGATGGGCGCGCCCGCGCCGGCGTACCAGCCCCGGCAGGGTGACATCCACGGCTTCGCGCCGGATGGTTTCAGCTTCCTCGAAAGCCCGTACTTGAGCTTCAAGGTCGGACAGGACGGCTTCGACTTCGGCCTTGAAGCGGTTGAGTGCGGCTCCCTGCACCGGCCGCTGGTCAGCCGGCAACGCGCCCAGTTCCTTGAGTTTGAGCGCCAGCACACCCTGCCTGCGGGCCAGCCAGTAATCATTGACCGCCTGCCACTGCCGGCGGGGTGGTATGGATGTCGGAAGTTCAAAGTCCGGCAGCGTCCATTCCGGGAAGCGTTCGCCAAAGGTGGCAGCCAGTCGCCGGTGGGCATCGGCCATGACGGACTGAAGGGTGGAAGCATTGAGGGTGGATGCGTCAGGCATAAAGCATTCAGGATATGAAGCTGGAAAGGAAGTCAAGATAGGTTGTCAGCCCCTTTTCTCCGAAAAAGAGCGCCACCAGCGCCGCCAACCCCAGCATGACGCCAAACGGCAGCGCATGCTGAAGGGCGGATGACCCGCGCAGCAGCAGACGTGGCAGGGATACCAAAACCCCCAGCAGCGAGGCCATGAGCAGTACGAAAAAGGTCAGCCCTCCGCCCAGAAACGCCCCGACAAACAGCATCATCTTCACGTCGCCCAGCCCCATGCCTTCCAGGTTGCCGGAGACAATGGTATCACCGGGTTCGAGCCGGCCATCCACGGTGTTTTCGAGGGCATCCGGGATACTTGTGATGCGGACGCCCCGTTCTCCCGGCTCGACGCAGGCTCCGTCAAGTGCCGTCATGCTGAGTTCCGGCGTACCGGTATTGGACGAGGCAAACTCAGCCGCGGCCAGTTCCTCCGGCGACAGTTCGCTGAAATCCCCGCCGAGCACATAAACAACGCCGCGTTTGCCGTTTGCGTGGCGCAGCTTGAGGCGGGCCAGGGTGCCGACCACGCAGCGGCGCTTGAGAAAGTCTGCCAGATCGTCGGGTGTCCGAATGGGAAAGGCGCGCAGGCGAAAGTAACCGACGCCCAGCACCCAGAGCGCACCGGCACCAATGGCCATTCCCAGCAGCGCGTTGACCAGTGAGCCGGCCAGCCCGGTCATCGGGAGCGGCCATCCGGTCAGTCCTTCAAAAAACAGGTTCATCCAGGGCAGCCCGACCAGATTGTGGTCCAGCAGCCGCGCCGCCAGCGCCAGGGCCGTACCGGGCAGGGTAATGGCATCGGGCAGGATTTGTTCGTTGAAATCCGTCACGATGAGCGCCACCAGCGCCGCCGCGAAGGCGCAGTTGAAGACACATTGCAACGTCGGACCAAAAACCAGCAGTGCGGTGAGGAAGAGCAGTCCGGTTGCCAGTTCCACCAGCGGGTACTGCCAGGAAATACGCACCCCACAGGCACGGCACTTCCCCCGGAGCAGCAGAAAACTGAGAATGGGCAGGTTGTCGTACCAGGCAATGGTTGCGTTGCAGCTTGGGCAGTAGGACCGGGGCGGTGAGTTGACCGAGCCGCCGCGTGGCAGGCGGTAGATCACCACGTTGAGAAAGCTGCCGATGCAGCTTCCGACGACAAAAGCCCAGATGGCCCAAAACCAGAGCGGCAGGCTGTCGTGGAGTTCGACCATCGAAACAAACATTGCCAGAACCAGACCAAAAGCAGTGGATGCCAGGCTTTTAGGCCGAATTCCGGGCGAAAGACAAGAGAAACGGGTTTTGTTATCGTGCGCAGACATGATCCCGTTTGGGACATCATCTTCGGCAATCCGCCAGACTCTGTAAACGCCTATGACCTTACCCCTTCCCCCACGCGCCCTGCTGAGTGTGTCTGACAAGCAGGGACTGGTTGACTTTGCACGCACCCTGCACGCCCACGGCCTCGAACTCGTCTCAACCGGCGGGACAGCGCAAACCCTTCTCGAGGCCGGTATTTCCGTCCTGGATGTGGCCTCGGTCACGGGTTTTCCAGAAATGCTCGATGGGCGCGTCAAAACCCTGCATCCACGCATTCACGCCGGAATTCTGGCACGGCGCGACCTGCCGGAACATCTTGAACAACTCGCCCTGCACGACATCAGCCGCTTTGATTTCGTCGTCGTCAACCTCTATCCCTTTGCCGACACCATTGCGCGCCCGGAAGTCACCTTTGCTGAAGCCCTGGAAAACATTGACATCGGCGGGCCGACCCTCATCCGGGCCGCAGCCAAAAATTTCCAGCATGTCGTTGTCGTCACCGACCCGGCCGACTATGCCGCACTGGCGGCGGAACTGACCCACACCGGAAGCATCTCCGCCGCGACACGCTACCGTCTGGCCTGCAAGGCCTTTGCCCACACGGCACGCTATGACCGGATGATTGCCGACTTTCTGGCCAACCGGACACAGTTCGAGGAAGCGACGGGGCAGGTTCAGCTTCAGCCTCCTGACGCCTTTCCCCCCCGCCTGTCGCTCGTCCTGCACCGGCAACAGGCGCTGCGGTATGGTGAAAACCCGCACCAGTCAGCAGCACTCTACGTGCCGGCGGAGCATCCTGCCGGCGGTTTGGCTGCGGCCCGCCAGCTACAGGGCAAGGAATTGTCGTTCAACAACCTGCTCGATGCCGATGCCGCCTGGGGACTGGTCGGCGAATTCCGGGATGCGGCGGCCTGCGTCATCGTCAAGCACACCAACCCATGTGGCGTCGGGCTGGGGGCCGTTCCGCTCGAAGCCTTCCGTCTGGCGCGGGAAACCGATCCGGTCGCGGCCTTTGGCGGCATCGTGGCGTTCAACCGGACGGTTGACGCGGGCACGGCTACCGAACTGTCCGAAATCTTCCTGGAGGTCATCATTGCGCCCGGCTTCGATGACGCGGCGCAAAAGGTGCTGGCGGCCAGGAAAAACCTGCGCCTGCTGGTGGTTGCCGACGAAGCCCGCCCGGCAGCGGACTTCCGTACGATCTCCGGCGGCCTGCTTGTGCAATCGCCGGATGATCGGCTGGCGACGCCGGACGAGATGCGCGTCGTCACCCGCCGGTCGCCCTCCGAGGACGAATGGCGCGACCTGCTCTTTGCGTGGACGGTCTGCAAGCACGTCAAGTCGAACGCCATTGTCTATGCCCGGCAGGGCCAGTTGCTTGGCGTCGGGGCCGGACAGATGAGCCGCATTGACGCCGTCAGGCTGGGCGCGATGAAGGCCTGTCTGCCGCTGTCCGGTGCGGTCGTCGCGTCGGATGCCTTTTTCCCCTTCCGGGACGGTCTCGATGAAGCGGCGCGCCACGGTGCGCGGGCGGTCATTCAGCCCGGTGGCTCGATTCGGGATGAAGAAGTCATCGCCGCCGCCGATGAGCATGGACTGGCTATGGTCTTTACCGGCATGCGCCATTTCCGGCACTAGACTTCCAGCGCCGGTCATACGCGCTGACCGTTGGTATCAACGGTCAGCGTCAACGCCGGTGCTGACGGGATCAGCGCTCACCGGATTGGTCACGGCCGGCCTGACGCCGGTGTGCAGGGCGGCAATGCCGCCCGACAGGTTGCGCCACTTCACCTGCTGAAACCCGGCCTGCTCCATCCGGGCCGCAAGGGTGGGCTGGTCGGGAAAGTGCTGTACCGACGCCGGCAGATACGAGTAGGCATAGCCTGACCGTGAGACGGCATTGCCAATGCGTGGCAGAATCTGCGTGAAGTAGAAGCCGAACAGCGGTTTGAGGCCGGGCACGACCGGGTGGGAAAACTCCAGAATGGCCACCTTGCCGCCCGGCTTCAGGACGCGGTACAGCTCGGCCAGCGCCCCGTCCAGGTCCACGACGTTGCGAATTCCAAAGGCGACCGTGGCGACATCGAAACTGGCATCGGCAAAGGGAAGCGCCAGGGCGTCGCCAGCGAGCAGATGCACCGGACGGCCACTCTGCCGGACTTTCTCCATGCCCCGGAGCAGCATCGGCTGACAGAAATCCACGCCGACCGTGGGGGCCAGCCGGCCCAGTTCCAGCGCCAGATCGGCTGTCCCACAGCAGACATCGAGTGCGCGGGCACCGGGCCGCGTCAGCGCCTCCTGCACTTCCCGAACGGCCGCGCGTCGCCAGCGTTTGTCAATGTTGAGTGAAAGCCAGTGGTTGAGCTGGTCGTAGGTCGGCGCAATGCCGGCAAACATCGCCTGGATGCGCCGGGCTTTCTCTGAACCCTGAAAAGCAATGGGATTTTCCATGGTGAAGAATGGCGACGGGCCCGGGGGAATGCACCGTTTGTTTTTCGATTGCCCCAGGCCGGGCTACAATAGGGCTACTTTACCGGTGAAACGATTCCAGGGAAATGGGGGATGACGGTTTTCATGGCCACGCCTGATGATGTCCGGCGCGCTCGCCTGGCGGCGGACTATGAGGAAATGCGTACCATCCGGGGCGAATACATCCACTGGCAAAACCTCAACGTCCCGGCCACGGACTACATCGTAACGCTTCGGATTCGCAGCTACATCGGCCCCAACACAACCCGCGACGAGCACCAGATTCGGATTCTGCTGTCGCCCAACCATCCTTTCGAGAAGCCGACCGTGATGATGCACGGCATGACCCCCATTTTTCATCCGCACGTGTGGCCGGACGGCAAAATCTGCATTGGTCACTGGGACTTCCGCGAGGGGCTGGCGTCGTTTGTCATCAAGCTGGCGCGTTTGTTTCAGTTCGACCCACAGCTCATTGACCCGCACAGCATTGCCAACTATAAGGCGGCGGATTGGTTCTATGCCAACCCGACGCTGTTTCCCTGTGATCAGGCGAAGCTGCCCGTCCCTGGCGAAAAGCCGACGCATACCTTCGTGGTCAAACGGATTACGCCGCCCCGACCGACTGACGTCCGTCCGGGCGGACGCTTTCAGATTCGCTCATGAGTAACGTCGCCGAGGCGGCTTCCCAACGCTCAGAAGCCGCTTCCCTGCCGTGGCGGTTTTATCTTGGCTGGGGGCTGGCCGCCCTGCTGGGGCTGGTGTGGCTGGCCGCCGGCGTCATCAAGGCGCTCG
>Ga0308420_1000179_pt1 | contig 28177 bp, 27 predicted proteins | sample HotsprSampleMS55_FD_203802 | JGI IMG/M metagenome (GOLD analysis project Ga0308420, IMG submission 203802) | Hot spring phototrophic mat microbial communities from Mushroom Spring, Yellowstone National Park, Wyoming, United States - 20090730_MS55 ... | reverse complement strand
GCAGAAAGTCGCCTCGCCACTATGCACAGTTGTCGACGACGGCACCCTGCCAAACCGGCGGGGATCACTGAACTATGATGACGAAGGGACCCCGACAGGCAGGACCATTCTCATCGAGAAAGGCATCTTAAAAGGCTACCTGCAAGATCGTCTGAATGCTACCTTAATGAAAATGCCCCTCACCGGAAATGGCCGCCGTGAAAGCTTCGCACATATGCCGATGCCGCGTATGACTAATACATTCATGCTCCCAGGTGATTCGCTCCCAGAAGAGATTATCGCCTCAGTCCCACGCGGCCTCTATGCCGTGTCCTTTGGTGGCGGCCAGGTCGACATCACCAGCGGCAAATTTGTCTTCTCGGCCAGCGAAGCGTACCTTATCGAGAACGGACAGATCACACGGCCGGTGAAAGGCGCGACACTGATCGGTCATGGTCCAGAGGTTCTCACACGTATTTCTATGGTCGGCAATGACCTGAAACTCGATGAAGGGATCGGGACGTGCGGCAAAGAAGGGCAGTCTGTTCCAGTCGGTGTGGGCTTGCCGACTATACGTATCGATGGCCTCACAGTTGGTGGCACCCAAGCGTAGAGCAACTTATGCAGGTCGAAGAGCTGGCAACGGCAGTTCTCCACTACGCCCAACGCCTCGGCGCAACAGCCGGAGATGTTCTCATCGCCATAGGTGAGTCTTTCTCCATTGGCGTGCGGCTGGAAGAGGTTGAAAAAATTCACAGCGCACGTGAAAAACGGATGGGAATCCGCCTTTTCGTTGGTCAGAGAAGCGCGATCACCTCGACAGCAGATTTCACCCCTGCAGCGCTGGTAGCCCTCGTTGAAGAGACAATCGGCCTTGCCAAGACAACGGCAGCCGACGTCTTCTCTGGGCTCCCGGCCGCGGAGGAACTCGCCACCGAGATTCCCGACCTCGATCTCGCTGATCTCACTACGCAGCTTTCCACAGAAGATAAAATCGCGCTTGCACGTGAAGCTGAAGCGGCGGCGCTCAGTTTCGATGCGCGGATCACGAATTCCGAGGGGGCGGAGTTTTCTCATCATGACCGAGAGATACTCTATGCCAACTCCTTAGGATTCCTTGGCCGCTATCGCACCACGAGTTTTTCTCTCAGTGTCGTGCCGGTGGCGCACCAGAACGGCACTATGCAGCGTGACTACTGGTATTCCTCGCACCGCAAATTTCGCAATTTAGATCCTCCTGCCGAGGTAGGACGGCAGGCCGCGGAACGGACAATACGGCGGCTCGGCGCCAGACGAGTCAAAACTCAAGAAGCTCCCGTTGTGTTCGATCCAGAAACGGCGGCAAGTTTGCTGCGCCATATTGCCGCGGCGGTTTCCGGCTCTGCTCTCTACCGCAAGACTTCATTCTTGCTGGACCAGTTGGGCAAACAGATAGCCGCTCCGTGCGTCTCAGTTGAGGACGATGCTCGCATTCCGTCGGCTCTCGGCTCAAAGCCGTTTGACGGTGAAGGACTGCCAACCCGCCGTACTGCCATCATCGAGAACGGGCACCTTGTAAATTACCTCCTCGACACCTACTCCGCGCGTAAACTTGGGTACAAATCAACAGGCAACGCTGCTCGCTCTTTTACCGACGTCCCAACGGCAGGCCCGACGAACTTTTTTCTGAAACCCGGCACTACTTCACCAGCGGAGATTATCCGCTCAGTGCGCTCAGGTCTCTACGTCACCGAACTCTCAGGGTTTGGCGTAAATCCGGTAACGGGCGATTACTCCCGCGGGGCGGTAGGCTTATGGATCGACAGGGGCGAATTAGCCTACCCAGTAGAAGAGATCACAATAGCTGGTAACTTACTGGAGATGCTGCGGAACATTGAGGTGATCGGCAACGACTTAAGACTCCGTGGATCTATTGCAGCACCGACGCTCAAAATTGGACGGATGACTATCGCAGGACATAACCAAGATAGCTAAGCACCTGTGGTGATGACTAGAGGAGGCTCGAGGGGAGGTGTGGCAGAAGATTTATGACTACCTCGTCCAACGCCCTGGTGGCGCAACTGCATCCGAACTCCTGAGCCTGCTTTTTCTCCGCCAAGGAGGACATACTGTCCGCTGGGGAGAGCGTTTCCTTGACACTGTTCTCTCCTCAGACCCCCATTTTTTCTATGACTCCCAGACGGATCGGTGGTACGCGACGATTCATACGGCACTGCACCAATCTCTCCTACACGCAACGTTTGCCGTGCTTGCTCTCGAGACTACCGGGGTCAACCCCAGAGCTGCCGCAATTATCGAGGTCGCTGCGATACGCCTTCAAGCAGGCCGTATCACAGAAGAATTCTGCACGCTGGTTAACCCAGGCCGGCGGGTGCCCGCCGCCATTACTCGCTTAACAGGCATCAGTGACGATCTCGTGCGCCCCCAGCCGTCCATCGAGGCGGTCTTCCCACAGTTCCACCACTTTCTCGGCTCCGCCGTCATTGTTGGACACAATGTCGCCTTCGACCTCCGCTTTCTGAACTGCTCCACTCACCATTCCCCCTCAGCTCCCTTCTTGAACCCTACGCTCTGCACTCTCCGCCTTGCCCACCGCCTTTTCCCCCAGCTCCGCTCCCGTTCCCTAGACGCCTTGGCTGCCGCCCTAGGTCTGCTGCGTGTAGCACCTCATCGCGCACTCACCGATGCTCGGGTCACCGCCGAGATATTCTCCATCCTTATGGAGAAGCTTATTGCCCGAGGCATTAGCACCGTGGGGCAGACCCTCGATTTCCAACACAGCGCCCGTGACGGTCGCCGCTTCGCCCCTGGCCTTCCGCGCTCCGCTCTTGCCTCCCTGCCCGAGGGCCCGGGCATCTACCGTCTGCTCGACGCCGATGGTCACCTGTTGTATATCGGTAAAGCGAAGAATCTGCGGCGCCGCGTATCCTCCTACCTGACCAACTCCGCTAGCCACAGCAACAAGGTCCTTGACTTGGTCCGGCATGTTCATGCCCTTACCTACGAGCAAACCGGGTCAGAATTAGAGGCAGCTCTGCGCGAAGCGGACCTGATCCGCACCCTCAAGCCGCCCTACAACCGTGCCTCGACACATCTTCCGCGCGTCGCTTTCCTGAAGCTCGACGTCGCCAACCCATACCCGCGCCTCGCCTTGACCGCTAAGCCGAGAAGCGACCGCGCCTTATACATCGGGCCGTTCCGCACCCGCCACTTCGCTGCGCGGGCACAGCGGCTGCTCGCGCGACTGTTTGGCCTGCGGACATGCCAAGGTCACCTCTCCCCTGCTCCCACCTACTCGCCGTGCTTGAGCGGGCAAACTGGCGCTTGTACGGCCCCTTGTGCCGCCCGAGTGTCACGCGAGGCATACAGGGCACGGGTTACCGCGTTGCTGCGGCTGCTGAACGGCGAAGACACCTCATTGCGCGACACATTAATGGAGAAACGCACCCAGCTCGCCGCTGCCCTGCGCTTTGAAAGCGCAGCACGCATCCATCAAGATCTCCAGCTCCTTGATCGGATTGTGCACACCCACAAACGGATACACTGGATCGTGACTCGCGCCCACGCTTTCCTCCTCCTCCCTAGCCGTGAGCCCGGCGCCGCACAGGCATATCTCGTCCTGCATGGTCGCCTCGTCGCCAGTGGAGTCGTGCACGCGCCGGCCGACCTCGAACGGTTCATCACCTTGGCGCGCGAGCGATTTGGGCTTATGCGCGACATCCCCCTTCGGCCGGAAGAGATCGACGCCAGCACGATCCTTTCCGCGTGGCTGCGGGATCCCCACCCCTCACGGGGAGCGGTCTTCCCCGTCGACAAGCCGTCAACCTTGGAGGACCACCGCGACGAGATTGTGGCAGCGTTGCACGAGCTCCAGTGTATAGCCGCTGCGGTTCCGGGGACTTGCGACCCGACACCCCAGTCCGTATAGTTCGCCTATCATGCCCACACCTTCAGTCACCACCCAGCTTCGCCACTTGCTCCGCCGGCCCGGACCGGCCTTGGTCTTGGGGGCTCACGACGCCCTCTCCGCCAAGCTCGCAGAAGAAGCTGGCTTCGACGCCATCTGGGCGAGCGGGTTTGGCATCTCCGCGGTGAATGCCCTGCCGGACGCAAACGTTCTCACTATGAGTGAAACCCTAGATGCTGTGCGCCGCATGAGCGACGCCGTACGTATCCCGGTGATCGCTGACTGTGACAACGGATTTGGCAATGCCATCAATGTCATGCGCACGGTCGTCGAATACGAACGGGCCGGTGTGGCAGGGATCTGTATCGAGGATAACATCTTCCCCAAACGTTGCAGTTTCTATGCCGGGGTGCAGCGTGAACTTGTTCCGGTGGAAGAGCACGTGCGTAAGATTCAAGCGGCCAAGGCGGCCCAGCACGACCCGGATTTCGTCGTCATCGCCCGCACCGAGGCTTTCATCGCAGGGTGGGGGACACAAGAGGCGCTGAAACGCGCATACGCTTACGCTCGAGCCGGGGCCGATGCCATCCTCGTCCACTCGAAATCTTCTACTTTCGCCGAGCTGCGAGACTTTACCGCAGCATGGGACGGAACCTGTCCGCTCGTCGCCGTCCCGACGACCTATGCGGATATTACGGTTGCCGACCTCGCCGCCGCAGGGTTCAAGCTGGTGATTTTCGCCAATCAAGCGCTCCGCGCGGCAGTGAAGGCAATGCGGCACACCTTGTCCATCCTCAAGCAAGAAGGACGGCCGGCTGCGGTGGATGCTTATATCGTTCCTTTGACTGATGTCTACGAACTGGTCGGGGTGCCCGATTTACAGGTGAACGAGCAAAAGTTCCTCTTACCTGGCGGCTATAACGTGAGAGCTATTATTATCGCCGCCGGTTTTGAAGAGGCGCTGTTGCCGCTGATCGAAGACCGGCCGAAAGCGATGCTCGAGATCAAGGGGCGAACCATTCTGGAACGTCAGATTCAGGCGTTAAACGAGTGTGGGATCAAAGACATCGTCGTCGTGCGCGGATATCGCAAGGAACAGATTAACCTGCCGAACGTGCGCTACTACGATAATGATCGCTTCCGCGACACTGGCGAACTCGTGTCCCTCTTCTTGGCAGAAGCCGAGATGGATAGCCGTTTCCTCTTCCTGTATTCCGATATCATCTTCGACCCAGCAATCCTCGAAAAGCTGCTCAAGTCGCAAGCTGACATCAGCATCATCGTTGACCGCGCGTGGGGAGACCACCCTCACACGCACGAAGAGCTAGAGAGTAGGAAACCAGACCTCGTGATCACAAGCCAGCCGCCACAAAAAGGGTACCGTTTCCTCCCGATGCCGGAAGGAGCGACGCTCACCCGCATCGGCCGCCACCTCCCTCCCGAGGAAGCCGATGGGGAGTTCATCGGGATCGCCATGTTTTCTCAAGAAGGCGCACGCTTGTTACGCACCGTGTATCAGCAAAGCCGACAGCGGTTCCAAGGGCGCCGTTTTCACGAGGCCGAATCCCTAGAAAAGGCAGCCTTTACAGACATTTTACAGGAGATCATCGATTGTGGCGGGAAGGTTGCCTGTGTCGATATCTACAAGGGCTGGCTTGAGATCGACACCTTTGAAGATTACCGCCGGGCGTGGGCAAAAGTCAAATAAAAGACCACAGGATCGAGGACCGCCAATGCAACAAGAGCAAATTACCCAATTGATCAGAGACGAATATGCGTTTTTTCTGCGAGAGCGCTCTGGGTGGAGTTTAACGGCCGGACCACAAGACTTAGAACTGGTCGCTCACGCCCTGCGTGTCCTTTTACACGCCCGCACCGCCCCAGACTTTCTTGCTGACTACCTCGCTCTCGTGGACTGCCAAAACACCGACGGCGGCTGGAGCCCGTTTTCAGCCGAGCAAGAAAGCACAGTGTGGGTTTCGGCATTCTGTAGTCTGATGTTGATCCGAGGCAACCGCATGCTCGGCCATGAACGGCTTACCCAGTCTGTGCGCCGTGCTATCGATTATTTTCTCGCGACGCAACATCCCGACGGGCGTTGGGTAGATCCCCGTTGGGCGGACCTCGATACGACAAGCCATCCTGTGAGTTTTTTCAACGTGGTGATGGCGCTCGGCGAGCCATACCGTCGCCCTGACATCCAACGAGCCTGGGAACAAGGGGTGCGCTTCATCATCGATCATCAAAGCTCGGACGGCGGGTGGTACGATAATGAGTTCCACCCGTCCGGAGTCGAAATCACTGCTCATCTTATCCAAGATGCTCTCATCGCCGACTTGGTTATTGAGAATCGGGTCAGAGGCATCCGTGACGCCTGCGCCAAAGGGGCGGCAAAGCTCTACGAACTACAAGCGGCGGACGGCTCGTGGGACGACGAGAACGTCGACCACACTATGGACTGCACACGCTCTTTAATGGTCGTCACTCGGGTTCTTGGTGACGACCACGGCAGGGAGATCATTACGCGGGGCCTGCAGTGGATCATTAACGTCAAAAACCCCCAAGGCTGGGGGGATTTTCCTGGGATGGAAAGCAACTTAGAGCGGACGTGCGACGGGCTGGATACGCTCTTGAAATATCAAGCCTACTGTAGCACCGATCCCCTCGCAGTCGTTAGGTTCTGGGGATATGTTCCTTAAATCCACACGCTGGGTTGTCGCCTGTCGGTTCGAAGACTTACCTCCCGGCGGCCGTAAACTGGTGAAAATTGACACCACCGAGGTTGCCCTGTTCAACCTCAACGGGGTTATTTACGCGATCAAAAATCGCTGTCCTCACAGGGGGGGGCCGCTGATTCGCGGTGTTCTTGATGCCGCGGGTGGCATCAAATGCCCACTCCATGGCTGGCGTTTTGACCTCCGCGACGGGAGCAGCCAGCGTCCAGCCTGTGCTACCACCTACTCAGTCAAAGCTGAAGGCGGCTTCCTCTACCTCGCTGTGTAATTGACCAAGCTCGTTCTCACGTGCAGAAGGGAATAAAGTGCGGCTCTACGGCCTTATTCCTAGCAAAGGAGGATCTTATAGGTGCGCAGCAGAGCATCGTTTGAAAACGAAGCGCTCCCCCATCTAGAATCATTATTACGGACCGCGGTCCGCCTCAGCGGCGACCGGGCCCGCGCGGAAGATGCAGTGCAAGAAACATACTTGCGCGCCTGGCGCTCGTTTCGCACCTATCAGCCTGATACGAACTGCCGGGCATGGCTTTTCCGCATCCTCCTCAATGTCTTGAAGAAGGCGGCCGGGAAAAGGCGCCGTGACCCCCTCGCCGATGCTGAAGATGTTGAGGGGGCCGGCAAAATCATCCCACTTTTTCCTACTCGTGAAGGTAGCACGCAAGATATCCTTACTGCCGTCCATCACCTCGCGCCAGAGTTTCGCGCTGTCCTCTGGCTCGTCATCGTGGAAGGCTTTTCCTACAAAGAAACAGCTCATCTCCTCGACATCCCTATGGGCACTGTGATGTCTAGGCTCTATCGGGCGCGGCGAGAACTACGACGGTACCTGACGGTCCCAGCCGTCACAAGGAAAGAACAAAAAGAAAGGACTACAGGCCATGGAATGTAAGGATGTGCGCAAACTCCTCAGCCCGTTCATTGACAATGAACTTGGCACCCATGACACGTTTATCGTGGCTGAACACCTTGAAGTATGCGTGCTGTGCTACCGTGAGATGGAAGACCTGCGCAGTATCGATGCACGGCTACAGGAAGCAGGACGGACTCCGCTCGTAGGCCTAGAAGAACTGCGGTCAGATATTCTCGCTATGCTCTCCCCTTGGCTGTGGGTCCGCCGCTGGAGAGGAATAGGCGTGGCCATTGCAGTCCTCCTCTTCCTGGTCGTCGGACCGCAACTGTTCTCGGCCCCAGCAGACCCGGAGGCGGAAGCATTCAGCGCGGCGTTAATTATGGAAGTACAGCTAAACGCGACACAACCGTTTTCCCTTCCCTGGCTCGATCCCCAAAGCCTCCACTCCGTGCTGCGACGAGAAGGGTTGACCGAACTCCCGAGCCTCGCGCCTGCGGGCTTCCACCTTGAAGGGGCGCGTATCTGTTACCCGCTGGGTCGTCTCTTTGTCCAGCTCGTCTATCGCAACAGCAATGAAGAAGTCTCGTTATTTGTCTCACGGCGCTGGACTCGTCCGCTGCCTGGAGTATACAAGCATGGCGGTTTCACTATTGTCCCGCTCGGCATGCGGGCGGTCTTTTTGGTAGGCCAAGACTCGCTCGCAAACTTTGCCGACATTCGCTCTCTTGCTGAGGAAGAAATCGCCGCGCTTTCAGTGTAGCAAGACACAATCCCCCCAGGGAGCACCCCTGTTCTTACTCCCTTTGCTCCTCGCAGCCTCGACCCAATCCGTCTGCGAAAAATCTCACAGCGTGCGGAAAACCTCTTGCCTTAGTGAGTTCGTTTGCTACCCTAGGGCCGGTCTGGGGTCAGAGGAGGCACCCGAAGGGGGCACTATGTCACAATACGTCGAAGGACCTGAGGCGACTTTGGTGATTGAGAACCAATCCCAGCTCGTTGCTTACTTCTACCAAGCCGGAAGACCGCGTGAAGCATGGCGGATTGGCACCGAGTACGAGATGGTTGGCGTCTCGCGGCGGAGCGGGCGAGCGGCCCGCTACTTCGGCAAACGGGGGATCGAACGCGTCCTCTACCGCCTCGCGGAGACCCTCGGTTGGGAGCCGCAGGAAGAAGGCGGACATATCATTGCCCTTAAAGGCGAGCGTGCCAATGTTGCGCTCGAACCCGGGGCACAGGTCGAGCTCTCCGGCGAACAGTGCCAAACTATTCACGAGGCACAGAAAGAACTGCAGCACTATCTCACCCACCTGTTGGCCGCGGGCAATGAATTGGACCTGGCGTTTCTCAACCTCGGCATGCAACCTATCAGCCCGCTCGACGATATCCAATGGATTCCGAAGACGCGCTACACATTTATGGCTCCCTATATGGAACAGGTCGGCACCTTGGGTCACCGCATGATGAAACAAACAGCGTCGATCCAGGTGAACTTCGACTTTGGCACCGAAGCCGACGCAATGCTGAAATTTCGCGTTGCTATGGGTATCGTGCCGATCCTGACCGCGATGTTCGCCAACTCTCCTATTTCTGACGGCGGGCTCAATGGGTTCATGACGATGCGCGGCCATGTGTGGACGGATACTGACCGCCGCCGCTGCGGACTGTTGCCGTTTGCCTTCTCTGAACACGCCAGCTTTGAACACTATACCGAATATGCACTCGACGTGCCGATGTACTTCATCGTACGCCGCGGCCGATGGATTGACATGACCGGCATCCCCTTTCGTCGCTTCCTGGCCGAGGGACACGAAGGCGAACGGGCAACCATGGAGGACTGGAGCCTGCATCTGACCACCCTGTTTCCTGAGGTGCGGATCAAAAGATATCTAGAAATTCGATGTATCGATAATCAGCCCTACGAACTCATGCTTGCGGTTCCTGCTCTGTGTAAAGGGGTATTCTACGAAACCGATGCCCTTTGGGCGGCGTGGGATTTAGTCAAGAAGTGGAACTGGGAGGAGCGGGTGGCAGTCTATCTCGCCGCCCACCGCCAGGCATTAGGAGCGCGTGTGCGTGGGGTGACCCTACTCGATCTAGCTAAAGAGTTACTCCTCATCGCTTGGGAAGGGCTCGAACGCCACAACCAGTGCAATGAAGCTGGAGAGAACGAAACGATTTACCTGGAGCGCCTCCGAGAAGAACTGTGGAAAGGCCAATGCCCCGCATACAACATTATCGAAAAATGGATGGGGGAATGGAACTACGATCCCAAGCGCCTGATTGAAGGAACGGCATATCGACTGCCAGAAGAGGGTCATTAGGCCGACCGTTCCCAGCTTGGTACCCCACTACGTAGCTCCTCGTCACCACTCTTTCCTTTTCGTGCTGACTGACATTCCGTTTCCCCCAGGCTCATTTCATGCTATGAAGCCCGGCAAGCCACTCGCACAGCCACCAGGCGAGCAAGGAGGGGATATGAACATTAAAAAAGAGACGCTGCTATGGATGTACGAACGCATGCAGTTAATCCGCACCTTTGAGAATCGCGTCAAGGTGGAGTTTGCTAAAGGGAAGATCCCCGGTTTTGTCCATTTATATGCCGGGGAGGAAGCAGTGGCCGTGGGGGTTTGCGCACACTTGACCGACGCTGATTACCTAACCTCTACCCATCGCGGGCATGGGCACTGCATCGCGAAAGGGGTAGATGTCCGTGGCATGATGGCCGAGCTCTTCGGGAAAGCAACCGGTACCTGTAAGGGGAAAGGCGGTTCTATGCACATCGCGGACATGGACAAGGGGATGCTCGGAGCGAACGGAATCGTCGGCGGCGGCCCGCCGCTTGCCTGTGGTGCAGGGCTGACTGCAAAGATGAATCACAGTGGGCAGGTGACGGTGTGTTTCTTTGGTGATGGGGCGGCCGAACAAGGAACGCTACATGAAAGTTTGAACCTGGCGGCGATTTGGCAATTACCTGTGCTCTTCGTCGCGGAGAATAACGGGTATGCGGAGTCTACACCGGTGCATTACCACTGCAGCGTTGAAAATATTGCTGATCGTGCCGCAGCATACAACATGCCCGGTGTGACCATCGATGGCAATGACATCTTTGCCGTCTATGAGGCCGCCGGCGCGGCCGTGGCACGGGCACGGGCCGGCCACGGCCCCACTCTGCTCGAATGCAAAACCTACCGCTTCTACGGCCACTACGAGGGCGACCAGCAGACCTATAAAGTTCCTGCAGAAAATGAAAAATTCCAGAAAGAACGAGACCCGATTGTGTTGTTTCGCCGCGCGGTCCTCGCAGGCAACCTCGTCAGTGAAGCCGAGCTGCAGGCCATTGACGACCGTGTAACCGTCCAGATCGACGCGGCAGTGCGGTTCGCCGAAGAGAGTCCGTTTCCGGATGCGCAGGAAACGTACACAGATGTGTACGTGAACTATTAGGGAACCGAGAATCGGAGGGGAGATATGGCAGAGCGTATACTGAGTTTCAGCCAGGCACTGAATGAAGCGATGCGGCAGGAAATGCGTCGTGATCCGAAAGTGATCCTGATGGGCGAAGACGTCGCTGGGGGAGCAAATGTCGAGCACCTGCAAGGAGATGAGGCCTGGGGAGGTGTCCTCGGGGTTACCAAAGGGCTCGTCAAAGAGTTCGGTCGCGACCGGGTCCTTGACACACCGATCAGTGAATCCGCGTTCATTGGGGCAGCGGTGGGCGCGGCGGCTACTGGTCTCCGGCCGATCGTGGAATTGATGTTCGCCGGCTTCATGGGGGTGTGCTTCGATCAGATTCTCAACCAAGGGGCGAAGTTGCGGTATATGTTCGGCGGGAAAGCCAAGGTGCCGCTGGTGATCCGCACCATTTATGGCGCAGGCTTTCGCGCCGCGGCCCAGCATTCTCAGGTGTTGTATTCACTCTTTACCCATATCCCTGGTCTCAAGACCGTCGTCCCATCTACCCCCTATGACGCCAAAGGTCTGCTCATCTCCTCAATCCGCGATGACGACCTGGTGGTCTTCTTTGAGGACATCACCCTCGGCGGCATGAAAGGCCCGGTTCCTGAAGAGCCATACACCATCCCGCTCGGCAAGGCAGACGTGAAACGCCCCGGAACCGACGTCACGATTGTTGCCATGGGGAAGATGGTACACCGTGCGCTGCAAGCTGCAGAGGAACTGCAAAAACATGAGAAGAGCGCCGAGGTCATTGACCCACGGACACTCTCGCCCTTCGATGAAGAGACCCTCCTCGCGTCAGTCAAGAAAACCGGGCGTCTCGTGGTCGTAGACGAATCCCATCCGCGCTGTAGTATGGCAACAGATATTGCCGCGCTCGTCGCAGACAAGGGATTCGACTTTCTCAACGGCCCGATCAAAATGGTGACCGCGCCCCATACTCCCGTGCCTTTTAGCCCCACTCTGGAGGACCATTATCTCCCTAACCCGCAGAAAATCATGAACGCCGCCTTAGCCCTGTTTTGACGAACAATCAATGGCACTCCGATGACTACCGTTGGCATTATCGCCAATCCGCGAGCAGGAAAAGATATCCGTCGCCTTGTGGCTCATGGCTCTCTCCTCGATACGCAAGAGAAAGTGTACATCGTCCGCCGTGCTATCCTGGGGTTAGACAGGGCCGGGGTTGAAGAAGTTGTGTTCTTTCCCGACGTGGTCGGTATCGGGGCGAAAGCCTTGGCTGGCATTCACGAACCCTTGCGCCTCCGCCCCCGCTTCCTCGACATGACTATATACGACGAAGCGGCCGATTCCACCCGTGCCGCCACACTCATGCACGAGCAGGGCGTCACCTGCCTCTTGGTGATCGGTGGGGACGGGACGAATCGTGTTGTGGCGAAAGGCTGCGGTTCGATCCCCCTAGTTCCACTCTCCACGGGTACCAACAACGCGTTTCCGCGTTTTCTGGAATCGACGCTGGCAGGTCTTGCGGCCGGGTACTACGCGGTCAAACATCTGCCTTGGGAAGAGTTCACACTACCAACGAAACGGCTCAATCTATACCGTGAGGGCGAGCTGGCCGACATTGCTCTTATCGACGTCACAGTATGTGATTATCAATTCATTGGTGCACGTGCCCTCTGGGAAGTCCAACGGCTCAAGGAGCTCTTTCTTACCCAAGGGCAGCCGACCAATATCGGCATGGCTGCAATCGGTGGTATGCTACACCCCATTCGGCCCCAAGACGAAGGAGGGCTGTACGTGCGATTTGCTGGCACGAACGGCCGCTCCGTTACCGCCGCCATTGCTCCTGGATTGGTCGCCTCTGTCAACATTCACAGTTATCGTACGATTCGTCCTCAGACGCCGATACCGGTGAGCTTCGCCCCCTCAATCCTCGCTCTGGACGGGGAAAGAGAACTGCAGATCAATAGAGATGAGCGCTGGCAGATCGAGCTGTCGTGGGATGGACCGCGGGTGTTAGACATAGAAAAGGTCATGGAAGCAGCCAGAACAGGATAAGGGCGTGGGGGTAAAGGTTATCTCGTATGCGCACGGAAGAGCAACACATTCCACTCGTTCACATTGTCAGCCACGGTCCCTATTGTCTCGATGGCGTGACGGCGGCAGTCGCAGTGGCACGCTATCGCACGGGCTGCACTATTGTTCCCCACTTCTCTGGCAACGATCGCATCGACGAGGTCATCCGCTCTATTGATCTCAACACGGCTCCGCCGGGGAGCGAAGTGTGGATTACAGATATTTCTTGGACGGCAAAGGAAACCGATGACCACCTCTGCCGCCTAGCCGCGCGAGGGGTGAAAATCTACTGGTTTGACCATCACCGGACGGCACTCAAGCGGTACGCCGCCGGTGAGATCACCGTACCGTTCACCGACTGGGTCATCAGCGAAGATTTGGCAGCGGCACGGCTGGTGTACGAACATCTGGCAAAACAGCTGGCTATGAACGGCCAGCAGAACACCTGGTTCAGCGCGCTCGCACCGGTGGTCGCTATGGCAGATGATAATGACCGCTGGATCCATGCCATCCCGGGTTCACGCGAACTGGCCCTAACGATCCGGACGATGGGCGCGGAACGTGACAGCCTCGATGGCTATCACGCGCTGCTCGGGATTGACGCAGAGATTACCTACACGCCAGCCATGCGGGCCGCGCTAGACAAGGCCTTGCGTGAAATTCGCTCGAGCTTCGCTGTAGCGGAGAAAAGCCGGGTCGATTTTCCTATCCCAGGGACGCCATACACCCTCACTGCAGCTATTTGCGAAGGGTACCCGAGCGAGATTGGAGATGCATGGGGGAAGCAAGCAACACAAACGGTCTTTGCCTTTTTTGACTTGAAAGGAGAGGGAGTCAGCCTGCGCCGTTCTCCAGACTGTGATATTGACCTCTCCTATTTGGCCCAACTGTTCGGCGGAGGCGGACACCCGGCAGCCGCTGGATGCCGTCCCGCAGGATTACATCGTCTGTTTGCCCAAGAGCTCGCACGATTGCTGTCCGGCGCTTTTTCCACTCTCGTAGCGTCCGACGACTCACAGCTTCGTGCAGGCTGATTCTCAGATGAGGGTCACCAACCAGTCCCGCTATGCACGCCGGCAAGTCATTGGACTCTTTGCTGGCCTTGTGGCTTTCATATTCCTACTCCTCCTCCCTCCCCCCACGGGGCTTGGAGATAAGGCCTGGCGCATGGCAGCCGTTACAATCCTCATGGGAACCTGGTGGGTGAGCGAAGCGCTGCACCCTTCTATCACTGCTCTCCTCCCGCTCGTCCTTTTCCCCTTTTTACGCCTCATGACTCCTCAAGAGGTATCGGCCGTGTATGCCGACCACATCATTTTCCTCTTCATAGGGGGCTTTTTAGTCGCTCTGGCAATGGAAAAATGGCACCTGCACCACCGCATCGCGCTGCAAATTCTCAGCCGTGCAGGGAGCTCGCCGCGGGCGATTTCTCTCGGCTTCATACTCACCACTGCCCTCATTTCCATGTGGGTGTCAAACACCGCAACCACCATGATCATGCTCCCGATTGCTGTAGCCATCCTCGACCATATCGACTCCCAAGGGTACGACACGCGGAAAGGATTTGGTACCGCTTTAATGCTCATGGTGGCGTACGGCGCTTCGATCGGCGGTGTCGGTACTCCGGTCGGCACCCCGCCGAACATCATTTTTCTTGGCGCCTTCCCCAAGCTGTTCCCCGCCGCCGAGCCGATCAGTTTCCTGCAGTGGATGCTGTTCGGCTTTCCTACTGCTCTGCTCATGGTCATTATAACGTGGGGGTATCTGTCTTTTGTGGCCTTTCCGTCTTCAGGAGGAGACTGGCAGGTAGACCGCCACTTCCTGCAAACTCGCTTGCAAGCGCTCGGTCCCATGACTCCAGCAGAAAAGAAGGTCCTCGCCGTCGCCGCGGCGACTGCTCTGCTCTGGATCTTCCGGGTAGATCTCCCGCTCGGGGAGGTGACGGTGCCGGGGTGGACCCGTATACTCCCGCTCTCCGTCACGATCGAAGACTCAACAATCGCTATTGGGATGGCGTTGCTCCTCTTTCTCATCCCGGCTGACCGCTGCTCCAATACGTTTCTGCTCGACTGGGAAACGGCCCAGCGCCTCCCTTGGGGGGTGCTCCTCCTTCTGGGCGGAGGGCTCGCGCTGGCAGCGGGGGTGGAAAGCTCGGGATTAGCAGCCTGGCTCGGTTCTCGACTTACGGTTGTTGGTAAGCTTTCTCCCGTCAGCGGCATTCTCCTCGTGACGCTCCTCACCGCCTTGGTGACTGAGTTCGCTAGTAACACCGCTACTACTACCCTGATGATGCCTGTCCTTGCTGCAACGGCCCGGGCAATGCAGCTCGACCCCCTGCTCTTGATGGTGCCAACGACCTTCGCCGCCTCCATTTGTAACTTTATGTTACCATCTTCCACCGTACCGAATGCGATTGTCTTCGCTAGCGGCCACGTGACTATTCCACAGATGGTACGAGCCGGCATCGGGCTTGACCTGCTTGGGGCTTTGGTCCTGACGGTTCTGGTCTATGTGCTCGGCATCCCAGTGTTTGGCATCTCGCTCGACAGCTTCCCGGCCTGGGCCCCTGAGGTCGGACTTGCGAACGAAGGGCCGTAAGGGTAGTACCGAAAGGGGCGATACAGCCGCTATCTCCTCGGTGGCATGCTGACAGCGCGGGACACGGTTGTTATGAGGACCACCCACCGCTACCACGAGCGCAACCGCCTCAGGCTCGCCTTGGGCGTGACCGGCAGCTATTGCATCATCGAGTTCATCGGCGGGCTGCTCACCAACAGTTTGGCCCTGCTCTCAGACGCCGGCCACATGTTCTCCGACGTCACCGCGATGGCCCTGTCCTTGTTCGCGGCTTACGTGGCAACCCTACCGGTCACGTCGCAGAAAACCTTCGGGTATTACCGAGCTGAGATTCTTGCCGCTTTCCTCAACGGACTCGCGCTTTGGCTGGTCGCAGGTATCATTCTTCGCGAAGCCTATTACCGTTTCTTCTCCCCACCTGCAGTACAGGGACACGGGATGGTCCTGATCGCAGGAGTGGGTCTCGCCATCAACCTCTTCACCGCTTGGCTCTTGCACGACTCCCGCCATAGCAGCCTGAACATTCGCGCCGTGTTTCTCCACATCCTCAGCGACGCCCTCGGGTCCGCCGGAGCTATTATCGCTGGGCTTGTCATTCTCTGGACCGATTGGTATTGGGTCGATCCAATCACCAGTATCTTTATCGGCATTCTCATCCTCGGCAGCTCGTTCGGGCTCGTGCGCGAGTCGGTCGATATTCTCATGCAAGCTACCCCGCGCCACCTCGACCTATCGGAAGTCCAACGCACTTTAGAACAAGTCCCGGGCGTGCACCGCGTCCATGACCTGCATATCTGGACATTAACATCTGGTCTCTTCACACTCACCGCTCATGTTGTCATCAACAACACCTGCGATCACCACATGCTGCTGAATGCCTTAGAACAAACGCTCCAAGAGCGCTTCGGCATTAACCATACCACGATCCAGCTCGAACCCCAGGATCGTCAGGCCGGCGAGCCTCCACACTTTTAAGCTATGCGCATACTGATTTGTACTTCCCACTTTCCTCACTGCGCGGACCTGTTACGTCAGCACCTTCCCACAGACATGATTAGCTCATGCCCAGCGAACCACGTGCCAGAGGCCATAACAGCAGTTGACGTGATTATCCCCGCGATGTACCGCCTTGATGCAGATCTCATTGCCCGCACCTCGGCGCAGATGATCCACCAATTCGGCGTCGGACTTGAAGGCGTCGATATCCCCGCTGCGACGCGTCACGGTATCTACGTCGCCAACGTTCCCGGACACGAAGGCACAGGGAACGCCGCCTCGGTCGCCGAGCACGCCGTATACCTCATGCTCGCCTTAGCGCGTAAATTTCCGCGAGCGCTCGACAACGTGCGCCGCCAAGTGTTCGGTGCGCCCCTGGGCCGCGCGCTCACCGGTAAGACTGTAGCTATCCTTGGCGTCGGCAGTATTGGGACGGAGCTGGCGAAACGTTTGCGTGGTTTCGGCATGCGTGTCATGGGCCTCAAACAACATCCGGCAGAAACGCTACGACAAACACTTGGGCTTGATTTTCTCGGCGGGCCGCAGGACCTCGAGCAAGTGCTTGCGACTGCAGATTTCGTAGTGGTCGCCCTGCCAGTTACCTCTACGACTCGGGGGCTCATCAACGCGCACACACTCGCCCACATGAAGAAGAGCGCGTTCTTAATCAACGTCGGACGCGGGCCTGTCATTGACCACGACGCCTTGGTTGATGCGCTAGCCCGAGAAGCAATCGCCGGTGCCGGACTCGACGTGTTTTGGGATGAGCCTGTTGATCCCGCCGATCCGGTTTTTCGCTATAACGTCATCGCTACTCCCCATATCGCCGGGGTCACCGACTTATCTTATGATGACATCGCGCGCAGCTTAGCAGCGAACGTTAATCGCCTGCGCAAAGGTCTACCACCTATCCATTGCGTGAATGCGGCCGAGGTGGCGGCAATACGGCGCGCGCAACAGCCCTCTGACTAAGTAGAGCCACTCAAGGCACGCAAGAGAGCGGGGATGAAAGGGATCTACGGTTGGTTATACCGCCCAACCCGAGGGGTGCTCGGGCTGGGCGTATCATGGCAGCACACCGCATCTGGGAGGAATATGGGCAAACGTACGTGGCGGACTTTTTTTCGCATCGGTGCCTTTTTATTCATTCTCTCCGCTTGTGGAGAGCAACAGCAGAAACCCGCCCGGCAACCGACCCCTCTGGACTTGTCGACAACGGGAACCATTTCCGGACAAGTACTTTTCCAAGGGCCTGTCCCCCCACAAGCTGTATTGCAGCTAGGCGGGTGGTCCGAATGTGCGACCCAGCATCCCACAGGGCTGCCACGCGCCGCAGATATACTCGTCAATAACGGCAAGCTACAAAACGCCGTGATCTACGTGCAAGCAGGGTTAGGGGACCGCGTGTTCACCGTACCCACCGACCCGGTAGTGAGTGATCAAAAAGGGTGCGTCTTTCTGCCCCGTATTATGGTCGCTCAAGTCGACCAACCAATCCGTTTTGTCAACAGCGACCCTATTGCGCATAATGTCCACGGTAGATCGACCGCCTCGCAAGACTGGAATTTTAGCCTCGGGGTCAAAGGCGCTTCTCGCACGCTCACGTTAAAGAAGCCGGAAACTATGATCGAGATCACATGCGATATCCACCCGTGGATGAAGGCGTACTTAGGAGTTTTCGACCACCCCTACTTCGCCATAAGCGCGGCAGACGGGAGTTTTACCCTCCGCAACTTGCCCCCGGGAGAGTACACGATCGCGGCGTGGCACGAACGTTTCGGCACGCAGTCACAGCAACTCTCCCTCAGCGAGAAGGAACAAAAAAGCATTACTTTTACCTTTACGGCTGGGTGAGGCCGCGAAAGACAGCGGGTGCCGGCAGTCAGTTGTCAGTGCAGACACAAAGGACGCTCGCACAAGGCACTCGGCCTTGCCCACCGAGCGTGCCCCTCTTCTCCTGACAACTGCCTAGCGATGACTGGCACCCGCATTACGGCCAGGTTTTTGCCACGCCAGGAGAAAATTTGAAAATCATATAGTATGCCAGCCCAAACCCTATGGCTAAGACAATAATCACCCACAGGAAAGTAAAGCTGATCGACGGGTAATGTCCAGCTCCTGCCAACATACCGAAGAGCATCGGCACGGAGAGGAAAGTGTTCGTCCGCGATGTGTACAAGGCACGTTTAGCAACGGCAGGTTGCTCAGGTGGGGTTTGCCCTTCCTTAGTCCAGGTAATGAGCTTCTGTTGGGCCGGCCAGATGATGAACCAGACGTTAAACCACATGATCGTGCCTAAGAGAGCACCGAATGTAATCCACAGTCCTGCAGTCGAGCCAAACAGACCCGCGTCGCCGGTGAATCCACTACCAAGAATAAAATATTTCCAGATAATCATGAGGAGCCCGGATAGGAACGTAAACATGGCCCCCCAGCGGAACCACCACAGCGCACGCGGCATCAGTTGCGGGACAACTTCCCGCCTCGTCGCCGGCTGCAGGGCAGCCGTGACATGGGCGTTAATCAGATTGAAGAAATACAGCATGCCGATCCACGTGATCCCAGCCACAAAATGAATCCAGCGGAAAAGCGCCTGTAGCAAATCATTGGCGTCCACGGTGCACCTCCTCCTCCCGTGAGTGTCTTATCTCTGCACGCTGATGCTTTTTCACGCAATGTCCGTCCTACCCAATCTACACTCTCACTCCCCCTCCTTTCTCTTGTCCCTGCCGTTCTTTCAGGACATCTCGCCAACGATCGAAGTTTTTCTCACCGGTCGCCGTTTTTGCCCACAACGCTGACACAGCCCCTGAATGGTCAGAGTGAGCGCGGTCACAGTAATCCCCTCTGCCAACAAAGGAGCGAGGTTGACCTGTCTCTGCCGCTTTAGCAAAACGTCCTCTATGTGTCCACACCGCTGACAAATGAAGTGATCGTGCTCCTCGATCATCGGATCATACCGTGCCACCCGCTCCCCCAACAAGAACATACGGATTTTCCCCTCCGCTACAAGCCGCTGAAGGTTCCGGTAGACGGTGCCGAGACTAATACGCGGCAATTTCTTCCGTACCCGCCGGTAGATCTCACCCGCGCTGGGGTGTGATCGGTCTTCTTGCAATGCCTCATACACTGCAGCCAGTTGCCGCGTTGCACGTTTACGGACTTCGCTCCTCATCAGTTCTTCTCGCGCGCTCTTCTCCCCCCTTCATAACTCAGCAGCCAAAGCATGACGCACCGCAGGGCTGAGGACGGCCTGCGCCTGATAATTCGGGTGGTCAATCACCAGGCGCACCTCCTGCTGCTCGTCTTTGAAGACAGCCCGGGCTTCAGGGACAAAAGGGAAGCGGACATATTGCACCGCGCTGAGATTATCCTCCTTACTCCGACCAGGCTCAAACACCCCAGGGGTAACGAATTGATCGCCAATATGCAGCGTGACCGCTTTCTCAATCCCGATGAGACGCACGAGTGCTGGGCGAATTTGGCTGAGTTCGGTGATCTCGATTAACATGGTGGCTGACAGCTCCCCCTCATCAGGAATGAGCGTATTATAGGTATCCAGCTCAAAACGGATCTTGTCGATGTCGGTAATGTGTTCGGCCCGTAACATCTCTTGGATTTGAAAGAGGACCGTATCATGGTTTTCAAACACAAACGTGATGTGGTCGCCCACCGACACGCGACGGTTTTTCTTGAGGTCGATAATACGGCGGCGAAACTCGTCGCGTATCCGCTCGTATCGTTCTAAACCCATGATCTCGTCTAACGTTACTTTGCGCATAACATTCCGCTACGATCAGAGCAGGGCACGGCTGGCGTGCCCCTCACATTCCACACTCCTGGCTATTGGTTCAGCGTGTCAAGGCCTTTGCTGAAACGGCCGGCGTGTGACTTCTCTGCCCGCGCGAGGGTTTCAAACCATTCGGCAATCTCTTCAAACCCTTCCTCTCGAGCAACTTTGGCAAAGCCAGGGTACATTTCGGTATATTCGTAAGTCTCACCGGCAACCGCAGACTTGAGGTTCTTCGCTGTATCTCCGATAGGTTCCCCAGTCACCGGATCTCCGACTTCTTTGAGGAAATCAAGATGACCGAAGGCGTGACCGGTTTCTGCTTCAGAAGTGTCACGAAACAGTCCACCAATATCAGGATACCCCTCGATATCAGCCCGACGGGCGAAGTAGAGGTAACGGCGATTTGCTTGCGATTCACCGGCGAAGGCGTGCTTAAGGTTTTCATGCGTCTTCGTGCCACTGAGAGACTTGGCCATAATAGTCCTCCTCCATAATAGGAATTGTTACTGTTAATAAACAGTGCGCAGGCTGCCGTCAACTCCCCTCCCGACTCCCACCCTGCGAGTGAGGAAGCACGATTGCGCATGCAGAGCATGGACTCTACACATGACACACGCCGTTATCTCGCCGGCGTGGCGTGATTGCCATGCGCCTCTCTCTCATGCTACAGACCACGGTCGGTATGGAGGGAGACCCCAGGAGAAGGACATGACCGATCACACTCCCCCCGGATGGATGGAACCAGAAACCATCCCGGTCCGGCCGGAGGCCGCCCTGGATGTAGCGGCGCTTACCGCCTTTCTGCGCGGGCGCTTACCGCAAACCGACGGCCCGCTTGCGATTCTGCAGTTTGCCGGCGGACATGCTAATTTCACATATTTATTGCGCTTTGGCGAGCACGAATATGTGCTACGCCGTCCGCCAGGCGGCCCGGTGGCAGTAGGCGCGTATGACATGGGTCGAGAGTTTCGGGCGCTGTCTGCGCTCTGGCCCGTCTTCCCACTGGCCCCTCGTCCGTTCCTGTACTGTGAGGACCCAGCCATCATCGGCGCGCCCTTTTTCATTATGGAACGCCGGCGTGGGCTGGTGATCCACAAAGAGATGCCACCCGCCTACCTGCACCGGCCAGATCTCTACCGCCGCTTAAGCGAAGCGATGGTCGATACCCTCGTTGCCTTGCATGCGATCGACTATACAACGGTCGGTCTTGCAACCTTGGGAAAACCCCAGGGCTTTGTCGAGCGACAAGTACGGAACTGGATAAAGCGGTGGGAACGAGCTCGCATAGAACCGATTCCCTTGTTGGATGAACTCGGCCCTTGGCTACTGGCACACTTACCGCCCCCCCAGGTTCCAACCTTGCTCCATAATGACTACAAGCTTGACAACCTCATGGTCGATCCGGTAGACATCTCGCGCATTGTGGCGCTATTCGATTGGGATCAGTGTACTCTGGGCGATCCCTTGATTGATCTCGGTTTGCTCCTCAATTACTGGACCCAAGCTGACGACCCCCCCGAGCGGCAGGCCTTGGCACAGGCGCCGACAGCCCTGCCTGGATTCTATACAAGAGCCGAGTTGGTCCAACGGTACGCCGAATGCAGCGGTCGCGATGTCAGCGCCATATCATTCTACGAGACATTTGCCCTCTGGAAAACGGCGATCGTGACGATGCAACTGTTCGTGCTCTACCGCAACAGGCAGCTCCGAGACGAACGGTTAGCAGACTTTAACCAGCGCGCGGTATGGCTTGCAGATGTCGCCTACCGCATGGCCCACTCCCCATCCTGTTAAGAGGTGTCGGTGGCTGCAGAAAACCTCCAAGCAAAACTCCCACGGCTCAGAGCTGAACGTGAGACGCTGAAAACGAGAATTGCCAAGAGCATCTTGCTCAAGGTCAGCGCACAAGTGCGGTGTCGGCCCATGGCCAGGGCCGTTTTCCAGTCGCCTGGTACAAAGAACAGTGGTGGAAGTGATTAGACATGGTCAATAAGATTCGCGCGCTCATCACAGCCAACAAAGCGGAAGCTGCCCAATCCTTCCGGGGAGCAGAAGAGGCATTCTCAGCGTCTCACCCCGACGACGAGTGACCGACCGATGCCGATATACCAACTAACCCAAGAGTTGGTTTTTCCCAACCCGGAATGGGCAGCGCCTACCGGGCTCCTGGCGGTTGGGGGTGACCTCAGTGCTCCACGCCTGCTGCTTGCCTATAGCTTGGGTATTTTTCCTTGGTACGAACCAGGAGATCCAATCTTGTGGTGGAGCCCGCCGCGCCGCTGCATCATCGAACCCGCCCGGTTCCATGAGTCCCGCAGCCTACGCCGACTGTTACGGCAAGCACGCTTCACCGTCACTTTCGATCAGGCCTTTCCCCAAGTGATACAAGCGTGCGCGGACAGTCGCCTTGCCCAGCAGCAGGGAACGTGGATCACGCCGGAGATGATCGACGCATATTGTACCCTACATGACCTCGGTTTCGCCCACTCGGCTGAAGCATGGCACGAGGAGCGATTAGTGGGGGGGATCTACGGGGTGAGTTTGGGGCGAGCGTTCTTTGGCGAATCCATGTTCAAATATGAACCCAACGCCTCAAAAGTTGCCTTCGCAACTTTGGCTCGACAGCTCGCCGCGTGGCAGTTCACACTGATCGACTGCCAGCTTCCTAACCCGCACTTGCTCCGATTGGGCGCCTATGAGATACCGCGCGCACAATTCCTCCGTCAGCTCGCTCAGGCGCTCCGTTTTCCCACCTGTAAAGGAAAATGGTCCAACGAGCCGATACGTCACGTTTCCCCCCCGTGACCTACCTTCGTCCAAATCACCACTCCTACGAGCCCCTCCCTGCTAGCAGGGACGAGCGGCTCATCACTCACGGTCCACTATAGTGGTCCTGTACCCCTTCTATGCGATTTCCCCTGCCTGAAGGACCGAGAGCAAGGCCTGACAGAGACGGTCACTGAAAACCTCGCAGGCATCGGATGGATGGATCGGGCTCACCACTCGATATCCAGAAATGGTGGAGACGCCGCCACCCCGGCTTGCAGAAGTCGAATACGCGCCCCTGTTCTACCACAAAGCGCTTGCCACTGCTGCCCCCGGCACATATCCTGAAGATAGACCACCAGACAAAACAGGCTTGTCAGCAACAAGAGGAATATGTCCCCCTCAAAGACTTTTCCTCGCATCGGCACTCCTTCCTCTCAGGCACGCTCAATCACGCGTCTCTAACAATGGTGCTACGGTCCTAGGGGATACCCCCGTCATCTTTGTCACCAAATACCGAGCAGGCTTCCCTGGTGACAAGAACATTATGCCAAAGGCGCCTTGCCCTTGTGGGCAGATACGCTATTCTTGCAGGGATTCGTACCCATACGGAGGAGAATGGTCCATGGACTACAAAGACATTGTGGTCGAGGTGCAAGATTTCCTGGCGACGGTCACGCTCAACCGTCCGCAGAAGTTGAACGCTTACACCAGCCTCATGGGGGAAGAACTGACCCACGCCTACGAAACCTTAGGCAAACGTGACGATGTGCGTGTGATCATCATGACCGGGGCTGGGCGCGGATTTTGCTCTGGTGCTGACATCAGCGCGGAATTTCAGAAAAACATTGAGGAACGAGCACAGGGAGCATCTTCCTCCTCTTCGCGTATCGTTCATCCCCACTCGGGCCTGCACTACGCACTCTACCATTGCCCCAAGCCGACTATTGCCGCCATTAACGGCCCGGCTGTTGGCATCGGCCTCACCCTCACGTTACTGCAAGATATCCGCATCATGTCGGCAGAGGCCTCCGTTGGCGTGATCTTTGCCCGTATGGGGTTGATGCCAGAATTGGGGTCGACCTTTATGTTGCCTCGCCTCATCGGCTTGGCAAAAGCCCTCGAACTCACCTATACTGCCCGTATCCTCGGCGCTGCCGAAGCGCTCGAGATCGGTCTGGTCAATCGTGTCGTGCCGGCAGAGGGCCTCATGGCTGCTGTACGAGAGATGGCGAGCCAGATTGCGGCCCTCCCACCGCTTGCATTGGCAGTGTCAAAGCGTGCGCTCTATCAAGGGGCAGAAAACGATTTTGACGCAGCCGTCCAGACCGAAACCTTTGGCCTCGATTACCTGTTTAAAACTTCCGACCATAAGGAAGCCGTCGCCGCGTTCCTGGAAAAACGTCCAGCGAAGTTTCAGGGTCGATAGTAAGCAGTTTAGTGACACATAACACTTATAATATAATAAAAGTTGCAACGTATCCATGTGAAACCGGCCGGTTCTCACCAGCGCATATTTGCTCAGAGGAAAAGGGGAACGCGGCGAGGCGCTGACGCCTTTTTTCGGGCGACGCGGTATGAAGGGGTGACAGTGGCGATTGGAGCGAAAACCATGCGCACCAACAACGATGCCAAACCCACAAAGACGATCAAACTTTCCGTCACGGACCAAATCTTGTGCTTTTGTGCAAGCGGGCGTTTCGGCGTACGAGAAGCGATTACTGCTGCCACAACCCCGAGGAAAACGAAAAAAACTCCCTCTCGGCAGGAGAAAGAGAGGCAACAGACAGGCTGATCTGTTTTACAGCCCTAATACGTCCCTCATGGAATAGAGCCCGGGAGGCTGATGGACTAACCACAACGCTGCCCGCAGGGCGCCACGGGCGAGGCACTCGCGGCTCTGAGCCCGGTGGGTCAATTCCAAGCGCTCGGCAAAGCCGGCGAAGATCACCGTGTGGTCCCCAACCACGTCGCCGCCGCGCAGTGCCATGATACCGATCTCATCATCTTTGCGCGGACCGGAGATCCCTTGACGGGCGAGAACAACCTCCCGGTCGAAATCCCGTCCCTGGGCCGCAGCGATAATGCGGCCGAGCGCGAGAGCGGTCCCGCTCGGCGCATCTCTCTTGAAGCGGTGGTGGATCTCAACAATTTCCGCATCGAAGCCCTCCCGGAGAATGCGCGCCACATCCTCAACAACTTTCATCAACACGTTGACCCCAACACTCAGGTTAGGGGCGATGAGCGCGCGCGTCTTCGGGGCAATCTGCTCTGCTTCCGCGCGTTGTTCGGCAGAAAACCCAGTCGTACCGATGACAATCGCCGCCCCCTGGGCTACTGCGGTGCGGAGATGCGCACAAGCAGCCTCAGGAACCGTGAAATCGAGGGTGACCGTATCAGGGGTCGCGATCGTGTCATAATCGCTTGTTACCTGCACCCCAACCGGTCCGATCCCTGCAACTTCACCAGCATCCTTACCGATCGTTGGGTGGCCTGCCGCCTCGACCGCGCCGACAAGTCGAGCTGCTGGATGTTCCTGCACGAGGCTAACGAGCAACCTGCCCATTCGTCCGGCCGCTCCACAGATGATCATATTGGTTGGCATAGCCCTTTTCCTCACACCAGCGGACGAGTGCCCTCTCAGCCCAGCAGGCCGTATTCTTGCAACACGCTCTGCAGCTTTATGCGGTTGGCCTCAGCCATTGGTACAAGCGGTAGGCGCAGTTCGAGTTCGCAGCGACCCATCAGTGCAAGGGCAGTTTTCACCGGAATCGGATTCGTCTCAATGAAGAGCGCGCGGATTAACGGAATGAGCCGCAGCTGCAGTCGTGCCGCTTTGTCCCACTGCTTGGTCAGACAGGCATTAGCTAGCTCAGCCATTTCCTGCGGGACCACGTTCGCCGCAGTACTAATGACTCCTTTCCCGCCAAGGGACATCATCGAAAACGTCAACGAGTCCTCACCCGAAAGAACGGCCAACCGGTCGCCGCAGGTAGAAAAGATGTTCAGGACTTGGTCGATTGACCCAGCTGCCTCTTTCACCCCCACGATGTTATCGATCTCGGCCAGGCGTGCCATAGTGTGAGGCTCAATATTCGAGCCGGTGCGGGACGGGATATTGTAGAAGATGATGGGAAATCCAGGCACAGCCTCAGCGACCGCTTTATAGTGCTGGTAGATCCCTTCCTGCGTCGGCCGGTTGTAGTAAGGCGAGATCATTAACGCCCCGTCGGCCCCCACTTCCTGCGCTTCACGAGTCAGGCGGATCGCCTCGGCGGTACAGTTCGAACCCGTCCCCGCAATCACCGGCACACGCTTTTTCACGCTCTCAACGACAAGCTTGACCACCCGTGTGTGTTCCTCATGCGAGAGGGTAGCAGACTCGCCCGTCGTGCCGCACGGTACAATGCCGTGCGTACCGCTGCGAATGTGCCACTCGATGAGCTCAGCGAGCCGTTTCTCGTCGATTTTCCCGTTCTTGAAGGGCGTCACCAGCGCGACCAGCGAGCCTGAAAACATACTGACCTCCGATCAGGGAGTAACAGTACAGCGAGTGAGGTCTTTTTCTCTCTCCTCACGCCGTACGCCTCACGTCTCCAATCTCAATTGTGCCTTCAAACACCTCTTCTGCCGGGCCGGTCATGTAAACATGATTATCCTCCGCCCGCCACTCGATCTCCAAATCCCCACCACGGAGATGGATGAGCACGCGACGTTCCGCCCTGTGATTCAGCACCGCTGCCACCGCCGCAGCACAGGCGCCGGTTCCACAGGCCCAGGTTTCCCCAGCCCCCCGCTCCCACACCCGCATCCGCAGCTCCGTCGGACCGAGCACTTGGATGAATTCAGTGTTCACGCGCTTGGGGAAAAAGGGGTGGTGTTCAAATTTCGGCCCAATTTTTTCGAGTTCTAAGGAGTCGACCGTGTCCACAAAGGTGACGCAGTGCGGATTGCCCATTGATACACACGTCACTTGATAGAATTGTCCATCGACCTCCAATGGGTGATCGATCACTAGGCCGATTGCCGCCACCGGGATGCAGGGGCCGTCCAAGATAGGCTCTCCCATGTCGACGGTCACCCGGGACACACGGTCGTTTTGTATCTCCAGGAAGAGCGTTTTCAGCCCGGCATCCGTTTCGATGGCGAGCGGATTCGCTCGTGCAAGGCCATGGTCATAGAGGTACTTCCCCACACAGCGGATACCATTCCCACACATCTCCGCACGGCTGCCGTCGGCGTTATACATTTCCATGCGCGCATGCGCCGTAGTCGAGGGACAAATCAGGATGAGTCCGTCTCCCCCAATGCCGGTCCGACGGTTGCTCACCTGTCGCGCCACGGCCGCCGGCTCGGGCACCGTCGTGGTGAACGCGTTCACGTAGATATAGTCATTGCCGATCCCGTGCATTTTTGTGAAAGGCAGTTTCATTGTTGTCTTCTTCCCCTGGAAATACCAGCGCTAGCTGCCGCCAGTGCTAGGTGGCACGTCTGCCGCAAACACCACTCAGGCCACCTAGGTGGCAGCGGCGCAAGCAGGAGTACGGTGAGCATATCCCTGCACCACACCGGCATCTCGGTGTCCTAATAGCCGAGCGAGGACGAAGAGGTCAACTCCCGCCGTGGCGGCGTACAAGAAACGGCAGGAAGCGCTCCGTTCGGTCAGATACCATCCTCCAGCCTCGCGGCTCCCACTTGAAGGGTCGGGATCCGCAAACCCCTCGGCTCTCCGCTGCTGAGAGTCTCGGCAAGCAGGAAGATACCGACATCTCTAGAGTCGCAAAGGAATCAGCAAGAGAGCGAAGACGTTAAACACAAACATGAGCCCAGAGACAACCAAGCAATAACCCATGATATCGCCAAAACGCAGGCCGGCGACTGTCAGGATGGGTATCGCCCAGAAGGGCTGGAGCAAATTTGTCGTCATATCACCATAGGCGTAGCTCAACGTCACCGTCGGCACAGACACCCCCAATGCCTGACCAGCAGGAATGAGATACGAGGCCTCAACGATCCACTTCGACCCGCCTGAGGGGATAAAATAGTTCAGAGCAGCCGAATAGATGTAGACCACCACG
>Ga0308420_1000174_pt1 | contig 28492 bp, 16 predicted proteins | sample HotsprSampleMS55_FD_203802 | JGI IMG/M metagenome (GOLD analysis project Ga0308420, IMG submission 203802) | Hot spring phototrophic mat microbial communities from Mushroom Spring, Yellowstone National Park, Wyoming, United States - 20090730_MS55 ... | reverse complement strand
TGATTTATTTTGACTTCTATTTTTCTGATGCATATTTTGAGTGAACCAATTGGCACAAAGATTTTAATTAGAGAAATTCAGTTGTATCTGTGCTGTTCAGATATTAATGAAATCTAACTATAACACAAATCTTCCCTACGAGACTTTAATTTTGTGATTGTGTAATTTTTCATAAACATTTACTTTTTACAAGACTTATTCTCAAGCGAGTGTTCTCGAGACGCAACACCACTCGAAAAATGTAAATAATTCGCAATTTAAAACTCAAAATTCAAGATTTAAAGTTTAAAATTTAGTTGTTACTAAGAAAGAGATTTATCGAAAGCAAACGTTTTAGGTACTCTCGATAGTTCAACTAAAGTTCGTTGCTTTAAGATTGATAATAATTCAAAATTTAAAACTCATAACTTGACATTAAATATTCAGTTACGCTTCGCAACTCAAAAACCAGAAACAATTAACATTAAAAATTCAACATTGAGCATTCAACATTTATAACTACTACTTCATTAACATCATCTTCTTTGTATCCTTGTAAACTACATTTCCAGTTGAGTTATCTACTACTTTTAGTTGATAAAAATAAACTCCACTGGGTAATGTAGAATTTATAATGTATAATGTAGAATGATTTCCAGCATCATAATAACCATCTACTATTGTTTCGATTTCTCTTCCCAAAACATCGTATAATTTTATTGTTATCCAGCTACCTACTGGCGAGTGCCAGTTAATCGTAGTGCTTGGATTGAATGGATTAGGATAGTTTTGATATAAAATAAAATCATCAGGTATAAAAGAATTATCAACTTTTAAAATTACATTTAGAGCAAGAAGCGTATTAATAATACCCCATCCATAAAAATTATCAGGATTATTACTTCTTGATGAGGTTTGTCTTAATATTCCTCTAATTTGAATTGGGTTTAGGTTAGGATTAGCTTGAAGAAGTAGAGCAATTGCACCTGATACTAAAGGACAGCTAAAAGATGTACCACTAACGAATGTATATTGAGTTTGATTTGAAGCACGAGCAGAAACGACACCACTTCCCATAGCCATAAAATCTGGTTTAATTCTTCCATCAACCGTAGGACCAAAAGAACTAAAACTTGTTCGAAGTCCTGATGAGTTTACAGCCCCAATTGCAAAAATACTATCACCATCTGCAGGCGCTATCAATGAATTAGGAGTTGAGCGCCATCCTTCATTACCGGCTGAATTAACTACAATAATTCCTTTTTTAACTGCAAGGTCACCAGCAATAGTAATTATTGCAGTATTACCATCCATATTTTGCCAAGTATAACTTGTGTATGGAGGATCATATTCAAGATAACCAAGTGAAGTTGATGTAATATCAACTCCAATACTATCAGCCCATTCAAGTGCAGCAACCCAATTGTCCTCTTCAACAGGTGTTTCACTATCAGTATTTTCAGTTTTTGCAAGAATATAATTTGAACGATATGCAGGTCCGATTAAATTTCCAGGCGCATAACCACCTAAAACAGATAAAACATAAGTCCCATGTGAACCATTTCCCATGTCACCTTCATCACCAACATTTGGATCTCCATTAACAAAATCCCAAGTTGCAATAATATTCATTGAGTCAAATACAGTATGAGCAAGATTATTAAAACCAGCATCCATCACGCAAATAGTTATTCCACTTCCATCATATCCAAGATTATGCACTGCTGGAACATTAATTAAATTATTTTGCATAAACGAATTGCCATAATTAAGAGAAAATAATTTTTCTGGTTGAACAAATCTATTTTCTATAATTGGTGTCTCATTAAATTCCATATCATTCTTAGATTTTGAGAAGCCTTTCACTAAATCAACTCTATTGACAAAACTAAACCTTAAAATTTTATTGATTTGTTCTTTAGTTGCAAATCCGCTTATTGCATTAAACCATTTAGATTTATGTTTAATATTAAATCCATTTGAAACTACTTGTTCAACATAATCATTGTTTACTGGCAGGTCTGAGAAATCCAAAATAGATTCTTTATTTAGTTTTTGATGCCTTTTAATGGACTTTTCAGAAACGACTTTAAGTGGTTCATTATAAAATTTTTCTAAATTACCTCCTTTATCAGTGAAATAAATCCAGACTTTAATTTTTTCGTTATTACTTGAATTAATCAATTTTTTTTCTAAGTCAGGTGAAATTTTACTAATTAAAGATTGAGATTTGATTTTTCCTACAAATGTAATTGAGAAAATCAATAATAAAAAAAATAGTTTCATTTTACTCTTGAACCGTTCTTAACTTTTTCTGATACTGTTAAAACATTAAGACTACCATCTTCAGTTTCAACTGCTAAAATCATTCCTCTTGATTCTAATCCCATCAGTTTTGCTGGTTGTAAGTTAGTAACAATAAGCACTTTTTTACCAATTAAATCTGCAGGACTATAATCTTTTGCGATTCCAGCAATTACTTGTCGTTCTTCATTTTCCAATTTTACAATTAATCGAAGAAGTTTTTCACTTTTCTTTACTTTTTCAGCTTCAATAACTTCAGCAACACGAATTTGCACTTTCATAAAATCGTCATAGCTGATAAGTTCGTCTGATTTTGACTCTTGGTGATTGTGACCAAGTTTTTTTATTTGAGCTTCAATTTTTTCATCTTCAATTTTAGGGAAAAGAATCTCCGCTTGATTCAATTGATGCCCAGCCTTTAATTGAGGTTTACCAGAAACACTCCATTCAACTGGTTTAGCATTTAACATTTTGAAAATCTTCTCTGATGAGAATGGAATAACAGGTGAATATAACTCTGCTAAAGTATAAATTGTTTGTAAGCAAATATTTAATGTTGTTCCACATCTTTCTTTATCCGATTTAATAGTTTTCCATGGTTCTGTATCATTGAAATATTTATTTCCTTCGCGGGCAAGATTCATCAATTCATTGACACCGTCTTTAATTTTAAAATGTTCAAACAAATTAGAAATTTTTTCAGGATAAGATTCGATAGTTTTTAACATCTCTTCATCAATTTTCTCGAGTTTGCCAATAGCAGGAACTTTACCATCAAAATGTTTAAATACAAATGTAAATGTTCGATTTATAAAATTGCCAAGAATATCAGCAAGTTCACTATTATTTCGGAGTTGAAATTCTTTCCAGTAAAAGTCAGTATCGCGATTTTCTGGAAGATTTGCAGCAAGACAATATCTTAGTGGGTCAGGAGGAAATAAGTCAAGGAATTCATCAACATCAATTCCCCATCCACGACTTTTTGAAAATTTCTTTCCTTCAAAATTTAAAAACTCATTTGCTGGAACATTCTGTGGCAAACAATACTTATCAGCGTTGTCTTCATTCCAAGCCATCAATATAGCAGGAAAGATGATAGTATGAAAAACTACATTATCTTTTCCAATAAATGCGATGTATTTTGTATTTATATCCTGCCAATATTTTTTCCATAAATCTGGCTGATTAATGATCATCGAATATTCTTTAGTTGATGAAATATATCCGAGAACAGCTTCAAACCAGACATAAATAACTTTTCCATCAGCCCCGTCAATAGGAACTTTAATGCCCCAATCCAGGTCTCTTGTAATTGCTCTATCTTTCAATCCATCCTTAAACCAACTACGACAGTATTGAAGGACATTATCTTTCCAGCCAAATTTTTCATTCATTTGAGCAATATATTTTTCTAATTCCGATTGATAATTACCAAGCGGAAAATACCAGTGAGATGTTTCTTTCAGTATAGGTTTTTCACCACTTACTTTACTTACAGGATTTATTAATTCTGATGGTTCATAAAGCGAACCGCACACCTCGCATTCGTCACTTCTTGCTTGTTCATTTCCACATTTTGGACAAGTGCCTTCAACATATCTGTCAGGTAAAAACATTTTAGCTTTTTCATCATAAAACTGAAGTGATTTTTTTTCTACCAGTAACCCTCTTCTATAGAAATTTAGAAAAAATTCGCGGGCAGTTTCGTGGTGTAGAGGAATACTTGTTCGAGAGTAATGGTCGAAACTCATTCCGAATCGCTGGAAGGCTTTTTTATTGTGTTCGTGATAGCGGTCAATAATTACTTGAGGAGAAACTTTCTCTTTGTCGGCACTAATGGTAATAGGAACACCATGTTCATCAGAACCACAAATGTATAAAACTTCATCACCATTTAATCTTTTATAACGAACATAAATATCTGCTGGTAAATAAGCACCACTTAAGTGACCAAGATGAACTGGTCCATTTGCATAAGGTAAAGCAGATGTAACAAGAACTTTTTCTTTAGTCAAATTTATGTCCTAATAATTTTTACAGAATTTTGAAAGGTAATATAAAGAATTTTTAAATTGGAATTTATTTTATATTTATCTGAACTAATAAATTAGATTACACTTTCAATATAATCTATTGTTCTTTTGAGAATTCATAAAATTATTTATTTATGAGAAAATTTTTTATCAATTCATTTTAATACATAATCTTTTGAAAAATCTTATCATTTAATTTCATGTTCCAAGTAACTATTATCAAACAGAAGTAATAAAATTATCTTCTTCTTTGGTGGAAAATGCCAAAAAGTTTTTAGAGAATAAATTCTTATGATAAATTCCTTAAAAATTTTTTTATAAAAAAACTGAATAAAAACATTTGAATGAAAAATTTAATTTTCATTAAATTGTAACAAATAAGAACGAATAAAGCGATTTATATCGCCGTCCATAACAGCTTGAACATCACTTGTTTCTTCGTTAGTGCGATGGTCTTTAACCATGTTGTATGGATGGAAAACATAAGAACGAATCTGACTACCCCACTCAATTTTCATTTTACTCTTTTCAATTTCAGCTTGTTCAGCTTTCTGCTTTTCCAATTCAAGTTGATATAATCTTGCCTTAAGAAGTTTCATAGCATTCTGACGATTTTGTAATTGAGATCGTTCAGTCTGACAAGCTGCTACGATACCAGTGGGGATGTGAGTGATTCTAACAGCAGTTTCAACTTTATTAACATTTTGCCCACCCTTACCACCACTTCGGTAAGTGTCAATTTTTAAGTCAGCTGGATTTATTTCAATTTCAATTGAGTCATCTACTTCAGGAATTACAAAAACAGATGCAAAAGAAGTATGTCTTTTTTTATTTGCATCAAATGGCGAAATTCTAACCAGTCTGTGAACACCGTTTTCAGCTTTAAGATAACCATAAGCATATTCTCCTTCGACTTCAACGGTGGCAGATTTTATGCCTGCACCATCACCTTCAAGCAAATCAATAATAGTCATCCTAAATCCATTTTGTTCGCCCCATCTTAAGTACATTCTCAAAAGCATTTCAGCCCAATCTTGTGCTTCTGTACCTCCTGCCCCAGAGTGAATTGTCAAAATACAATTTCTAAAGTCATCTTTGCCACTGAGCATACTTCTAAACTCAGCAGTTTCAATCATTTCCCCTAAAGATTTAAGTTCAGAAAGTATCTCATTTTCAAAAGATGAATCTTCTTCTTCTTTTGCTAATAAGATAATTTCATAAATAGATTTTGCTTTATTTGCAAGTTTTGCCCACAAATCAATCCATTGTTGAAGTGATTTTATTTCTTGAAGGATTTGTTGAGCATTTTTTTGGTCATTCCAGAAAGTTGATTCTTCTGTTCTTTTTTCAAGTTCTCTTATTTTATTTTCTTTATTATCAATGTCAAAGATAACTCCGTAAATTATCAATTCGGATTTTGTAATTGTTCAATTGTTTTATTTCATCATCGTACATTTTTACTCCTTGTAAATTAAAATTAGCAATTTATATAGTTATCTGACTTGCTTAAAATAAAAATGAATAATTATATTTGTTAAAAATAAGATAATCTATTCAATTAGATGAGGTATTTATGAAGATATTAATTTTTCTGATTGGATTTTCATTGCTTTCTTTTGCTCAATTTCGAGACAATAATTTAAACAAAGAATTGCCAATAAATGGAATATTTAATCGTTCCAATAACTCTTTATTTAGTTTTTTGACAGGTGAAAATTTTACTATGAGACATTCACTAAGTATGTCCTATTCAAGTTTAGCTGGGCAGGGCTTAGCACTTGGTGTTTATACAAATTCAATGATGTATAGATTTTCTGACAATTTGAACATTCAGTTAGATGCTAGTTTAGTTAATTCACCTTATAACTCATTTGGAAAGGATTTTCAAAATAGTATCAATGGAATTTATTTAAGTCGTGCAGCATTAAACTATCGCCCTTTTAAGAATATGTTTATATCAATCCAATATAATAGTTACCCTTTCTTCAATAGTAGAAACTTTTATCATCCATTTTATTATGATTATTGGGGATATTGAGGGAGATATTAAAAATCATTTTTAACAAAAAAAATAATAATCAAACCCTATCAAGTAAATATAAATTCATCTTAGCAGTAATCAATATTCTTCTAATTATCTTAGCAGCTTATAATGCTTATGCAATAATAAACTCACTTCCGCAGATAAGAAAAAAACAATCAACAGTGAAAGAGAAATTAGATAGAATCCCAGTAGTTGAAGTCTTAAATGGTTGCGGTTACACAGGCATAGCTGATAAATTTACCAATTTAATTCGTTCAAAAGGATTCGATGTCGTTAAAACAGGCAACTTTGTAAATTTTGATGTTGATACAACTTTTATCATAGACAGATTTGGAAACAAAAAGTATGCACTTGCAGTTGCTGACTCGTTAAAAATCCCACATAAAAATGTTATTCAACATTTTAATAAAAATTACTTTCTTGATGTTACATTTGTAATTGGAAAAGATTTTAATAATTACTTAAAAAGAAAGTAAAATATTGGAAAATTTAGAACTTGCTCAATTAATTGCTGAACAATGTTTTAATAAAAAAGGCTATAATGTTAAAATTTTGGACTTAAGAAACATAGCATTGTTTGCGGATTACTTTGTAATTTGTTCAGCTGATTCTGATATTCAGGTTAAAGCAATTGCAGATGATATTGATGATAATTTGAGCAAAAGAGGGATTAAATGCTGGCACAGAGAAGGAATGAAAGCTTTACAATGGGTTTTATTAGATTATGTTGATGTTGTAGTTCATATCTTTCGGAAAGAATTTCGTGAATATTATAATTTAGAAAGACTTTGGGGAGATGCTCCTTCCTGGGAAGTTGAAGACCCTGCATTAGAAAGAAAAGTTTCAAAATAAATAATTTAATTGATGTATCTTAAAGAATACCTAACAAATTTGTTCAAACAAATTGAAAATAAAATCCCTGAATTAAAAGAAGTTCCTATATTATTTGAAATTCCAAAATCAGAACATCACGGGGACATTTCAACCAATGTTGCAATGTTACTCGCAAAAAAATTGAAAAAGAACCCCAAAGAAATTGCAAATCAAATTTTAAGTTTAATTGAAGTTGAAAAATCATTTATATCCAGAATTGAAATAGCAGGGGCTGGATTTATAAATTTCTTTGTATCAGAAAATTTTTACACTAAAATAATTTCTAAAATTTTAAAGACTCAAGATTCATTTGGTAGATCGGAAAAATACAAAGGTAAAAAAGCAAATGTAGAATTCGTTTCGGCAAACCCTACCGGACCTTTAACCGTTGGACACGGAAGAAATGCTGTTATCGGTGATACAATTTCAAATTTACTTGAATGGATTGGTTATGATGTTGATAGAGAATACTATTTTAACAATGCCGGAAGGCAAATGCGAGTTTTAGGGGATTCAGTCAGATTACGCTACCTGGAACTATTAGGTCAACAAATCGAATTTCCTGATGACTATTATCAAGGGGATTACATTAAAGATATAGCAAAAAAATTATTTGATGAATTTGGATATGATTTAATAAATGAACCTGCAGATGGAATATTTAAAGAAACTGCCGAGAAGGAAATTTTTTCTGATATAAACAGAACATTATCAACGCTGAATATAAATCATAAGATTTTTTACAACGAAAAATCTCTTTATGATGATGGAAATATCGAAAAATTACTTAAAGATTTTGCAACAAAAGAATTAACTTATCAGAAAGATGAAGCAATATGGTTAAAGCTTACATCTCTTGGAAAAGAACAAGATAAAGTTATAATCAAATCTTCTGGTGAACCAACTTATAGACTTCCTGATATTGCATATCATATTACCAAATTCGAAAGAGGATACGATTTAATTGTTGATTTATTTGGTTCTGACCATATAGCAACCTATCCAGATGTTTTAGCAGGATTGAGTGCTTTAGGTTACGATATATCTAAAGTTAAAATTCTTATTCATCAATTTGTAACAATTACTCAAGATGGCGAAATTGTTAAGATGTCAACTCGAAAAGCAAATTATATAACGCTCGATGAACTTATTTCTGAAGTTGGTAAAGATGTGGTTCGTTACTTTTTTAATATGAGAAACATTTCAACTCATATGAATTTTGATTTAACTATTGCAAAGAAACAGTCAGATGAAAACCCAGTTTTTTATTTACAATATGCACATGCAAGAATTTGTTCAATAATCAGATCAACTGAACTAGAAAATCTAAAAGCATCAACCGAAAATCTTGATTTATTAAACTCCCAAGAAGAAAAAGATTTGTTAAAAAAACTAAACAGATTTGAAGAAGAAGTATTAAACGCAGCAGAAAATTTTGAACCACATCGAATATGTTTTTACCTTGAAGATTTAGCAACTTCATTTCACAAGTTCTATACTTTTAGGAGATTACTTGGGTCAGAAAGAAAACTGGCAGAAGCTCGCCTTGCTTTAATTAGTGCGGTTAAAATTGTTCTTAAAAATGGGCTAAGTATTTTAGGTGTAGATGCCCCCGAAAAAATGTAATTTGATTTAATAATTCTTAAACTGCTATTGCGGCAAAAAGAGCAAATATTTTATCTGTACCTGCTTTCTTTAAGACATTAGCACATTCCAGAATAGTTGAGCCAGTTGTTACTACATCATCCACTAAAATAACTTTTTTCTCTTTTAATTCTATTTCATTTTTTAACTTAAAAGCATTTTGAACATTTATACGTCTTTCCAAAGCATTAAGTTTCGTTTGAGTTTGTGTATGCCTGATTCTTTTCAAAAGATTTTTCTTGCATGGAATCCCAAGCTCCTTTGAAATACCTTTTGCTATAAATTCCGATTGATTGTAACCTCTATTTGATTTCTTTACTGAATATAATGGAACTGGTATTATAAAATCTGAGCACCATTTTTTAATTTCCTCTGAAAAGATATTAGCGACTAATCTTCCAAGATAAATTCCAACCGCATATTTCTTTTCATACTTCAATGAATGTATCATATTTCTGCAGGGATTATCTTCTTCAAAAATTAAACCTGCTCGAAAATCTTCAATCAATTTTGGATGTGAAAATTTAATTTGATATTCCTCTTTGAGAAAACTTGAGTCAGGAATTTTCAATTTTGAATAGCATTCATCGCAAACTATTTTTTCTTCAGGTAAAAGTTTGTTTTTACACGAAGCACATAATCTTGGCAAGAAAAAATCAAAAAAAGAATTAAGTGCTACCTCATTAAAAAGATTTGTCAAAAAATTAGATGAAATTAATTTCATAGAAGACTTGATTGCTTACGTAACAACCATTCTATTCCAAATAAAACAATTACAATAAGAAGAATAATTTCACTTGATTGAAATTTAATCTGAGACTCTTTAATTTTTATAGATGAGGATCTTTGACTCAATTCATCAATACGATTTAAGTATTTATCAAATTGTTCTAAAAAAAATATCTCACCATTAGTTCTTTTACTTAAATCTGAAAGAAATTCATAATTCATTCTTAAATCAATCATTTCAATATCTACATCACCTATATTAAACTTTCCTGAGGCTGAAGCAACAACTTTATTATCAGCCTTTGCAATTGCAGAGTAAGAGTAATCGCCTGCCTTGTTGAAGAATAATTTCCCTTCGTAAAGACCATTTCCTAATGATGAAAGTAAAAGTTCTTTAGTTTCTTCTTTGCCCTTGATATTAACCTTAATTTCACCGTCATTTATTGGATTAAAAATTTCATTATAAAGTTCTGCAACAAATTCAACTTCTTCAGATGTAGAATAAAATTTTTTCAGTGTTCTTATTTTGAATTGTCTATCATCTCCTTTTATGCTTAACCATTTAGCTGAGTTTAATATTATATAGTCTAGAACATTGATGTCATTAGAAGTTTGAAGTTTCCATCTCCAGAATTCTTTCCCAACAAAAGCTATACTTCTTGATGAAGCTAAATTTCGTTGGATAATTAGTGGAAATTTTAATCTGTTATTATCAGTTTTGATATTACTTATTACTCTTGATTCAGGTTTAGCAGAAATTAGATTTTGTGGATATAGTATTGGAGGGATTTTATTCCAATCAGCTTCTGCTATGTTATTTAATAAATCAAACCTTTCAATTTCATTGAAGTTTAAATCTGGTTGAGCCTTTATATAATTTCCCGTTAAGTTTTCAATTTTAAATGGTAGATTGCTTTCTATTTGTCTTAATTTGTTTAATGAAACATCATTATTCATCATTATAAAAAAAGGAGTATTATTATTTAAGATTTTATTCTTTATATGATTAAATATTTCTATGGATGTAAACTGATTTGGAAAGCTAATTAAAAATAAAATATGTGCACTATCTAATATGGACTTATAATTAGTTTCTGAAAAATTACTCTCAACTTGAATTAAAGAATTGACAATAAATGTTTCTTCTGTCTGAAGTATTCTCCTTATAAAAGTGAAATCAGCATTTGGTGAGCCTGAGATGATTAGAACCTTTGTTTTTTCTTCGGTAACTTTTATAAAAAAAGAATAAACATTATTGTTTACATTTGATTCGTCAGAAAGAGAATCAACTTTAATCTGAAGTTTTCTCTCTCCAATTTCTTTAGGGATATAACTAAAATTTACAGTATTTAATCCATCTGAGTTAAGAGTAATTATTTGACTCTCAATCAATTTATCATCTTCAAATAATGAAACTTTAACATTCACATTTTCAAAACCTTCATTTTGAATTGAACTTGAAATTGTAGTTGAAACACCTCGATAGATATTTTCATTATGAAATACATTTTTAATAGAAATATCTTTTTTCTTACTACTATCTCCTGCAGCGAATACAAAAACTGGTAATCCTAATTTCTCTGCTTGATAGATAGGATTATTCCCATCGGTTATAATTCCATCTGATATTATAGTTATAGAAGCTGGATTGATTGATTGATAATCATCCAGAAAATCTTGAAGTCTAAAAATTTTGGAAAAATTAGTTGAACTCTCATCAAATTTTATTTCATCTGGAATAAAACTCTTAATCTCTTTTACATTTGAACCAAAAGTAAAAAAACGATTGTCATTTTTCTTGAATTCATTGGATGTGAACCTATTAAAAAATTTATAAAGGTCATCAGATTTTTCAACTGCTGAGATTGACTTGGAGTTATCTATAAAAATCAAATGAATTGGTTTAATGTTGATTTTTTGTTGAAGAGTTAGAATTGGTTCAAAGAAAATTGAGATTAGTAAGGTTAAAGCAAGAAATCTGAGAGTTATAAGAATAACTTTTTTAATGTTTGTTATAGGTGGTAAAGTAAATCGGTAAGAATAGATAGAAAAAATTAGTGATAATAATAAAAGTAAAATTAAGATAAACCAACTTTCAGATATATTGAGATTTATTTTATCATAACCAAACATAGTGAAAATTATTAAATGTAATTGTGAAGGAAAGAACTAAAATTTATATCTAACGATTTTTCATTAAATTTTCTATCTCCCAACTTTTCATGTTTTCATACATTTGATAATCAGTCAAGTCAAAATGAATTGGAGTGACAGATACATATTTATTTTTTATAGCAATTTGATCAAATTCCAGAGAATCATCAAGTTCAACCAAATTTCCAGTCAGCCAATAATAATCTCTCCCATAAGGGTCAATTCGTTTTTCATAAATGTCGTCCCATTTTGATTTACCCTGCTTTGTGATTAAAATACCTGCAATCTCACTTTCAGGTACATTAGGAACATTTACATTTAGCATTGTTCCATTTGGGATTCCACGCTTATGAATTTCAATCGCAAGTTTTTGAGCAACCTTTGCAGCAAAAGAAAAATCATTGACAGAATGACTTGTAACAGAAATAGCCATCGAAGGAACATCCATTATTGCGGCTTCTCGAGCGGCTGATACAGTGCCTGAGTATATTATATTTACAGCTGTATTTGAACCGTGATTAATACCAGAAACCATTAAATCAGGATACGCATTCATAATATTTCTTATCCCAATTTTAACGCAATCAGCAGGAGTTCCATCAACTGCATAGCCGAAAAACTTACCATCTTTGTGATACTCAAAAACTCTTAACGGGGTTTGCATAGTTATTGCGTGCCCAACTGCACTCTGTTCTTTATGTGGAGCAACTACTGTTACATCAGCAATTTCCTTCAATGCTTTTACTAACGCTTGAATGCCTGCTGAGTCTATTCCGTCATCGTTTGAAACTAATATTTTCACTTCAAAACCTTCTTTTATTTTTTTCAACTTGCAATATACCATTAAAGAAAAATTTTTAGTAAATAATCTAGCTACTTTATATTAGGTGTTAAATAGTTTTTAGGTTTTTGATGAAAGTAGATTTTAAAGAAAAAACAATTCTCCTAACTGGTGCTTCTACAGGAATAGGAAATCAATTGGTCAGAAAGCTGGTTAAAGAAAAAGCAAATCTCGCAATCTTGTCAAGAAAAAAGGATTTACTGGATAATTTGATAAAAGAATTGAGTAGCCATTCGAATATAATTTCTTACAAATGTGATGTTAGAAATTTTGATGAGGTTAAAACTGCATACGATAAAATTAAATCTGATTTTGGCATAATTGATATTGCAATTCTTAATTCTGGTGTTACTTACAGAATGAGCGAAAGTTCTTTTGAGTTAGATAAAGCCTGCGAAATTTTTGATACGAATTTTTTTGGCGTTGTCAATTTCATTCATTTACTGAAAGAAGATTTTATCAAAAGGGGGTCAGGAATTATTGTTGGTGTATCCAGTCTTGCAGATTCAAGAGGGTTTCCTTCAAGCGGGTTTTATTGTGCAAGCAAATCCGCCTTAACTATTTTTCTTGAAAGTTTAAGAATCGAATTAAAGAAATATAATGTTTCTGTCATAACTGTGCGACCAGGATTTGTCAGAACACCAATGACCGAAAAAAATGAATTTTATATGCCATTTTTAATGGAAGCAGACAAAGCAGCTGAAATTATTCTTGATGGAATTAAAAAGAAAAAAAGAGTAATTGAATTTCCATTTTTATTGAGTAGTTTTGTCAAAATTCTTAAAATTATGCCTGATTTTATTTTTGACTCCCTTGCTTCTCAAAAACCAAAACCTCGTAAGTAATATGAGGATAAGAAAATGAAAAACATTTTTTTAATTTTGATTTTAATACTCAACACATACAGATTATTTCCGCAAGTTGATACTTCTATTATTTTTTCAGAAATAATGTTTAATCCTCTCAGTGGTAATAATGAATTCATTGAACTTTATAATCTCAGTTCAACACAATCAATTGATTTATCTGGGTGGAAAATTAAATATTACACATCAACGCCAGATTTAATAGTTAATGCGGGCTTCGGAACCATACTGCCACCGAAATCGTATGCAGTGATATTCGAAGGAGATTACGACATCAATTCAGGAATTTATTCTGGTATTGTCCCACCAAATGCTTTAATTCTGAAAATATCTGATAATGCTTTTGGAACTTCAGGAATGGCAAACACTACCAGCAGACCACTCTGGTTAATGAAAGCAAATAATGATACAATTTATTCTTATACCTATTCAGCAAACAATTCATCATCAATCTCTGATGAAAAAATTATTTTAAAGCGTGATTCATCTCAAATAAATTGGTCAAACTCTTTAGTAACAAACGGAACGCCAGGCTTTAAAAATTCTGTGGCTCCAAATGATTATGACTTAGAATTAAGTTCTTTAACCTTTAATCCCATAAATCCATTATTCGGAAGCAATGTAGATATCATAGCTAAAATTAAAAACATAGGGTTTCTTAATGCTTCAAATTTTTCTTTGAAACTTTCAAATGATTTAAATTTTGATTCTACTTCTCAAAACAACGAGGTGCTTTATACTCAGAATTTTACCTCTCTTCAGAGCAGTGATTCGGTTATTATTACTTTCACATTAAATTCAGTCATTCTAACTCCATATCAAATCATTGCTGAAGTAATTTTTAACCAAGATGAAAATCCTGATAATAACAGAAAAATTTCTCGGTTTAATGTAATCGCTCCATCAGCACAATTCAGCGATATTGTAATAAACGAAATAATGTATGCTCCAACATCCCCGCAGCCTGAATGGGTTGAATTATTAAACAGAAGTTCAAATCCGATTAACTTAAAAAAGTGGCGTTTGTTTGATGCATCATCCTCAACACAGATAACAGCACAGGATTTCATTCTGCAGCCAGATTCTTTTGTTGTAATTACTTCAGATTCTTCAGTGCTTAACTATTTTCAAATAACTTCACGAATTCTAAGAGTTTCTTTACCAGCATTAAACAATAATGGTGATGCGGTTGTTATTAAAGATTCATTAGGAAATATAATAGATTCTCTCTTCTATCTTCCTTCTTGGGGTGGGAATATTGGAGGGAGGTCACTTGAAAGAATTTCTAAAGATGTTTCATCTACTTTATCAAGTAACTGGAAAACTTCTATCAGTTTGTTCAAAGCAACCCCAGGCAGAATAAATTCTGTAACGCCAAAACCATTTGATGTAATGGTAACTTCATTCAAACCTAAATTAGGTTATGCAATTTTAGGTCAGGAGATAATTTTCAACTCAACAATAAAAAACATAGGATTAAATTCATTCGCATCATCAATTGGAGTTTTATATCGTGATGCTAATCAGGATTCCATTCCCCAATTGAATGAGCAAATAAAGCAGATAACAATACCATCTTTGAATCTTAATGATAGTATTTCAATAGAGTTTAATACAAATGTTTTTGATGAGGGACTCAATAGATACATTTTTAAGGTTCATTCATCGCTTGATAATGATACTACAAATAATTTTGCTTTTACTTCCGTTACAGGAGTAGCAATAAATGAAGTTAGAAATGATTTGATAATTAACGAAATAATGTATGCACCGCAAAGTCCAGAACCAGAATGGATAGAAATTTTTAATCGTTCAAATAAAATTATCAACTTGTTAAATTATAAAATTGCAGATGCAGTTGATACACAAAAAGTTATCTTAACAAATCTTGAACTCCAACCTCAGGAATATTTAGTTATTGCGAAAGATAGTTCCATCCTTAATTATTATTCAATCTCATCCAAAATAATAATTAAAAATTTTCCCACTCTGAATAATAATAATGATAAGTTGCTTTTACTTGATTCTCTAAATCGAGTTATTGACTCGCTTCAATATTTCTCAACTTGGGGAGGAACAGGTGGAAAATCTCTTGAAAGAATTAATAGCGAATTTAGCTCAACAGATTCTTCTAATTGGAAGTCTTCAACAAGTAAATTCAAAGCTACTCCAGGTTTAATAAATTCTGTTACTAAAAAAGATTTTGACATTTCAGTTGTTGACATTTTATTTAATCCTAAGTTTCCAGTATCGGGGAATAATGTTTCAGTCTCATCTTTTATTAAAAACTCAGGAAAAAACTCCGCTGCTTTTATTTTAGAATTATTTGAAGACACAGACCTTGATTCTATCCCTGATGTAATTGTTGAATCATCAAACCAATTATTCCTGAATGCTAATGATTCAATTTTATTTCAATTCAATTATTTAGTTGAAAATCTTCAGAGTGAAAGAGGATTTTTTGTTAGAGCAACATTCAATTTAGATCAAGACACTTCAAACAATTATCTATACAAAATTATTCAACCGGGTTTTGAGTTTAATTCGATTGTGATAAATGAGATTATGTTTGCTCCAATTGGTGGGGAACCAGAATGGATAGAGTTATATAATCGAACTGATTCACAAATCAACTTGAAAGGCTGGAAGGTATCAGACATTGTTACAACACCGCAATCAATAGAAATAAAAACTGACTTCATCATTCAACCAAAATCTTATGCTATTATCAGTAAAGATACATCAATAATAAATTATCATCGGATTATTCCTGCTCCAATTCTACGACTGAATTTTGCTTCTCTGAATAACGATGTTGATGGTGTAGTCTTAAGAGACCAGCGAAACCTTGTTATTGATTCTGTTTTTTATTCCAACCAATGGGGCGGGACAAATGGATTTTCATTGGAAAGAATTTCTGTTTCAAATAATTCTAACTTATCTTCAAACTGGGGTAGTAGTAGAGACATTGAACAAAGCACACCGGGAAGAGTAAATAGTCTAACACCAAAACAATATGACTTAGCAGTAATAGATTTACTTTTCAGTCCTCGTTTTCCATCACAAGGAGATAATGTGAGTGTAACCGCAAAAGTTGTAAATTTTGGTTTATCAAGTTCATCAAATTACGAAGTTGAATTTTATATTGATACTGATTCAAATAATGTTGTTGATTATTTACTTGGCACAGTAACACGAAATAATCTTGTCTCTTCGGATTCTATTTTAATTTTATGCCCAAATAAAATTTTTAATCTCACAAATAAAACTCTTATAGCCGCAAAAGTAAAATACTTACTTGATGAAGATACTCTAAACAATTTTATAGAAAGGTTTTTAGAACCTGGTTTCGCTGAAGGATTGATAAAAATTAGTGAAGTAATGTATAATCCAGCTGATAATAAACCAGAGTGGATAGAATTATTTAATCATTCAAGTGATTCAATTAATATAAAAAATTGGAGTATTAGTGATGTGCTGACTACTCCGACAAAGGGCTTTATAACAAATCAGAATGTCTATATAAAACCCGGTGAATATTTCATTGTTGCCAAGGATACATCTTTTATTAGGTTTTATCCAGAGGTTATAGCCAGAATCTTTTATACAAATTTTGGAACTCTTGGAAATTCTTCAGATGGAATTGTTATATACGATTTCAGAAACGGAATAATAGATAGTTTGTTTTATCGTTCAAGTTGGGGGAATAAAAAAGATATTTCACTTGAAAGAATATCATTTGAACAGTTAACCAATGATAGCACAAATTGGACTCTTTCACTTGATAACAAGGGTTCAACCCCGGGTAAAGAAAATTCCATAAAGAATGTTAGATTGTATCCAAGACACTCAATCATTATAAACGAAATAATGTTTGAACCAGATGTAGATAACAGTGAGTTTGTTGAATTTTATAATCCTTCTGAAGATTCAATAAATATTGGAGGATGGTATCTGAACGATGAAACCAATAATAAATTCAGATTGAGTAATTCTAACTTAACTCTTCCACCAAAATCATTTTTCATACTTGCTGCAGATTCCTTGTTTTTATCTAAATATAATTTATCGGTTAACGAATATGTTAATGTATTGGGGATTTCAAGTTTAAGTTTATCTAACACAGGAGAGTTACTTCTATTAAAAGATGTCAAAGGAAGAGTAATTGATTCAGTTTTGTACTCACCAAAGTGGCACAATAGAAATTTTACAAATACAAAAAACCGTTCATTAGAAAGAATTAATCCTTTACTTAATTCAAACGACCCGTTGAATTGGAGTTCTTGTGTAAATGAAATCGGTGCAACTCCTAACCGACCGAATAGCATTCTTACGATAAATTCAAATTCAACATCCGGTATTTCTGTCTCACCAAATCCTTTTTCGCCTGATAATGATGGCTTTGAAGATCATTGTATTATAAATTATAATTTAACTCAGACGGTTGCTCAGGTAAGAATAAAAATATTCGATAGCAAAGGAAGATTGGTAAGAACTTTGTTAAATAATCAAGCAAGTGGTTCGACAGGTTCAGTAATTTTTGATGGCAGAGATGATGAAGGCAGAACATTAAGAATAGGTATTTATATCATTTTTCTTGAGGCATTAAATGATAATTCTGGAGTAGTTGAAAGTAACAGAACAGTAGTTGTTATTGCAAGAAAACTTTAAATAGTAAAGAAATCATCCTGATTTCTCTTTAGATAGTAGAGAAATCATCGTGGTTTCTCTTTAATAGATAAATCATCCTGATTTCATTTAAATTCGAATAAAGTACAGAAATCATCCTGATTTCTTCAATTGAATCAAACTTTTTGAATTCTATAATGATAAAATATTTTTATGCCCGAAAAAGAGCTTTAATAGTAATAAAAATTAAATCAAGGTTTAAAATGTGAAAACAATTCCCAGAAATGTATGGATTTTATCTCTTATAAGTTTATTTACAGACATTGCAAGCGAAATGTTATATCCTGTTATTCCAATTTATTTAGAAACAATAGGCTTCTCAATATTACTAATAGGAATTTTAGAAGGTATAGCGGAAGCTACAACAGGATTAAGCAAGGGCTATTTTGGTAAATTATCAGACAGACTTGGTAGAAGGGTTCCATTTATAAAGATTGGATATTCATTAAGTGCAATTTCCAAACCATTACTTGCAATTTCATCATTAACTATCTGGGTTTTTATTGCAAGAACTCTTGATAGACTCGGAAAAGGAATTAGAACTGGAGCAAGAGACGCATTATTATCTGAATTAGCTACTTTTCAAACTAAAGGTAAAATATTTGGTTTTCATCGGTCACTTGATTCTTTCGGTGCAGTTTTAGGACCTGTTTTATCAATCATTTACTTAAACTATTTCCCATTAGATTATAAAACTTTATTTCTAATTGCATTCATCCCTGGTGTTATTGCAATCTCCTTATCATTATTCTTAAATGAAAAGCATAGGTTACAAAAAAAAACTAGAATTAAATATTCTTTCTTTTCTTTTATTAGATATTGGAATGAAAGCTCAAAAGAGTACAAAAAAGTAGTATCTGGCTTGTTAATTTTTGCTTTATTCAACAGTTCTGATGTCTTTCTTCTATTAAAAGCAAAACAATCTGGTTTAGATGATAGAGTTATAATAGGAATATATGTTTTTTATAATTTTATCTATGCTCTATTTGCTTTTCCAATCGGGGTATTGTCAGATAAGATTGGCATTAGAAAAATCTTTATTATTGGATTATTTTTATTCAGCATTGTTTATTCTGGAATGGCTTTCAGTTCTGAATTATTATTGTTTTTAATTCTTTTTTTTATTTATGGCTTATATTCTGCATCAACGGAAGGAATTGCAAAAGCCTGGATTTCAAACATTGTAAAAAAAGAAGATACAGCCACTGCTATAGGTACTTTCTCTGCATTTCAAAGTGTTTGTTCTATGATTGCTAGTTGGATAACCGGTTTTATCTGGTTCTTGTTTGATTCAACGATCGCTTTTGTATTGATTGCTTTTATTACTATTCTAATTATTTGCTATTTCATTTTTACGACTACTGAAATTAATTCCAAAGAATTGGGGATATAAATTAATGCTTAATCATTGTTGTTAATAAAATTTTATTAGATTAAAATTTATTTTATCCTTAACTAAAAAAGTCAAAGTTTAAAACAATTTTGAACTTTTATTACTTTTATTTTAGTTTAAGCTATTATTTAGCAACGAATTATATTTTTGTTTTTAAGTATCCTAAGATTTAAGTTTGCTAAAAATTTATTTGAAAATATGTTTAAAATAGATAAATACTTATGGGAGGATTAAATGAAAAATTTCTATAAAAGCTTCCTCTTAATACCCCTTCTAATTTTAATCCAAATCAATCTTTTTTCACAAACTGGCAAAATATCAGGACGCGTAATTGATGGAACAACAAATGAACCTATTCCTTTTGTTAATATTATAGTTGAAGAAACTAATTATGGTGCCGCTTCCGACATAAACGGCTATTATAACATTATAGGTGTTCCTCCAGGTACTTATAATATTAAAGCATCTGCTATTGGATATAATTCAAAAACTGTTCAAGGAATTAAAGTTTCAATTGATTTAACTACGCAAGTTAATTTTAATTTAATAGAAACAAGTGTTCAGTTAAAAGATGAAGTAATTGTTGTTGCTACTCGCCCTCCTGTGACAAAAGATTTAACTTCATCAACAGCCATTATAAGTGCAGATGAAATTTCAGTTTTGCCTGTTACCGAATTTCAAGAAGTATTAAATCTCAAAGCAGGGATAGTTGGGGGCTCGGTTCGTGGTGGTCGGAAAGGCGAAGTCGTCTATGCAATTGATGGTGTCCCCGTTACTGATGTTTATGACGGCTCTACCGTCATTGATGTAAATGCAAATTCAATTCAAGAATTACAATTTATCTCAGGTGCTTTTAATGCTGAATATGGAAAAGCATTATCTGGTTATGTTAACATTGCTACCAAAGACGGAGATAATAAATTCAATGGTACAGTAACATCTTATATCGGAGATTATTTGAGCACCAATGAGAAAATTTTTCGTGATATTAAAAATTTTCAACCCTTTAATATCAGAAATATCGAAGGAAGCTTTAGCGGTCCGATAATTCCCAATCAATTATTTTTTTATCTTAATGCAAGATATATCTACTTCGGTGGATGGCTTAATGGTAAACGTGTATATAATCCCTGGAACATTACTGAAAATAAAGGAGCTGCTTTTCCAGTTCGTGAAAGATATATCTTAAGTGTCAATCCCGATAGTGGATTGGGAAATGGCGAAATTGTTCCTATGAACTGGAATCGTAAAATTTATGGACAAGGAAAATTAACTTATAGAATTATCCCCGAATTAAAAGTTAATTATAGCTTCTTTTTAGATAACGTTGAGTATAGAGACTACGACCATTCTTTTGCTTACAATCCTGATGGAGACTATAAAAGATTCAGAAAAGGTTATACAAACATATTAGGATTTACACATACACTCGGAACAAATTCTTTCCATACATTAAATTTCACCTACTTCTTCAAAAGTTACAAACAATATGTTTATGAAGATCCATCTGACCCAAGATATACACACGATGTTCTTTTAGGACAACACCCAACTGAAGTGCCAAGCTTTAGAACTGGTGGAACTCAAGCCGGAAATTTTAAACGATTAACTAATACCTATGGTATTAAATGGGACTTTACATCCCAAATCGATAAAATAAATTTAGTTAAATTCGGCGTTGAATTTAATTATCATAACCTTGGTTTTGATGATATCTATCTACTTCAGCCACTAAATGTAGAAGACCCAAGAATTACAAGAAATCCTTTCGTAAGACGCTTTGTTCCAAATATAAACGACCCAAATGAAAATCTTGCTATAAACAGATATCAAAGAAATCCTATTGAAGTTTCAGCGTATGTTCAAGATAAAATTGAACTAAATGAGATGATTATAAATGTTGGTGTTAGAATGGATTATTTTAAGCCAGATGGTAAAATACTTGTTGATCCAACTGACCCAGATGTTTACAGACCTAAAAAGCCCGAAAATATTGCTTTAAGTCTTGAACAAAGAAAAGCTAAATGGTATAAAGATGCAACTTCAAAAATTCAATTCAGCCCTAGATTAGGAATTGCTTTCCCTATTACTGATAGAGGAGTAATTCACTTCTCTTATGGACACTTCTTTCAAATTCCGAATTTTGAATATCTATACACAAATCCTGAATATAAATTTGGTTTTGGAACTGGTAACTTAGGTATAGCAGGTAACCCAGATCTTAAACCTCAACAAACTATCAGTGGCGAAATAGGACTTCAACAAGCTTTATCAGATGATATTACTTTCGACTTAACTGGATATTTCAGAGACATTAGGAATCTTACTGGAACAAGAGCAGATGAAATTAGAATTTTTGGTGGTACTTCTACTTATAGTCAATATGTTAATAGTGATTTTGGATTCGTTAAAGGAATAGTATTCACTCTAACAAAAAGACTTTCAAATAATTGGTCTGCTACTATTGATTACACTTTTCAATCAGCTAAAGGTAATGCTTCAGATCCTGCTGCAACAAGAAATGCTATTGCCGGAGGGTCTCAACCCGAAATTCAATTAGTAAGGTTAGATTGGGATCAAACTCACACGCTTAATGCAACCTTTTCATACTCTTCTGAAAAGGATTGGGGTTTTAGTTTAATTGCCTCTTATGGTAGTGGTTTCCCTTATACGCCTACTCAATCATTTAATATATCAGCTCTATTAACTAACAGTGAACTCAAACCTGCTTCATTCAATGTTGATTTAAGAGCCTATAAAGACTTTAACCTTGGATTTATGAAATTAAGTTTATTTACAAGAGTTTACAATCTATTTGATATTCAAAATCAGGTTAATGTATATAATGATAGTGGCACTGCAGACTTTACAATTGATGAATTTTTAAGAAGACAACAAGGTAATCCTGAAATAGTAAATACTTTTGATGAATATTATAGAAATCCAACTTTCTATTCAGAACCCCGTAGAGTTGAAGTTGGAGCAACAATATTCTTTTAATGTAAATAAAAATGGAATAGCGATATGAAAAACAAATTATGCTATATATTTATTTTACTAATAATAATCAGTTTGTTCCCTTTTGAGATATTCTCTCAACAAAGAATAACAACTCGAGGGACACCAAATTTCAGAAAAGTTGGTGTGCACAGAGGAAATCAAGTTAGAACTGTATTCACTAACTATGGTGTTATTGCACAACCTGGTTCAGAAGGTCCACGCGGTGCTTGGCGTTATGATGCTAATGGTTATGTGGGCGATGTATCGCCTTTAGTCGGATTAAGATTACCAATTCGAGATTATCGAAGAGGTCCTAATCCACCAGATGGAATACCTGATACAATATATAGTGTTATAATAACCCCTGTAGATAGACCCGGTGGTGGTGAAGGTGGTGGTGGCGGGTCCTACACTTTCGAACCTATTCCTGGCTTTGCTAATCCTTCTGTCCAAGGTGTTGGTAAAGGTATTGCAATGAGCCACCAGCCTGAAACCTGGCCTATGCGCTGGCCTGACCAACCAACCTGGACTTATTCAGGGCCTCCTATAATCATTGACGGTACTGATGTTACTCCTTCAGTCGATTGGAATGGATATTTTGGAAGAGCTCAGATAAATTCTGACCAGGAAAGTTATTTCTGGATGGATGATAATAATGATCAGGAAGTTTATTTATTATATGATTTTATACCCGATAGTTTAGATCTTTCAAGAAGAGGTCAGGCAATTCAAGTCTCCGTTAGAGGTCTGCAATGGTCAAATTTCCTCGCTCAAGATGTAATATTCTGGCTCTACAATATCAAAAACGATGGAACTGCAAATTATGACCAAGCTGTCTTTGGAGTTCTTGTTGGAACTTATGTAGGTGTTGAAACCCCAGAATGGAATGACGATGTTTCATTCTTTGATATAAGAGAATCAATCACTTATACCTGGGATTTTGATAGATATATCTCGCCATCTGCTAATCCTCGATGGTTACCCAATCCTACTCAAGTCGGTTACATTGCTTATGCTTTCCTTGAATCACCAGGAAATGAATATGATGGAATTGATAATGATGGTGACAATGAAAAGGGTTATAACTGTTTTGTCCCTTCTGCCAACAAATTTACTGAAGCAGATTTCAATATTAGAACTGTTAGGCCAGGTGACAGGCTTGTGTTAATTGATAAAAATACATTTAGAAGAACATTATTTACTATGCCAAATGATACCGTTACAGTTTACTCAATGGGCGTACCATTTTTCCTTCAACCTAATGTTACACAATTAGCTGAAGGAAATTTTATACAACAAACAAGTGAAGTTAATCCAAACGCAATAGACGGAATTGATAATGATTTAGATGGTATTATAGACGAAAACTTTCTTGTTCATTACAGAGTCCTTAAAATCGATAGAACCGGACAAGTCCCTGTCGTTTTAATTGATTTACTCTCACCTGTTAGTTTCAAAAATTATCTTTCCAACTTAGGTATCAATGACAAAATGATTGATGAATCCAGAAGTGATTTGGTTGATAATGATTGTGATTGGGATAGAAATTTCGATGATGTCGGTGCTGATGGAAAACCAAATACTAATGACTTTGGTGAAGGGGATGGAGTTCCAACGCCTGGTGAACCTAATTTTGATGCAACCGATGTAGATGAATCAGACCAGATTGGACTGACCTCTTTTCAATATTTCGTCCCAGCTGGTGATATCACAATGAGTGATGATTTTGATATGTGGCGTAGAATGAAACCTGGCTTCTTTCAAGTTCCAAGGTCTATAGTAAATAATGTTGCTATTCGTGGTGAAGATGGTGATTTTATTTATGGATCTGGCTATTTCCCATTATTAAGTGGTAAAACAGAAAGGTTCTCTTTAGCTCTTGCTTTTGGAATTGATTTCCCTGCAGTATTAAAAACCAAACAGATAGCTCAAACCATTTACAATGCGAATTATAACTTCCCAAAACCGCCTGATAAACCTACTGTTACTGCTGTTGCTGGTGACAGAAAAGTAACTCTGTATTGGGACAGAGTAGCTGAAGAATCAGTCGACCCAACTTTAAGAATTAAAGATTTCGAAGGTTACAAAATTTATAAAGGAACTGACCCTGACTTAACTGATGCGTGGTTAATAACCGATTATAATGGTAATAAAGTCTTCTATAAACCTATTGCTCAATTTGATTTAATAAATGGTATTAAAGGCTTATTCGTACCCTCAGCTACTTTATATGAACTAACAAGCGGAGCACCTTTTTATCTTGGATCAGATAACGGAATTCAAAACTTCTATGTTGATAACGATGTGATAAATGGTAGAACATATTATTACGCTGTAGTCGCTTATGACAGAGGCGATGCAAGTAAGGATATATTCCCTTCTGAAAACACTCGATTTATTTCTAAAGATGCATTAGGTAGAATTTCCACAGACCAGAATACTGTTGCTATAATTCCTAATGCACCTGTTTTAGGTTATCTTCCGCCACCATCAGGATTAGCCGCAAATCGAGTTTCTGGTTTTTCTAATGCTGTACCTTATTTTGAAATAATTGACCCGACAAGAGTTTTAGACAAAAAGTATCGAGTAATTTTTAATGATAAATACTTTGTTACCCCTGGAAATATTAAAGATAGTGTAAGTATTGCCAATAAATATTCAGTGATTGATGATCAAACAAATGAGGTAATTATTAGAGATGATGATATAAGAGCAACCAATGGAACTGTATTTAATGGAGTAAGATTATCAATTGATCCATCATTTCAATCTTTAGATAGTATCAATCTTGATAGAAACAGAAGTGGTTGGTCTAATAATAGACCTGGCAATTTAAGATTTACCGTTGATCAATTTAAAAGCCAAACTATAAGTGCCACGCGATATCCTAGAGATTATATGCTGGTTTTCTCCAATACATATTCCGATTCTTCAAATCTATTAAGTAATGTATTCGGAGCTGGTGCTCCACCTGCAAAGTTGGTTAACTTCAAAGCTTTTGATATAACTGATAAAAATAATCCCGTTCGTGTGCAATTTGCTTTTAGCGAACCTCATCCGTTCAGAAGAGATACAATCTCCTTTAATGATGTTATTATTCTTTCAGATAAAGATGGAAAAACATTTTCCTGGCGAATCACTTTTGCAGGGGATAGTTCATCAAATGTACCTGGTCAAGGGGATACATTATTTATAAGAATTACAAAACCACTTAGCGGCAAAGACTCTTTTACTTTCAATACTACAAAGCCAAGCTATGATATCGATAAAGCTAGAAAGCAATTAGAACTTGTAAAAGCAGTTCCAAATCCTTATGTGGTTTCAAATGTATTCGAACAACCTCTGCCTCCCACTGTAAGAGGTAGAGGTGAAAGAGTTATTTACTTTACAAATTTGCCTCCAAAGAGCAGAGTGCATATTTACACTTCTGATGGTAGTCATATTAGAACGCTTGAGCATAGTGGCGACTTAAATAATGGTTCAGTAGTTTGGGATGTAAGAACTAAAGAAGGACTTGATGTAGCTTATGGTGTGTATTTTTATGTCGTCGAAATTGAGGGAATTAGTGATAAGAAAACTGGTAAATTGGCTATTATTAAATAAAGCTTAAGATTGGAGTTAATATGAAAAAAGGAATAAACATTTTAACATTAATAATTTTAATAAGTTCAACATTTGCACAAACTAAAGTAGGTACTACGGCGGCAAACTTTCTCAATATTCCAGTTGGAGCGCGTGCTACTGCTATGGGTGGAGCCTTCTCAGCAGTTGCAAATGATGCTACTTCTGCACATTGGAATCCCTCTGGTTTGTCTCGATTAAATAAATCAGAGCTTGTTGCTTCAACCGCTGAATGGCTCGTTGGCACAAGAATAAATTGGATTGGTTTAGCATACAAAATTGATGATGATAATGCATTTGCAATTAGTGTTAATCAACTTGATTATGGAGAAGAAGATATAACTACGCCAGAACAACCTCAAGGAACTGGTGCTAAATGGTCCGCAAATGATTTAGCAGTTGGATTATCATACTCACGTAATTTGACAGATAGATTTTCTATAGGTGGTTCTTTAAAGTATATTACCCAAAGAATATGGAACGAATCTGCCTCAGCTTTCGCTTTAGACATTGGTTTATTATTTCAAACAGAAATTGATGGACTTAAACTTGGCGCTAATATCTCAAACTTTGGAACTGAAATGAAACTTGATGGAAAAGATCTTAAAAGACCTATTGATATCGATCCTTCCAATACTGGAAACAATCCGAATATATCTGGTTCTCTTGATACTGATTCGTGGCCTCTACCTTTGGTGTTTAATGTGGGATTATCATATAAAATTCTATTTATGGAAAATTATAATCTAATTCTATCTTCTGATGCAGTTATTCCTAACAATCAATCAACTTATGCTAACTTTGGTTTTGAAATAGATTGGAGTTCAATATTGTTTATTAGAGCAGGATATAACGGTTTACTCAAAGATAAAAATGATAGATTATTTACTTCTAAGCCAATTGAGGGAATATCAGCAGGATTAGGTTTGCAATATGATTTTGGAGATTTTTTTGTTAAATTTGATTTTAGTTATTCTAATTTGGGAATTTTTAAACAAATTTCTAAGTTTGCTTTAACAATTGGACTTTAAACAAAACTTAACTTCAAACAAATGTGAGGTACAAATGAAAAAATCTATTTTAATTTCATTTCTTCTATTGTTTACTGCTGTTAGTATTGCACAATCAATTCCTGTAACTTTCAGGGTTGATATGGCAGTACAAGTATTCAAGGGCAACTTTAACCCAGCAACAGGAATTGTTGTAGTAAGAGGAAACTTCCAGACTGATGCGGGCGACCCAGGTGGAAACTGGCAAGGTAACTTTTTCAGACTCCTTGATCCAGATGGTGATACTGTCTATACCTTAACCGTTAATTTCCCTGCTACTACTAACAATAATACTTATGAATTCAAATTCGTTATTGCTCCAGATGGCTGGGAAGGGGGCTCAAATCGAACCTTTACTGTAACTGCTCCAAGTACAGTTTTACCGATTTATTGGTTTAACAATGATAGTATTTATGCTCAACAAGTCGTTAACAATTTTCAATTTACTGCTGATATATCTGGTATTCTTGGTATTGGTGTTGGTGGTGCTTTCGATCCAAATCAAGATTCATTGTTGGTTATGGGTATGACTTGGGCTGGTAATGGAACGGTTATTGGTGGGAATAGAAGAATGGTTAATACAGATCCTTTTAACCCAGGAATTTTTACTACAAGTTTGCAAGTTAGAGGTTCTTTAGGAGCAACGGAAAAATTTAAATTTAAAGCATTTCCAGATAATAGATTTGCAAATGGCGGATGGGAAACTGGTGATGATAGAATAGTTGAATTCGGTCCTAATAATTCTACTATTACCTTACCAACTATAGTTCCAAGAATTACTCCTTTATTAGCTCCTATTACCAACAATGTTAATATTCAAATTACCGTTGATATGACTGGTGCAAGAAATAGATATAACAATCAGTTGGTACCATTAAATCAAATCCAATTTGTTGGTATGAGAGGAGGAGCTGACTTTTTAGGCAGCTGGAACACTGGTGGATGCTGGTGCGTAACTGATACCGCAACTGGCTTGATGAAAGTCCTCACTCCTATTGGAAATAATAGATATAGAATTACAGTTACAGCTCCCGCAGGAACAAATGGTGGACTTTATGAATATAAATTTGGTGTAATGTATCCCGGAGCTGACACAGTTAATGGTGGCTCAAATCCTCTCGACAACGAAGGACCTTTCGGTGTTAATCACGGCTTTACTTTATTTAACGCCCCAGGAAACTTAATTGTACTTAATAATAAATTTGGCGATTTTACTTCTTCAATTGAAAGAATTAGTGATTTAATTCCATCCGAATTTGAATTGTTCCAGAAC
>Ga0308420_1000173_pt1 | contig 28522 bp, 19 predicted proteins | sample HotsprSampleMS55_FD_203802 | JGI IMG/M metagenome (GOLD analysis project Ga0308420, IMG submission 203802) | Hot spring phototrophic mat microbial communities from Mushroom Spring, Yellowstone National Park, Wyoming, United States - 20090730_MS55 ... | reverse complement strand
GATGGAGGTAAAAGTATTGCATATATTGACGATTTTGAAGGTGCAAAACGCACTATTCCAATTGGTGTTTCTTATACTTCTTGGAGAGACTTAAGTGCTCCTGACTCTTTAGATAATTTACCCAATCTTAGCAGAGCGGAAAAAATGCCTTATAAAGGTAAAACATTTTGGTTTAATGAAACGCCTTCAAATGTTACTGTCCAACAAATATATGGAGATAGAAAGCAAGTTGCTCGTTCAGATCAGCAAGTAACTGTTATGGATGTAGTGTTTTTACCAGATACTCCAGGCACTTATAACTGGTTTCCAAATTTATCTAACAGAAATAGAGTGTGGGGAGGTTTTATGAAAGCACTCTCCGCCACTGCTAATAATCTTGATCAGGAAAATATCGAGTTTATTGAATTTTGGCTTCAAGTTTTGAATGCCCAATCAGATGCTAAAATGTATATAGATTTAGGCAGAATTAGTGAAGATGTTATTCCAAACAATAGATTAGATACAGAAGATAGAGATAGAAATGATGCGATAGATACTGAAGGAAAAGAAGATACTGGATTAGATGGTCTTTTTGATGACCAGGAAAGAGTGCAATATCAAAGCACTAAATCAGATCCTTCAGGTGATAATTTTTTCTTTCAGAGAAGCAATCCCCCCAATATTTTTGATTATTTTAATATAAATGGAACACAAGGAAATGCGATATTAACTGATATAGGAAGACTTCCCGATACTGAAGATTTAAATCGAAATGGTATTCTTGATAATGCTACTTCCTTTTTTAGATACGAAATACCACTTGATACTGTTGCATCACGTAATCCATTTATTGCTGGTGGTGGCTTAACTAAAGAGAACTGGTTCTTGTTCAGAATTCCTCTTAAAGATTTTCAGAAAAAAGTCGGTGATGCAACATTTACTTTCATTGAGTTTATGAGAATATTTTTTACTGGAGTGACTGAACCAATTCATTTTAGAATAACTGAGTTTAATTTAGTTGGAAGTCAATGGCAAAAATTAATAAAAACTGACACCATTCTATCAGTTTCTGTAGTTAGTATTGAAGAAAATCCTGAATATTCAAGCCCTCCTGGAGTTTTTCAAGAAAGAGACAGAACAAGACCTGATGAGAATATATTAAGAAATGAACAATCATTGAATTTAATTTTCAATGGTCTTCCTGATAAACAAAGCAGAGAGGCAATTAAATACTTATTTAGACCATTAGATGTCTTCAGTTATAAACAGATGAAGTTATTTATTCATGGGGATAAAAATAATTTCCCAGGTTCTATTTCGTATAATGATACTTTAGGTAGGACTTATAATTATTCTACAGAAGTTTTTTTCAGATTTGGAACAGATACTAACAATTATTATGAATATAGAAAACCAGTTCTGCCAGGTTGGAACGAAATAACAATAGATTTTGATAAAATAACTGCAATAAAGCAAATCAAATTAGATTCAACTAATCTAGATGGAAAATTTCCAGTTGAAGGAAAACCTTTTAATTATTATTCGTATAAAGGGAATCCATCTTTAACATCTATAAAATTTTTCTCTATTGGAGTTTATAATCTTGATAATGATTTTAATCGTGGTGATTTGTCTGGACAACTCTGGGTAAACGAGTTACGCGTAATAGGCGCAGATGATTCCCCTGGCTGGGCTTATAGTATAAATACATCTTTTAAGTTAGCAGATTTACTAACTGTTAATTTTAATTATAACAAAAAGGATCCTTATTTCCATAGATTATCTGAACGTTTTGGCTCAAGGGTAGATAATGTTAGTTATTCAGTTTCTACTGATTTTAATGTATTGAAAATTTTGCCTGTTTCGTTGCCGGAAAGTAGTTTTAGAATTAATTATTCTCATACTCGTCAAATTGGTAAGCCACTTTATTTGCCTAATACTGATATTAGTGTTGAGGAAGCAGTGAAACGACAGCAAGAAATATATAATTCAGATACTACAAGAAAAGCTAAATCACCACAACAACTGAAAGAAGAATCTGAAACAGAAACAATTTCTGATACTTGGTCAGCATCTAATATTAGAATTAAAATTCCATCCAAGTGGTGGTTAATTAGAGATACATTCAACTCTCTGACTTTTGGAGTCAATTACAATAAAACTTATTCTCGTAGTCCCTCTATCGAAAAAGCACTAAGTTGGATCTGGAATGTTAATATAAACTATGTTCTTAATTTAAGTCCTGATTACAATATTCAACCAATTGATGTTCCGATATTAGGTACTTTCTTTGCACTACTTAAGGATTATTCAAATCTTAAAATATTTTTTACTCCACAGAACATAAACCTAAATGTGTCAGTAAAAAGAAATAAGAATACCAGCAAATCACGACCAACTTTCAATCCTGTAACGAACCAATTTAATGAAACTGAAGAATCTGTTAGTAGGGATTTTACAACTCAGCGAACTGCATCATTAAATTGGAAAATAACTGAAGGTGGTTTAATAAACTTAACAACAAGTTATAATCTTAATATCAGCTCATCTTTATCTGCTATTGAATTAGATGATTTTGGAAAAGAGCGAACAGAAAGCGACATCTGGCGTGATATATTTACTAAGAAATTTTTTGGAAAAGATTTTAAGTATCAACAAACATTAGATTTAAGAACAAGTTCAAGACTCCCATCCCTGTTTGAATTGAATAAATATCTTTCCTTATCTGCTGGTTATTCTGTTGGTTATCAGTGGGATTATGACTTCAGACAATTTGAATTAGGTAGGAGTGCTGGTTTTAATAATAGGTCTAATCTGGGTGTTAATTTCAGATTGAAAGCACTATTTGCACCATTGTTCGTTGAATCTAACGAGCCAACTAATCAAGAATTTCAAAGAAGAAACTTTAATCAAAACTTTGTTCAATCTGAAGATACGACTGATGAGGGACAATGGCAGGATACAACACTATCTCCAAGAGGTCCATCTCCACTAAAAGTTGGATTTTCTTATCTTAAGATTTTTATTAAAAATGCTTTATTTGATTATGAAAACATTTCTATTAACTTTACTAATGATAATACTCTCTCTAAATCAGGCTTAAAAGCTAAAGGAACTGGATTTAAAAATTTCTTCGGTATTTTTTATAATCAAGATGCGGGACCTACAAGGTTATTTATGTTAGGATTATCAGGAGATGTCGGTCCGAGAGTTTCCGCTCCAAATGTAAATTTGAGTGATAACTTTAGTCAAAGAAACAATATAGATTTAAAAACCTCAAGAACGCTTTGGGAAGGCGCAAGAATTGAACTGAATTGGAAACTCGGGTGGTCTCTAAATAAAAGTTCAACTTTGACAGTTGATCAAAATGGTAATTTGTTTGTTGCAAACATAAATTCTTCTGGAACAATTAATCGTTCATTTTTAACATTTCCACCATTCTTGTTATTATCTTTTGCAAATAGTGGAATAAAAAGAGTTCACGAGCTATATAAACCTGGTTCTGGAAGTGCTTTTGCAGGTAATTTATCAGATGCTTTTGTTGAAGGTTTTGAAAGTTTTCCTCTTTTATCAAAATTGAGTTTTGTAAAAAAATATTCTAAATATATTCCTCGTCCAAATTGGAGAATAACTTGGGATGGACTGGAGAAATTACCATTACTCTCAGCTATAGCAAAGCGAGTTTCTTTAGATCATTCTTATATTGCTTCATATAGTGAAGGATGGAGATTGAACAGAGATGGTGGTCAAGAGATTCAAACCCAAAAAATTGAATACGGTTTCAGCCCGCTGGTAGGTATGAACTTATCCTTTGGTCAGCTTTGGTCTGGAAATTTATCAGGAAATGTAAAATTTGGAACCAGAACAAGTTATGATTTAGGTATCACTACAAATAACATAAATGAAACATTCACCCGAGATATTGGCTTTACTATGCAGTACTCTAAAACCGGTTTTGAAATACCTTTATTTGGACTTTCATTAAAAAATGATATTGAAATTAGTGTTTCGTATAATCAAGCTAAAAATTCAATCGTGCGATTTGAAATGAATAATTTTACTGAAGAAGGTATTCCACAAGATGGTACAACAAGAACTACATTAGAACCCAGAATTAAATACACTCTTAGTGCAAAAGTTAATTTATCAATCTTTTACAAAAGAACCTCGGTCGAGCCGTCTGGCGCTTCAAGAATTCCACCAACAACGACGAACGAAGCCGGAATAGATGTAAACATAATTATAAATTAGAGAAGAAATGGATAAAAAAAATATTCTGTGGGTTGATGATGAAATTGATTTATTAAAATCGCATATCATTTTCCTTTCTGAAAAAGGTTATGATGTAGATACTGTTACAAATGGTGAAGATGCATTAACAGCAATTAAAGAAAGGTCTTATGATTTAATTTTTTTAGATGAAATGATGTCGGGAATGGGAGGATTGGAAACTTTGGCAAAAATTAAAGAGTTTAATCCGAATATTCCTGTTGTTATGATTACTAAATCAGAAGAAGAGTCTTTGATGAATGAAGCTATTGGAGGGAAAATAAGTGATTATTTAACAAAACCTGTCAATCCAAGTCAAGTTTTGCTCGTATGTAAAAAAATTCTTGAGTCAAAAAAAATAGTCGGGGAATACGCTGCAAAAGATTATTTACAGGATTTTAACAAGATATCTCAAAAGCTTCTTAATGAACTTGATTACATTGACTGGATTGATATTTATGTTAAATTAGTTAATTGGTCAATTGAACTTGATAAACATCCAGAACTTGGACTTAAACAAACTTTATCAGATTTATTCAAAGAAGCAAACAAAGAATTTTCAAAATATATTGAAAGATTTTATTCTGATTGGGTAACCAAACCTGATAAAGAAAATAAACCCACCTTAAGTCCTGAAATAATTGAAAAATATTTGATTAAACATCTAAAGGATGAGGTTAAAATCATCTTTTTTATTGTTATTGATTGTTTACGCTTAGATCAGTGGATGATAATGGAACAACATCTTAATGAGTTTTTCAGAATTGAAAGAGATTACTATTATTCAATTCTACCAACTGCAACACCGTATTCAAGAAATGCCTTATTTAGCGGTCTTTTCCCGAGCGAAATAGAAGCAAGGTTTCCTGATTATTGGTCCAATCGTAATGAAGATGAAAAAACAATGAATAAATATGAAAGAGAATTATTTATAAATCTTTTAGAACGAAAAAAAGTTAAACTACGAAATGAATTAAAATATATCAAAATAATTGATCCAGATTTTGGTAAACAATTTGAGCAAAATATCCTTTCATATAAAAATAATCATTTAACTGCTATAGTTGTTAATTTCTTAGATATGATTGCACATGGGAGATCGGACTATGATATTTTGAAGGAAATTGCGCCAGATGAATCTGCATATAGGTCTTTGACAAATAGCTGGTTTATTCATTCATATCTATTTAATGTATTGAAATCAATATCTCAAATGAAAAACTCAAAGGTAATTCTTACTACTGACCATGGAAGTATTCGCTGTCTTCGTGGGGCTAAAGTTTTAGGAGATAGAGAAGCCTCAACTAATTTAAGATTTAAATTCGGTCGAAATTTAAAGGCAGATAGTAAACAGGCAGTTTTTGTTAAAAATAGCGAAGATTATAAATTACCTAAAATTGGTGTTAGTATAAATTATATTATTGCAAAAGAAGATTTTTATTTTGTTTATCCAACTGATTATCATAAATATCTATCTTACTTTAAAGATACTTTTCAACACGGTGGAATATCTTTAGAGGAAATGATTATTCCAGTTTTAACTTTAGAACCTAAATGAATATCATCATAAATCAATTCATCTCAACAAAAGAAGAAGATACTGAAAAAGTTGCTATTGATTTTGTTCAATATTTAAAAAATGGAGATGTAGTAATTCTTAATGGACCACTGGGCTGTGGTAAAACATTCTTCGTAAAAAAAATTGCCAAATACTATAAAATACCTAATTCCTCAAGCCCAACTTTCACATTGGTAAATGAATATATTGGAGAAAGAAAAATCTATCATTTTGATTTTTATAGAATTAATTCAATAAATGAGTTGTATGATATAGGTTTTGTTGACTATTTATCAGATAAAGAAGCAATAAGTTTTATTGAATGGGGAGAATTATTTCCTGAGATATTACCCAAAGAAAAATATGAAGTATCATTTGAATTTAATAATGATGATACCAGAAAAATAACTATAATAAGATATGAATGAACTAACACCATTACTTGCAATAGAAACATCTGATAGAATTTGTAGTGTTTGCATTTTATTAAATGAAAATGATTATTACTTAATCGAAACAAATAAGCCTTACTCACATTCTGAGAGTTTGTTTGAACAGATTCAAATACTCAAAGAACAATCATCAATAAAATTAAAGGATTTGAGGTCTATTGCTGTTTCTTTAGGACCTGGTTCTTTTACTGGTTTGAGAATTGGGCTTTCAGCTGCTAAAGGAATTGTACAAGGTTTACAAATACCTTTGATTCCCGTTCCGACCTTCGAAGCATTAGCTTTTCAAATATCATCTTTTCTACCAGATGATACATATTTTGCAATTGCAAATCGGGCTAATAAAGATGAATGTTATTTTGCAAAATTTTTTGTTAAAAATAATAGTTATATATTTGATGTTGAATTAAAATTATTAAATCAATCTCAATTGGACTTTTACAAAGATTGCTTAATATTTGGTAACCTAAATACTAATTTAAAAAATCTTGCCTCTCCGAGTGCATTATATGTTGCATATTGGGCTATAACTTTTGGTGTTGATAAAATATTAAAGAATGTTGATTTTTTAGAACCGAATTATATAAAAGATTTTATTGTAAAGGAGCGAAAAAAATGAAAAAAAATATTTTTCTCTTTTTGTTCATAATAAATTTTTCATCTTTTGCTCAACTTATAGGACCTAAAATTAGTGTTCAATCATCAGAACATAATTTTGGTGATATAATTCAAGGTGAGGAAGTATCTCACAATTTTGTTATTAGTAATAGTGGTGATGGTGTTTTAATTATTAAAAGTGTCAGAGCATCTTGTGGTTGCACAGCTGCAGAGCCAGATAAAAAACAATTAAACCCTGGTGAATCAACTAAATTAAAAGTTACTTTTAACTCTAAAGGAAGAATAGGACCACAATTAAAATCAGTTTTTGTAACCTCAAATGATGAAGATAAAAAAGAAATTCAATTGACTATTCGATGTAATATTATACTCCCAGAAAATAAATTAAAGAATGGTGCAATGTTGTATCTTCCAGAAACACAATACAATTTCGGGAAAGTTGAAGAGGGAAAAGTTGTCAGTCATACTTTCAAACTTATAAATAAGGGCTCTGTTGACCTTGAAGTAAAGGATATTAAAACATCTTGCGGTTGCACAGCTGCTATGTTAAGTAATAAAAAAATTAAACCTGGTGAAACTGGAACATTAAAAGTTGATTTAGATACAAAAAATAGAATTGGAAAAATGAGTAGAACAATTACAATTGTTTCAAACGACATCGAACAAGAAAATAAAGTTTTAACAATATATGCAGAGGTAATAAAGAATTAATATGCCTTGGTTTAGAAGAACTAAACAGAATATTGACCCTGAGTCACAAAAAAAAGAACTACCAGATGGTCTCTGGGAAAAATGCCCATCCTGTGGAGAAATAATTCATAAAAAACAATTAGAATTAAATTATTGGACCTGCCTTAAATGTGAATATCATTGGAGAATTGGTAGTAAAGAATACATCAGTTTCCTTTTCGATAAAGGGACCTTTAAAGAAATGGATAAAAAAATGCGCTCAGCGGACCCATTAAATTTTGTTGATACGAAAAAATATACAGATAGAATTGCTGAGACAATTAAAAAACTTGATCTTTATGATGCAGTCAGAACTGGAATTGGTAAAATTGATGGAATTGAAATTGCTTTTGCTTGTATGGATTTTGAATTTATTGGTGGAAGTATGGGATCAGTTGTTGGAGAAAAAATAGCCAGGGTTATTGATAAAGCTTATAAAGAAAAGATTCCTTTGGTAATTATTTCCCGAAGCGGTGGTGCTCGAATGATGGAAGGTGCTTATTCTTTAATGCAATTAGCAAAAATTAGTGCACGCTTAACTAAGTTAGCTGAAGCTGCAATTCCCTATATTTCTATTTTGACAGACCCTACTACTGGTGGAACAACTGCTAGCTATGCTATGTTAGGCGATATTCATATTTCCGAACCGAAAGCTTTAATAGGATTTGCAGGTCCAAGAGTTATAAGACAAACTATTGGTCGAGATTTACCTGAAGGCTTTCAGACAGCTGAGTTCCTTTTAGAAAAGGGTTTTATAGATTTTATATCTCATAGAAAAGATTTGAGAAATAACATTATCAAAGTTTTACAGTTGCTAACTTAAACTTTTAGTTAGTTTCATTGGGGGATTAAATCCCCTGCAGTAATTTTCTCTAGACCTGTTTTTGTTTTTAGAATTAGAAATCCATTCTCATCTATATCATCAAAAATTCCAAATTGTATTGTATCATTTTGTTTAATTGATATTTTCTCACCTATCATTTTACAACGAGATTTCCATTCATTTAAGATATGATTTCGATTTGTTTTCATCTTCTCGATAAATTCTTCTAAATTATTTAATACTTCAGCTAAAAGTTTCTCTCTTTCAACTTCTTTTCCTAATTCAATTCTTATACTTGTTGGAGGGTAATTATAGTCACCTTTGAAATAATTTTGATTAACATTTATTCCAATTCCAACTACCACTTTTTCAATTTTATTTTTATTAGTTACTGATTCAATCAAAATGCCACAGGTTTTCTTTTTAGAAATTAAAATATCATTTGGCCATTTTAATTCTGGTTTAAGCTGATATAGATTTTCAAGTGAAACTGCAACTGCAAGTGTTGAAGAAAAGTTTAGGAAATTTAAATATTTGAAGATTTCAGGTTCTTTGTAGAAAAGAATTGAAAAAGTCAAATTTTGAGCACTATCACTTTTCCATACTCTATCCATTCTACCACGTCCTTTGGTTTGAAATTCAGCCAAAACTACAGTTCCAGATATATCAATAGTGTTTTCTTTATTTAATAAAAAGGTATTTGTTGAATCGATTTCTTCAAAGTACATAAAATTTCTTCCAATATAATCTGTATTTAACTTCAAACCGAATAATTCAAGGTTAAACATATTTTCTCCGATTTTATTAGCAAAAATAAAAATATTATAGAGGATAAAGTAGAGACAAAAAAGCACATAGGTATGAATAAATGACTTAGTATTGTGATAGTTTGGCAAGGTGGTTGTTTCTAAAATATTAAAAACTTTAAAAATTAAAGAAAATAGAATTTTTGTTAACGGCACACAGATTGAAAGTAAATAAAAAATTTTTTAAATAATTTATAAGGAGAAAAAATGAGCAAAATAATAGGTATCGATTTAGGCACTACAAATTCATGTGTATCTGTAATGGAGGGGAATGACCCTGTAGTAATTCCAAATTCAGAAGGGGGTAGAACTACGCCGTCAGTTGTAGCATTCACTAAAACGGGTGAAAGATTGGTTGGTATGCCAGCAAAAAGACAGGCAATAACTAATCCAAAAAATACAATTTTCTCAATTAAAAGATTTATGGGAAGGTTTTATGAGGAAGTGGACAGGGAACGTAAAGAAGTTCCTTACGAAGTTGTAAGAGGTGATAATAATACAATAAGAGTAAAAATTGGCGATAGACTGTATTCTCCGCCTGAAATCTCTGCTATGATTTTACAAAAGATGAAAAAAACTGCTGAGGATTATTTAGGACACGAAGTTACCGAAGCTGTTATTACAGTTCCTGCATATTTTAATGATGCACAAAGACAGGCTACAAAAGACGCAGGTGAGATTGCAGGTCTAAAAGTCCGTAGAATTATTAATGAACCTACTGCAGCAGCTTTAGCTTATGGATTAGATAAAAAACATAAAGATGAGTTGGTTGCAGTTTATGATTTGGGTGGTGGAACTTTCGATATTTCTATTCTACAACTTGGTGAAGGAGTTTTTGAAGTTAAATCTACTAATGGTGATACACACCTCGGCGGAGATGATTTCGATCAAAGATTGATTGATTACCTTGCAGATGAATTCAAAAATCAGGAAGGAATTGATTTAAGAAAAGATCCTATGGCTTTACAAAGATTAAAAGAAGCAGCTGAGAAAGCAAAGATTGAACTATCTTCATCTATGCAAACAGATGTTAATCTACCATTTATTACTGCAACTCAAGACGGTCCAAAACATTTAAATATTACCGTTACTCGTGCAAAATTTGAACAACTTATCCACGACCTTGTTGAAAAGACGAGAGTTCCGTGCGAACAAGCAATGAAAGATGCTGGTGTTACACCAAGTCAAATAAATGAAGTTATTCTTGTTGGTGGTTCTACTAGAATTCCTATGGTTCAAGAATTAGTCAAGAAAATTTTTGGTAAAGAACCGCATAAGGGTGTTAATCCTGATGAAGTTGTTGCCGTTGGTGCAGCTATTCAAGGTGGCGTTTTAGCTGGCGATGTAAAAGATGTATTGTTACTCGATGTTACTCCGCTTTCTTTAGGTATTGAAACGCTTGGTGGAGTTATGACTGTTCTAATTCCAGCTAACACTACAATTCCAACAAGAAAGAGTGAGATTTTCTCGACAGCATCTGATAATCAACCATCTGTAGAAATTCATGTCTTACAAGGTGAGAGACCAATGGCAGTTGATAATCGAACGCTGGGTAGATTTCATCTTGATGGTATTCCACCTGCTCCAAGAGGTGTTCCTCAAATCGAAGTAACATTTGATATTGATGCAAATGGAATTCTTCATGTGAGTGCTAAAGATAAAGCCACTAATAAAGAACAGAGCATCAGAATTACCTCTTCTAGTGGTTTATCAAAAGAGGAAATTGAAAGAATGAAAAAAGAAGCACAAGAACACGCTGCTGAAGATAAGAAAAAAAGAGAAACTGTTGAAGTTAAAAATCAAGCAGATTCGTTGGTATTCCAAACTAAAAAACAAATTGAAGAGTTAAAAGATAAGTTAAGCTCTGACCAAAAAGCTCGATTAGAATCTGAAATAAATAAAGTTGAAGACGCCATAAAAACAAATAATACTGATACTATAAAATCTGCTACCGATTCATTGATGAAGTTTTGGAACGAAATTTCTCAAAGTATATACGCTCAACAAGCTACTGGTGGTCAATCTTATCAATCTCAAACTTCTTCTGATAATCAACAGGCTAAAGATAAAAAAGAAGATGTTCAAGATGCTTCTTATGAAGTAGTTGATGATGATAAAAAATAATCGGATTTTTTAACTCTATCAGGCTGTCTTGAAAACCAAGTTGTTTTTAAGACAGCTTGATTTTTTCTAAATCTTCAACTCTTCTTATCTTTACTAACCTTTTATTTTCAAAATAAATGATTAGACATAATAAAAAACAACGAATAATTTTTATTGATTTATTAAGAGCATTTGCAGTTTTGCAAATGGTTCAAGGGCATACAATTGATGTTTTATTAGCTAATGAATATAGAAATTTTAGTTCAATTAGTTATTCAATATGGCACTTTATGAGAGGTATGACCGCCCCGATATTTATGTTTACTTCAGGAATGGTATTCACATATTTGTTTCGTTTAGTTGATGAACCTTTTGAAAAAAATCCAAGAGTATTAAAAGGAATAAAAAGATTTTTATTGTTGATAACCATTGGATATTTATTGAGATTTCCTACTTTTAATCCTTTTAATTTCACTTATATAACTGATAAGCAATTAAAAATTTTTTATTCAGTCGATGTTTTACATTTGATAGGATTTGGATTACTAATAATAATGTTTTTTTGTTTTTTATCAGAAAAACTGAATTTGTCTGATACACTAATTTTTATCTTAGGTGCATCATTATTTATTCTTCCGACCCCAATTTTTAGTAAAATCGAATGGACAAATTACCTTCCCACTCCACTTGCAAATTACTTTTACACTGGAGCTGGTTCTCTTTTCCCTTTATTTCCTTGGGTGGGATATTTATTAATTGGATCGATTTTAGGAAGTATCCTTGCAGAGAATTCAAATATATTTCAAACAAGAAGATTTAGTTACATAATTATTTCACTTGGCTTGATGATTTTGTTTTTAACATTGTTAATTAACTATATATTTAACTCAAGTTTCAAAATTATTTTTGATTCTTATAATTATTTAACTATTGTTTTTAGAATCGGCTTTGTTTTGACTTTAAGTGGGGTCGTTTCTTTAATTTCTCAATCCATTCAATCAATTCCTAATATTATAATTCTAATTGGAAGGAATACTTTGCTAATATATATAGTTCATTTGATGATACTCTATGGTAGTGCTATTAGTCCTGGTCTAAATATTATTTGGGGTAATAAACTAAATCCTATTCCCACGATATCTTTGGCTTTGCTGATGATATTACTTATGATTGGTATTGTAATTTTATTAAATAAGCTAAAACTCAGAAATAAACAGCTCGTAACATAATATGGTTAAAAGAACTAATACAAATCCAAATTTGATTGATGAGGATAAAACATTTGAGCAAAATATAAGACCCCAAAAGATAACAGAATTTTTTGGACAGTCTAAGATTACAGAAAATTTAAATGTATTTGTAACTGCTGCTTTGAAGCGAAATGATGCTTTAGATCACTGTTTACTAACAGGACCACCAGGATTAGGCAAAACAACTCTTGCTCATATCATCGCTAATGAACTAAGTGTTAAAATGAAAATAACATCCGGGCCTGTTCTGGAAAAACCTGGTGACCTTGCTGGAATTTTGACAAACCTTGAAGATAAATCAGTTCTTTTCATAGATGAAATACATCGTCTAAGTCCTGTTGTGGAAGAGTATCTTTATTCGGCTATGGAAGATTTTAAGTTAGATATTATGATTGAAAGCGGACCTAATGCAAGAACAGTTCAAATAAGTTTACCCAAATTTACACTCGTAGGTGCTACTACAAGAGCTGGGATGCTAACTTCTCCACTCAGAGATAGATTTGGAATTAAATTTAGATTGGATTACTACGACAGTGAAACCCTCAAAAAAATTGTCTTACGTTCAGCTAAAATTTTGAATATAAAAATTGAAGAAACTGCTGCTGATGAAATTGCTAAACGCTCTCGAGGGACTCCAAGAATTGCAAATAGATTACTACGAAGAACAAGAGACTTTGCTGATTTTGAAAATAAAATGGTAATTGACATAGAAATTGCTAAAAAAGCTCTCAACGCCCTTGAGGTTGATGAGTCTGGGCTTGATGAAATGGATAAAGAAATTTTACTTACTATAATTGATAAATATAATGGTGGTCCAGTTGGCTTAAATACATTATCTGTATCAGTTAATGAGGACCCGGGCACAATTGAAGAAGTATATGAGCCTTTCTTAATACAACAAGGTTTTATTCAAAGAACTCCGCGCGGTCGAGAAGCTACAGCCCTTGCTTATAAAAAATTTGGTAGAAAAAAAAATAATGAAACTAAAACTCTTTTTGACAACATTCAGGAGGCAACTTGAGATACTTAATTTTTATTATCTTATTTTTCTTTAATACATACTCACAGGAATTATATAAACCATTAAATATCTTAAACGCTTACAATAAAAAAACTCGTTCTTATGATGGAAAACCGGGCTCAAATTATTGGCAAAATAAATCAGATTATTTTATCAAGGTATCCATAGAACCAAGTTCAAGAACAGTGTCTGATACTGAAAAAATTATTTACTACAACAATAGTCCAGATCCTTTGACAGAAATTTATTTGAGACTTTATCCTAACATTACAAAATCTACTGCTATGAGAGATTTTAACATATCTGAAAAAGGAATTACAGACGGAATTAAAATTGAAAAAATTTCTGTTAATTCAAAAGAAGTTGATATTACAGATAAAAAAGTTTTAGTATATACGAGCACTAATGCAAGATTATTTTTAGATGAGGAATTACTTCCTCATTCACAGATTGAACTTGAGATTGATTGGTCATTCAAATTACCATCAACTAACCTTGCAAGATTTGGAACTTATGATTCAACTTCTTTTTTTATTGCATATTGGTATCCTCAAATTGCAGTTTATGATGATATAGATGGCTGGGATACTCAAGAATATACTGGCTATACTGAAATGTATAATGATTTTAATAATTACTACGTTGAAATCACTGTGCCAAGCGATTATCATATCTGGGCAACAGGAATTTGGCAGAATCCACAAGATATTCTATCTAAAGAATATTTAGATTTATATCTAAAAGCAAAAACTTCTGATGATATAATCAGAATATTTAAAGCAGAAGACAAATCAAATCCAAATAAGTATTTATCAAAAGGCAACAAACACACATTCATATTCAAAGCGGATGAAGTTCCTGATTTTGCATTTGGTATGAGCAATAATTATTTGTGGGACGCAACAAGTTATTTATCCCCTGATGGAAATAGAATTTATATTTGTGCAGCATACAATGAATCATCTAAAGATTTTCCAGATGTTACTTATTATGCGAAAGAAAGTATTAAATATTTTTCCGAGGAAATGCCAGGATATCCTTATCCATATCCGAGTTGCACTGTTTGGAACGGCTCTGGTGGAATGGAATATCCAATGATTGTTAACAATGGAAGTACAAATTCAAAAGCTGGAACGGTTGGACTTACAGCACATGAGATAGCTCATCAATATATGCCTTTTATGATGGGAATTAATGAACGCAAATATGCTTTTATGGATGAGGGCTGGGCTGTTTTCTTTCCTTTAGACTTTCAGGATAGAATGGTTAAAGAAATTAAACATCGTACAAGAAATATCTCCTCATTTAATATGTATGCTGGAAGAGAAATTGAAATGCCACTAATTGTTCCATCTTTTCTTTTGCGTGGTTTATCTTATAGAATTTCTGCTTATTCAAGATCGAGTGTAGCATATGATATGCTTTATGATTTGTTGGGTAAAGAATTGTTTATTAAAGCTCTGCATAACTATATGAATTTATGGAAAGGTAAACATCCAATTCCTTGGGACTTTTTTAATTGTTTTAATTCAGCTGTTGGTGAAAATCTAAATTGGTTCTTTAAACCCTGGTTCTTTGATTTTACTTATCCAGATTTGGGATTGAAATCTTATAAAGTAGATAAAAATAAAATAAGAATTATTGTTGAAAAAGTAGGCGGACTTCCAGTTCCTATCAAATTAAAATTTCTTAAAGAAAAAAATTTGATAAAAGAATTTTATTTCAAAGCTGATGTGTGGAAAAATGGAAATAAATTTTACGAAATTGAAACAGACTTAATTCAATTTGATGAAATTTTATTAGGCGATGAAAATATTCCTGATGTTAAAGCCGCTAATAACTCATTAAAGCTTTAAGTTTACAACTAAATATTATGAACTTGCTTTTTTATTTTTATCATTCGAAAATTATAAATTAGGTAAATATGACATCAAGAGAAATTAGACAGCAATTTTTAGACTTTTTCAAAAGTAAAAATCATCGAATTGTATCATCTTCACCTGTTATACCATTTGATGATACAACTTTGCTTTTTACAAATGCAGGTATGAACCAATTTAAAGATGTTTTTCTTGGAACAGGAACAAGGGACTTTAAAAGAGCAGCCAACACTCAAAAATGTATCAGAGTTAGTGGTAAACATAATGATCTTGAAGAGGTTGGCCACGATACATATCATCACACATTTTTTGAAATGCTTGGTAACTGGTCTTTTGGTGATTATTATAAAAAAGAAGCAATAATTTGGGCGTGGGAATTACTCACGGATGTTTGGAAACTTCCCAAAGAAAGATTATGGGCAACTGTTTTTATAAATGATGATGAGGCTTTTAATTTTTGGAAAGATTGTACTGATATTAATCCAACACACATACTAAGATTTGATGAGAAAGATAACTTCTGGGAGATGGGTGATACGGGTCCCTGTGGTCCCTGTTCTGAAATTCATATCAATATTTCTGATGATTACAATAATCCAAAATTAGTTAATTCTGGGTCTCCAGATTGTATAGAAATCTGGAATTTAGTTTTTATTCAATATAATCGCGATGAGTCAGGTAAGCTTGTCGAACTACCAGCAAAACACGTTGATACAGGAATGGGATTTGAAAGAGTTTGTGCTATTTTACAAAACAAAAAATCCAATTACGATACAGATGTGTTCTCTCCACTAATCAACAAAGTTGTTGAACTTTCTAATATACCTTATGATAAAGAGGAAGATAAAGTTCCAATGAGAGTTATTTCAGACCACATTAGAGCTTTAACTTTTGCAATTGCTGATGGTGCTATCCCCGGAAATGAAGGAAGAGGATATGTCTTAAGAAGAATTTTAAGAAGGGCTGCTCGATATGGTAGAAAGTTAAACTTGAAAGAACCCTTTCTTTACAAGTTGGTTGATGTGCTTGTTGAAACAATGGGTGATATATTCCCTGAGATTTTTGAAAAGAAAAATTATGTTAAAAAAGTTATAAAAGCAGAAGAAGAAAACTTTAACATCACTCTTGATAGAGGAATTGAATTGTTTGAAGAGGTTGTAAAAAAATTGAATAGTCAAAATCAAAAGATAATTCCAGGAGAAGATGTATTTAAACTTTACGATACTTATGGCTTTCCAGTTGACCTTACTAATCTTATGGCTAAAGAAATAGGTTTCGGAGTTGATACTATTCAGTTTGAAAAATTAATGGAAGAACAGCGTGAAAGAGCACGAGCAGCTTCAAAAGAGAAATTTTCATCAATTAATATCACTAAAAACTTAATTGAAGATTTTAACTTAATAAACGAAGAACAAACTATTTTTACTGGTTATGATGAATTATCAACTGAATCAAGAGTAATTGCTTCAAAGCAAGGGGAACAAAAAACTCTTTTAATTCTTGATAAGTCACCATTTTATGTTGAGGCAGGTGGTCAGATTAGTGATATTGGAAAAATTATTTATGGACAGGAAGATTTTAATGTTGTAGATGTAAATAAAATTGATGATTTCATTATTCATATTGTAGAAGGTAATAAAGAAATTAATGCTGGTGAACAGGTTATTAGTGAAGTTGATAACAAAAGAAGATGGGATATTATGCGAAATCATTCTGCTACTCATTTTCTTCATAAAGCATTAAGGAATATTCTTGGAACTCATGTTCAACAAGCAGGTTCTTATGTAGGCCCAGATAGATTAAGATTTGATTTCACTCATTTTTCAAAATTATCATTAGAAGAGTTAAAAGATGTTGAGACTTTGGTAAATGAACAATTAAGAAGAAATCTTCAGAAAATTCATTATAGAAATATTCCTTTTGATGAAGCGAAAAAAATGGGCGCTTTAATGTTTTTTGGCGATAAATACGGTGATAAGGTCAATGTTGTTCAATTTGGGGATTTTACTATGGAATTTTGTGGTGGTACTCATGTAAACAATTCAAGTGAAATTGGACTATTTAAAATAATAAGTGAAGCTTCTATTGCCAGTGGTATTAGAAGAATCGAAGCAATTACTGGCGCTGGAATTGAAAAATTTATTGAACAACAATTTCAAAACATAAAAAATTATGAAAAGAAAATAGAAGAACTTCTTGACTTAAAGAAAAAGTATGAAAAAGAATTATCTGAATACAAACTTAAGGAAAAATTAAAAGCTTTAGACTATATTCTTTCCTTATACTCTGAAGAAGACGATATAAAAATTTATAAGGGTGAAGTCCAAGCTGATAATCTTGATGAATTAAAAATAATAGGGAACGAACTTCGCAATAGAGCAGGAAGTGGAGTTGGTGTTCTTGTTTCTCATAATAATGAAAAAGTTATGATTGTTGTAGTTGTTACTGATGATCTAATATCAAATAAAAAATTAAATGCTGGCAAAATTATAAGTGAGCTTGCAAAAATAGTTGGTGGTGCAGGTGGTGGCAGACCCAATATTGCAACGGCAGGTGGGAAGGATTTATCAAAAATTCCTGAGTTACTTGCTAATACTGAAAATATTATTCGTTCTTTTGTTATCTGAAAAGTAAATCAATTTTTTGAGTTTCGGCTTAATCAATTATTATTCGTGTGTTTACAGTAATTTAATTATCGGTCCGTCTTCTCTAATATGTGATAAAAATTTTTCATATTACTGATGACAAAAACGCGTATTAAATACGTTTGTAGTAATTGTGGCTTCGAAAGTTTACGATGGCTCGGTAAATGTACAGAATGTAATTCTTGGAATACATTTACTGAAGAAATAGTGGAAGCATCAAAAAAAACTCAAAATAAAGTTAAAATAGAAAAGAGAGTTTATAAGTTAAATGAAATATGTGCTCACGAAGATAAAAGAATTTTAACAAATATTTATGAGTTTGATAGAGTTCTTGGTGGTGGATTGATGCCAGGCAGTGTAATTTTACTTGCAGGTGACCCCGGAATTGGAAAATCAACATTAGCACTTCAATCTACTGCGTTTATAGATGAAACAATTTTATATGTTTCTGGTGAGGAGTCTGAAAAACAAATTAAATTACGAGCATCAAGACTTGATATAAAAACTGATTCATTATTCATTTTTGCTGAAACCGACTTAAACCAAATACTAATAGTCGCTGATAAACTTAAACCTAAAGTTATTTTTATAGATTCAATTCAAACAATCTTCAAAAGTGATTTGGAAAATTCTCCGGGAACTATAACTCAAATAAGAGAATGTACAATTGATTTAATTGAATATGCAAAATCTAAAAATGTAATTGTTATTTTGATAGGTCATGTTACAAAAGAAGGTAATATCGCAGGTCCGAAAATTTTAGAGCATATGGTAGATACAGTTATTCAGTTTGAAGGTGAAATAACTCATCCATTTAGAATTTTGAGAGCAATAAAAAATAGATATGGTAGCACTAATGAAATAGGTGTTTTTGAAATGATAGAGAATGGTTTGAAAGAAGTCAATAATCCCAGTGAATTGTTTTTAAGTGAAAGACATTCTTCCAATCCTGGTTCCGTTGTCACTTCTATTATTGAAGGCTCCAGACCATTACTAATTGAAGTTCAGGCTTTAGTAACACCATCAAATTTTGGTTATCCACAGAGAGTTTCTAATGGATTTGATCAAAGAAGACTTTCAATACTTCTTGCAGTTCTTGAAAAAAGGGCAGGAATAAAAGTTTCAGCAACTAATGTTTTTGTAAACATAGTAGGGGGAATAAAAATAAATGAACCGGCTGCAGATTTATCAGTTTGCTTAAGTATTGTTTCAAGTATTAGTGAAATTTCTTTCGATAATAAATCTATTGCTATTGGTGAAGTTGGATTAGGTGGAGAGTTGAGAAGCGTTTCTTCAATTGATAAAAGAATTGCAGAAGCAGAGAAATTAGGATTTACTAATGTTTTAATTCCGCAAAATAATCTTAAAGGAATCAAACAAACATCAAAGATAAAAATTACTCCTCTTGATAATCTTTTTGAAGCAATAGACTCTCTTAAGTGAAATAATAATTTTGTTTATATTCACTTCAGTATTATTTTTCCGATGCCTTAATGGCAATATTTGTTTAATTAATTAAAAGGTTCTTTTGTGGGTACTAAATTGTTCATAGGGAGTCTTCCCTGGTCGGTAAATGATGCTGAACTTAAAACATTATTCGAACCATATGGAAATGTTCAGTCAGCAAAAGTTATTACCGATAAGCAGACACGCAGATCTAAAGGTTTTGGTTTTGTTGAGTTCGAAACTGAAGCACAAGCATCTGCAGCAATCAATGCATTAAATGAAAGCGAGGTTAAAGGTAGAAAAATTGTAGTTAGTCAGGCAAAGTCCAAAAACTAATTACCGTTTAATGCAAATTGATGGACGCTCCCATTTTTGTGAGCGTCTTTTTTTTCAGTTTTTCTGACTCATTATTTCGCTTATGAAAATTAAATTCTCTGATCTGGAATTTGAAATAATGATTTTTATAATTGCTGTTATTGGAACTGATAATAACATTCCAATTATCCCCCAAATATAACCCCAAATTAAAACTGAAAGTAAAATAATTATTGGATTTAAGTTCAATTTGTTTCCAATTATCATTGGCTCAATCATATTGAATGCTATGGTTTGTATTGTTGCCATAATTAGAAATATTATTAAAGAGGAAGTTAAACCGTCAAATTGAACTAAAGAAAACAATACTGGAAGGATTAAAGCTAAAGCAGAACCAATAGATGGTATAAAATTGAATAGAAAAACAAACAAACCCCAGATTACAGGATAATCCAAACCATAAAAATAAAGTACAATTGTTGTAACTACACCAGCAAATAAATTTATCAGGAATTTAGTGATTATATATCTCTGAATTTGAATTGTGATCTCTTTGAAAGTTTTTTCTAATTCGGCTTCTTTTTCATATTTCTTTTTTTCTAATTGTAATTCAAATTCATTTTTAATTCCTTCATTTTCTTCTTCTGTTAAGTTGCTTTCTAATTTATTAGTTTTAACTCTTTTTTTAATGTAATATTTTTTAATCGCCTGATAAATTGTTTTCTCTCCAGAGGAAACGAAAACGAAAAAGAATAATACAAATAAAACACTTCCCAATAAGTCTATAGTTGAAGTAAATAATCCTCCAGCAAGGCTTTGATAATCAATAGTTTTCAATAATTTTTCAAAAGAGAAATATCTGAAAAATGGATCTTTAATACCTATATCTTTTGAAATATTTCTGATTACTTCAGCTAATTTCTTGGTGTACTCAGGTAGTCCTTCACTGAATTGAATAAATGAATCGACAATTACCCTGCCTACTGAATAAAGGACAACTACTGTGATAATTATGTCTATTAAAGTAGTTATAAATACAGGGACTCTTTTTGTTTCGAGAAAATTATTTAATGGCTCAAAAAAGAAATATAAAAATAGTGCGATTATAAAGGGAATAAAAATATGACTTAATTCTCTTAATACAATTGCAATAATGACTATTCCAATTATGGAAATGAAAAATTTAATTATACCTTCAGATGGGCTGAAAATCATAAATTTTATTCAGTGTGCTTGGAACAAATGGTTTGGAAATTATTTGATTAAAAATTTGCCACCTTTTTGTTTCTGATTTTTCAGATTCTAAAATTGTTTTGATAATATCATAACCTGCTGAATAATTGATTATATATGAACGATAAGTTTTGATAAATTCTAAAAGTTTTCTTGCTGAATCTTCTGTTCTAAGATTATATTTTTTAATCCATTCGATTGTTTTTTTATCATCCCACTTCCCATCTAAATAATTTTTAGCTGAAATACTGATACTGTAGTTTAAATTATTTGCTAAATCTAATACTTCATAATATAGTTCGACCAAAGATGTATCTAATCCTGCAAGTGGGAAAATAAAGTCTTTCTCGAACTTAATTCTCTCTTCTTTAGAAAAAATTAACTCTGGGGCATAACTTGCAATTCCCTCTGCAATAACTGATTGAGGTGAATACAATAAATAAACTGAAAATTCCATCCAATTTCTCTTTTTATAAAGAGACCATTCAATCATTGAATGATGTAAATGATGACCCGGATAACCTTCATGAGCGGCTAAATCAATAATTCTTTCAACATATATTGGGAGATCGGTATTTATCTCTATCAAACTAAAAGAATTTCCTTTAAACCAATTGTAAGCACTCCAGGATTGTCCTTTTACCAACCTTAACTCAAATTTTTCATTTGGTGGAAGAGAAATAAATTTATTTGTTCTTTTACGACACTCTTCAATTGCTAATTCAAATATCTCTTGAACTTTGTTTGATGGAACTTGAAACTTATTCCTTAATGAAATGTATTTATCATAAACATTACCTTTGCCTGGTAATATACTGTCAAGTTTTGCAAGCGTTTCATTAAAATACTTTTCGTCTTTATATTCTATCTCAATGTCGTATAAAGATTTTAATTCCTCATCAAGTGTCAAAGTCATTCCGTTAAGCATATGAATTTTTGTTTTACAAGCTAAAATCTGTTTATAAAGAAAAATGAATCGTAATTTTTCTAATTGATTTGCTGAAAAATCAGATATAGATTCTAAATCATCAAGAAGTTTATCTGCTTTGTTATTTAATTGTTCAAAAGTTGATTGATTAAAAATTATATCTTTCTTTGCGGGTTTTAATGAATCTGGTCCATAATAAGCATCAATAAAATTTTTATCGAACAAACCAATTTCTAAAGCCAATCGAACATATTCTGTAGCAATTTCATTCATCTTTAACTCAAGTTTTGAATAAGTCACTTCATCTTTAGTTTTTGAACAACTATTTAGTAAAAAAAGAGAAATAAGTATTATCAAGACAAATTTTGTCATCTCAATAGAACCATTTTCTTAGTTTTACTTTTATTTCCTATGGTTAACCTATAATAATAAATTCCACTGGCTAAGTTTGAAGCATCGAAATAAACTTCATATTTACCTGCATTTCTGAAATCATCAACGAGAGTTTTAATTTCTTTACCAGTTAAGTCATAGACTTTCAAAGTTTGTCTACCACTGATAGATGTTTGCCAGCTAATTTTAGTTATAGGGTTAAATGGATTTGGATAGTTTTGTTCAAGATAAAAATCCTTAACTAAAATTTCTTTTTCATCAACTCCAGAAATTATTTGACTTAATGAAGTTTGGTACACTCCGTTTCCGTGAGTTATTGCTCTGACGAGATCTTGTCCTTTAAGAATATTTATATCAATAACCAAACTTCCAAAAGGAAGTCCATTATTAACCGAATACCAATTTGAACCAGCATCAGGAGAAAAATAAACTCCAATGTCATTCCCAAAAAATAATTGGTTTGGGTTATCAGGGTTAATTGCAATAGCACTTGATGGAACATCAGGCAATTGAGAGCCTATATCAATCCAGCTATCACCGCCATTGGTGGATTTGAAAAGGTGTGAAATACCAAAACCACTAAAGACAATGTAAACAATTTTTGAATTTGTAGGATCTACTGCAATATCATCTGGATATCTATCTGGTAAATTACCAGTGATGTTTGTGAAAGTAATTCCACCATTCGTGCTTCTAAAGACTTTCGCTCTTGAAGAAATTGGAGCTGTTGCAACATATAAAGTATCTGTGGATGTTGCAGAAACTCCTATTGATAAAATTTCATTCCCATCTAATGCCGTGTTATTGTTCATTGCTGTCCAATTCGTTCCAGCATTGGTAGTTTTATGTAGTTTACGACTACCTGCATAGATTACATTAGGATTTGATTGGCAAACTACAAATGGTGCTACAAAGGCTGGATTGTCTTTTCCAGTTGGTCCAATACCAGTCCAATTTAATCCCTGATTTGTACTTCTGTAAATATTCAAGTATTGTGTTGTACCATACATAATTGAGGGATTATTTTGATTTATTCCAGTTTGACATCCATCACCACCAATTGCACGATACCATGCAAGAGACCCTGTATAAATAGCTGTGGCGTTATCTTGCATACCACCGATTGCTAAATTGATATTGGAGTTTGAAGATGAAAAACCATTATAAAATTGAGTAGTTTGATAACCACCATTTAAGCCTTGAAAAGTTTCGCCTCCATCAGTAGTTCTAAAAACTCCTCCATCTGTTCCAAGATAAATTATATCAGGATTTTCAGGATGAAATGTAATCGAATGCTGGTCAGCGTGAACATAATTAGGTGGTCCTTCCGGTCCACCAATTGGAGTTTGACCAAAATACCATGCAGCCCAATCAGATTTTTTTGTTAAGTTATTTCCTCCATCAATAGATTTCCAGACATCAATGCCTCCGACTAATACGAAATTAGGATTATTTGGGTGTACTCCAACCCAATGAGAGAACCATCCTTGATAAGTTGCATAGTCAGTAGTGTTAACAATTGACCAGCTTGAACCGCCATTAGTAGATTTACATAGCCAGGTTCCTGCTCCGCTAGTTGAACCATTTCCGATTGAAGCGTAAATTATTCTTGGATCGGCACGGTGAATGGAGAGCATAGCTTTACCGCCAAAGGTAGTCGGTAGACCATTTGCTAATTTTTGCCAAGTCTCGCCATTATTCGTTGTTTTGTAGATTCCGTGACCAGGGGTAAAAAAGTTTCCAAATGTTGCAAAAACAATATTACTACTATCAGGATGAATAACAATATCAAAAGCCATAATGGTATTGTTTACTAAATCCCAGCTTTGCCCAGAATTATCCGAACGAAATACTCCCTCTGTTGTAGCAGCCCAGACTATATTAGGATTATTTGGGTCGATTTCTACATCATTAACTCCTCGCTCCTGATTATAAGACCAATCAAGTGATTTTGTCCAGGTTAATCCATAATCTGTTGTTTTAAGAATTCCGATTCCATAACTGCCACGAGTTGTTCGAATTACTTCTCCTCCTAATGCTTGTTTATAATTGTAAACCTCTCCGGTTCCGATAAAAATTACATTGGAGTCATTAGGAGAAATTGCAATTGAACTAACGCCAAGTACAGGGTAGCCCGTTTCAATTCTTTGCCATGCTTGAGTGCCTATTCCAGCAGTATAACTTCGCCAGATTCCACCGCTTGCAGCCGCAGCAAAAATTGTATTTGGATTTAGCGGATTAAATTCAACATCAAGCGTCCTACCACCAATATTATGAGGACCTATTTGCTGCCATTGATAATTGGTTTTGATTTTCTTTAATTGATTTTTGGATTGTTCAAAAGCTCTGTAATAAGCATCAGGGAGGATATCGTCATTTGGATAAGCTCTTCGCTCTGTCCAAAATTGCATCGCCTGTAATGCTCCCGATGTTTTTATGGGTTTTGAATTCGATTCCAAAAAGAAAAAAATAATTGTAACTATGATTGCTGATAAAAAAAATATCAGCCAAAGCATTGATTTTGGTTTCATTTTAATTCCTAAAAATTTATTTATTTTTTCTTGCATCAATAAAAGATTTAACAGCAAAAATCAGAAATACTAAACATAAAATAGACATTATAGCTTGAACAGTAACTGCTTCAGGTCTTTCTAATTGAGCACCACTCAGCATCCTAAAAAATTTAATCAGACCTCTAACCGTTCCTAAAAATCCGAGCAACATTAAAACAGAATTTATGTGCATTGTTAATTTTAAGTACTTTTCTTGTCGTCCCAAAATTCCTAATAAAGTTACTGGCAAACCTAAAAATGCAGGGATTAGAGCAGTTATGCTCTGGCTTCCTAATCCAAAGTAACCAAATAATCCCATAATTATTAAAATTATTCCTAAAATGATTGAAAGTGTTGGCATACTATTCACCTCTATTTATTGTTTTTCAAAATTAAAAAATTAAGTCCAATATATTTACTACCGCCAAGTTTAAGATAAGCATTAGATTCGTGTGAAATTTTATTTAGTAATTTTTTATAATAAGCTCGTTCAGTTTCTGATGAGTTTTTTTGATACTCGAGTAACTCTTCTTTAATGTTCTCATAAAAATCTTTTAATGATGAACTTAAATCCTGTGCAAAAATTAAACTAAAACCTTTTGATAAAAAATATTCTTTGAATTCACTATGATTCAATGGATTCATTTGAGAGTTTTCAAATATATTTTGTACAAAAGCAGGAATATCATTTTTCAACTTTGTAATTTCTGAAACACAAAAAATTCCTTCTGGTTTAAGAATCCTTTTAATTTCTTTGATTACATTTTTTCTGTTTGAATTTGATAACGAAACTTGAGAGTAAACTATATCGAACTGATTGTCAAGGAAGTCAGTATTTTCAAAATCATTTATAAGCACAGATATGTTAAAATTTTTATCTAAACTTATTCTTGATTGCATAAGTGACTCATAATCCCTGACAATGATTTCGACAGTTTGACTACCTTCAGATGCAAACTTCTTAGCAATTTTCTCAGAGGACTCCCCAATTATGAGAATATTTTTATTTTTTATTTCAATTTTTTGTTTTAGAATTCTGAATAGTTTATAACCGCCTGGTAAAATAAGTTTGTTTGATGAACTCATAAATTTATTTTTCTTATAGCAAAATTAGTCAAAACATTATTAATAACTTTAGTTTTCATTTTTTATTTATTATCAAACTAAATTCTCTTTCGTTTGGTTCTTATCACATTTATTTTTGTTTATAATAACTAAATATTTTGGAGACAATATGAAAAAATCAATTATCGTAACATTTGTAATAATATTTTTTACCATCCTTAGTCTGCAATTATCTTTCGCTCAGAAAAAAGCAATCACAATTGACGATTTATGGGCGTTGAAAAGAATTTCATCTTTTGATGTTAGTCCGGATGGTAAAAAGATACTATTTGCAGCCACATCTTTCAGTTTTGAAACTAATAAAGGGAACTCAGATATCTATCTTGTCAATTCAGATGGTTCTGAGTTAAAAGTATTAATATCGTCAGAAAAAGGCGAATCCTCGCCCAAGTTTGTCCCTAATTCGAATTTAATTTCATTTATTAAAGAAGGACAAATCTGGGTCTCCAATTTTGATGGCAGTCAGGAGAGACAAATAAGTAATTTCTACTCTGGAGTTAATGATTATAAATGGTCAAAATATGGTAATAAAATTTTATTTACCTCAAGTGTATATCCTGATTGCAAAACTCAAGACTGCAACGAAACAAAAGATAAAGAAGCAGAATCAAGTAAGGTTAAAGCAAAAATATTTGAACAGTTAATGTATCGTCATTGGAATAATTGGCGAGGCGATAAGAGAAGTCATCTGTTTCTATTTGATTTGAAAGAAAATAAATACACTGATTTAACTGAAGGATTTACAGAAGATGTCCCTCCGCTTGCATTAGGCTCGGCAAATGATTTTAATTTCTCTCCTGATGGTAATGAAGTTGTTTATACAATGAATCCAGAATTTTCTACTGCAATCAGTACCAACAATGAAATTTATCTATTAAAACTTGACGGCAAATCTTCTCCAAAATTAATCTCTGAAAGTAAGGGAGTTGATTGTCATCCTGTCTATTCACCGAACGGCAATTTCATTGCGTGGACCTCAATGAAAAGAGCAGGATTTGAAGCAGATAAAAAAGATTTAATCCTTTATGACAGAAAAACTGGTAAACTAAAAAATCTCACCGAATCAATTGACCGCTCAGTTGATGAATTTATATGGTCTAATGATTCAAAATCAATTTACTTTATAGCTCAAAATGAAATTGTAAATGCAATTTATAAATTAGACTTGAATACAGGTAAGATAGCACTATTTCATAATGAAAATTACAATGCACAAATTAAGATTTCTTCAGACGATAAAGTGATTTTCTTTTTGAAACAGAAAGCAACTATGCCTTATGAAATTTTTTCATTAAAAGTGGAAGACCAATTATTGACTAAAATTACATCTATAAATCAAGAAGTATTATCACAACTTGAAATGAATCCTGTTGAAACATTTTGGAGTGAAGGTGCTAACGGAGATAAAGTTCAATCAATAATAGTAAAACCACCATTCTTTAATCCAGAAAAAAAGTACCCAATGATATTTCTAATTCACGGCGGACCTCAGGGAGCGTGGGAAGATAATTTTCATTTCAGATGGAACTACCAAATGTTTGCTTCTGAAGGTTATGTAGTTGTTGCACCAAATCCAAGAGGCTCAACTGGTTACGGACAAAAATTTACTGATGAAATCTCAGGAGATTGGGGTGGTAAAGTTTATGTAGATTTAATGAATGCTTATGATTATGCTATAAATAATTTTTCTTTTATTGACAAGAATAACACTTTTGCGGCAGGTGCTTCTTATGGCGGATATATGATAAACTGGATTGCTGGTCATACTGATAGATTCAACGCATTAGTTTCTCACGCTGGTGTTTTTAATCTCGAAAGTATGTATGGTACAACCGAAGAACTTTGGTTTCCTGAATGGGAGTATGGTGGAACACCTTGGGAAAAAAGGGAAGTATATCATAAATGGTCACCACACAGATATATTCACAATTGTAAAACTCCGGTGCTTATAGTTCACGGTGCTTACGATTTTCGTGTTTCTGAAGAACAGGCATTTCAACTTTTTACTTCACTTCAAAGATTGGGAGTTGAGTCAAAGTTCTTATACTTCCCTGATGAAACACATTTTGTAGCAAAACCTCTAAATGCAAAACTTTGGTGGAGTACTGTTTTGGATTGGTTCAGAAAATATAGAAAATAATTTAGCATAGTTTGAACTCGTTAAAATTTATTAGCTCAAAATAATGTTATTATTTGATAAATATTATAATTTTAATTAACTAAAATATTCAAAGGGGTAAAATAGAGGTATATTATGAAAGAAAGTGATTTAAAGGTAATATCTTCCACCGATGAAATATTTGAGGATTTAAATGACCTCGGAGCTTTTAATATTGGAGGTAAAAGCGAAAAACAGGTTGAAGAAGAATTTTCTGAAAAGAAAGAATTTGTTGAAGAAAA
>Ga0308420_1000172_pt1 | contig 28578 bp, 24 predicted proteins | sample HotsprSampleMS55_FD_203802 | JGI IMG/M metagenome (GOLD analysis project Ga0308420, IMG submission 203802) | Hot spring phototrophic mat microbial communities from Mushroom Spring, Yellowstone National Park, Wyoming, United States - 20090730_MS55 ... | reverse complement strand
CGACCACCTCCCAGACTTTTTCCAGGAACTCCGGCAGTTTCACCTCGCGGCCGTCAGCGGTCTCGACCTTCCGGTAGCGGCTGAAGATTTCCAGCGCCGGGCCGATGCAGGCGAAGACCAGGTCCGCACCCCGTATGCCCTCGCCCTGAAGCCGCTCCATCCAGTCGCCCACGCGCTTCGGCAACTCGCGCAGGACCTCGGCCCACTCGCCCACCGGCGCATCCTCGGGCCGCGGGCGGCAGACGAGGTGGACGCTGGTGGCGAGAGACGCGGTCTCGCGTGCGTTTAGGCGTGAGCCCATTTCGGTCGCAATGGGCCAAGAGCCGGTAATTGTCCAGCCGCCGCGGATCATCCCATTGAGAAGGGCTTCCCATCCTTCGGTGGTCTTGTGGGCGAAGACGACCGAACCGACGCCGTCCTCCCGCAAGATGCGCCGGCCCTCGGCGAATGCCCGGGCCATGCCGGATTCGTAGAAATCCCATGTATGGACACCTTTGTTGGAGTCACGTGTGTCCACTATTAGCTCACGTTCCTTTGGCGTTACAGGGTTGGCCGAGTTGAATGGATCACGCAGCAGCGGATGCTCCGGCAACGCTCGTTTTAGCCAGACAAAGAAGAAGTCCGAAAGACCAGAGTAAGCTACAGCATCATAGTAGGGCGGGTCGGTGAACCAGAGCTGCGTGGTTTCGTCGGGCAGGGGGTGCTCGGTGGCGTCGGCCTGCTGGACTTGGGCTCGACGAGCCAGCGACTCAGCAAATGAGTCTATTCCCTCTGCGGTCCTCTCAAAGGCACTCAGAAAAGAGCCGCTGGCATCAGACGCGGGTACAGATTCCGCGAAATCCCAAGCCATAGGTAACGCTTGGCGCGCAAACAGATGTACTGGACATTCGGCATCAGGCTTCCACGGTGCCAGTCCGTTGCCCAAATCAGCGGTTTTGTTGATGGCTATGGCCAGCAACTGGCGCGCCGGTTCGCCAATCCCTTTATTTCTCTGTGTGCTCTGTGCCTCTGTGGTGAGCTTCACCAGCGTCACCAGCGCCAGCTTCTGCCGTGCCGTGAACAGGTCGCCGAAGTTTGTTGGTCCGTAGTTGATGACCCAGAAGTTGCCACGGTTATCGCGATGGATGGGTTCATCCGGCACCGGGCAGAGGCCCTGCCTGCCGCCGCGATCCCACTCGTCGAGGATCGCCTTGAGCCGCTCCTGGGCCTTGCGCACCGCCTCGTAGTCGCGTTCGGTGGGCAGGCGGTAGTGCCGCCCTTGCTCGCCCGGCCTGAGCGTCACCACGGCCAGCATCCGCGCTCCGCCGGCTCTGTACCACGGAGAAGGCTCACCACAGAGGCACGGAGAACACAGGGATTTCTCCTCTGCGCCCTCTGCGTCTCTGCGGTGAAAGATCACGTCGGCTCCGCCGCGCTGTTCGGCCAGTTGCGCCCGCACGCGCTCCGGCGGCAGGACCGCGCCGCAGCACAGGCACGTCGCCTTGGCGCGGGTGACGGTGCCCGGCGGTACATCCTTTTCGCTTTTCGGCTCGAAGATTTCGAACTCGACATGAGGAAATTCACCACGGAGACACAGAGGACACCGAGTTTTCTTCTCTGGGCTCTTTGTGCCTCGGTGGTGAATCTTGTATCTCAACGCCCGCTTGCGGTTGGCCTTCTTGCACAACCAGAAAGACCGCACGAGGGGAATCTCCGCCCCGCAGTTGGGCGACTCGCATTTCACAGTTCGCGCCCAGAGGTAGGCGATGGGAGTCGCACCATCAGGATCGCGGGGATAGAACTCCCCCAGTTCCTTCTCCGCCTTCTCCTTGATTTCCTTGCCGACACGGCGGAGTTCCTCGGCCAGTGAGAGGGATTCACCACAGAGACACGGAGAACACAGAGATTTGTTCTCCGCGCTCTCTGCGCCTCTGCGGTGAGTTTCTCCCGGAATGTCCTCGAGCATGACCTTGAGGATGAGGCACGCGACCGGGTTGAGGTCGCTGGCGAACGCTTCGCACCCCAGCCGCAGGGCCTCCAGCGGAATCGACCCGCCCCCCGCGAACGGGTCCACCACCAGCGGCGTCTCGTCCGGGTGCGCGGCCTTGACCAGTTCCCTCGCCACGCCAATCCATCGGGGGTTGGTGGCGACGTCCCAGTCGGCCGCATCGCCGATGAAATCCAGCAGTGCCCCCTGTAAGCCTTTATCGGACTTCACCTGCTCTTGTCTTTTCTGGTTATTCCACCCGGGCACGTCAAGAAGAATCCTGGCCGCTTTTGCCTTAAACTCCGTCGGGCACAACGGATCACATGGATCAGGCAGTAGGAGTCCCAGGAGCATGGCCCGGCACGCGGCCAGAGGTCGCCGCGCCCACCACAGGTGCAGCGTGGAGGGGTGCCCGTGCCGGATGGACTTCTCCCGCGCCGAGTGCTTCGACACCACCGCAATCGGAAAATCCACCTCCGCCAGGCGTTTGCAGTCCTTGGGTATCATGCGTAAGTCCTTTCACCGCAGAGGCGCAGAGACCCCAGAGAACAGCGGGCGGCTAGCAGATGGGGCTGCGTTTGGTGACCGATAGTATGGGGCATCCGCTTCATGGACACTCCTCCGCGTTCTCCGCGTCTCTGCGGTGAGTTCCACAATCCAGCGACTCCTCCCGCACCCGCATGGGCTTCGTCATCGTGTCTACTTCCAGCCAGTAGTGCGCCGCCTGAGCAAATTCGTGCCGGATGAAGCGGACCGGGTCACGGATGAGCTCCTGGGGCATAGGTGGAACGACCCCTCTCTGCGCTCCGATGCACCGCGTTGCAGAAGAGAGGGAAGTCCTTTCACCACAGAGGCGCAGAGGACGCAGAGAAGTCACAGAGTCACCCTCCGGATGCCGTCTTTGAGAACGGGCACGTTGAAGTTTATCAGAAGCCCCAGTTTCCATCTGCCGAGCTTATTCAGCCCTTTGTACTTTAGCAGCGGCGGCCGTTGTCGTTCAAAGGGGATTTCCCGTAGCCACAGTTCGTGGCACAGACATTCCTCGTAGGCCGACTCCAACAGCCCCGGCCCGAGCGCCCGGTGAACCTCGATCGCCGCCCCGATGATGCCTTCTGTAATCCCCTTCAGGTCCATCTCTGTGTTCTCTGTGCCTCTATGGTGAACTCCTCCGCCGCTCCAGCACTGCCCGTGTCCTTTCGATCTCCGCCGCCAATTCCTTCTCGTCCGGCAGGGCGGTGCGATACTCGGCAGCCAGCACCTTGTTGGGCAGCCGGTCGAGGGCATAGCGCGCCACGGCCTCGTCCTTATAGGCGCAGAGGATCAGGCCGACGGGCGGGTTCTCGCCCTCGCGGGTCCAGTGTTCCTGAGCATAGTTGAGATAGAGGTGCATTTGACCGGCATCGGCATGGGTGAATTTACCGAGTTTAAAATCCACGATTACGAGGCATCGTAGGCGCCGGTGGAAGAAGACCAGATCCACGCGATACCACTCGTCACCGATGCGCAGCCGCTTTTGGCGCCCGACAAAGCAGAAATCACCTCCCAGTTCCAAAAGGAAGGTCTCTAAGCGGCGGATCAGGGCTTCTTCCAGGTCGGTCTCGGAGTACTCGTCCTTGAGGCCGAGGAACTCCAGAACGTACGGGTCTTTGATTTCTTCCTCTGGGCTAATCATGTCTTCAGGAACGGTCTTTTGACCTTTGGCAAGCAGGGCGGCTTTGTTCCTGGAAAGCGCGGTGCGTTCGTAGAACTGGGAGTTGATCTGCCGGTCGAGCTGCCGCACCGTCCAGCCACCACGAAGGGCTTCGGTCTCGTAAAAACGGCGGGCGTGTTCGTTTTTGACGGCGAGCAAGCGGACGTAGGCAGACCAAGGAAGAGGGAAACGCTCCGCGAGAACGGCAATATCCAATTTGGCAGACAGCGTCTGCTTTTTTTCTGTTGCGTCACCATCCACGGGTTCGGCCAAAGGTTTTTCCGGAGAATTGGCGGACCGTGTCTGCCAATTCTGTTCCATAGGATAGGCCTGATAGAAGAGTCGCATATCTTGCAGGTTCCGTTGTGAGAAGCCACGTCCAAAGCGAGCCGTGAGATCTCGGGATAGTCTTGAGAGCAGCTGTTGCCCATATTGGGCGCGAGTTTCCCCACCTTGTTCAAACTCCACGATTCGCCTGCCGATCAGCCAATAGGTCGCGGTCATGACGCAGTTCACCGAGCGAGCAGCCGCACTCCGCGCAGCGGCAATCAGCCTGGCAATGTCATCGAGGATCATGCCATAGGCTGATTCGACAGGAGGCGTTTTCCTGACTGGTTTCAACGTCACGTGCCGCTATCCTCCGCGTTCTCCGCGTCTCTGCGGTGAGTTCCATAATCCGGCGAATCCTCCCGTACCTGCATCGGCCGGGTCATCGCGTTCACTTCCAGCCAGTAGTGCGCCACCTTGGTGACCTCGTGCCAGGCGAAACGGGCCGGGTCCTTGACGGGTTCTTGGAGCGTGGGTTGCGCGGCACAGTTGGTGACGACGTAGAGCCAGTAGCAGTCGCGCCGATCTTCGGCCACGCGGCGCTCGTTGGGCGTCAGCAGGATCGTTCCTGTCGCGTCGGCCAATCCCTTGACCTCGATCAGGCGCAGTTCGCCGGAGCTCAAGTCCAGGCTCGTCACGTCGTAGCCGAGGTTCTTTTCGTGAACGTCATAGACCTGGCGTCCCTGGGACTTCTCGTATTCCATGACCACCCGCATGGCCGTCGCCTCGGTCTCGGCATTCGGCTGCAAACGTCGGACTTCCGGCGACTGACGTTCCGGGTGCGGCAGGACGAGGACGCTGGCGATGCGCTCGACAGCCTGAAGAGTCAGCGACCGCTGGCGCTCGAGTTCTTGGCGGCGGCGCTCGCGCCGGGCCAGGAGTTCCGCGTGGCGGTTCTCGGCCTGGGCCAGGCGGCCGTCCGCGCCGGGGACGCCCTTTTCCTTGTCGAGACTGGCCTTGCCGATTTCCTCGTCTGCCCGCTGGAGAAGTTCGGTGAGCGACAGTTCCACATGTTCGGCGATCCGCTGGACCTCGGCTAATCGCTCCTTACGGGTCTCTTCCAAGAAAGGCTGGAGGGCGTTCTCATACAGCCATGCAGAAGGCTCCGGCTGGAAGACAACCGGGGGCAGGCTGGCCGGGGGATCGCAGGGCATCAGGTTGGAAAGGATGGTTTCACCACAGAGACACGGAGAGCACGGAGAATCAGTTTCTTTCCCCTTCTCTGTGCCCTCTGTGTCTCTGTGGTGAGTCTTCAACTCGACGGCGAAGAGCCGCTCGTGGACGACGTGGCCGAGGCCGTCCACCACGCGGGCGCGGTAGAAGTCAATCCGCGTAGGCACTTCGTGCTGAAGGGAGTAGAAGCAAGCCCCCTTGCCGAAGGCCTCGGCAGCCCGGGCGCAGGTGTGCCGGCGGATGGCCTCGAAGAGCGGGTGGCCGGGCGTGACCCATTCGAGGTTGTTCTTCTCGGCAGTATCGCGGTCGGTTGAGCAGCGGGGGTACTTTGCCGCCAAAGACGGCAGTCGCCAGTCCTGGGAGCGTTCGTACTGTCGAAGGACCTGCGGCGTGCGATCAGGCTCGAAGGTGTGAGGCATGGTCTCGACGACCTTGAGCCTGAGCGGGACATACTCGGCGGCCTCGCGGATGAAGCGGGCGATGGTCTCCGGCACGACGCGGCATTCCTGCGCCCGCGCCCGGCGCTCGATGAGCATCTCCAGGTTGAGTTTCTTGGAGGCCAGCCCTTCCAGGGCATTCTGGCAGATGGCGCGGAAGCGGCCCTCGTCGACGTTCTCGAGCAGGCGTTCCTCAAGGTCGGCGTCGCCCAGTTTCCCGGCATAGTAATCCCGCAGGATGCGCTCCACGTGAGCCGCCGGCAGGATTTCGCCGACGACGTTGAAGACGGCGTCGTCATCGAGCGCATCGCGGATTTCCTGGAGTTTCTCCAGCAGCCGCTGGAGGACGCGGCCCTCGATGGTGTTGGTGGCCACGAAGTTGAAGATCAGGCAGTCCTTTCGCTGGCCGTAGCGGTGGATGCGGCCCATGCGCTGCTCGAGGCGGTTCGGGTTCCAGGGGATGTCGTAGTTGAAAAGGATGTTGCAGCACTGGAGGTTGATGCCTTCGCCCGCCGCCTCCGTGGCCACGAGCACCTGGATCGCGCCGTCGCGGAATTGCTGCTCCGAATAGAGACGAGTGCCCGGCTCGTCGCGGGAGCCGGATTTCATACTGCCGTGGATGCAGCCGACCCGGAAGCCCCAACCCTTCAGCTTCCCGACGAGGTAGTCGAGCGTGTCCTTGAACTCGGTGAACAGCAGAAGACGCTTGTCCGGGTGGTCGAAGAAGCCCTCCTTGTGGAGCAGGTCCTTGAGTTTCGACAGCTTGGCCTCGGAGTCGGTGCCTTCCACCGCCTGCGCCTGCTCGGCGAGTTGATGAAGCTCGGCAATCTCCTCACGCACCTGCTCGGCGTTCCCCGCCAGGGTGATGGCCTCGAGCATCTCCTCCAGACGCTCGCGCTCGTTCTCCTCCATCTCCTCGATCTCTTCCGGGTCGGGGAGGTCGGGTGGGGCCAGCCGCACAAGCTCTTGGGCGCGCTTCAAGCCTTCCTCAAGCCTGCGAGCGCGGTTCTCGAGGCTGTGGCGCATGGCGTAGGTGCTGGAGGCCAGCCTCCGCTGGTAGAGGGACATCAGGAAGCCGACCGCGCGAGCCCGGGGGTCATCGCCTTGGGCGGCGGCCTTGGCGCTCTGGCGCTTCACAAATCGGGTGATCTCCCTGTAGAGATCGAATTCCGCGCCGTCGATTTGGAATTCAACGGTTTTGGGAATGCGCTTCGTGAAAATCTTCTCGGCGGCCCATGTGCCATCCGGCCGCCGCTCCGGGAAATAGACCATGGCTTCCTTGGTGCGGCGTAGATAGAACGGCGCGCGGCGGCGGTCCATCGCTTGACGGATGGACTTTACGTCGGCATAGGCGTCGGCGTCCAGGAGTTGCAGGAAGAGGCTGAAGTTCTCCGGGTCACCCTTGTGCGGTGTCGCGGTCAGCATCAGGATGTGGTCCGACGTATCCCGCAGGAGCTCGCCGAGGGCGTAGCGCGCTGTCTTGCGGGCTGGAGGCGTCCAGGACATGCGGTGGGCCTCGTCCACAATGACCAGGTCCCAGTGGACCTGCCTCAAGCCTGGCAGTATCTCGGTCCGCTTGGCAAGGTCCAGCGACGTGATGACCTTCTTCTGCTCCAGCCACTGGTTGACGCCGAACTGGTCACGAATGTCGCCGCCCTTGAGGACCAGGAACTTCTCGTCGAATTTCTCCTTGAGTTCGCGCTGCCACTGGAAGGAGAGGTTGGCCGGGCAGACAACGAGGATGCGTTCGGCCAGTCCACGAAGTTCCAGTTCCCGGATGAGAAGTCCGGCCATGATGGTTTTGCCGGCGCCCGCGTCGTCGGCCAGAAGGAACCGCACTCGCGCGAGCTTGAGCAGATAATCGTAGACGGCCTCCAACTGGTGAGGCAGCGGGTCAACGCGGGAGATGGAGAGGCCAAAGTAGGGGTCGAACTCCCATGCGATGCCAAGCGAATACGCCTGAAGGCCAAGGCGAAGGAGACGCCCGTCTCCGTCGTAACTGAAACCGGCATCGAGGATGGTGAGGCCGGCAAGGTCCTGGCCAGTCAACGTCACCTTGCGAAATCGCTCGCTCTGAGTGCCCACGAGACCGACAACCCACGTTCCGTTCCCGTTGTCGCGCACCGTCTCCACGCGCATCGGCTCGTTGAAGATCGAGCCGGTGAGCACTTGGCCTTCGTGGACCTGCCTGCCGGCAGGCATGGGGGGATGCGCGTCGCTCATTCGGATGACTTCCTTTTCAGCGGCACCTTACTCTCCGCGTCCAGTTCTTCCTTGATCTCCAGGAGGCGGCGGACCAGGAACGGCTGCGGTCTCCGTTTGCCGTTCTCCCAGTGGTTCACCGAGCCATAGGTGACGCCGACCTTCTGGGCGAACTGCTCCTGCGTCAGGCCGAGCCGCTCGCGGAGTTCCTTGACCAGCTTCGGAATGTTCGGATCAGTCATGGTCGCCTTCCTGCGAACCGTTCCCACAAAACAACCCAGTCTCATGCAACACGCCATATTATCCTGCATATTGCGACGCGTTTGTCAAATGACTTTCAGAACGCGGAAGAAACAGGGTGTCTTCCTGGGGCGTATCCGCGGCATGGCTCTGCTCCGTCAAAACCATTCGGTGCCTGTGGCGGAGGAAAGCGATCAAAGGGGATCCCCTCTCTGGTTGCAGGTCTCTGAGCCCAGAAAAAAGGGTGGGAATCCACGGCCGAGAGGTGTATACTCTGTAAAAACGTAAAAGGAGGCCCGCCGATGGAACACGTGAAAGAGATTACCGCCGCTCAATTTGACCAGGAAGTCCGCCAGGCCACCGGACCGGTGGTCGTCGATTTTTTTGCAACGTGGTGTCCGCCCTGCAAGGCTCTGGCTCCTATTTTGGACCGGCTGGCCGGTCAGTACTCCGGGAAGATCCATTTCGTCAAGGTCAACACGGACGAAGCGCCCGATCTGGCCGCCGAGTTCGGAATCCGGGGAATCCCCACCCTGCTCTTCTTCAAGAACGGAAAAATCGTGCAGACCCTGGTCGGATTGCGCAGCGAAACCGAACTTAAGGCGGCTCTTGACGCTCTGATCTGATCACGCCTCCACGATCAGAAGGCCCGGCTGAATCGTCAGGGTTCTAATCCGCATCTCGATGGGTGGCGAGAATCGTTTTTCCCATAGGGCCGGATCTACCACCAAGGCATCCCCGTCGGCGCGAATTTCATGGACGCCGGCCGCTGTCGTCAGGCGGTCCATCAGGACCGATTTAAGCCATCCTCCGGAGAGGCCGACCGCTCGGACAGTCACCATTTCCAAACGAATTCCGCCTTCCGGCGTTACGGAAAGCTGCCAGAGTGCGGAAACCGAAAGCGGCCCTCCGAGGGGGATCGTCACCATGGCCTCCGTTCGGATAACGCCTTCCTCAAAACGGATGCTCAGAGTGTCCACTCGGGTTTGGGAGGCGCTTAACAGCCGCTTGACCAGCGCAGTGGCATCCGCTTCGTTCACCTGAAGTCGGAGCCGTTCGATCTTCACAGGGAATAGACGGTCGCGGGATCGAGAACGGAAACGCCGGCCTTTCGCAAAACCTCCAAAGCCCGGTCGGTATCCTCGAATCGGAAGACAAGGACTGCTTTGTCCGTGGCCTTTTCAACAAAGGCATACATGTACTCGACGTTCAAGCCTGCCTTTTCGAGGACGCCCAGCACGTCAGCCAGTCCCCCCGGCCTGTCGGAAACCTCGACGACAATGACATCGGTCACGCTGACGGTATGTCCCGTCGTGCGGAGAAGCGCTAGCGCGCGGTCCACATCGTTGACAATCAGTCGAAGAATTCCGAAATCGGAGGTGTCGGCCAGTGAAAGGGCGCGGATGTTGATACCGCCCTGACCTAAAATCCGGGCCACTTCTGCCAATCGTCCGGCCCGATTTTCCATAAAAAGGGAGATCTGTTTGACTTTCATCGCCGTCCCCTTCCTGCGCAGTCGGTTCACTTCTTGTGATCCACGAACACCACCCGCTGAACCTTCCCGGCAGCCCGTTCCAGCGTTCGGGGTTCGACTAGTGTGATTTTCGCATGGAGACCCAGGACGCTATAAATTTCCGAGGCGATGCGCGCGCGCAGGGCTTCGAGCTTGCGAACCTCGTCGGAGAAGAGGCGTTCGTTGACCTCGACTTTGATTTCCAGATCGGCCATCACACCCGTCCGATCTACGACAATGAGGTAGTTGGGTTCCACCTGCTCGATGCGCATAAGCACACTTTCGATCTGGGACGGGAAAACGTTGACGCCGCGGATGATGAGCATGTCGTCCGTTCGACCCGTCAGCCGAGCGATGCGGCGGAACGTCCGTCCGCATGGGCATGGGGTCGCATCGAGCCGGGTGATATCCCGCGTCCGGTAACGGAGCAGCGGAATCGCCTCCCGGGTCAGGCAGGTGAGCACCAGTTCTCCGTAGGTGCCGTCCGGAACGGGCCGGCCGGTCGCCGGATCGATCACTTCCGGATAGAAGTGGTCTTCGAAGACGTGTAGCCCCGACTGCTCGAGGCATTCGCCGGCGACACCGGGGCCGATCACTTCGCTCAAGCCATAGATATCCAGCGCTTTGAGCCCCAGGCGAAGCTCGATCTGCTGCCGCATCTCTTCGGTCCATGGCTCGGCGCCGAAGAATCCCGCCTTGAGCTTCAAGCTCCGGAGATCCATGCCCTCTTCCTGCGCCACCTCGGCGAGCTGAAGCGCATAGGAGGGGGTACAGGCCAGCAGCGTGGTTCCGAAGTCCTGCATCAGCATCAGCTGCTTTTTGGTGTTACCGCCGGACATCGGGATCACCGTCGCGCCGAGACGTTCGCCCCCGTAGTGCAATCCCAGCCCGCCTGTAAAGAGACCGTACCCGTAAGCGACCTGTAGAACATCCTTCGGCGTACCCCCGCCGTTGACCAGCAGGCGGGCGCAACAATCGGCCCAAAGGTCTATGTCCGCCCGCGTGTAGCCAACGACCGTCGGCTTACCCGTCGTGCCGGAGGACGCATGGAGCCGGACAATTTTCTCGAGGGGTTCGGCAAACAGGCCGAACGGATACTCGGCCCGAAAGTCATCCTTGACGGTAAAGGGGATCTTTTCGATATCCTCAAGGCCCAGAATGTCAGCCGGGGCCAAGCCGGCTGCGTCGAACTTCCGGCGATAGAGGGGAACCCGCTCATAGGCCCGGTGAACCGCCGTGCGCAAGCGCTCGCTCTGCCACGCCCGGCGTTGTTCGACCGGCTCGCATTCAAGCGCTTTCTGAAAATAGAGCGTCATCGCCTCCTCAGAACGAATAGGTCAGTTCCCAGCGCGCCCAGTAGGCAGTTTCCCGCTCCGCCTTGTAGTAGTTCCCAGGATCCAGCACTTCGCCCAGGAGCTGCATCGTCAGGCGGTCCTTCTGCCCAACCAGCGCGCGGGCCAGGGTCGCATCCAATCGGAGCCCCGCATAGAGGCCGCGATCACGTCCATCGCCAGGCCCGTTCTTCTGTTGGGCCATGGCTTGACCCACCATAGCGATGGCTTTGGCCTCCTTGAAGGGAAGCGACAACGACGCAGAAAGGTTGGGGAAGAGGAGGTTCGACCACCAGCCGGCCCCCTCGGCATCATAGGTCAGGATCAGCAGATCACCACCCACACCCACTTGCGGATAACGCCCCCAGAGAGGATCCCACCGTTCGAGATGATCGGTTTTCGCCCGGTCCCCAGAATAGAGGAGCACACCCGCGGAAAGAACGGGTTTGTATGAAGAATCCGGAAGAAGAACGAACTTGGCCACGCCTTCTCCCATGTAGGCAAAGAGCTGGGTGTCACCGCGTGTACCCGACTGCACCGCGCCCTCTAGGCTGGCGGAAAGCATCTCCCCGAATTTGGGCATTAGACAGGCCCCGACCGTATGGAGGTCAGCCGGCGGCATCACTGCTGCTCCATTCAGCCACTCATGCTCTCGTTTGTAGATATAATACTCTTCCGTGGCCAGCGAGGGAACCCATTCGTGCGCCGCGTAGAAAATGAAGCCGGATTCCACGGCATCATTGAAGCCTTTCGTATATCCCACATTGTCACGGTCCTGATCGTTGATAATCAGCGTGGCGTCCGACCGATTGTAGATTCCTATGGCATCAATCTGGGTCTTGCCGGTCTTATAGGTCGCCCGGAGCGCATCGAAAAAGATCGTCCGGGATCCGTCTTTGGGCGTCCCTTCGAAGATCAATCGACCGCTTCCGAATGGCTTCCCAGGAGAGGCCCATAGATCCTGACGGCCGATTCGAAGGGAAAGCGCCTCATTTGGAAGAAGTCGCTGAAGATTGAGGTACAGGTTATCCACGACCACTTCATCCGGAAATTCCCAGTCCTTGTTGTCCTCCGGTTTCAAATATTCCCGGTACTCGTTGGCCAGACGTCCATACACAGCGACCTGAGGATCTACCTCGACGCTCACATAGAGTTGCGACCGAACCCGAAAATAGTTGTTGGCGCCCCCTCGCGTTACGCCTGGCGGGTCGGCCACGATCGGCACATCCTCGAAGGCCTCCTGACGCAATCGAATTTGCCCTCCCGCTGTCCATTTCGGCGAAAAGAGCGAGGCCTGTTCCTCCAGTCCCTCCTGAGCCAGCAATCCTGTAGCGATGATGACGGATCCGACGAGAGCAAGCGCCTGTTTCACTAGTTCCTCCGCTGGTTTGATGCTCTTCACGGGAGTGAAAATGTCGAACGCACCGTACAACAGAGGCCAAACAATTGTCAAACGATTTCATCAAAAAAAAACGGGCCGAGGGAAACCCTCGGCCCGTTTCGTTTACTGCCGCATCCCGTCAGGGATAGGGGATGACAACCTTGAAGAACTTCTTTGGCGAAGCGCCTGGGTCAATTGCGACATTCTTAGTCCCTGCCGACTTCGGCTCCTCCGCCACTTTGGTATAGGTTCCATCCACCGTATCGGCCGCATGGATCTCGTAATCTACTGACGCGCCATCGTCCGATCCTTCGAAAGTAACGATCACATTTCCATCATCATCAATTGTGATGGCATCAATCTTCAAGAAGGATTCGTCATCGTTGGGATCTGTCCCTGCAATCGCCTCTTGCAGGTTCGAGTAGCCATCGCCATCCGCGTCAGCCGCAAAGGCTGCGGCAAATGTCGGGTAGTCCCCTCCCGGGCCGATCGTGAAGCTGCCCGTTATCCACTGAGCCGGGGTGCCGGGCTTCACGGCAAAGAGCGCCGTCACATTGGTTCCGTAGGCAGTCGCTTGTTCATACGAAACCGACCACTGCTGCGCGGTGACAGCGGTATTGTTATTCGTATAGACCTGAGTGCTGCCCACCTGGAGGCCGGCCACATAGAGATCTACCCCAGGAACCGTTTCGAGAAGGAAGTTTTGAGGACTACCTTGGACGATCAACTGAGCGCCGCTTGGGGTGATCGTGCCATAGGCCAAATTCTGAGATGCCGCAACAACCTCGATCTGAACGGGACCACCAAACGGGTCCTCATCCGTAATGACCACATCATCCAGCGTCCCGACTCCCATTCCAACCAGTGCATTCATTCCGTAAACATTTCCCGGCATCGATGAACTTTTCATTTTGAACCAGGGTCCATCCTGGGTGTAATCGTTATCACCAAGCCGAGTGTACCCATTCACATGACTAAGGTTAGTCCCATTAACCCACACTTTGAACATCGAATCGCCATCATCATGCGCACCTTCTGTCGTATAATCCTGGAAAATGGTCACCCGAACCCACGAATTCGAATCGTATTGGACATCGGTCCAACGGCTCGTTACCCAATTACCATTTTCCCCATGGAGCAGGTTGAAGTACCCATTTGTATCCCAGAAAAATGCCAAACGAGAGTTGGAGTCCAACGAGGCCAGGAGACTGTTATCCTCCAACTGTCCCGGGAGCAGCACAAAATCCACAAAGAAGGCCTTATCCTGTATGTTATGATTCGTAGCATCAATGTGATTCGTCACGCTACCGTCGAAATAGAGAGCCTTCGTGCTACTGCCTTCACTCGGCATTCCAAATCCCGGATTGCCCACCGTCGAGTTCGTAATATAGGCGACGCCGTTATTGGTGTCCGCCGACCAGCTCCCATAGCCAGGTGCAATGGGATGACCTGGATCACTCGCCCCCAGCAACTTTGTGCCGATACTTAACTCCTCAAACGTCCAAGTCCCAAAGCCTGCATTCGTGACCTGAGCCTGGCTGGTCACCGCAAGTCCAACCGTCAGAGCCACCACCATGATCCATGCCTTGCTCATCTTCATTCCTTGACCCTCCTCAGGTTTCTACGTTTCCTTGAAACTCTCCCAATTCCAAGGGAAAGGATATCACGTCAGATTTCGGATGTCAACCCACCCACAAAAATTTTATTTTTTCTCATTTTTGTCGGTTCTATCCCATTCATCCCTGAGCTTTCGGTGGTTGAGTATGGGCCATTCCGTTTGCGCACTCCAGTAGTTCTGATAGTCGGCGACCGTCGCGGCTCTTCCCCAGGCCGTATGCTCTTCAGCAGCAAGGGCCGACTCGGCCAGACAGGCAAATTCCAACCAGCCTTCTGCCCGCTGTAGATCGAGCGGGGCCAGGGTGGCCGTTTCGTACCCTTTAACATAGAGAACCGTCTCAAGTTCGGGGCCAAACCGGAAAATCTTGGTGATGTGCGGGAAGGCCACGACAAAGCCGATCCCCTCCAAACCCAGGGCCATCAATGCCCTCTCAAAACGCTCGAACGAGAGTCCGCTCCGTTGCCATTCATATCGTTCCGGTTCGGATCGTCCCACAATGCTGACGTAGTAGATCTTGAAAGCCGACCGTCCGTCCGGCAGGGCGATTCGATGTCGTGCTTCCAGGACCGCTCGGTAGGGTTGGCAAGGATGAATCGTTGTCATGAGAGTCCACAGAGACCGGCGGCGGGACATTTTGACGAACAGGTCCCCTGGCGGGCACAGGTTGGAGCGTCATCTCCCCCGCCGCCTCCTTTCCCGGGCGAAAAGGTGGAGAACTGTTTCTCGACCTTTTTGAATCCGCAAAAGGGGCAGGCCGGAGCCCGCTCTTCCAGCCGCCGATGCAAGTGCTCGAACGTTTTTCCGCACGAGCGGCACCAATACTCATAGATCGGCATCCGACGCCTCCTTTTGGCACCATTCTAATTCCTGAAGGAAAGCCTGTCGAGCCTCCTCCAGTGCAACCGTCGCCTGCTCCCACCGCCGGTTGCACATCTCAAGCTCCCGCTGGAGGTCGGCCAATCGCCGGCCGGCCCTCACCCTTTCCTCGGCCGTGCCTTTGTTCAAAACAGCGATCAGCGCCTACTGTTCCCGCTCCAACCGTTCGATCGCCTCCTCGGCCCGAGTGACCTCCTCTTCGAGCGGCCGCTTGATCCGGCCATGGCGCTGGACGATCTCCGCCCGCCGACGCCGTTGCTCCCGCCGCGCGTCGGAGCGGACGGGTTCCTCGGCCGCATCCGTCCTTCCCCGCTCCTGCCGCTCCCGCCACTCCGCATAGTCATCGTAGGCGCCCGGGTAGGCTCGGATGCCCGCCGAAGTCAATTCCAGAACCCTTGCGCCGATTCGGCGCACAAAGGCGATATCGTGGCTGACCACCACCAGCGTTCCATCGTAGAGAGCCAGCGCCTCCTCAAGCGCTTCGCGGGCCGGAAGGTCGAGGTGAGTGGTCGGCTCGTCAAGAATCAGAAGATTCGCCGGCCGCGCCAGCAGCCGGGCCAGTCCCAGCCGTACCCGCTCTCCGCCGCTCAGAATTTCAGTCCGCTTCTCGGCTGCCTCTCCCCAAAACCCCAAACTCCCCAGCACCGCTCGAATTTCCGCCTCGCCTCGCTCTGGCGCCGCCCTCCGGACGGTTTCGTAGGCCGTCCGCCCCCGTTCGAACGTCTCCTCGAAATCCTGCGAAAGGTAGGCCGTCACGACCCGTGATCCCCAATGGACACACCCTTCCGAGGGAGGGATCTGTCCCGACATCAGACGCAACAACGTGCTCTTTCCGGCGCCGTTCGGTCCGATCACCACCCATCGTTCGCCCCGCCGGATCTGCAGGTGGATTCCTTTCAACACCCAGCGCTCCCCATCGTACGAATGACCAACCCCCTCCAGGCGAAGCACCACTTCGCCCGAGGAAGGTGCCGGCGGCAGCCGGAATCGCACCCGTGCCAACCAGTCCGCCGCCACCGGGATCGCTTCGCCCAGCCGTGCCAGCTGCTTCTGCCGGCTGGCCGCCTGAGCCGAGTGAGAACTGGTGGCCTTGAACCGCTCAATGAACCGTTCGAGGCGGCGTCGTTCGCGGTCGAGGTTTCGCGCCTCAGCCGCTGCCTGCTCGATCCTCCGCTCCCGCTCCTGACGATACCAGTCGAAGCTCCCCCGATAACGCGTGACTCGTCCGACATGCACCTCCAACGTTTCTGTCGTCAGTCCGTTCAACAGGAACCGATCATGCGAAATCAGAAGCAGCGTCCCCGGAAAGGTCTCCAAAACCCCCTGAAGCCACTCGACGGCGGGAATATCGAGATAGTTGGAGGGTTCATCGAGCAACAGGAGATCGGGCTCAGCCGCCACCGCCCGTGCCAGTTCGGCCCGCATCCGCCACCCGCCGCTGAAGGAGAGGAATGGACGTGAAAACTCCTCCTGGGCAAAGGCCAGCCCGCTCAACGCCTGTTGCGCGCGTGACCGGAGGCGGTAGCCGCCCTCGTGCTCGAACCGGGTCTGAAGCGCGCCGATCCGTTCCAGAAGCGGGCCCGCCTCCTCCCTGCCGGCCCGGTGGATCTGTTCGTCCAGAGCCCGGATCTCCCTCTCAAGGGCAAGAAGATCGCTCCGACCGCTCTCCACAAACTCAAGAAGGGTCTCATCGCCTGTTCGGGCCGTTGGAATCTGACGCACCCAGCCGATTCGAACCCCGTCGGCGACCCGTACCCGCCCGGCATCTGGCGTCATCTCGCCGGCCATCAGCGCCAGCAACGTTGATTTCCCGGAACCATTGGGTCCGACGACCCCCAGCCGTTCGCCGGCGGCCACCCGGAGGGAGACCCCCTGCAATACCGCGCGCCCACCGAGGTGTTTCTCGACCTGATAGAACTCGATCACGCCGCCGCCATCCGCCAGAGAGCCACCCACAGGGGCAGGGTGACGGTGCACAGGAGATAGAGCAACAGCAGCATCGCCCCTGTCTGCTGCGCGTCGCCCCCATACTTGCGGACCTGAAGCGCCAGAGCCGTGGCCGGTGGAGAGGCGGCCTGGATGACGAGAAAATCGCCCAATATCGGAGGCAGCGAATGCCCTCGCCACACGGCCAACGCCGCCAGCGCGGTCACCATCAGGGCCGGCAGCAGGATCAACTTGACCAGCACCACCCGACTTGCATCGGACAGAGCAGGCGGCCGCCGGAAGGAGATGCCTCCCACCGTCGCCCCCAGCACAAAGGTGGCCAAGGGAACCGTGGCCTCTCCCAGCAGGGAGGCCGATTCCAGCACCAGGCGCGGAAGCCACCGGCCGGCAGCCACGAACGCGGCGCCCACCCCCAGAACGTTGGCCACAAAGGGTGGCGTGATGAATCCCCGCCATCCCGATCGCGTCCCATTCGCCTCGGTCGTGAGCGCCTTGCCTACGCTCCACAGAAGCGGACTATACCCCAGGATGAAGAGGAAACAGTACATGGCAAAACGATCGTAGCTCACCGTCTCGCGGAAGATGATCCGGCCGATGGGCAGCGACATGTAGGCGGCATTCTGGAGGCTGCTCATCGCGAGCAGAAGCCGTTTTTCCCGCCAGTCGCGTCGAAAGAGCAGCCGGGCCGCCAGAAGCCCCGTCCCGCTCAGTCCGATGCCGATCAGCGGAAGGCCATACCAGCCGGGGGTCGCCCATGGATCGAACTGCTGGAGCAGCTTGGAAAAGATCATGCAGGGCAACAACACATTGATCGTCACGGCCGCCAGCGCCTGGACTTGATGGTCCTGCACCCAGCCCCTGCGGACGAGGAAACCGGCGGCGACTGCGATGAGCAGGATCTGGCCCATCGCCTGACTCATCAGCCCGAACGTCTGCCAGAAGAGATCCATCCACCCCTTTCTCAAAGCTGCTCATTCTAGAGAAGCCCCTCCCGGCCGTCAAAACCTTCCGGTTTCAACCGCGCGGCGAGACTTGCCTTTTCCTCGCCCATCGAGGTAGGCTTTCGTTATGCACCCTCTCCGCCGCTTCCGACCGCCACGCGCCGGACTTCCTCCAACCCGCCTGCTGATCCTCGCCGCGGTCCTGCTGGCGTTCGGCCTCCTGGGGATCGCCCTTCTTCGCTCCCGTCCCGCCAGGTCCATTCCCTCCCCTCCGCCGTCCAGGGCGCCGGCCAGGTCATCCGTTCCGCCCCTTCCCTCCCCCCCGGAGAGTGACGAAACACCCTCTGAAGAAGAGATGCCCGCATGGCGGAAAAAAAACCTGGGCGAGGTCACCCGCCTCCACGAACGCGACCAGGCCGAAGCCCGGCGAAATACCGACCTTTTCGTCCGACGCGGATTAAGGGCCGATCGGAAACGCCGCCAGGTCTGGATCTACGCGGAAGCGACCGCCCTCGACCCCCGGGCCGAACTCGAATTCTTCCTCATTCCGGAACAAAGCGGGCACGATTATGAAGCGCTGGCCGTCTCCTTCGCCCAGCCCAGCGACATTCATGAGGCGCTTGTCTTCATCGGCCTCGCGCCCGGCCGCCCCATCGCCCCCCGCCAGCATGCCTACTGGCCCAAAGGGGAACGGGTCCATATGCTCTTTCAGTGGACGCCTCCATCCATTGCCGGCGAGCCGGTGGGCCCTCTCGAGGTCCACGCCGAACAGCTCCTGTTCGACACCGTCCTCCGCCGGACGCTTCCGGTCCGAGGTTTTGTGTTCACCGGCTCCCGATTCGTTCCTCACCCCCAAGACCCTGCCCGTTTGGTGTACGCCGCCGATCTCTTCGGACCCAACTCGATCGCCTCGGCCTACAACGATCCTGAAACCGTTCTCGACGTTCCCCATCAGGCCGGCAAGAGCGCCATGTACGGCCGCCAGTTCGCCAATGCCGACTTCCGTTTCGAGCGGGGACAGTTCCTCACGATCCTTCTCGAGCCGGAATACCCGCCCGAGCGCCGTCGAGTCCGCGACCTGACGATGCGGGTCGGACCCTCCGCAAGGCCGGACGTCCCGCCCGCGCTCTCATTCGAATCGCCGGAGGGAAAGCCTCTCCTGACCGATGCCGGTCCGGAAGCGGCCCGAACTTTCTTGAAAACCGTGGCCGAAAGCGGTCAGGACGCTTTTGTCCGCTTCCTTCCCGACCCTCAGCTGTCCCTGGATCAGGTCCGCCTCGTCTGCGCCTGGCTGGACCTCATGGAGCAGGCTGGCCTCCTCCGCGTCGAACCCCCTCCCACCGGCCATCCTTACTACCGCGCCTTTCTGCCGGAAGAACGGTTTCGGGACCGTCGGAACTGGATCGTGAAGCCCCGCGAACTTCGTCTCTCTCCCGCCGAAAGCGCCCCGGAGGCCCTTCGCGCGCAGTTGACCCTCCTCACCGAAGAGTGGGAAGAAGGCCGGGAAGAGCCGACCCTTTCGGTGACGGAAGAGCCGATCGAATCGCCCGACGCGCTCGGGAAACGGCTGGTTCAGCTCTCTCGCGACAGCTCGGTCATGCTGATCATGGCCCCCGCCTTCCTGCGGCTCGGCGATCTGCTGCCGTTTCTGGCCGTGGCGGAGCCCACCCATCCCATCCTCTGGGTCTTTCTCGATCCCCCCGCCTCGAATTCCCTCCCGGAGGTCCTTCCATGACGTCCCTTCTCTCTCTTTCCGCCGCTTTTCTCCTCTCCGCGGCGTCGGTTCGTTCCCCTGGCGCCGCTGAAACCTTCCTCCTCGCCACCACCGAACAGGCCCCTGCCATTTACTATTATGCGTGGGATGCTGGACTCACCGAGGAAAAAAAGAAGACGATGAACGCGTTCGATCTCCGCCTGTTCCGGTATGCCAGCGTGTCCGCCGCGGCCGAACAGCTCGCGGACGCTCTCGAAAAGATGACCGGCCGGCGTCCCGTTCTGACGCCGGTCGAAGACGCCAACGAGGTGAGTCGCACAGCCCTTGGCCTGGTTCTTGGCGCTCTGGCCCGAGACCTCGGCGTACGGATGGAGGCTCGTTCCCCCTCCCGGGACGGCTTCCGGTACCAGGCGATCCCGCCGCTGGTGCTGATCGTCGGCGAATCGGATCGCGGTGTCTTTTACGGCGTCTGCGCCTTCCTCGAATCTCTCGGCTGCGGCTGGTACACCCCTGGCGAGGTTGGGGAAGTCATCCCCCGGCTCTAACAGGTCTGGATCCCCAGAGCTCTCGACGTGACCGAGATCAGTCCGGTCCTCCATCGCGAATATTGGGGCTACGGCGAATGGGCCGTCAAAAACAAGGGATTGGCCAGTGCGGGCAATTTTCGCCACGCCTGGGGGAATCTGCTACCCAAAACGCTTTTCGAGGAGCACCCTGAACTCTTCGCCCTGTTTCGAGGCCAACGGACGCTCCGTCAGCTCTGCACCTCCAACCCGCATACGGTCCGACACGCAGCCGAAACGCTCCTCCGCTGGATGGCCGAGCGGACGAACGAGACCATCTTCGAGTGCGGCCCCAGCGATGGCGGAGGTCTCTGCCAATGTGACGCCTGCGCCCGGCGCCTGACACCGGGCTATCTCGAACCCTCCAGCGGGACCCCGTGTTACAGCGACCTGGTGCTCGCCTTCGCCAATGACCTGGCGGCAATCACCAGCCAGAAACATCCGGACAAGTTCCTGGGCTTCTATGTCTACAGCGACTATTCCCGGCCGCCCGTCCAGGTCCGGGAGATCCATCCGAACGTTTTCCCAATGATGGCCCCCATCCGTCGGTGCCGGCTCCATGGCCCCGGCAACCCCATCTGCCCGTCGCAGATGCGTTGGCAGGAGGAGATCCGGGCCTGGGGCGCCCTAACGAAAAACCTGGGTTTTTATCCTTACAACTTCAACTTGGCCGACACCCTCTTTCCCTGGAGCAAGACAGACACGTACCGGCGTCTGGCCGAGGAGATCCGCCGGTTGAAACTCGAGCGCCTCGCCTTCACCTGCGAAACCATCAATTCGTGGGCCATGTATGCGCCCCATCTCTACCTCAGCACGCGGTTCATGTGGAATCCGGCCCTGGACATGGACGCCGCCCTGGATCGTTTTTATCAGGGATTTTACGGCGAGGCGGCCGCCCCCATGGCGAGGTATTGGACCCGCCTCGACGAGGCCTATGCCCGCACACCGTTCCATACCGGCAGTTTCTACGGAATGCACCACGTCTGGACGGACGACCTCGTTGCCGCGTGCCGGAAGGATCTCGAGGAGGGGCGGCGCCTGGCCCGCACACCCCGCGTCCGCCAGGCCGTCGAAATGACCGCCGCCGGCTTCCGTTGCGCGGAACTCTTCCTCCAGATTCGGCGCCATATCGCCGCCTTCGATTTTTTGGCCGCCAAGGCCGCGCAGGAGACCCTCCTGGCTCACGTGGAGGCCATGAGCACGAACACCCCCGAGTGGGCCAGCGCCCGTTATGCCCGCTCCTACTACCTCTCGTTCCTCGGCCGAAGCGTCGAAAAAGCCGCCGCCGTCCTGGAGGGCGGTGGTCAGATCGTCGTTCGTTTCCCCGAATTCTGGAAGGCCTGCCCCGATGAACGCGGCGTGGGGATCGAGGAGGGATGGGACCGACCGGAGTGGGACGACACCTCATGGGGAGAGATGGCGACCTTCACCAAAAGCTGGGACGATCAAGGGCTGGGCGACTATCAGGGCGTCCTCTGGTACCGGACGCGTTTCGAACTGCCCGCGGAGGAATGCCGGGGCGACCTCCGCCTGTTCTTCGCCGGTTTCGATCACGATGTGGATGTCTGGCTCAACGGCGAACGGCTGCCGCGCGGCTACGATGAGAAGGGGGAGCCGATGCGTTCGCCGGAGGGGGATGTTCTTTACGGACAGACCGGCTTCATGCGCCCCACCGAATTCGCACGGATCCGAGAAAAGCTGAAGGCCGGTGCCAACGTTCTGGCCGTCCGATGCTCGGCCGGCGGACTAGCCGAACTGGGAACCGGCGGCCTCATGATGCCCGTCATGCTCTACCGCGCGCCGGAAAGCGCCCCGACACCGCCGGCTGAACGGCCGCCCGCCGCCGACCGCCCGCCCGCGTACGAAATGTAACTCCGCCGTCCACGGGCCGCCCTCCCCCTCCCGGAACCCTACGGCTCAGGGCTCCCGCAACCCCAGGTGGCGAACGGCCTCCTCCGCCGAGCGGTAGTAGCCCGGCACCACGCTGAGCATCCCCTCGTGGCTGAGATTGAGCGCCGCCACCCATTCGCCCGATTCGATCACCTCTCCCTTTCGAAACGTCGCCGCAGAACCATCCAGCACCCAGATCATGGGGTCGGAGAGATACTCGCCCAGCGAAGGCGCCAGCTCCGCCGCCGCCTGACGCAGCGCCTCTCGGGGCGTCACCCGCGCCGGCGGTTCACCCCGCCGCGGCGGCGTCGGCGTCGAGGAGAGACGCACCACCGTCTGACCCGCCCGGTCCTTCCGGATCTCCGCCACCTCATACCGAAGCCCCGCAGGAACGGGAATCAGAAAAAACCATCCCCTTGTCCCATGCCGCAGACCGCGTTCTCGAAGACGGGCAATCAACACGTCGCGCTCCGTCCCTCCGGCTTTCCATTGACCCCATTCCTCCGGCCGGATCCCATACCGCGACAGCCAGGGAGAACGGGCCACCTGCTCACGCGCGGCCTGGACCGCCCGCCCCGCCTCCTCGCGCGCCGCCTGGACCGAATCCGGCGCCGCCTCGACCGGCGGGACCGCTGTCACGACCACGACCATCGGATCCGCAACCGCCGGCGGCGCCAGCGCCTTCAGAAGCATCCGATACCGCCGTTCGGCCTTCGCAGGCGACGGTTGCCGACCCGTTCCTTCGCAGACGGCACAGGCCTTCCAATACCCCTTCGCCCCTCGGCAGAGCGGACACTTGCCCGGCGCATCCGGACAGTGCATGCACTTGACCTCCCTTGGTTCGAGGAGTCCATGCACCTTCTGGATACCGGTTCCCTTGCAAATCGGACACAACCCGCTCCCTTCGCAGCGGGGACACGGCACAAAGACCCGTCCGTTCTCACACGCCCCGCAAGGATCGCCAATCTGATCCAGGGCCAGTTCCGCCAGAAGAGGATGGCCAGCATACCGTTCAAGCACCGCCTTCCGGACAGCCATTCCCTCCTCGCGATGCCCCAGCGCCAGCAGACCCAGCCCATACAGAACACTGAGCTGGCATTGCCGCTCCCGCTCGTCCACTCCCGCCAGTGCCGTTCGCAACTGGTTCAAACGGATGGGGTCCATCGGATTGGCCTGCAACTCACGGAGAAGGCCGTCTACATCCACGGCCAACTGGCCTACGGCTGCGCAAACCATCCCCCCGCAAAGAATCGCCGCCAGAATGGCCCCTTTCATAACCGCCTCCGCATCTTGCGCTGATGGTTACTCTATCACACCCTCCTCGGAAAGGGAATCGTGGGAATGACGGTGTCCACGCCGCCGGAACGCCAGCAGCAGGACCAGCACCCCCGTAAAGGCCAGTTCATTGGCCAAGGTCAGAACATGGCGGGGAGAGAACCAGCCCTCCGACCAATGGAGCCCTTCGAAAAGCAGAAGAGGCGACCGATAACGAACCTCCGAAAACGGCCAGAGGAGCATAAGCCCCCGGCCGGCCGAGGCCCAGTCCATCAGAAAATGGCTGACGACCGCCGCGGCCGAAAGAGCGAGCGCCGACCGCCAACCGACGACGCCCACCACACGTAACACCCCCAGACCTGCCACGGTCATGCCAAGGGCAAAAAGAAGACTGTGGGTGAATTGATTGTGCCACCGTCCTAGGTCCTCCCCCAGCACAAGGGCGATGGCATCCACGTCGGGCGCAAGGGATAGAAACACTAGGCTTAGCACGAAAAGTGGCCGGGAGGCACGCGGCCGGAGGCATCCCTTTCCGATCTCGGCCAACGAGAGAGCAACCGCGGTATGAGCGATCGGCGATGGCATCGTTTCAGACTCCAAGAGGGGAACGGACGAAGGCGCGCAGGCGGAGCGCGTGCCGCTCGATCCATCGAGTCATCGCCACACGCCAAAGCGGCCACCGCCATACCTCGGAAGAAGAACGATCAAAGGGAACACAGAAAAACCATTCCGGACCGGCGATAGCCGCCTCGATCAGCGCCGGCGGCAGCGCCCGCGAACCCCAGGGTCCCGACTCGACCTGGGTTCGATAACAGGCCAGGGCGCGACGTTTGATGGCCTGCAGAGCAGGGTCCAGGTCCACTCGGCGTAGAAAATCGGTCTTCACCAGCCGGCGGATATCGCCGCCGGGAAAGAGGCGGCGGCGGAAATAGCAGAAATATTCCCACACCTGTGGGGGCGGGGTCCGACGCAACGCCTCCTCCCGCACGACCCGGTTGAGCGCTTCGTGGTCGGCGTGACGATCGTAGCGAAAAGGAATCAGAAGGAGGCGGCACTGTTCTTCATCCAGAACCCTCCGGATCCGGCCGGCCAGTTCCTCCCTTCGATCCTCCAGCGATCCGTCCGGCATCTCCCAGGCCGCCATCTGATCGGTGGAAAACCCCAAAACCCCCAGGGCTGCTTCCGCTTCCGCGCGGCGAATGGCACCCCGGTCGCGGCCGCCGGGGTGACGAGCGGGCGACCGTCTCCTCAGGCGGGGAGAACCGCGGCCGTCGCAGACGAAGTGAATCCGAACAGGCCGTTTATCCGGAAGCCCCGCCAGCCAGCCGCCACAGCCCAGGGTCTCGTCGTCGTAATGGGGCGCCAGAACCAGTATGGCCCCCTCCTCGGCTGCCGTCCTGGGCGTCTGGCCGCTCAAATGAATCCTTCCGCCCGATACCATTCCGCCGTCCGGCGCAACCCCTCGTCAATGCCGATCCGTGGGTTGTACCCCAGATCGCGCCGGGCCTTGTCAATACGGAAGGCCCGGTTCTGCCGATACCAATCCACCCGCCGGGGAAAGAGCGGAGGGGCAATCCGAAGTGGACGGCAGACCTTCTCGCACAGATGACCGGCCGCCAGAAGAGGCCAGAACGGCAAACGGACGATCCGGACATTCACCCCCATGGCCTGCCCGGCTCGGCGAACGAGTTCACGGATTTTAAAATACTCGGCATCGGCGATCAGATAGGCCTCTCCATCCCCCTTGCCATCGGGCGTCGCGAGCAGAAAGGCGTCAATGAGGTTATCAATATAGAGGGGGTGATAGTAGGTGCGGCCATTTCCGAACATCGGGAACCAACCGCGGGCCACCCACTTGAAGATCATGGCAAAACGCTCGGGATCGCCGGGCCCATAGATGGCCGCCGGCCGCAGAATCGTCCAGCGTAGCCCCCGCGCGGTGTATTCCGCCAACACGCGTTCGCCCTCGTATTTGGTCCGCTGGTAATAATCGGCCGGTTGTATGGGAGCCGTCTCGTCGGCCGGCGGATGCTCCACATTCCCATGAACGCCGCACGTACTGCAATAGATCAGCCTCCGGACGCGGGCCTTGACGGCCGCCTCGGCGACCACCCGCATGCCACCGACGTTGACTTCATCGTAATAGGAATTAGGCACATTCAATTCCCGAAAGGCGGCGGCCAAGTGATAGACGGTATCCACACCGTCCATGGCCCGTTCGACCACCGCGCGGTCGGTGACGGACCCGAGAATCACTTCGGCGCCAGCCCGGCGGAGTTCTTCTGTTTTAAGGCCTTCCTTGTAGTCGAGCGCCACCACGGCCCACCCTTCACGGAGCAGCCGCAGGCAGAGGGCCTTGCCGGTGAATCCTGTGCCGCCGGTAACCAGACATTTCATACGCCGCGTTCCTTTTCGGGGGATCGGAGTTCAGCGCTCCTACTGTAGGCGCCCGGCTTCCCTCTGTCAACCCGGCGTTCCGCCATGAAAAGGCTTGTGACGGGACGGCTGAGCCCCTTAGAATTCCGTCAAAACGATGGGGACCGATGACCTTCCGATGTCCTCGATGCGGCCGGCCGTTGACTGAACGGAAAACGGCCCGGGGTTTGCTCTGGCATTGCGACCAGTGCGACGGCCGGGCCGCCACGATTCCGGTGCTCCGCCGTCAGGCGCCCCCGGAAGCCGTCAGTCGCCTCTGGCAGGAGGCCCGGGGGGCAGGCCGGGTTCACAGCCACGCCTGTCCGGCTTGTGGAAATCCCATGGTCGAGGTGCATGCCCCCGCGCCGGAGGGCGAAGCTGAGCCGTTGGATGTTTGTCCCTTGTGCGGCCTGGTCTGGTTGGACGCCGGCGAGTGGTCCCACGCCCCGGCGCCACCTCCACCGACCCATGCTCCGGCCGCGTCCGCGCGGCGGCGTCATTCGCCGCCGCCTTCCAATGCAATTGCCGTCGGGGCCGAGCCCACCGAGTGGTGGCAGTGGATTCCGGGGCTGCTGGGTCTTCCCATCGAGGTAGACTCGCCTCCCCGCCGGCTCTTCCCCCTGGTGACCTGGGGGATTTCATTGCTGCTTGTACTCGTCGCCTTCCTCACCTTCCCGGATCTCGAGGCTTGGGTCCATGCCTGGGGGTTGATCCCGGCCGATCCCGGTCGGAATGGGGGCTGGACTTTCTTGACCGCCTTTTTTCTGCACGGCGGCCTTTTCCATCTGCTCAGCAACCTCTACTTCCTGCTTCTTTTCGGCGACAATGTGGAGGATGCCCTCGGTTCCGGCCTCTATGCTTTGCTTCTGCTCACCGCCACGCTGGCCGGCAACTGGCTCCACTTGGCGGCCGATCCCCGATCCACCATTCCCCTCATCGGAGCTAGCGGCGGCATCTCCGGCCTCGTGGCCTTTTATGCCCTCGCCTATCCGCGGGCGCGACTCGCCCTCTTGTGGAGGTTTTTCTTCCTCTTCGAATGGATCCAGATCCCGGCCTGGAGCATGTTCCTCTTCTGGCTGCTGACGCAGCTTCTGATGGCGGTCCTTCAGATCCAGGGCGCGACGTCGGTCTCCGCCCTCGCGCATCTGGGTGGGGCCGCCGTCGGGGTCCTCTTCTGGTTCGCCTTCGCCTCCGGCCAACGGCCGGTGGACGCCTGAGCGGCCGCGGTCGGATCAGCCGGCCAGAATCTCCTTCAGATCGGCCTCCACCGTCGTGATCGGTTTCACACCGAACTGCCGGGTCAGCACCTCCAGCACCGCGGGCGAGAAGAAGGCCGGCAGCGAGGGTCCGATCCGAATGTTTCTCACCCCAAGCGCCAGAAGCGTCAAGAAGATGCAGACCGCCTTCTGTTCGAACCACGAAAGCACCAGCGTAAGCGGCAGATCGTTGACCGAACAGTTGAAGGCTTTCGCCAGCTCGCTGGCCACGACAATGGCCGAATAGGCGTCGTTGCACTGCCCCATATCGAGCAGGCGCGGCAACCCACCCAGCGTCCCCAGATCGAGATGGTTGATCCGGAATTTTCCGCAGGCGAGGGTCAGGATGAGGGTGTCCCGCGGCGCTTTCTCGGCGAATTCCGTGTAGTAGTTTCGACCCGGCTTGGCCCCGTCGCACCCGCCAATGAGGAAGATGTGGCGGAGCGTGCCGCTCTGCACGGCCTCGATCACGGTCCCTGCCGCATCCAGCACGGCTTTTCGGGCAAAGCCCGTCATCAGCATCGGCCCGGGATTCCGCTCCGGCCACCCCCCCAGCTCCAACGCCTTCCGAATAACCGGCTCGAAATCCTTGACGCCGGAGGGCCCATCGGGAATGTGGGCGACGCCCGGATACCCCACCATGGCGGTCGTGAAGAGCCGGTCGCCATAGCCCCGGGGCGGCATCAGGCAGTTGGTGGTATAGAGCACCGTGCCCGGCAATCCGGCGAACTCCTTCTGCTGATTCTGCCAGGCCGTGCCGTAGTGGCCTCTGAGGTGCGGATAGGCGCGCAGTTTCGGGTACCCGTGCGCCGGCAGCATCTCGCCATGGGTGTATACGTTTACGCCACGGCCAGCCGTCTGGTCCAGCAGTTGCTTCAGATCCAGAAGATCGTGACCCGTCACGACAATGAACGGACCGGTTTCGCGCGTCGTCGAAACCTCCGTGGGTGTCGGATGACCGAAGGTCTCGGTGTGGGCCTTGTCGAGAGAAGCCATACAGGCGAGATTCACCCTTCCGAACTCCATGAGAAGGTCCATCCACCCCGGCACGGTGTGGGGCCGCCCGATCTCGCGCAACCCTTTGTAGTGCCAGCCGATAACAGCCGGGTCCCGTTCCCCCAGCACGGCCGCATGCCAGGCATAGGCGGCCATCCCTCGAAGACCGAAGAGCAGCGTCGAGCGAAGGGAGGTTTCATCGGGCGGGCCACGAAAGAGCGCTGCCGGATCGGGCTCCGGCGCTCCACCATAAGAGGCGGCCGATTCCCGGACCTCGCGGAGAAGAACCCGAAGGGCTTCCGGATCGAAGTTGACGTTGGTAACGGTGGCAAAGAGCGCGCGCAGGACCCGATCGTCCGTCTCCCGGGTCGTCGTCTTTCCCTCCGCCGCACGGGCCAAACCGATCAGGGCCGCGGTCAGCTCATCCTGCAGAGCGGCCGCTTCGGGGGATTTACCACAAACGCCGAATCGTTCGCATCCCTTGCCGCCGGCAGCCTGTTCGCATTGGTAGCAGAACATAGGGGTGGTCATCGCAGGTCTCCTTTTTTCTTTGAATGGGATTTGACGGTTGAACGCCGATCGGGCCGTTTCGTTTTCCTGGCGGGCGAGACCGCGGCCAGCGACGTCCATTCGGTCGCCGCTGCGACCCGGTCCAGCGTGGCTGAAGCGAGGACTTTCCGGAACTCCCGGCGGAGGCGCACCAGGGCCTCTCCCAGCGGGCAGCGCGAGACGCGGCATCGCCGGGGATCGAGGAGGCAGCGATCGGTCTGCAACGGTCCTTCGATGGCTTCATACAGGGCCAGAAGCGGGATGGCCGCGGGGGGCCT